>Ga0207867_1001507_pt1 | contig 16608 bp, 19 predicted proteins | sample HigsolmetaAR206D_FD_184838 | JGI IMG/M metagenome (GOLD analysis project Ga0207867, IMG submission 184838) | Ionic liquid and high solid enriched microbial communities from the Joint BioEnergy Institute, USA - AR20-6-D (SPAdes) (version 2) ...
CTCGACATGGATTGCTTCTGGCGGCTATGAACCGGTCGCCGAAACGCTATTTAACGGCCTCAATATCGACGGCTTTTTCCTGGAATATGACAGTGACCGCGCCGGCGGATTCGAACCCTTGCGCCATGTACAAAGGAAAGACCTGCAAATTGTGCTCGGCCTTGTCACTTCCAAATTCGGCGAGCTCGAAAATGCGGACGATGTGAAGCGCAGAATTGACGAAGCCTCCAAGTATGTCCCGCTTGAACAGCTTTGCCTCAGTCCGCAATGCGGTTTCGCTTCCACAGAAGAAGGCAATCTGCTTACTGAGGAAGAACAATGGGCAAAACTATCACACGTGGTAAAGATTGCCGGGGAAGTTTGGGGATAGCCGGCAAGTCCCGTTCAGTTTTCCAGCAAAAAAGGACGATGCGACGATCGTTTTACCGCATCGTCCTTTTTTAAATCGCCGCTTTTTCAGACTCTCACTGTTTGTTTTTCGGACAAACGCGCGGCTTGCCCTTCACTTAAGCGCCAGGTATCCCGTGCAATCATCAATTCTTCGTTTGCCGGAATGACCAGTAAAGACACTTTTGAATCAGGGGTATGAATATACGGCCCGTTTTCTTCGTTTGACCTGAAATCCAATTTTGCCCCAAGATAGGCTAAATTGGAAACAACCGCTTGCCGGACGGAGGCAGAATGTTCCCCAATCCCTGCCGTGAACACAATGGCATCCACACCGCCCATCAATGCAACATAACCGCCAACACATTCTGTCACACGATTCACAAACATTTTGATTGCCAATTCCGCTTGTTCATTATGAGCTTTTGCTGCCAGCTCCACGTCACGGAAATCATTCGAAATCCCGGAAATACCGAGCAAGCCGGACTCTTTATTGAACATATCCATCACTTCATCAATGGTCTGCCATGTTTTTTTCATGATAAATGGAATGATGGAAGGATCAACCGTGCCGGAACGTGTTCCCATCATCAATCCGGCCAGCGGGGTAAAGCCCATTGAAGTATTGACAGATTTTCCGCCTTGAATTGCACAAATACTGGAACCGTTTCCTAAATGGCAGGAAATGATTTTCAAGTCTTTCAATGGTTTTTCAAGAAGCAGGGCTGCTTCATTGGCAACATACTGATGATTGGTTCCATGGAAGCCATATTTCCGGATATGATATTCATTGTATAATTTCAAAGGCACCGGATACAAATACGTTTCAGGTGCAAGTGTTTGATGGAAAGAGGTATCGAACACGGCTACAGCACATGCTTTAGGAAGCCTTTTCATAAAAGCCCTGATTCCGAGTAACCCAGCCGGATTATGCAAAGGCGCCAATTCGCATAAATTTTCAATTTTTTGAATCACTATACGGTCGAGTACGGCAGAATCCGAAAAGTCTGAACCCCCATGTGTGATCCGATGTCCGACAGCTGAAATTTCATTTAAATCATCGACAATATGGTTTTTTAAAAGAATTTCAATCAAATAATCCGCAGCGTCACGGTGATCGTGAATCGGCGGTTTTTCTTTTTGGCGGAAACCGTTGATTTTATATGAAACTTCAGGGGCGTCGAATCCGATTCGTTCAAACACCCCTCCAATTAAAATACTTTCATCCGGCATATTGAAAACTTTAAATTTTAATGAAGAACTGCCTGCATTAATGGCCATTATTTTTTTCATTTTATATCCCTCCGAAAGATAACAATCTTATCCGCAACATTTTATGTGATCTCTTTCACAAATAACTATATGCATTTCCTTATAATACAAGTATAAAGAAACGCTTTGTAACAAATTTGCCTATTCCGGCGTCAAATTCAGCTAAAAATAGAGAAAATGATATTTTTTTGTTGCGCTTTCATTTATAATGAGGTTAGAAATCAATGTTTGCGCTTTCCCGCCTTTTTGCATGGTAAAAGATTCATTTGTATTTTTTTGTTCAGCTTTGAACAAGATTTTGTAATCGCTTTAACGATTGCTTTTTGAAAACGGGGGCTTTGTGAAATGGAAAACAAACAACAAATTGAAAAAGTAATGGAAATGTTTTCTTCTGCGACCGGGCTCACAGCGGTTTATGTGGATATTGACGGAAAAGAAATTTCTGATGATGATCAATTCCCGCCTGTCTGTCAAATCATCCGGCAAGTTCCGCATCTCCGGAAACACTGCCAAACATGTGCGAAATTCGGCGGTTTTGAAACAATGAAAAACGGGCAACCCTGCATTTACAGGTGCCATGCTGGCCTCGCGGATTTTGCGGTACCGGTAAAAAGCCGGGAAAACACGCTTTACGGTTTTATCATTGGCGGTCAGGTGCGCCTGGAAGACGATGAAACTCAAGTGAAAGATTTTTTGCAGCAAGAACCGCTTGATCTGTCTTCCCACCGTGATTTTGCGGCCGCCTATAGCAAACTTCCGGTTTTTTCTTTAGAAAAATTATCTGCTTCTGCCGAAGTGCTGGGTACTTTGTCAGAATACTATTTGTCTTCCGTTTTAAATGAAGAAGCAAAACCGGCGAAGGAATCAACCGCTCAAGTGAAAAAACATGCCAGCTCCAAAAAAGAAATAAAGCAAGCCCTTCAATATATACAGAAACACATTCACCAGCCTGTCACTTTGGAAGAAGTCGCCGGCCATGTGTATTTAAGCCCATACTATTTCAGCAAACTTTTCAAAAAGGAAACCGGCGAAACTTTTGTTTCTTTTGTCAACCGTCAAAAAATGAATCTGGCAAAAGACATGCTTGCCAACGATGACTTGCCGGTTTCTTATATTGCGCACAGCCTGGGTTTTCGGGAGATCAGTTATTTCAGTAAAGTGTTCAAAAGGTATTACCAAACCACCCCGACCAGCTACAGGGCGATGTCCCGTAAAAAAGGATGACCGTGCGCGGCATGAAGGAGAATCCCATTTTTTCGAGATAGGATTTCTATTCTTTTTTTAAAAAAACTGATTGACAAGGCACCCCGTTCCTTATATACTAAATATTGTCCGACAGAGATGAATATGATTCCGTAGCTCAGCTGGGAGAGCGCCACCTTGACAGGGTGGAGGTCGCTGGTTCGAGACCAGTCGGAATCATCCTTAGAACCCCTGAGCCGCAACGGTTCTGGGGTTTTCTTATTTTTTCAAATTGTGAATGAAAAGGCGAGTTGTTGCCCAAATATTATTCATACCTGAGGCTTGCTGAACGGATCCGATTCTGAGTTTGTACCCAATTTGTCAGTAATTTTGCAGATTTAGGCATTTTGCTTATTCTGCAAGTTCTATGTGAAGAAAGCATGCAAAATTGAAGGCCTTCCTTAACTTAGTGGGCGCCTACGTTAAGAAAGCGTGCAAAAATGAATTTGGAGGGTGATTTAAATGATGAAGACCTTCCTTCACATAGAACCCGTATACGTTAAGGAAGCATGGGAAAATGATGGTCTTCCTTCACATAGGGGGCGTCTACGTTAAGAAAGCGCGGGAAATTGACGGCCTTCCTTTACATAGGGCGCGTCTATGTTAAGAAAACATGCAAAATTGAAGGCCTTCCTTTACATAGAGGGCGGATTTTAAAACCTGCTTCCTGCCACGCTCTTAAAAAAGCACACTCGCTCTTTTGTCCGCCGTATTTTTCAATATTCTTTTATGGAAGTTGTAAAACCGAAAAGCGCAATCAGCATAATGATACAGCCTGCTAAACCTATTGCCGATGAAGACTTCATAACATCCCCCACTACTCCCCATACTAAAAATCCAACAGGTGATAAAAATGTGGATATGCTTGCAATTCCGAGTACCATGCTTCTATATTCTTCCAATGAGAGTTCATACAAAATCAATGTTGATATATAACTTGTAATAGTAAACAAACTCCCTACTAAAAAGAAGATAATATAAAGCAAAAGGGTTTTAACAAAAAATACGGTTGTATAAAGCAGCCCTGCTACACACAAACTCGTTAAATAAATATAACCTCGGAACTTTTTTATTTTATAAACGCTCAATATAAATTGATTAAAAAAGATCCTACTGAATAAAAAGTAAGAACTACGCCGTATACATTTGCGCTTAAATTCAAGTCATTTTGGATCATATTAACGAGGTTAACGTTATAACTAACTACTGCAATATTTGCGAAGGAAATCAAAACAACCGACCAAAAAATAATCTTATTTCCCCAAAAATATTTCAATCCGCTTTTCAAATGATCAAATGGGCTGGCCTTTTTTTGTATCGTTTGATTTTTGTTCTCATATTTTATAGGCAAAGTAAACAGCGCCGCAATTAAAAAAGTAATGCTATTTAGGATGATAAATTGGTTGAATTGCAATTTTATGATGGCTATGCCAGCAAACGTTGGCGCTAAGATGGAAGCAATTTTAAATACCATTTAGTTAATCGAGACCAGTCGGGATAAATCATCAGTATTCGCGACCTCGGGCAGGATGGCGTTATAAATAGGATTGAATACCGCATCAATTAGAGACAAAACAAAAGTATAAATATAAACTTCTACGATATTGAAAGCATGATAGAATAAAGAAACTCCCCAAACAAATCTTATGATAAATCTAAGCAGGTCTATTGATAAAATGAATTTCTTTTTGGATATTCTGTCTCCAAACACTCCGGAAATAATTGAAAATACAATTCTCGGTAATAACCCAACTAACAAAACAGTTCCCATAACAAATGGTGACTTTGTTTCATTTATAACGTACCATGAAAGTGCCATAGAGTATACGATCGATCCTATACTGAAAATCCCCTGACCCGTCCATAAGAAAAAAACCGAATGATTTTTGGAAAAAAGTGATCTCACCTTTACCAATTGCCCCCATTTTTAATCCAATTGATAAACCCTTGATATGCAATATCCATCATTTTATGTAAAAAAAACTGCACATAACACTAAAAATCAGCTTCTCCCCCACATCTGTGGGCATTTTTTGTCTGGGGAAGCGATTTCTGGAAATGGCGTTGATTTTGGTGCTCACCGCCATTAAAATAGCTTATTTGTGCCTGGTTTTTTTCTGTTTTTTATCGAGGAATCCCTGTATGAACGTTCGGCCAAAGATTTTTTGTTTAGCAGACCGAAATTTATAATATGCTTATAATGTCATAAAATTTCCATGAATGCAAGTGTTGATTATATTTCAAATTAATTGGCCGGGGAACACTGCTTTCCCCGGCCTTAACGGCTGCAGCCTAATATCCACGTTTTGCAAGAATCAAGCCGCTGATAACATCAGCTCTTCTACCCAAGCCAAAAGTTTTAAATCTTGTCTGTATCCAGCAACTACCGACAGGCCGATGGGTTCTCCTGTTGCGGTGAGAAAAGGGATTGTAAGTTGCGGCAGGCCGGCCAATCCCGCTATACAGCTGAGTTGCATTGTATGTTCCCGCGTTTTTTCTATCTCTTCCATGGATCTTCCGGTTGCGGGCGCCGGGCCGGGGGTTGTCGGCAGTACAAGAAGTCCTGAAGAACCCAGTAATCCCCTTAGTTTATCTCGAATATTCAGTCGAAGTTGATTTGCTTTTTCCCAATGGCTGTCTTCCACGATCGTAGACGCCCATTTGAATCTTTCGGCAATATCCGGGCCGAATTTTGGGCGGGCCTTTTCAATCCAAGCACCATGTGTTTTCCAAACTTCTCTTCCTTGCAGCAGGCGGAAAGTATGGCTCCACGACTTTAGCGCCTGATCTGCAATGGCCGTTCTGACAACATGTTGTTTACGGTTTTTTAGCAAGTGGTGCCATTTACTTTCAAGTAGCTTTCGCGTCTCTTCCCCTGCCAGCTCCCACGCATCCTCCGCAAAAAATATAGACTCAAATTGCGGACGGATGTCCTTTTCGGGCTTGAAGAGCACCTGCCCGACCTTATACAAAATACCGGGATCCTTGGACATCCAGCCGATTGTATCAAACGAGGGCGCCAGCGGAATAACGCCTTCCATTTTGATCACTCCATGAGAGGGGCGGAAACCAAAGATCCCGCAATAAGCGGAAGGAATCCGAACAGACCCGCCTGTGTCTGTCCCAATCGCAAAATCTGTACACCCGGCTGCTGCAGCGACTGCGGAGCCGCTGGATGATCCTCCAGGAATACGATCTTTCAGAACAGGATTGACGGGTGTCCCGTAGTGAAAATTTTCTCCATTCAGGCTGTACATTAATTCGTCTGTATGTGTCATACCAGTTAGCCGTGCGCCTTCATTTAAGAGCCATTCAATGACAGGGGCATTTTCCCCGGCTTCAGGGTGGAAGTCATACCAATCGGGATTTCCGGCAGCATTTCTGTGGCCTTTTACAGCAAAAACGTCTTTAACAGCAAAAGTATAGCCATCCAATAAGCCATTTCTTTTTGGCCATACAGTCACGTCCGGGTCAATAAAAGCATTCCATTTATCTTCCATATTTTAGCACTTCTCCTTGTTTTATTGTGGCACCGACTATCGTAGTCAAGGCAGAAACCATATACTACCAGCCAATGGCAGCCCCATCACAGCGCGGGTCTGTTCCGCCGATTCTAAAGCCGTGTTCGTTAATTTGGATCATATGGGCATGCCCCATTACGCCATCATATGCAGAAACTTTTCGGACAACATGCCCGGCTTTTGAAAGCGCATTGCATACCTCACTGCCCACTCTTTCTTCAACTTTTAATTCTTCCGTTGGTTCTCCCCACGTCCTCCCCCAAACCCATCGTGGTGCAGATACGGCCTGCTGAGGGTTCATGCCATAGTGAACAACTCTTGTGATCAGGGCCGTTTGGGTCTGCGGCTGGCCTTCCCCTCCCTGTGTGCCATATAAAATGCTTGGTTTCCCATCCAAAAACGCCATCGCAGGCATTAATGTATGGAAAGTGCGCTTATGTGGTTCCAAAGTATTCACATGGCCTGCATCCAAAGAGAAAAACGACCCTCTGTTTTGCATTTAAAAGGTTGTCCATCAGAAAATAAGAAAAGGAAGCCGCCAAATACTCCCATCACCGGCGACAATATATTCCGATCAGCATACATAAAAGCCCATCCTAAAGCAAATAACACAACGTAAACAACAGGATGCCTCTTTTTCAAATGAACTGCCTCCCCTTTTTCTTTAGTATTGTAATGTTTTCTTACATAGATTTCGTTATGTTTCTTTTTATTTCTTATGATGTTATTAAACATAACATGAAAAATTTTGTCAATATTTCACTTTTTCTGCTCACGCGATGTTTCCGTCTTTTTTCCTTCAAAAAGAATGGAACGCACCCCATTCTATTTCGTTTAGAAAGAAAAGCCTTATTTGTAATCGCAACCAATGGAAATTTGTAAAAATTTCAAAACTACTTTTTTACGTTCTGTCACTTATTTTGCAAAATTGATTGTATTTCGTTCGCTTTTTCAGTATATTAATATATATAGATACTTACAGATTAGAATTTGCTTACATTTTGAAATAAAGGAGAGGAGTCTATGCCCAGGCAATATGATGGTGCTGCCGTTCAGCTGGATGAAATTGACCGCCAAATCATTCAGCTTTTAAACGGAAATGGCAGAGTTTCGTTTACAGATTTGGCAAAAGAAATCAAACTTTCCCGTGTGGCTGTACAATCACGCGTCCATTCCCTCGTTGAAAATGGTGTGATTGAATGTTTTACCGCTGTCGTGAACCCTGAAAAAATCGGCCTTCACCAGTCCGCTTTTTTTAATGTTGAAGTAGAGCCGAAACATTTACAGGAAGTGGCCGAAACATTGGCCAAAGATCCGGCGGTTTCAAGCCTTTATCATATGTCAGGCCCCAGCAAACTTCATATGCACGGCTTATTTAAAGACAACGAGGAAATGGAACTGTTTCTTAAAGAACGGTTATATCCGCTGCCCGGCATTATGAGCGTCGATTGCCAGATTTTACTCAAACGTTATAAAAGCCGGATAGGAATGAAACTGTAAGGGGGTTGCATTGTGGAAAAACAGCAAAATGCTTATGCCCAGCTTGCCATGGCGATGCTGCGGACCGGCATTCTCGGCTATGGCGGCGGCCCGTCTGTCATGCCGCTTTTCCGGTATGAGGCGGTGACAAGGTATAAATGGCTAGATGATGACGAATTCGGGGAAACATTGGCAATCGCAAACGCGCTCCCGGGCCCGATTGCAACAAAAATGGCTGCTTACCTTGGTTACAAATTGAAAAAGACAACCGGCGCCGTGTTCGCCATTTTATTCCATATTCTTCCGAGCAGCATCGCCATGATTGCGTTGCTGTCGCTTGTATCGGTATTAAGCCATTCAAAGATTGTGGCCGGAATGATCGCAGGGGTCATGCCGGTTGTTGCCGTTATGCTTGGCCAGATGGCTTACGATTTCGGGGAAAAAACGGTCAAGGGCCTTGGGAAGGTTTTCGGAATCGCGATGTTTGTTATTTCCTTTCTCCTGCTTGAAACGATCCATCTCCATCCGGCTATTGTCATTCTGATTTTTCTTGCGTACGGAAGCATCCACTTTCGACTCGTTGCAAAATGGAGGAGAGATGAAAAAAAGAAGAAAAGGGATGAAGCGGGATGATCTGGTTCCAATTGATGCTCGGTTTTTTCATTGCAAATATCCTTGGCTACGGCGGGGGGCCTTCCTCCATTCCATTGATGTACCATGAAATTGTGACGCATTACGGATGGCTGAACGACAGCGAATTTTCCAATATGCTGGCACTCGGCAATGCACTCCCAGGCCCGATCGCGACAAAAATTGCCGCATTCGTCGGCTATGGAGCGGGCGGGTGGACAGGACTGTTAGCGGCTCTTGCCGGAACGATATTGCCGTCTGCCGTTGCATTGATTGTGTTGCTGAAAGTATTGCACAAATACCGCCAGTCTCCGGTTGTGAAAGGGATGTCTCTGCTTGTGCAGCCGGTCATTACCATCATGATGGTTGTGCTGACATGGCAGATGGCAAAAAGTTCCTTCGGCCAGATCGGCATCTGGCAGTCGCTTGGCATCGCCGTCGTCGCTTTCTGGGCCATGCATATCCGGAAGATCCACCCCGCCCTTGTGATTTGCGCGGCATTTCTCTATGGTGGCATCGTGCTTCAGCATATTGTGTAACGGGATAAGGAGAAGATGCGCCAAAAAAACCAGGATGCCTGATGAAGCAGGCATCCTGGTTTTTACTTTGTTTCAGTTTTCTGATCGTTTAGCGTTTGGGCGAGTTCAATAAAGAAGTCAAGTGCTTCTGGATTGGCCATTGAACCCCTGTTCACCACTTTATCGACCGGGAAGCCGAGCAAAATTTTACGGATCGGGACTTCCAGTTTCTTTCCGCTCAATGTTTTTGGGATTTGTTCAACTTCATAAATTTCATCCGGGACAAAGCGTGGCGAAACTTTCGCCCGGATTTCGGTTTTGATGCGGTTTTTTAACGTATCATCCAAATGCCGGCCCTGCTTCAGGACGACAAATAGCGGCATGAACGATTGCCTGCCGAGATGTTCAAGGTCGATGACAAGGCTCTCGATAATTTCATCAATGCCTTCGACCGCCCGGTAAATTTCGCTCGTGCCCATGCGAACGCCTTGGCGGTTAATTGTGGAATCGGAGCGGCCGTAAATGACACAGCTGCCTTTTTCGTCGATTTTGATCCAGTCCCCGTGCCGCCATACCCCAGGATAGACATCAAAATAACTTTCAAAGTAACGTTTGTTGCCTTCATCCCCCCAAAAATACAGCGGCATTGACGGCATCGGATCGCAAATTACCAGTTCCCCGACTTCATTCACAACCGGTTTGCCTTCCTCGTCAAATGCCTGAATATTTGCACCCAGCCCGCGCGTCTGGATTTCGCCGGCATGAACCGGCAAAACAGGCGAGCCGCCAACAAATGCGGTGCAAAGGTCCGTCCCCCCGCTTGTCGAAACGACCCATAAATCCTCCTTGACATTTTCATAACACCAAATGAAACCTTCCGCCGTAAGCGGGGATCCCGTTGACAAAATTGCCTTGAGATGGGATAAATCGTGTTTTTCCTTCGGCTTGATGCCGGATTTCATGCACACACTAATGTACCCGGCACTTGTACCGAAGTGGGTCATGCCGGTTTTTTCAGCCAAGTCCCATAATGCATCCATAGTTGGGTATGCCGGGCTGCCATCGTACAGAACAACCGTCGCCCCGGCCAGCAAGTTGCCGATTACAAGATTCCACATCATCCAACCGGTTGTGGTGAACCAAAAATACACATCATCCGGCTCCACCCCTTGTTCGACTTTTAAAATTTTCAAGTGTTCCAAAAGGATGCCACCCTGTCCCTGGACGATCGGTTTCGGCAGGCCGGTTGTGCCGGATGAAAATAAAATCCACAGCGGGTGATCAAACGGTACAGGTTCAAACGCGAGTTCAGCTTCTTCTTTCAGCACTTCCTTAAAGGAGATCGTGCTGCTGTCCGGTTTTATCTCGCCAAAATCCATATAAGGCACCACGATTGTTTTCTTTAACGTTGGAAGGGCCGCCTGAAGTTCCGTGATGTTTTTTCGTTTGTCAAAAATTTTTCCGTTATAGGAATAGCCATCAACCGCGAATAAAACAGCCGGTTCGATTTGTTTAAACCGCTCAATGACGCTCTCATTGCCAAAGTCCGGGGAACACGATGACCAGACCGCGCCAATGGAGGCACATGCTAGGAAAGCGATCACCGTTTCCGGCATACTTGGCATATATGCCACCACCCGGTCTCCTTTTTGGACGCCAAGTTTTTTCAGGTACTGCGCCGTCTTTGCTGTTTTTTCCTTCAGTTCCTGCCAGCTGACTTCCCTTTGCCGGACGGTTTCCGATTGGAAAATGAGCGCAGGCTTATGCTTTCTGCTGTTTCGGAAAACGTGCTCGGCGTAGTTGAGCGTAGACCCGGTGAACCATTCGGCGCCAGGCATTGTCCTCGATTTCAAGACTTGTTCATACGGCGTATGGGATATGACACCACAGTATTCCCAAATGCTTTTCCAAAACGGTTCCAGCTGATCCACGGACCATTTCCAAAGATCCTGGTGGTGCTGAAATGTCAAAGCGTATTCTTTTTCCAACCATTTACGGTAACGGGTACCCCCTGCTTTTTCAATCCGCTCCCCTGACGGCTGCCATAATAATGCCCCTTCTGTGACCGTCTTCACTCGAGTTCCTCCCCATCTGCGTGATGTATTTTGTAAGCGTTATCTTTTACTATTTTACCAAGACATGAAATATTTCGTCAACGAATGAAAAGGCGGTTTGAAGAAGATGGGAGAAAGCCCGGTACGCTTCTTGTCTCGTTTTGGTGCACACGGCAATGTTCTTGACGCTTCGCTTTTCCTTTTACAGAAAAAGGTCGGCCGCCACCATTTGGACAAGCGGCTGTATAAAACCTTCCCGGATACATATGCTATTGGCTGTACAGGAGGTGATTTTATGGCAAATCAGAAGAACAACAACCAGCAAAACAAAAATAACATTGCGGAAGATGTAAAAAATACGGCAGGTGCCGCTTTTCACGCTGTCCATAAAGGGCTGGAAACGACGGAAGATGTGGCGATGAATGCTGTAGATGCAACTTCAAATGCAGTCAACAATGTGACGAATGGATCGCAGAACAATAAAAAATAAAAAGTGCCGGGAAACGGACGTTTTTTGCACGTGTAAAAGGCCGGGACAACCCCGGCCTTTTACATTCTGCTCGCCACTTCTTTTACAATATCTTCAGCAGACATGCCTTTTGCATCAATGACAGGCGCCTTCGTCATCGTGTCATTGATTCCCATTGCGTTCATCTCGCTGCCGGTTACAACACAGCAGTCACAACCTTGTACATCTTGTTCGTTCTTAATGGTTTTCACTTCATATCCTTTATCGCGCAGCGCTTCTTGGACATTTGTCAAAGCCTCTTCTACACCGATTACAGCCATGGTTAACACCTCCCTCTTTTTTATCGTACCCATCTCATTTTAGAAAAAACATGTTTTTTCCCCGGCTGCAGCGGGTTCTGTGAAAAATCGCCTTTTTCCCATTAAAAAAAGCATCCGCACGATTCGACGGATGCTTTTTTACGCTTTGATGTTGCTGAGAATCCGGTTGATTTTTGTATCATGTATCCCGGTTTTACTGCTGAGATAGTCGATATCAATTTTAGCAATTTTCAATTCTCTTGCGATGTTCTCAAAAGCATTTCTGTGTTCTTCCATCTTTTCCTTTGTATATTTATAGCTATTGCGCAGTTCGAGAGCAAGATTGTCCATTTTTGTTTCCAGCCGATCCTGGCCTTCTTTGAGACCGGCAACATCGGTTTTTAACCATGCGACATCTTTTTCCAATCGCTCCTGCCCATCTTTGATCCCTGCCACATCGCTTTTCAGGCTTTTCAGTTCAGCCAGTATTTGCTGCAGCATTTCGTCCATAAAATCCCCTCCGCTTTTTTGGATATATGATACCATGCCCCGTATTAAAAAACCGCACAGTTTTTCCAACTGTGCGGTTTTTCTTGGCTTGCGCCTTTACTTGCCGAGCAATTCGTCCGAAAGCCGAATAAATTCCCGGGCATCTTCTGCCATAATGTCAATGCCGGCTGCCCAGAAGTCCGGTTTTGTCAGGTCAACGCCAAGATGTTTTTTAGCAAGATCCTCCACTTTCATTCGTCCGGTATCGCGCAAAAGGGCAATATATTTGTCTTCAAAGCCATCCGGATTTTTCAAAAATTCGGCGTAAATGCCAAGGCTGAATAAATAACCGAATGTGTACGGAAAGTTGTAGAACGGCACATCGTCAATAAAGAAGTGGAGCTTGCTGCACCAGAAATGCGGGTGGTAGCCGGACAAGCTGCCGGCATACGCTTCTTTTTGCGCCTTTTCCATCAGTTCATTGAGCCTTTGTTCGGACACAATGCCTTTTGAACGCTCTTCGTAAAAACTTTTTTCAAACAGGAAGCGGGCATGGATGTTTAAAAACATAGCCGTTGCATTTTCAAGCTTTGCATTTAATAAAGAAACTTTTTCTTCCTTTGACTTTGCATTGGCGACAGTCGCATTGCCGATGATCGTTTCTGCAAAGGTGCTCGCCGTTTCGGCCACGTTCATCGCGTATTCACGGTTCAAACCCGGCAAATCGCGCATGACATGGCTGTGGAAGGCGTGGCCAAGTTCGTGAGCCAACGTGCTTGCATCATTTGTGGAGCCGGTAAATGTCATAAAAATCCGCGACTCTTCAAACTCCGGCAGACTGGTACAATAGCCGCCAGGGCGTTTATTCGGCCGGTCTTCCGCCTCTACCCAGCGGTTTTCAAGGGCGTGTCTCGCAAATGCAGACAGTTTCGGCCCGAAAGAAGCAAAATGTTGGATGACAAAATCGCACGCTTCATCATATGTAAATCGCGCCGGTTTCATATCGCCGAGTGCAACCGGCGCATCAACATCCTGCCAGCCGAGTTTTTCCATCCCGAAAATTTTTGCTTTTTGATTGAGAAAGTCGACAAACGGCTGCTTATTTTCAGAAACGGCTTTCCACATCGCTTGAAGCGTGTCTTCAGACATCCGGTTGTATTCAAGCGGCTCTTCCAGAAAAGACTTCCTGCCATGGGCTTTTTGCAGCGTAATCCGGTAACCGTCCAAGTGGTTGAGCGTGTCGGCAAAAACCGGCGCATATTTTTCCCATGCCGCTTCCCAATTTTCAAACAGCTGTTTGCGCACTTCCGGATCCGGGTCGGCATACATCCGGTTCATCGCCTGGCCGACGGATAAGGATACCGTCTTGCCTTCTTTGTCCGTAAACGGGATGGTCATAGTCGAAACGGCTGTGTCATACAGTCTGCTCCAGCCGGCCAAGCCGTCCTGGTTGAGATCGGCAATCAGCTTTTCCTCTTCTTCCGACAAGAGCCGTTTTCCTTCATCGCGCGTTTCATTGAGGGCAAAGGAGACTTCGCTCAATTCCTTGTCCTGTAAAAACTTTTTCCAGTCTTCGTCCGGGATGGCCACCAGTTTTTTCTGGAAAGTGGTTCCGAGCTTTTGCATTTCACTGTACAAATCCATGATTTGTCCCATTACAACATTTGCATAGTCATCATCCATGTAGGCATCATGCCACATTTGCACAAATGTCGCAGACTGGCTGAGCCCTTTTTCGATCTCTTCCTGTTTTTTCAGGATGGCCTTAAACGGCTCCGGAGACGGGTCTTTTGAAAATGCCCATCCGTCGAGCCGGCTTTTGTATTGCCCGATTTCTTCTTTCAACCCGCGCAGTTTTTCCTGCAGTTCCGGCGATTTTGTGCCGCCCGGAATCACGGCATCCAGATCCCAAGTATTCTTATATTTCATATTTGCAACTCCTTTCTTTCTTCTATTTTACAGGGTGCCGCCCAAAATACCAATATATTTACAATCTCGGTAAAAAATTTCAGGGTCGAATCCTTATCAGGGAGATGTTTCGCATTTTTAAAATCAGAATTGAGATTAAACATGATAACTGCTCCGCTTCCTGATGTATCCCTTTTTCATCCATCCGGAATCGAATCCTTCCCGTGAAAATTTTCGCCTTTTAAAAATCGGAACATGATAACTGTCCCGTTTCCTGATACCTCCCCTTTTTCATCCATCCGGGGTCGAATCCTTTTCGGGGAAATGTTTCGCCTTTTAAAAACCGGGATTGAAATTAAACATGTTAACTACTCCGCTTCCTCTCCCCTTTTTCACTCTCCTCCGGCAAGTTATAATCACTGCTTTTGCCCCTTTTTCACCCGGCAGTTTTTTGCCGGTTGTCGTTAATGGGACTTACTGAGCATCATTCGTGCATCACACCAGTTTTATAGCCGGGCCGTTCCGTTATTTTTCCGGCTGGTGTTTAGGATGAAGAAGTGAAGCTTTCTTGATTCGTAAATGCTAATTTTTTTCCTCTAAATCGAAAGAAAAACACAACCCCGAGCACGATCTCCAGTAAAGCAGCAAGTGGCGTTACAGACCTCAATCCAAGATACTGAATGATAACCCCTGTCAGAAAAGCGCCAAATTGCATGGAGACCATGCTGCAAGTATTCCAAAGCCCGAAAACTCTCCCTCTAAGATTGCTTTCAACATGTGTTTGCATCACATGCCGTTCGAACGGGACAACGAATCCACCGACAAGTGCATAGAAGACCATAATGACAATGCCTTCAAACAAATTATTAGAAAACCCAAACACAGCCCAGCTTACTCCCATTAAGATATAACTATAGCCATACCGGTGAATATTTTTGAAAAAAATTTTATTATTGGCAATCCAAAGACCCAGAATGACAGAAGTCAAACCTTCGGCAACGTATAACATGCTAATGCCAATAGGGGGAACATGATAAATATGGTTTGCCATTTGTTGAATCATCAGGTTAAAAGACCCGATAACTAAGCCCCCTGTTAAGGCAAAAAGCAATACAAATCTGATGTAAATTTGTTTTTTTACCACGGATAAGCCAATCTTTAGTTCGCTGAGAAAGTTCCTTTCCTTTGACTTTATTTTGGAATTTTTTAAATTCAATGTCCACATGGTGATGCCGGCATAAATAAAAGATAAAGATGTTAAGATCCAGAAGACATTTAGATTGAGCAATGTTACCAAAACCCCGCCGGAAGCTGCACCGATTAAGCGAATCAAACTGGTCAAAGAAAAATTCAATGAATTCGCGATGATCAAGTCTTCTTCTTTCATGATTTCCGGAATAATGGTTTGTCTCGCAACGGCAGTCAAAGATGAGAGAACGCCGATAAAAAACCTGATCACAAAGAAAAAAATCCAAGCTGCCCAACCGTCGAACACGGGCACAAGTATAAAAAGGGCATATAGCGGCGATTTCAGCAGTTCAGATACTATAATGATTTTCTTGGTATCCATTCTGTCAATAAGCCCGCCTAATAGAAAACTCATCGCAATCGGCACTAAACCGCTTACAGCCCACAGCGTCCCTAACTGCAATCCATTATCCGTTATTTTCCCTAAAAGGACGAGCATTGAAATAAAGGAACCCCAGGTTGTTAATCCTGTAACGGTAGTCGTTGCCAATAACTTTCTATAGTCGGGGGAATGCTTTAACACTCGTATAATATCATTGTTTTTTTTCATCGCATGATCAAGTCCGTATGATTCTTATATTTCATACAATTCCAACTCCTTTTTTTCCATTTTACAAGGTGGGGAAAAACTTTTCAATATTAAAACTGCATTTTTCAGTAGCTTTCCAGGGGAATATTTTGTATTTTTAAAAAATTTGGAGGGGGCTGCCTTCCATTTTGGGGCGGGTCCGTTTCCGGGGCATTTTACATACTTTGGGTTCTTCCTTCAGATTGAGCTCGTCTACGTTAAGGAAGCGCGCAAAATTGAGGGTCTTCCTTAACTTAGAGGGCGTCTATGTTAAGGAAGCATGGAAAATTGACGGCCTTCCTTAACTTGGAGCTCGTCTATGTTAAGAAAGCACGAAAAAATGTGGCCCTTCCTTCACATAGAGCCCGTCTACGTTAAGGAAGCAAGCAAAATTGACGGCCTTCCTTAACTTGGAGCTCGTCTATGAGTCAAGTCCAGGTTATTGTGTAAATTTATGGGCAAATGTTTTCAACCACCCCTTCATTTTTTCGGCTTAACTTCCATGGATTTTTTTCTTCATCTCC
>Ga0207867_1001510_pt1 | contig 16565 bp, 12 predicted proteins | sample HigsolmetaAR206D_FD_184838 | JGI IMG/M metagenome (GOLD analysis project Ga0207867, IMG submission 184838) | Ionic liquid and high solid enriched microbial communities from the Joint BioEnergy Institute, USA - AR20-6-D (SPAdes) (version 2) ...
CAAGCCCGCCCTGACCCTGATTTCTCATAAGGCTTCGCGCCTAGCAGGCTACGGCTTTCGGTCTGTCGTAGGTGTCCGCTTTCTGTCCGCCTTTCTATTGGCCAAAATGGTTGACATGAAAAATGAGCTGAACAAGCGGACGCCGTAGCGTAGTTCGATCTTGAACTTGCAAGACTCAGCTGAGAGCAAAAACGTACCAACGGATAGAAATCTATCCGCTGGTACTGCTCTGGACATAGAAGGAGCCGGCGGAGTGATCATTTATGCGAATAAATGCGAAATAACGCGAAGAATTGCGAACAAAGGTAATTGTGCGCGAACTAGCGCAAATTAGCGCAATTCGAGAATGCACTTACGAAACATCGCGTTGAATTGCAGAACAACGGACGGCAAGATGTGTGTTGTGGGCCTACGCGCAAGCGCGAAGTCCTCCAACACTTCCCCTTACTCGCCATTGGCTCGACGGCATCTTGCTCTGCGAGGCGCACCGTCGCTACTGCGACAGTTGCCCTCACTCGCACCAACGGGAGGAACCTGCGATGCCTGGCGATAGCGCGAACGACCTGCTTGAGCTGCCCCGGCGCAACCTGCCGCCGATCAAGGTTTGGGTCACACTCGAGGAACGGGCCGAGATCGAAGTCCGCGCGGCGCAGACAGGGCTTTCGGTTTCGGCCTACATGCGGGCGGCAGGGCTGAACCACCCGGTCCGCTCTATCCTTGACCTGAAGGCCGTGGCTGACCTGGTAAGGGTCAACGGCGACCTGGGGCGGGTTGCCGGACTACTGAAGCTTTGGCTCGCCGAGAAGCGAGGGCAGGGGGCTAGCCCTGTGGACGTGGAGGCGTTGATGAAGGACCTGTGGGCGCTCCAGACTGAGATGCGTCAGATCATGGGGCGAGCGGTTCGGGGGAGGTAGAAGGGATACTGAGAGCCAATCTCGGAAAGGTATAGAAAGGGGGGGGTTGTCATGGCAGTCCTGACGATCAGAAGCGTGCCCGAAGACGTGCACCGGGCCTTGCGGGTGCGGGCGGCGCATCACGGCCGCAGTACGGAGGCCGAGGTGCGCGAGATTCTGGCGGCGGCGGTCAAGCCGGAGAACCGGGTGCGGGTGGGTGACGCCCTGGCCGCCATCGGCCGGAAGATTGGCCTCAAGGACGAAGACTTCGCCATCCTGGAAAGCGTCCGTGACAGGACGCCCGCCGAGCCGCCTAGGTTCGTATGATCGTCCTCACCACCAGCGTGTCCGAGGCGATGAAGCCGGCTCCGTATGCGAACGTCGGGGTTAGGTTGAACGACTTGGCCCAGGAATTTCTGTTGTATATCACCACCATCACGTTGGCCGGGTTGCTGTTCGGCATCTAGGCCCTGCCGCAGGGCAAGCGCAGGGACCAGCTGGACCGCGTTCTCAATGACCTGCTGGTCCTGTTTCAAGATCGCGTGCGGCCCTTCGACGCAAATGCCGCGCGGCATTATGCGCCGCTGGCGGTGTCTGCCCGAAACGGCAGACTGGGTTCCCTACGCCAGACGGGTACATCGTTGCAATTGCGGTAGCGCGAGGGATTGTCGTGGCTTTGCGTGATCCTGCGCCCTTGTAAGCGGCGACCATCAATCCTTGAAAGACAGCATAGTCCTCCAGCCTTGGCTCTCACCGCAAATATTGCTGGCGAAAGAAGTCTTTCCATGGCAGAATTTGCAAGACATGGCAATCAACGGCTAAGGTCGGCATGGTGATGACAATGGCAGAGTCTGACGGCGACATTCTGACCTTGGATGAGGTCGCTGCCTACTTGAAGGCAGGCAAGCGCACGATCTATCGGCTCGCGGCGAGCGGGGAAATCCCTGCGTTCAAGCTTGGCGGGACTTGGCGGTTCTCGCGCAGTGACATCGAGCGTTGGATTAAGGAACAGTCTATGGGCCGTGTCGAACACGCTCCGAGCAAGGTATCGGACAAAAGGGGGCGAAAGTAATGCTTGGACTGACGCTGCGAGAAGAGTTTAGGGGCAAGCGGCTAAAGGGCACAGCCATCGAGCTGTCCAACGACCAGAAGACTGGCGCCACCCAGGTTGCAGCCAAGCAGTTTCTACAGATCACCTATCCAACACGCGACTTGCTGAAAGGCATTGCAGCGGTCGGTCCTGATCAGGGGCGTCCGGTGGTGGTGATCGGTGAACGCGGCCTCGGTAAATCGCACTTGATGGCCGCGCTCTACCATGCAGTCACCGATCCCGACTCCACACGTGCTTGGCTCAAGGAATGGGGCACCACATTGGGGGATGCCGCCATTGGTGAAATTGCGCTGCGCGACGGAATGCATGTGATCGGGGAAAGCCTGCATCGCCAACGCTATAAGTTCCTGTGGGACGTCTTGTTCGACAACCATCCGTATGGCGCATACATCAAAGGTAAGTGGGAAGGGCAGGGAGCATCCAAGACTGACGTTCCGTCTGACCAGCTTGTCGTTGAGCTGTTAGAGAACAAGCCTACGATGCTGCTGCTGGATGAGTTCCAGACATGGTATGACGGCCTCACTAACACGAAGCAGTACCCGTGGAAGAACTGGGCGTTCAATTTCATCCAGATTCTTTCGGAGATTGCGAAGGAACGTCCTGATCTGTTAGTGCTGGCGATCTCCGTACGTAACGGTGGCAGTGACGCTTACCAGCAGGTGCATCGGGTTAATCCCGTCATCATCGACTTCAAGGCCGGAGGAAGCGCCGAGCGTATTCAACAGGATCGTCGCCGGATGCTGCTGCATCGCCTATTTGAGAACCGGATGCAGATTGCCGACGGTACCATTGAGTCGCTGGTAGCCCGGCATGTTGCCGAGTATTTCCGCTTGTTCAATGTGCCGCCTGCCGAGCAAGAACGTAAGCGCCGGGAATTCATCGAATCATGGCCTTACTCACCGCACTTACTGCGCCTGCTGGAAGAGCAGGTGCTTATCGCCACCGACGCGCAGGAGACGCGCGATCTGATCCGCATCCTTGCCAATGTCTACAAGAGTCGTGGCGATGCTGTTCCTGTGCTCACGGCTGCCGACTTCAGGCTGGACGATGACACCTCTGGTATTGGCGCGCTGCTGGAAGCTGTTGCCAACCAGCACCATCGCACGCTGCGCGAGAAGGCGCTGCAGAACATCATCTCGGTGAAGGAGGCGCGGCACGACCACGCGAGCGTAACTCCCAACCTGCTGGAAATCGTCAGCGCGCTATGGCTGCGTTCCATTGCCGTTGGCAATTTGGCTGGTGCCGAACCGGCGACGCTGCAGCTGGACATCACCCGAGACAAGCCGGTGGACGACAATGCCTTCCAGGTTGAGCTTTCTACCATCGTCGAGAACAGCTTCAACATCCATCAGGAAGGCGCGAAACTGGTGTTCCGCGAGGAAGAGAACCCGCGAGCCAAGCTCATGGCCTGCGCGCGTAACGACAAGTTGTTTGCCGATGGTTCGGATCAGGTCCAGCTTGCCAGGCAGGTGCGTTATGTCATCGGCGGTGGCGACGAGGTTGCCAAGTCATTCCGGGTGATTGCCTTGCCCAAATCGTGGGTCAACGACCCATGGACCGTGCTGGACGAATCCGAACATCCGGACAAATGGGATGACCGCCTGCCCATCCTCGTGCTGCCTGAAGCGCCCGAGAAGCTTGATCTTACGCTGGGGCGTTGGCTCAAAGACCACCTGCAGAAGCGGCGCAACACGGTGCGTTTCCTGCTGCCGCGTGAAGGTAGCACCAATGCCTTCCTGGATCGTGACCTGCTCATCCTCGCCCGTTCCGAAATGAAGGCACAGGAATGGAGTGCCCAGAGCCCCGAGTACAGAAAGCTGCACAAGGAGTTTGAAAGCGCCCTGCGCGACAACCTCAAGAAGCGGTTCGACCGCTTCGCTGTATTGCTGCGGTGGAACTACACCGACCCGGCACAGTGCAAGTTCATCGTTGAGCGTCTCGACAAGGAGGGAGCGCAGATTCCCGAAGCGATCGAAGCGATTCTGGCCAATGACGTTTTTGTGCCGGAGGATTTCGAAGATCTGGTGCTTGAGTACGCCAGCAACAACAAATCGGTCGGCGTCCTGATGCGTGAGTTGCAGGAACCGCGTCCTGCGGGCCAGGACTGCATTCCCTGGCTGGGTGAAACGGCGATGAAAGAGCGCCTGCTGCGCCTGTGCGCCAGGGGCAAGATTGCGATCAACCTGCGTGGCCTGGAGAACCTGCAGGCGCATCCGGGTGAGGCCGAGGATGCTGCATGGCAACGGATGCGTCCCAAACTTTCGCTGACCGGGCGCCATCTCGACGATGTGTTCCTGATGCTGCCTTCTGCCGTACCCGTGACCGGCGGCTCTGCCCCTCCAGTACCGCAACCCGGGCTGGTTTATCCGGACGGTAATCCTGTACCCGCTCCGGGCATAAGCGAATCTGCAATGGGTGGTTCGGCCACGCCGGTACCTGTGCCCACGCCAGGCAACATCTTTGGCGGCAGTGGTGAAGCAGGCAAGCCGCGTATCCTCCTTTGCAATCCGGCAACTTCATCACTCAACCTGATTGGCAAGCTCGAAAGCTGGGGCATCGGTCCGGCCACCAAGGTCGCGGAAGTATCCATCAAAGTCTCCGCCGCCACCGGGGCGCAGCTCAAGGAGCTGCTCAAGAAACTGCCCGAGGGCCTGACTTACGAACTGAACCTTGAGAAGGAGGAGGACTGATGCCGCTGGCTGCCGACGTCTTGCAAGCTCTGACACAGGGCTCCGAAGCCGATGCCTGGCAGATCCTTGTCGGGCAAGCCATCGAGATTGCCCGCAAGCCTCTGGCTGCCGACAACGCGACCAGCGAAGTGGTTCGCCGCGACCGGGAGATCGGCGATCTGGATCTGTATTTGTCCTCAATCGGCTGGGACTTGTGGCACGCCTTTGGCGCGAGCGTGGAACGCACATCGGACCGTTTGGCACGCTGGTGGGCACAGCCCTTCAGTGCCAAGGCCGTCCTGATCCTCGACGGTCTATCCCTGCGCGAACTGCCATGGCTACTGCAGGGCGCGCAGGAGCGCGGCTTCACCACACATGAAATCGCAGCCTATGCGTCCGAGCTGCCCGGCGAAACGGATGAGTTTGCCCGCGCGCTTGGCTTTGGCAGCCGCAGCAAACTGCAGAACAACGGCGCTGGTCTGGCGCACAAACTGCTGCCTGCTAGCACCGAATCTGCCAACCTGCCATGGAAGGATTGCGAGGCGCTGGTCAGCAGCGCGCCGAACCAGATCTTCTGGCACCACTGGCCCGATTCCAAACTGCATGATGGTTCTGGCGCTGGCCAGGGGCTGGAGCCGCTGACCAAGGACGTGGTCGAGCAGTTGACGAGCGATGACTTCTGGTCCTTCGCCGAGCGCCTGGCCACCGGGCGGCGGCTGGTGATTACGTCTGACCATGGCTACGCGGCCACCGGCTACTTTTCCGATGCCGAAGGCGAAGTTAGCCAGTTCCTCAAGCAAACCTTTGGAAGCTCGCGCGGCAAGGCAGGGGGCGGGGACGCCGGACCTTTTGTGCCGCCTGTGGCGCTGAAGATCGATAGCACCCATGGCGATCACCTGCTTGCCCTGGGTCGCAGGAAATGGCGCAGCCAAGGGGGGTACCCGACACTGACGCATGGAGGCCTTTCCCTTTTGGAGGTGCTTTCTCCGTTTGTTGAGCTGACCAAATAGGCGGGGATCATATGTTGTCGGCGGATTTGCCGGAAGGACTCTTCAACGAAATACAGGATATTTTCCGTAAGGCACCAGTACTCCTTGTTGGGTCGGGATTTTCCTGCGGCTATGGTCTCCCGAGCATGGGAGATCTGGCAGAGCACTTGGCAAATACCGTTGATGATGTACTAACCACAGCTGAAGCAAAAAATGCTTGGGCACAGGCAATTGATGCGATCAAAGACAACCTGGAAGCCGGCCTGAACAATATTCCACTGGGGGCGGTGGGTTGGGGCGAAATCGTTTCTGCCATTCGCAGCGAGACGGCACGGTTGATACTTGAAAAGACTGCCGCTGCCGAATCGAAGATTCTTCAAGAAAAAACGGAAGAAGGGCACGCACCATCGCGCCTTCTGAAGTGGCTGTTCGATGGTTCGCCGCAGAATTCGGAAGGCATTCACGTCATCACGACCAACTACGACACGCTGCTGGAGTTGTTTTGCGATCTGGCGGGACTGCCCCTTGATACAGGCTTCACCGGATTCCGTTGGCGAAAACCGCGCCCCCGACCAATATTCCAGAATCACTACAACCAAATCTGGGTAGCTGAAAAGCGTCAGCAGCGATTCGATTACAGGCTTTGCAAGACCGTTCGCCTCTACAAGCCCCACGGCTCCATTAGTTGGCTGACCACGGATGAGGGGCCGATGGAGGTGCTCAACGATGCCGCCACAACTGGACGAGCCATTGTTGTTCCCGGCCCGTCAAAGTACCAGGACGCACTGGTCAATAGGCTGTTTGACGAAATGCGTACCGCGATGAATACGGCACTTGCCAATGCGCAGGCACTGTTGTGCATCGGCTTTGGCTTCAATGATGACCACTTGCAAGGTGTCATCAAGGACCGCCTAGCTGCAGGCATGCCCGCGATCATTGTCACACGCGACCCGACCCCAAACATTGAACAACTGCTTGGCGAGCACCCGCACGTGATCGCAATATTCAAGGATGGAGATGGCTCAGTTTGTCGCTGGAATGGGAGCATGCTGCCATGCCCAGAGTCGCTCTGGCAATTGGATGATTTTTTGAGGAAATTTTTGGAGTGAGGCGAGGATGAGCATTTTCAACTTCACAGACGAACAGTCATTGGGCGAAGTTCGCAGTGTTGAAACCTCACGGATCACCGTGCGAGTGACGGATGGACAGCGGCTGCAAAAAGCGCGCGTCGGTCGATTGGTCGCCATCCAGTCGATGGGGGATGAATGGCTAATCGGCATCATCGAAAGGGTTTGGCGACATCCGGTAGAACTGCCGACGCTGCCCGAAGCCGATCCGCCAGCGGATCTGGCTGCCGTGCCCCAAGAAGAAAACGGCGTGTCGATCAGTTTGGTCGGCACCTATCGCGCTCGCGATGGACAGCGCAGGGACACCTTCACGCGCGCCGTTTTTATCCTGCCTGAGATCAACCGGCCCGTGTTTCCCATTGAAGAAAAGTCTCTCGAAGACTTCATGGGCATCTTGAGTGCGTCATCCAAAGCGGACACGGCTGCTCCACTCAAGGTTGGCACCTACACCCTGGATGGCAAGGCCAGCGCCTACATCGACGGCGACAAGCTCTTCCAGCGCCATGCTGCGCTGCTGGGCAGCACGGGCTCCGGCAAATCTTTCACCGTCGCCTCCATCCTTGAGCAGTCTGCACAACTGCCTCACGCGAATATCGTCGTTCTCGATTTGCATGGCGAGTACTCAAGCATGAAGTTCGCCTCCCATTACCGCATCGCGGGCATTGGCGATATCAAGACCAAGAAAGACGGCGCGATCTTTCTGCCGTTCTGGTTGCTGACCTATGACGAGATGCAGTCAGTGTTTGTAGATCGCTCGGGAGACAACGCTCCCAATCAGGCGCTTGCCCTGATGGATTCGGTTGTGGAAATGAAACGGGCAGCCATCGATGCTCTTGGAAAGCCGGAGCTGTTGGATGGCTTCACAGTGGATACCCCCGTTCCCTACAAGTTGAATGATTTGGTGGACTCGCTCGACCGGAAAAACGACGAGGTCATTCCCACGGGGGAGGAGTACGTCAGCGGTGCAAAGAAGGGGCAACCCAGGACCGAAAAAGGACCTTTGAACGGAAAACTCTCGCGCTTTCTTATTCGCTTGAAAACCAAGATGAATGACCGCCGCTACGCATTCATGTATGAAGCGCCGGAGGAATATGAGACTTACGAGGCATTGCACGAGCTCGCAAGAAAGCTGCTCGGCACGGGCAACCTCAACGATGGCGTTAATCCAGGCATCAAGATCATCGACTTCTCTGAGGTGCCCTCGGACATCTTGCCTGTGGTGGTGGGCTTGGTCGGGCGGCTGATCTACCAAATCCAGTTCTGGAGCAGCCCAGGCGAAGACGGCGATGCTCGCCACCCGATCGTTATTGTCTGCGATGAAGCACACCTCTACCTGCCAAGCAGTGCCGCGTCCACTGGCCCGCTGGAAAAGCGCGCGCTCGAAAATTTCGAGCGCATCGCAAAGGAAGGCCGTAAGTACGGCGTTGGGTTGATGGTGGTCAGTCAGCGCCCGTCGGACGTCAGCACAACCATTCTCAGCCAGTGCAGCAACATCATCAGCTTGCGCCTGGCCAACAAAACTGACCAAGCAGTGGTGAAGCAGCTATTACCAGAAAGTCTGGAAGGGCTGATGGAGGTTCTGCCGACGTTGGATGTGGGCGAGGCTGTGGTCGTGGGCGATGCCACCCTGTTGCCGACACGCATCAAGATGTCGAAGCCAAAGCACGAACCGCGCAGTGCAACGATTCCCTTCTGGACGCGTTGGGCCACGCCCAAGGCAGAGGTCGATCTGGTTGCCGCCGTAGAAAACATGCGTCGGCAATCTCGCGCACAAACAGAATAAGGAAGCGTGAATGGCCACCAAGAAAGAGCTACTGCAACAACAAGTCGCCAAAGCCGTCGGCGCAGGCAAGGCGGTCGCACTCGAAACCGTCGACTTCAACCACCCGAACCGTCCCAAGACCTGTCTGGAGGTGGACTTCCCGATCCTGCCAGTTAATCAGGTGGCGATCATCGAAGGCAACGCGGGCAAGCCGATCTACCAGATGTCGAAGTGGTGGGCGCGGCGGCGTTCGAGTGTGTTCCGCGCGATGCTGATCGCGGCGGCCACCAAGGCGCCGGAGGACCCCTCGCACGCGGCCAAACTGGTGTGGGACAACTACTACGCCAACCATCAGAAGAATGGCGCGTTCAAGCACCTGAAGGTCGCGGATATCTTCATGGGCGGCGGAACCACGCTGGTGGAGGGTTCGCGCCTGGGCATGCAGATGATCGGCAATGACCTCAACCCGGTCGCGTGGTTCGTGGTCAAGCAGGAGTTCGCGAATGTCGATCTGGAGGAAGTAAAGAGGCTCCTCGCCGACATCGAGGCCGAAGTCAAGCCGCAGATCATGCCGTATTACTACTGCGACGGTCCGGAGGGAGAGAAGGGTACCTGGACTCACCTGCCCACCAACCAGGTGATGCCGCCTGATTTTGATCCGCTCGCCATTCCTTTGGATAAGCGCAAGGACTACAAGTACGAAGGCCCGGAAATCATCTACACCTTCTGGGCCAAGCACGGCCCTTGTCAGGTGACGGGCTGCGGCCACCGCACCCCCATCATGTCCAGCCCAGTGATGGCGGTGAAGACGCTCAGCGTCAAGCACTGGCAGCACACCTGTGGCAAGTGCGGTGAAGCCTTCGACGTCGAGGAACACGAGGCGCGCATGGCCCCGGATGTTCCGCTCTATGTCGCACCAACCGAGAAGCCCTATTCCGTGCTCGATCGCAAGAAGGGGGTGATCTGCCCCCACTGCGGCCACACCGCGTTGGTGAACCTGGGGAAGGGCAAGAACAAGAAGGTGGAACTGAGCCTGCTGGTGCACCCGCAATGGCTGGCGGGCGAGGCGAAGCAGGACCCCAATGGTCAGCCCTACGGCGGATCGGCACAGGATGACGCGGAGGCAACGGCGCGGTGGAACGCGGCACGCGCAGCGAAAATTCGCCTGCTGGAAGTGCGTGGTGCCTTGCCGGACGAGGTGACCGACCCGGAGACAGGTGTTACTTTCGCGCCTCAGAAGGGTACGGTGCCGAAGAAATCGCACTATGCCTGCTCAGCCTGCGGCACGGTGCAGGATGTGCTGACCACCATCAAGGCCACGGGAAAAACCGGGCCGATGGCCGCCTATGCCGTGCAGGGCTACGCGCCGAAGCGCGATGCGGCGGGCAAGCCGTATGGTGGTCGCTTCTTCGCCGCCTACGATGCAGCGCACGCCCGGCAGTACGACGCTGCGTTCGCGGAATGGGAAGCGCGCAAGGACGCCGATCTGAAGGATTACTGGCCGCGCTCCGAGCTTCCCTACGGCTTTATGACCCACCATCTGCAAGGTGGTGTGCCGAACCACGGCTTCACCCATTGGTGGACGATGTTCAACCCGCGCCAGCTGCTTGTACACGCACTGGTTATCAAGCATTTGTCTCAAGCAGGGAGGCGAGGATTCAGTCAAGCGGTCGTTGAGGCTGTTCTAGGAACATATATTCAGGCGATTCGATACCACTGCACATTTGCCTTCTACCAAGCGGACTACGACAAGCTTATCCCACATTTCTCTAACAACAATTACCACCCTAAGAATACGCCGGTTGAGGGAAACTTGTTCTGCACGGTCGGTGCCGGAGGCTTCAATGCCATACGCAGTTGGCTTGAAGAAGGCCTCACTTGGAAAGCAAATCCTTGGGAGCTTGTGAACCTGGAGACGTTAGCGCGGGCCGAACCTTCCTTGGCGAATCAATTAGGCGGCAAGAGTGAGAAGGTTTGTCCGGGTGACATTGTCGGCGAGGTTGGCGTGTTCCAAGGTTCCTCCACCGACCTCACGGACATCCCTACAGCCAGTCTCGATTTGGTCATCACCGATCCGCCCTTTGGTGGCCTATTGCACTACTCGGAGCTTTCCGATTTCTTCTACGTCTGGCTGCGCCTCGTGCTGAAGGACAAGTACCCCGACTACTTTTCCGCCGAGTACACCCCCAAGTCGCTGGAGGCCGTTGCCAACCGCGCTCGCGAACCGGAAGACCCGGACGGCTTCTACCGGCGTTTGCTAACGCAGTGCTGGCGTGAAGCGCATCGCGTGCTCAAGCCGGGCGGGATCCTGGCTTTTACTTTTCACCACAGCGAAGACGAACCCTGGGTGGCGGTGCTGGAGTCGCTGTTCGACGCTGGCTTCTACCTGGAAGCGACCTATCCCATTCGCTCCGACGAAACCAAGGGCGATGGCGAGTTCGGCTCCAAGACGATCGAATACGACATCATTCACGTCTGCCGCAAGCGCACCGAAGAGCCCAAACCGGTGAGCTGGGGCCGCATGCGCCGAGAGGTGATGGCCGATGTGCGCCAGTTGCAGGCGATATTGGAGAACCACGCCAAGGAAGGTCTGCCCGCCGCCGACATCCAGGTGATCCGGCGCGGCAAGGCGCTGGAATACTTCTCACGCCATTACGGCAAGGTGTATGTGGATGAGGGGCGCACCATCTCCGTGCGCGAGGCGTTGATCGGCATCAATCAGCTGATCGACGAGGATGCCAGCAAGGGCGTGGAGCCGCCGCCTGGCAATGCGGAGCCGATCACGCGCCAGTTCCTGCGCACCTTCGGGCACGCGACGGAACTTCCGCGTGATCAGTTGCAGAAGTTCCTGCGGGGGACGATCACCACGCCGGATGACTTCGTGCAGCGTGGCTGGTGCACGGAGAAGAACAAGGTCTTTACGCGCACCAGCCCGTTGGACTTCGCCCGAGAGTGGACCGGCAAGCATCGTCGCAGGTTGACCTCAGATCTGGATCAGGCACTGGTACTGATCGGTGCGTGTTTTGACGGCAGTGGCATCAATGCCTCGGACACGCTGAAGAACGAAAACTTCAGGCCGCATGTGGCGCTCAAGCCACTATTGGAATGGCTGCACCGCAACGGCCCGGATCAAGACACCCGCAACGCGGCATCGCGTGCGGTCACCATCTACAACGCATGGCAGGCGAGTCAGGCACCCAAGCCCGCGCAAGGCTCCCTGTTCGATGATGATGCGGAGTACACGGCATGAGACAGCTGCGCGACACCGTCTGGCAGGTAAGAGGCACCAGCTGGCTGTGGGACGAAGAGGCCCGCAATCAGGTCTGCGTGTCCAGTGAAGTATGGAGCCTGCGCCAGTTTCTGCGGGCGAAGGGCAATTGGCCGGACGATCTGCCCAGCAATGGTGGCAGGACGCTGGTGGTGGGCGGGCTGGATGCCAGCCTGGACCTGCTGACACCGGAGGATGCCGAAGTGTGGCTGGGCGATGTGATCAAGCCCGCCATTCTCTCCTTTCAGGATGAGTGGGGAAGTGATGGTGCGCTGGTGTTCTGGCTGCCCGGTGGCCACAACCGTGTCAAGGTGAACCCGGCCACCGACGAGGTAGGCTGGGTGTGCCAACCGCCGCATAGCCATCAAATCGACCTGGGACGCATCCTGTGGGGGCAGGCCAACGAGTATCCGCAGGAAATCCTGCTGCGCGAGGGTGCGAGGCCAGCAGGTCTGTTCCATCTGCGGATCACCTGAGGGCGGCGCGTGACGGAACAGTTGGCATTTCAGCCCGGGGAGCGCGTTACCCATCACGAGTTTGGTCAGGGTGTTGTTCTCGATCTCGCGCGTGATGGCTATCTGCGGGCGTTTTTCAGTGTTGGCGAGCGCCGAGTGCCGGTGGCCTCGCTGCGGCGCGAGCTCACGCGCACGGAGCGCATTCTGCGTGCGGTTGAAAGCGGGGCGGAGCGGTCGTGCAAGGCGTGGCTGGCCTACGAGGCGCACGCCCTGCCGCTGATGGAGAGCGCTTCGGCGCTGACTTCGGCCAGGATTGACCTGTTGCCTCATCAGGTGGTGCTGACTCACCGCATTGCCACGGCTTCGCCCCGGCGCTACCTGATTGCCGACGAGGTGGGACTGGGCAAGACCATCGAGACCGCGCTGATCCTGCGCGAGCTGGCCAGCCGGGGGGAGCTGAACCGTGCGCTGATGGTGGTGCCCGCAGGTTTGGTAAACAACTGGCACCGGGAACTGAACGAAGTGTTCAACCTCGGGTTCGAGGTGTTCGGCTCCGAAGGCGACATCACCGACCGTAAGACCAATGCCTTTGCCAAGCACGACCGGCTGATTGCCAGCATTGACACGTTGAAGCGGCCAGCGCGCATCAAACGTCTGCTGGAGGCGCCACGCTGGGACCTGGTGGTGTTTGACGAGGCGCATCACCTGACCGCCATCAAGACCGGCGGCAAGGTACGCAAGACGGAAAACTACAAGCTGGCCGAGGCGTTGAAGGACCATTCGCGCGATCTGCTACTGCTGTCGGCCACGCCGCACCAAGGCAACCACTTCCAGTTCTGGATGCTGGTGCAACTGTTGAACCCGACACTGTTCCGCAGTCCCGAAGAGATGGTCGAGGAACGGCATCGGCTCAACACGGTGATGTTCCGGCGCACCAAGGCAGATGCCTGCCGGCCGGATGGTTCGCCGCTGTTCGCACGGCGCTGGGTTCATACAGAGTCTTTCGTGATGAGCCCGGCCGAGCGGCTGTTCTACGAGAAGCTGCGCGAGTACCTGCAGGATGGCTTCGACCTCGCACGCCGCCAAGGCAGCCAGGGGCGCGCGCTGGGCTTCCTGATGGCGATCTTCCAGAAGATCGCGGCATCCAGCTTTTCCGCGGTGCGCCGCACGCTCAAGCGCCGTCTACTGATGCTGACCCTGCACGAGGCCTTGCTGCGTGACAGGGAGCTGGACATCGAGGGGCGCGAGCGCCTGACCGAAGAGGCGCGCGAGCTGATCCACGAGGAATACGGCCTGCCGCGCGATGCCATCGGGCGCAGCGAGGTGGACCGCGTGCTGGCCGACCTGAAGTACCGGCTGCTGAAGAAGCTGGACGAGGAGGCGCTCGCAATGGCCTCCGACCCCTATGGTAGCGAGTACTCCGCCACGTATGCGGAAGATGCCGCTGCGGCTGCGGTGAATCTGCATCTGCCCGAGGAGCGCCTGCGTATCGGCGACCTGCTGCGCATCTTCCCGGCCGAGCGCGAAACCAAGATGCAGAAGCTGCTCGATGGCCTGGGCGCGCTGTGGCGGCAGAACCGCGACGAGAAGATCGTGATCTTCGCCACTTACCTGGGCACGGTGGACATGATCGCGCGCGAGATCGAGCAGACTTTTCCTGGCCAAGGCGTCACGGTGTTGCGTGGTGGGGACCACGGCGCGAAGGTGGCCGCGGAACGGCGGTTCCGCCAGAAGGATGGCCCGCGTGTGTTGGTCTGCACGGCCGCAGGGCGTGAGGGTATCAACCTGCAGTTTGCACGCGTCTTGTTCAACTTTGACCTGCCGTGGAACCCGATGGACATGGAGCAGCGCATCGGGCGCATCCATCGTTACGGCCAGAACCACACCGCGCAGGTTTACAACCTTGTGTTGTCGGACACCATCGAGGGGCGCATATTCCTGCTGCTGGACGAGAAGCTGACGGAGATCGCGCGCACGGTTGGCAAGATGGATGAGCAGGGTAATGTGGCGGAAGACCTGCGGGCGCAGATTCTTGGGCAGCTGTCTGAACGCCTGAACTACGACCGGCTGTATCAGGAAGCGCTGTCCGATCCAGAGCTGAAGCGAACCAAGGTGGAACTGGAGGCGGCACTGTCGAACTCCAAGGAAGCGCGACAGGTGGTCTTCGATTTGTTCCAGGATCTTGAAGGATTCAGCCTGGACGACTACAAGCCTTTCTCGGATGTGACGACCAGCATGGATAGGCTGGTGCGCTTTTTCTCGGCAGCGGTCGCTGAACGCCAGCAGAAGCTGGTCCCGGCCGGCGATGGTGCCTATGAGCTTGTCAACGCCGATGGCACGCGGCTTGCGCGGTTCACCCTGAACCGGGAGGCAGCCACCCAGCAGGATGATTTGCAGTTGATGGGCTTGGATCACCCCCTGGTGCAGGAGGAACTGGGCCGCTGGCGTGCCCTACCACCGGAGGAGGTCGGGATTGCGGTGACCGGTGATGTTGACGAGCCTGTGTTGTTGTCGCTGTGGATGGTAGAAGCATTGACAGGCAAGGGTGAGCGCCGCGTGTTTGTGCAGCCAATTGCCGTCAAGCAGGACGGCACACGCGTTCCGGCCGTCGAACGTCTATATGACCAATCCCTGCAAGCAGCCCCCGCCGGGCCGGTGTTCCAGCCGGAAGAACGGCTGGAGCTGTTTGCGCGCGCAGTGGAACCAACTCTGCAGCGGGAGTTGAAGCACAGGGGCGCAGCGAACGGTGACGGTAGCTACTCGGCGGAGCTGATCGGTTACATCGAAATCGTTGGCCGGAAAGTGTGATGTTGCAGAACCAGGGCACCTCACCCAAGAGCCTCAGGGCTGGTTGATCCCATTCCAAGGGCGCCGGACTCGATGGACGCAGCAGATGGTCATGGGGCAGCGAGTTGAGAGAGACGCCCAAGGGATTCTGCTTGCCGCTAAATGGTATTTTTCATGGTTCTTTGCTTTTGTGAATCCATAAGCTGTTGTGTCAAAAGGATATTTTTTGGCAATTGATGTTCGAGTGGGAGTGATTTGGCGTCCGGCACCGGCTGGTACGACCTAGCGCCAAAACACAAAAAGGCCCGCAGGAATGCGGGCTTTTTTGTTGGGAGCTGTCCTCCCTTGCCGGGGGCGGGATCGGGGTGACTACCTGCCTTGGTGGTATATGTGATTTAAACTACGCCAAATGATTGACAGGCCGAGGGTCCAGGTGTTCGCTTCCCGCACCCAACGATAACCCCGAGGCGAGGTGCTGTTTCGGCACCTGACACGAGAACCAATGCGGCGTCCATTTCTGAGCCCACTTCTCATTCCGTTTCTGAATCCACTTCTCAATCCGTTTCCGCATCCAGTTCTGCATCTCCGGGAGGGAAACATGCCCGTGCGCGCGAGATTGGCGGCCGCGGCCGTGGTGGCGGCCTGTCTGCTGGTGGCTCCGTCCGGCGCCCAGGCGGAACGCCGACCGGAGACAGGGAGCGCGGATATCGCGAACCCGCACGGCGCGCTGTCGCTGAGGAGCGTTGCGGGCGGGGTTGTGGTTCAGCGGCTCAAGGCGGGGGCCGGCCGGACGTCCCAGAGAGAGGGCGACGTGCTGCTCGCCATTGACGGCACCCCCGTCGCCACGCCGGAGGCGATCATGGCGCACCTTCGGCATCAAGGAGAGGCCAAGGGAGAGGATCATGCGGTCGTGCTGACGGTGCGGCGGGGCGGCGAGACGCTCCGGCTGACGGAGCGGGCAGCGCTCTTCCATGACTTCATGACGCCGGAGCCCCCGGTTCCGCCCGCCCGGCCGGCCCGATGACGACCCGGCGCGGGCCGTATTTTGATGACCGCGTCGCCCCGCAGGCGAGAGGCGCGTGACAGACCGGGACAGGATGGCGGCTCTTCGCATGAAATTCTGCACCTCCGCCCTGTGCCGGGCGGCCCTGGGCGTGGTTGTGCTGATGGCGGCGTCTGCCGATGCGTCGGCGCATCATGGTGTGGTCGGCGCGGGCGGCACGGATGGCGGGGTCAGGCGGTCCCGCGAGAACGCGATCGCGGCCGCCGAGGATGCGTTCGGCACCAGCATCGGGCGCGAGACGATCGGCCTCTATGATTCCGGCTCGGTTCGCGGCTTCTCGCCCACCACGGCCGGAAACGTGCGCGTCGAGGGTCTCTACTTCGACCAGCAGGGCGGGTTGAACGTAACCGTGGTCTGGAGGCCGCCTTGCGCGACTGATCCATGGTGCGTTGATTACTGTTCCTTTGAGAAGGAACGATGCGCATGGACGACGTCACAGCA
>Ga0207867_1001523_pt1 | contig 16379 bp, 25 predicted proteins | sample HigsolmetaAR206D_FD_184838 | JGI IMG/M metagenome (GOLD analysis project Ga0207867, IMG submission 184838) | Ionic liquid and high solid enriched microbial communities from the Joint BioEnergy Institute, USA - AR20-6-D (SPAdes) (version 2) ...
CCCGCCACTCCATCTCCGGCTGGTCCTCGCCCGCCGCCGGGATCACCCAGCGCCCGCCGCCGCCCGGCGGCCGGGCGCCCACCGCGAAGTCGCGCGGGCTGCGCAGCACCAGCAGCGCAGCCCTCAGGCTTTTCCCTCCACCGGCCCCGGCCGCCGAAGCGCCTCGGCCCGCGCCAGCAGTGCCTCCACGTCCGCCAGCGGCAGCGCGGCCAGCATGGCCTCGCCCACCGGGCCGTCGCGCTCGCGCGACCAGTCCGGCAGCCCCTCGCCCTCCCACGCCTCCAGCGAGGCGCGTAGCAGCGCCATCCGCGCGCGCCGGTCGGCCTCCATCAGCGAGGCGCGCTCGGCCAACACCTCCGGGTCGTCGGCGACGAGCCTCTCCGCCAGCGCCCGCTTCCGGGCCGCCCGCAGCACGTCCGCCTGCGCCGCGCGCAGCTCGGCCCGGTGGCGCTCGTGCGCCTCCGGCGGCTCCTGCGGGTGCGGCTGCGTCAGGAGGATCGAGGCCGCCACCGTGTCGGCCTCCTCGTGCGCGTCGATCGCCGCGATGTGCGGCGCCGCCGCCTCGGCGCCGAGCCTGCGCTCGAGCGCCCGGCGCACGGCCTCGTTCAGCAGCGCCGGGCCGCCCTGGTAGGCGCCGGCGCGCGCGGCCTCGATCTCCGCCGCCTCGCCGTAGGTGATCGGCCGCAGCACGTAGCGACGACCGCCGATCTCGACGGCCTCGCGCTGCCGCACGCCGGTGACGTGGGTCTCTGCCATGGGGTCCTCAGAAGCAGGCCAGGAACATCGTCGCGTTCGGCTGGTCCGGCGCCAGCGCGATCGCGTCCACGCCGAGCTCGTTCCGCTCCTGCGGCTGCAGATCGACGACCTGCGCCGAGGGGCAGGAGAGCGCGAAGCGGTTGCCGGCGACCGAGCCCCACTGCGCCGCGAAGGGCAGCGGCGTGCCGGCCCGGAACGCGCCGGAGCGCGTCGGCGTGTTGGTGGTGTGGCTGTAGGGGTCGATGGTGATGCGCGGCGCCGCCCCGGTGATGATCGGCGGGTCGAATCCCTCGCCGGCCTCCGGGTTCTCCGGGTAGGCGGTGCGCACCGCCATGTCCCAGTTCGCCGTCGCGCAGGCAGCGAGCGCCCGGTTGAGCTGCGCCACGCCGCCGGCCCAGCGCGGCGGCTGGCGCGTCAGCGGCGTGTAGTTGGTCGGCAGCGCCGCCGCCTCGTTCATCGCGGCGACCATGCCGGTCAGCCGCACCGTCAGCATCGCGTGCCGGCCGGCGGCGAGCGCGACCGACCACGAGCCCTTGCAGCCGAGGATCTTGTGCCGCAGCCCGTCCCCGTAGGCGTAGCAGGTCAGCGACTTCTCCTGCGTCTCGTCGCTGGTCGGGCTGTAGAGCACGTTGACCGGGACCTGGAGCAGCGTGGCGGTGCTGAGCACCGGCGAGTAGGTCTTCGCCAGGGTGACGACGCGGCCCGTGGTGTAGTCGAGCACGACGTCGGTGCTGCCCGCGGCGGGGTTGCCGGTCAGCAGGATCGGCATGCCGCGGTACTGCTGCGCCGTGTTGCCGAACGGCGTGGCGGCCGTCACCGTGCTAGCCGTGCCGGCGGTCGCCGCGGTCGGGCCGCCGACGGCGGCCGCCGTGACGGTCTCGACCATGCGGCAGGCGAGCAGCAGCTTGCCCCACTCGGGCGCGGTGCCGGGCGCGCCGGAGCCCGTCACCGGCAGGGTGACGGTGATCTCGGCGCGCATCCCGCCGGGGATCGGCGGCAGGTCGTCGTAGGCGCCGGTGACGACCGGGTTCGGCGTCTGGTCCTGGAGGAAGCGGATCTCGGCCTGGCAGGTCACCCAGTCGCCAGCGGCCGGCGTGCCGGCGATGGCGTCGATGCCCTGGGTCGCTTCGATCTTGAACGCGACCTGGGACAGGCGCTTGCGGATCGTCGTGGTCATAGCGGCTTACTCCCGGTCCTCGGGCGCCGCCCGGCCCGTCCGGGCTGCGGCGGCTGCGGGCTGCGGCTGCGGCGCCTCGGCAGGCGCCTCGGCGGGCGCCTCGGCGGGCGGGGCGGGCGGCGACCAGGCCTCGGCGTCGCCGGCCTCGACCAGCCGCCGCGCCTCCTCCTCGGGCAGGTCGAGGCATAGGCCGGGGCGAACGTCGCGGCCGGCGATCTCGCACGGCCGCACAGTGCGGATTTGCATGGCAGGAGAGTCCCTCAGGCGGTGGTCGCGTAGGGGCCGCCGACCGCGGGCACGCGCAGGTCGAAGCGGATGGTCCAGGTGAAGCCGCCGACCGCATCGGAGGCGGCGTCGAGCGCCGGCGCGTCGGGCTCGAGCCCGACGCCCTCGACCATCAGGGCGTCGCCGGCGGCGTAGGGGATCTCGACGCCGAGCAGCGCGGCGGCGCAGCGCGCGTGCAGCGCGTTGAGCGCGGCCTCGAGCGCCGCGTCGGGGTCGGCCGCGCCGGCCGGCGCGCCGACGTAGCCCTCGACCCATGCCTCGCAGTCGAGCCGGACGACGCCGAACGCGTCCTCCGGGTCCTCGCGGTGCCCGCCCATGCGGAGCACGACGCGCGGGCACTCGTGCTCGGCGACGGGGCTGCGCCGGCCGCGTTCGACCGGCACGTCGGGCAGCGCGTCGGCGAGGCGCGCGGCGATGGCGTCGAGCGCCGCCTCGCGGGCCGGGACCGTCGCCATCGCCTACCTCTGCCGCAGCGCGAGGCGCCAGGAGGCGCCGGTCACGTCGAGTTCGGCCGTCTCGACCGAGAACTCCTGCCCGCCGACGGCGAGCGTCGCGCCGCGCTGCGGCCGGTCGGGCACCAGGGATGTCGGCAGCATCGCCGCGTGGCCGGCGGCGGTCAGCCCGGCCGGGCCGGCGAGCACGTCGGCCTCCTCGCGCGAGAGGACGACGCGCACCGAAACCGGCGCGCCGCCCCCGGGCGGCGTGTAGACCGCGTCGGCGCCGAGCACGGACCGGACGAGGACGGCCGCGGCGGCGGCGAAGGGGTCGCTCACGCGACCGCTGCCTCAGCGGTCGTCGGTGAGGCGGACGCGCGCCGTGGTCGCGGTGCTCGCCTTCGCGGCGACCGCGACGCCGACCTTCGTGTTCGCCGTGCTGGTCTTGGTGACGCGCTTGTTGGTGTTGTCCCAATAGACCGCGTCGCCGACCGCGAGGTCCTGGCCGTCGCTGGCGCCCTCGGCGGTGAGGTCGAAGACGCCGCGGGTCACGATCACGACGCTCGCGCCGCTCTCGGCATCGGTCTGCGCGACGCCGAACAGACTGCCGACCAGCACGCCGCCGCCGGAGCTGACGGCGTAGGGCGCGGCGACCGTCACGCGGTCGCCGCCATGGACGAAGTTGGTAGCCATCGGGGATGCCCCCTTCTCATCGGGTTGCGGGAGAGGCGGGCGGCCCGGCGCCGCCCGCGCCGGGTCAGGCCAGGCGCGGCTCCACCACGACCTGCAGGCGGCCGTCGCCGTAGATGTTGACGTTGGCCGTGCTGTCCGGCGTGACCGCGGTGGCCAGCCGGCGGGCCGCCATGTGCTCCGAGGGCGGCACCAGGAGCACCAGGCGCGAGGGCGGCGCCATGCGGTTGCCGCCGACGCTCCTCATGGTCATCAGCAGCGTCTCGAGCGCGGCCACGGTCGAGCCGTCCGGGTTCACCGCCGCCCGCTCCCGCGTCATGCCGCGCCACGACACCGCCTTGCAGCCGAAGTCGAAGATGCAGCGGTAGGACACGCCGAGAACGTTGAACTGCTCCTCGCTCGTGACCTCCGGCGTGCGCCGGCCGGCGAGATAGGCGATCTCGACGGTCGGGCGGTCGGGCGCGACCAGGTAGTGGTAGATCGTGCCGGAGGCGCCGGCGCCGATGTTGCCGTGGTCGGCGTGGAACAGCGGCTTGCCGTCCGCCATGGCCGCGTTCGTGGTGAGGATCGAATACACCGCGTCGGCGAGCACGCGGTAGCCGGCCTGCGCCATGCCGCGGATCACGCGGTCGAAGGCGTTGAGGTCGTCATTGATGATCGCCTCGCGGGTCAGTGAGATGATGCGGCCCTTGGTCCGGACGCGATAGCTCTCGCCCTCCTCGGCGAATGTGCCGTAGGTGATCGGGCCACCCTCCTGCACGTCCTCCAGGTCCGGCGCCTCACCAATCTGCGCCGAATGGATCTCCTTGAAGTCCTGCACGTCGATCTGCTGCGTCCAGGGCGCCCAGGTGGCGGGCCACTCGGCGAACGCCGCCTGGAGGCGCTTGTTGGTCGCGTCGCGCAGGATGATCGGGAAGTCGCTGGTGGAGTGCTGGCCGCCGCCCATCGCGACGACCCGGCTCCACAGCGCGTCGCCGGCCAGGCGGTGCACGCCCGGCACGCCGGCCTGCGCCAGCACCTCGCGCATGAGCCCGTGCAGGCCCATCGCCGCGAACTCGCGCGCCTCGGGCGCCGGGCTGCGGTCGCCGGAGAGGCGGGCGAGGAGGCCGGCGGCGGCGCGGGCGCGGAAGGTGTCGCGCTCGTCGCGGATCACCACCACGGACGCCGGGCGCTGCGGGCTGCCGGCGGCGAGCGCCGCGATCGCCGCGTCGCGCACCTCGTCGAGCGTTCGGCGGGCGCGGATCTGCTCGAGCGTCCACTCGGCGCCGAGGTTCGCGGCGCGGGCCACGCCCTCGACCTGCTCGAGCGTGGCGGCCTGCGGCCGCGCCGCGGCCTGGGGCTCGGCCACCGCGGCGGCGACCGGCGCCTCGGGAGTCGCGGGCTGCCCGCCCGCCAGGGTGTCCTGGTGGGTCACATAGACCTCCTCGGTAGGGGCCGGCGGAACAGCCGGCGGGGTGGATGCGGGGCGCGACGCCGCGGGGATCTCGCGCAGCAGGGCCCGTGCGGCCTCCGGCATGCGCCGGAACTCGCCCGCCAGGGCCGAAGCGACCGCCCGCACCTCGGCCGGCGGCGCCGTCTCGGTCGCGAATCCGAGTTCGACCGCCTGCGCGGCGGTCATCCACGTCTCCGCGTCCATCAGGTCCTTGATCTCGTCCTCGCCGCGCCCGGTGCGCGCCGCGTAGGTCGCGCGGTAGGCGGCCGAGATGCTGTCGAGCAGCCCGGCGTAGCGGCGCATGTCCTCGGCGCCGCCGAGCACGCCGCCGGCGGCGTTGTGGATCATCAGCATCGCGTTCTCGGGCATCACGATGCGGTCGCCCGCCATCGCGATCAGCGATGCGGCCGAGGCGGCGACGCCCTCGACGATGACGGTCTTCTCGCCCTGGTGGCGGGCGAGCATGTTGTGGATGGCAATGCCGTCGAATGCCGAGCCGCCGAAGCTGTTGACGCGGACGGTCAGCGGCTCGGCCTTGCCCAGCCCCTTCATCGCCGCGGCGACGGCCGCCGGCGTGATCTCCCAGCCCACGTCGCCGAACAGCACCAGCTCGGCGCGCGCCTCCGCCCCGGCCGCCGCGCGCATCTGCACGCCGGCGCCGGCCGCTCTCTCTGTCATCGCCTACTCCTCTTCGGTGTCCGGCGGGTCTGTGGGCAGCGCCGCACCCGTCGCGGCGATCTCGACGGCCGCGTTCTGCCTCGCGTCCTGCGCGCCGCCGGCCTGGTTCGTCCGGCGCGGATCGCTGTCGAGCACCAGCCCGCGGTCGTCCCACATGGCGTTGCTGCGCGCGATCTCGTCGGCCACCCACGTCGGGTCGTAGCCGAGTTCCGACACCGCCTCGGTCCACGGCATCATCCCGGCGCGCACGCCGTCGCGCCAGGCCGGGATCTCCTTCGTCGGGTCGATCATCTCGAACCGCGGCGGCGTCCACTCGACCGGATAGCCGCCCTCCCGCGGCGGCAGGGCCCCGGCCACCACCGCGGCCTGAACGAAGGCGTCCCACACCGGCTGGCAGAGCCGCGGGATGAACAGGAGCCATTGGTCCTGCTCGATCATCCGGCGGAACTCGATCTTGCCGGCGCGGAGCGAGCTGTAGTTGGCCTGCCGGAGATCCCCGGTCGCCTGGTCGTAGGTGACGCCCGCGCCGGCGGCGGCCGCCATGAGCGTGTGCAGCGCGAAGGGCTCGAAGGCGCCGGCGCCGCTCGGCTGGAGGAACTTCGGCTCGGTCCCCGGCGGCAGCTCGGCCACCAGCCCGGGCATCAGCTCGATCGGGTCGCGGTCGGCCGGCGAGCCCGGGAGGTCCGTGGCGTCCATCGTCTGCAGGAACACCGCGAGCGTGGCCTGCACCTTCGCGGCCTCGAGCGCCGCGTCCTCGTAGTCCTCGAGCTGGCGCAGACGCAGCAGCGCCGGCGCGAGGTCGGGCACGCCGCGCACCTGGCCGGGGCGCAGCGCGCGGAAGATGTGCAGCACGTCCGCCGCGGGCACCGGGTCGGCCGTCGCGGAGCCGAGGGCGAGGCCGTCGCCCGGGTGCTCGCGCAGAAGCCAGTAGCGGGCGCGCCGCCCCCGCGCGTCGAGCTCGACGCCCTGCACCACGCGCGTTCCGTCGGCGCGCGCCTCGTTCTTCGCGACGTCGAGGAAGTCCCCCTCCATCACATCGAGCATCAGCGGCACCGGCAGGCCGAGCCGGCGCATCTCCGCCGGACCGGGCCGGACGAAGCGCACCAGCGCCTCGCCGCTCTCCGCCCGGGCGCGGGCCGCGAGGAGCTGCAGCCCGTAGAAGTCGTGCATCCCGGCCGCGTCGCACCGGCGCGCCCAGGACTCCCAGAGGGCGAGCGCCTGACGGTCAAGCGCCGGGTCGCCCGTGTTCGGCCGCGGCCGGATGCCGCAGCCGACCTGGTGGGCGGCCAGGACCGAGACGATGCGCGCCGCATAGGGGTTGTCGCGCACCATCTGCCGCGCGCGGGCGCGCAGCCGCGACAGCGCCGGGCCGATCTCCGCGTTGGCGCCGCTGTCCGGCGCCCGCCACCGCTGCGTCCGGGGCGTGATCCGCCCGGCCTCGTAGGCCCGCACGGCCTGGAGCGCGAGCCGATGGCGCGCGCGGCGCAGCCCGGCGCGCGGCGACACCGCCGCGACGATGCGGTCGAGCACGTTCATCAGTCGCGGATCACCAGCGTGCGGTGCAGGCGCATCCGCCCGCCCGGCTCCATCTCCGCGCGGAGCGCCTGGAGCGCGCGCAGCATCTCGTCCACGCTCCGGTACTCCACCTCGCGCCCCTCGAACCGCACCCGGCGCTCGCCACGCGCGATGGCGTCAACCAGTGCATCAATCTGCTCCTGCGTCACCGCCATCGCGTCGCCCTCATCGCCCGAACCATCCGCCGCCTCGGCCCGAGAACCACCCGCCACTCCGCACCACGGGCCGCGGTGCGACAGCCAGCGGCGCGGCAGGAGGTGCTGGCAACGACTGCGCCGCCTCCTGCCCCGCAGCCGGTGCAGGAGGCGCTGGCGGAGCCAGCCGCCGCGCCTCCTCCTGCGCCGCGAGCCGACGCCAGAAGGCATCCCCTCCGCGATCCGCGCCCAGCACCGCCAGCGCGGCGCGCGCATAGACGGCCATGTCCAACTGCTCGTTCCGCTCGCGCAGCTTGCGCCATTCCTGCCGCGCGAAGCCGCGCCGGTCCTTCACCGTGACCAGTTGCTCGGCCACGAGCTGGCGCACCAGCTCGGGCTCCATCCACTCGGGGAGGTGGACCCACCCCTTCGGCAGCGCGCCGTCCTCGCCGCGCGACAGCCACAGGCGGCGGTACAGGTCGGCCTTGTAGACCGAGACGGCGACCGTCCAGAGCCGCAGCCCGCGCTTGAGCTTGCGCCCGCCCTCCGTCACGTCCACCAGCGTCGGGCCCGACACCGGCTGCGCCTTCGCCCAGCCCTCGACGCCCTTGAGCGGCAGGATGCGCGGGTCGCGCAGCCGCCGGAGGTTCGCGTACACCGCAGCCGTCGCAGAGCCGCCCGTGTCCACGCCGATCTTGGACACGCGCATTGTCCCGCCGCCCTCGCGGGGCCAGTTCTGGTCGAGCCACCCCCAGGCCGCATCCCAGGTCGCCGCGTCGGCCGGGCTGCCCGGGAACACCTCCGCGTCTACGAGCCAACTTTCGAGCCCCGGCCCCCAGCCCCAGACCGCGGCCTCCAGCCGATCCCCCTGGTTGTCCACGCCAGCGGTGAGGATCAACGCCCCCGCCGGCACGACGCCCCGCTCCATGCCGGCCTCGCGGCGCTCAATCAGCCGCGCCCAGTCCGGCGCCTCGCCCCGCTCCTGCCAGGTCTCGCCCAGGGCCGTGTTGACCCAGGCTTTGAGCATCTCCGGACGGTCCTTGGCGGCGAGGAAGTCCGCCGCCGTCTCAGCCAGCCGGCGCCACGGCGAGTAGAGTTCCGAGATGTGGAACCCGGCGATACCGCGGAACTCGCCCTCAGCCCGCCACACCCCTTGCCGCACGGCTGCCCATCGCTGGGCATCCGTCCAGCCCCAGTCGCACCGCACGCAGTAGTACCGCGCTTCCTCCGGGTCGCTGTCGATCCACCGCACCTGTTGCCACCGAAGCACCTGCATCTCGCCGCAGTGCGGACACGGCACCCAGAAGCGGCGGCGGTCGCTCTGCTCCCACGCGGCTTCGATGCGGGACACGCCAGCGATCGTCGGCGTCGAGCCCATCAGGACCTTGCGGTTCCAGAAGGTCGCCGCCCGCTTGCGACCCAGCGTGATCGGGTCGCCCTCGGACCCGGCGCTCGCCGGGTAGCGGTCCACCTCATCGAACAGCACGATCCGGATCGGGCGCGAGGCCAGCGACGCCGCGCTGTTCGCCCCCGCGATCGTCAGGTGCCCGCCCGGGAAGGACTTGTGCAGCAGCGTGTTGTCGCCGTCCCGCGAGCGCGGGTCGGCCACCCTCCCCCGCAGCGCCGGAGAGTCGCGGAGCATCGGCGCCAGCCGGTCCTTGCTCCACGCCTGCCCCATCTCCACCGTGGGCTGCACCACCAGGATCGGCGCCGGGTCCTGGTGAATGTGATACCCGACGACGTTGTTCAGGATCTCCGTCCACCCGATCTGGGCGGACTTCATGACCACGATCGTCTCAACGTCGGGATCGGACACCGCGTCCATGATCCCGCGCTGGTACTCCGCGCGGTCAGTCCTCCACTGTCCGGGCTCCGCGCTTGCCTCCGCGCTGAGCATCCGGAAGCGGTCCGCCCACTCGCTCACCGTCAGCCGCGGCGGCGGCGCCCAGATCGTCAGCGCCTCCGTCACCGCTTCCGCCATCAGCGGACCGGCTGGCAAGCGCAGGTACGGCGCGGGTGCTGGCAAGCTCCCCACAGCACTCATGCACCAGTTCCATCAGCTTGTCGCGCACCACCGCCGGGCTTGTCTCGCCGAGCAGCAGGGGCGCAGCCTTCGCCGGCAGGCTCAGGAGGCGGGCCCGGGCATTCGCGAATGCCGCCTGCATGCCGGCCACCACGTCCTGCCGGGGGATCAGCTCGCCGCGCGTGACAGCGTTCTTCATCTCCTGCGCGTCGGCCTGCTCCTTGGCGAGCCGGGCGCGCTCGGCGTTCAGGTCCAGATCGTCGGGAGAACCGCCGCGCTGCCTGGCAGCCAGCGCCTCAATGCCTGCCTTCAGGATCGGCCCGAGGGCGATGCCGCCACCGGGATGCGCCGGCAGCCGCCCGTCGCCCTTGCGCCCCAGGATGACCCGCTCGGAGACGCCCACGGCGCGGGCCAGCTGCCCGGCGGTGACGGACTCCGGGAGCGGGGGTGATGCTACCCTTGGCACGGTTCTTGCCTAGCGATGCGCCGCGCCTTTGCCCACCGCATTCACCCTGTGGCCGGAAGGACCCGCTGTTGCAGCGCAGCATGGCGTTCGTCGATGCAACACACCAGATCTTGTGGTCTCGATGGCCGCGAGACACAACATCTAGTATGTGGCGGCGGCGCAACGGCGTGGCGCCAAAAACACGAACGCCCGGGCCGCGAGGCTCCGGGCGCAGAATCCGATCGTGCCGATTTGGGTATCATTGCTGTTACGGGCTGTCAAGCGCCTATGCGAGCCGCCACAGCTCGACCAGCCGGTCCAGCGCCGCGAGTAGCCGCCCGCGCAGGACGTGCCGGCTCTCGCCCCGGCGCTCGGCCAGGCGATCCACCGCCACGTTGCGGATGATCACCGTCTCGACCAGCGACCACGCCACGGCGCCGAGCGCCTCTCTGGCACGGCGGAGGTCGGCGAGGGCGGCGATCTGCGCCTCGGTCGGGTGGCCCTGCTGCCAGAGGGGACGGGCGAGATGCATGCCGCCCGGGCGCCAGCCGGCACCGGTCGCCCGCTCGGCCTGGACGCAGAGCCGGTCGGCGGCCTCGCGCTGTGGGTCGGTGAGGTCCATCGCCAGGTAGTGGACGACGCGGCGGGCGCGGCGGACGGTGCGGTTGGGCTGGTCGGGGTCAGGGCCGTGGACGACCTCGAGCTCGCCGCGGCGGTGGAGGTGACGGGGGCCAAGGTCGGCCGCGGTGGCGAGCTGCATGGCGGGTCTGGCTTTCCTGCGTCGGGTCATCGGGCGGCACGGTCGTGGTCTTCAAGCGCCTCTGGGAAAAGCGCATCCTTCACGTCCTTACCGGGCCAACCGGGGTCGCCGAGTAAGACAAGCCGCCTCTTGGTCAGAAGCATGTTCGCGTCGAACTGCCGCACCATCGCCTGTAGGCCGCGCCCAAGCTCCTCGATCTCTTCGGACGTCCACCACCCGGCTTCCAGATACTCGCGGTATCGGCGCTCGTATTTCTCCGCGAGGAATGCCTTGCGCTCGGTGAAGGTCGCGAAGATCCGGTCGCCGAGCAGGGTGTTGCACTCGCGGCAGGCTTGGACCTTCTGGAACCGATGACGGCTGGCGAAGCGGAAATGGCCGCAGACGAAGGACACAGGCACGGTGTGGTCGATCGTGTCGGCGGGCTCGCCGCAGTAGGCGCACCAATGCGTTGGGCCAACGAGGACGTAGCAGGCTTCGAAGGCGGTGCGCTTCTTACGGGCGGCGAGGGCGCGGCGGCGGGTCATCGGTCCTCCTCCGGCTCCGGCAGCGGGTCGAGCCCCGGCCCGAGCCAGAGCGCGGCGGGCATCCCGTGCGCGGCGGCCCAAGCCGCGGCGCGGCGCTGCCACTCGGGGGAGCCGCGCCGAGGCTTGGCGGCCCGCGGGGCTGTGATGCGCGCATCTATTTTGGGTTTGACCGTCATGCGGACTGCATCCATATTGGACGCATCGGCAGGCCGATGGGGCCGGCCGGGATGGAGAGAGCGCGATGGTCACCGTCAGGATCTGGGATTACGCCAGCGACGAGCGCCGGGAGCTTTCGCTCCCCGACCTTCCGGCCGGCATGGCTTGGGAGGTCACCAGCGACCCCCAGTGCGCAGGGCACTACGCCTACACGGTCCGCAGCCGAGACGGCTCCTGTGCGGTGGACATAGAGATGGGGCCGCCGGACTCCCGCGGCGGTTGGCGCGACTACTACCGCCGGACGCCCACGGCGGAGGAGGTCCGCCGGAGCATCGAGGCGGCCGGCTACTGGATGCAGCCGGACGGCTCGCGTGGATCGACTGGCGAGTCCTGGTGGGCGGAGCGGGGGTGAGCGTCGATGATGACCTACGACGAGGCGAATTTCGCGCTGATCGAGGCACGGATCGCTCGGGCGGAGCACCTGCCCCGTCTGGCGGCGGCCGATGAGGCCGCCAGGGCGGCGGCGGACGCCGACGGTGTCGTGCCGGAGCCGGTGCGCGCCGCGCAACGCGAGGCGTGGGCGGAGTATCATCGGCTCGACGCGCGCGTGCGGGATCTGGCGCGGCTGCGCGGCCTGCGGCTGTGGGAGATGCGTCAGGGTGCGGCGGGGCGATGAGCCCCGCGCGCCTCCGCGAGCTGCGGACCGAGCTGCGCCTGTCGAGCTACGAGCTGGCCGAGTTGACGGGCTACACGCGCAGCGCCGTGCAGGGGTGGGAGACGGGCAAATCGCGTGTGCCCGCTCCCGTGGCGGCGTGGTTGGAGGCGCTGGCCGCGGCGTGGCGCGCGCATCCGCCGCCGAGGCGCGCGTAGCGGGCGCGGTCATGGGGCGGGCTCCATCGGCAGCGCGAGGATGGCTCGCACCCCATGCGCGCGGGCCATCCGGCTAGCCCTCGTGAAGCCGCGGCGGCGCTCCTGGCTGTAGACCTCACGCGCTGCCGCGATGATCGGCCCCAGCGTCGGATCGTCGTGCCATTCGCTGTAGCGATCGTCCATCGCCTCGAAGAACCGCACGATCAGGTCAGCGTGGTCGCTCACGCCGCCCTCCTGCGCTGTGCCGCATCGGCCAGCACGGCCTCGGCGTAGTCGGGCATCTCCGCCTCGATCAGCGCCAGGGCGGCGCGCGCGTCGGCGTCGTCGGGCGCCTCGCGCAGCGCGGCGGCGGCCTCGCGGGCGTCGCCGGCGCGGAGGAGCGCGAGGGCGCGGGGGAGATGGCCGGCCGGTGACATCGGGTGACGACCATCAGCCGAGGGGGTTGTCATCGCGGAACCGGCCTTTCCCTAGGGCGGTGACAACGGTGACAACGGTGACAACCCATGCACAGACATTTACGTGCGCGCGCCTATAGGGATTTGTTGCGCGCAATTTCGATGTCACCGTTGTCACCGGCCCGCTTTTCTGCGGCTTTGAGGTTGTCACCATGGGGTTGTCACCCGATGTCATCCGATGTCATCGGAGGGCGGGACCCACCATCGCTCTCGCTTGCTTCGCTTGGGCTTCCAGCCCAGCCGGGTGAGGATCGCCGTCACGCGCATTTGCGCGCCGCGGTTCTGCTGGGCCTTGGGCATCTGGATGGCGTGCTCGAGGATCTCGGGGGCCGTGGCTTGGATACGCCCGACCAGCCAGAGCCGGATGGCGTCGTGCCAGGGGTCCTCCACCATCCGGTCGTTCTGCATCTCGCGCGCCTCGTCGAGCGCGTCAGGGTCATCCAGCCAGTGGGGCTCGCCAGCCGCTTCGCGGGCCGCGGCTTCGGCCCATAGCTGGTCGCGGTTCTCGCGGACCCAGGCGGCGTCGGCCTTCTTGCAGTCGAACGGCCAGAAGCGCCGGTTGCCGGTGGCGTCGCGGAGCCATTCCTCGGCGTTGGTGGTGCCGACGAGGATGCCCTGCCGCGGGACCTCGATGACCTGGCGGCCGTAGGGCGGCCGGTAGCGGTCCACCGGCCGGGAGATGAAGGCCTTCACGGCCTCGGCCTCGCTGGCGAGAAGCTGCGTGAGCTCGGCCATCTCGAGGAACCACACGCCGCGGAGCGCCATGGCGGCGTCCTTGTCGGAGAGCTCGTCGGGAAGATCGTCCGAGAACCACTCGGGGCCGCAGAGGGCGGCCCAGGTGGAGGACTTGCCTAGCCCCTGCGCGCCTTGCGCGACCGGAACATGGTCGAACTTCACGCCGGGCTGGCGGACGCGGCGGACGGCGGCGATCAGGATCTTCGCGCCGATTGCGGCCGTGTAGGGGTTCGCGTCGGCGCCGAAGGCATCCACGAGCCACGTGGTGAGGCGCGGCTTGCCATCCCATTCGAGGCCGGCGAGATAGGCCCGAACGGGATGGTAGCGGTTGCGCGCGGCCTCCGCCTCCATGGCGTCCTCAACGACCTCGCGCCGCATCCGGGGGCAGTGGGCGCGCTGGATGTGGGCGGTTATGAGCGCCACGTCCGAACGCACCCAGGCGCGCGGATACGGGCCGGGCGCCTCGGCGTCGCCGGAGTTCGCCACCGGCGGCGGGCGCAGGAGGAAGGGCTGCCCACGGAACTCGTCGTAGCCGAGGCAGCCGGCGAGCGCCGGGTCGTAGGTCAGGATCGCCATGGCGTTGGCGAGCGTCGGCAGCACCCGCCCGCGGTCATCCGTGTCGAGCCGGGCGGAGAGGATGGAGAGCGGCAGCCGCGGGGCACGGCGCCGCGTCGTGCCCAACTGCTGACGGGCCGCCTCGAAACTGCCGTCGAAGCCGTGGATGTCGTCAGCCGGCATCGGCATACGGAGCCTCCGGGAGGCCGCAGAGACGGGCGATGCGATGGGCGGCACGACCTGGCCTGACCTCCCACATGAGGGCGCCAAGGGCCACCAAATCCGGCCCGCGCTGGGCGTGGTCGAGCGAGCGCCAGCAGCCCTCCACGGTGTCGATGAAGATCGTGGTCTCGGGCTCGTAGCGGTGCATCATCAGCACCGGGCGCTCGGCCATCGCGCGGTTGATGGCGGCGCAATGCTCGCGGCGGTGCGCGCGGGCGGCGAGCGGGACGGCGCCGATGGCGGCGTATGGGGGCTGCCACCAGCGGATATCGCCGCGGCGCAGGGTGGTGACGCGGCGGTCGAAGCCCATGCCGGCCAGGACGCGGGGCAGGTTCTCAGGATCGAGTGCGAGGGAGGCGACGAAGCCCCAATTCAACGCGGCTGGACGGAGGAGAGGGACGACCGTCATGGTGCATCCTCCACGCGGTCGGAGAGCATGCGGCCGATCTCCTGGCGCATCTGCTCGATCTCGGCGGGATCGGGATGGGTGGCACGCCAGGCTTCCCACGCCTCGTGCAGCGCTGCGGCTCGGCGCGCGACCTCGAGCCGGGCCTCGGCGCGATCAACGTGCGTCTGCGGGAGCGCGGTGGCGTGCATCATCGGCCCACCGCCTCCCCGATCTTCGCCAGCGCGTCGGCCGCGCGTTCCAGCCGCTCGGCCTGCGCGGTGTATTGGTCGCGCAGCGTCTCCACGTCGCGGCACTGATCGGCGAGGTGGCGCTGGCCACGGGCGTTCCCGCGCAGCGCCGAGACAGCATGCGGGCGGTCGCCGGGTTGCAGCGTCTCCACGACGCCGCGCAGCGCCTCGAGGATGCGCACGCGGTCCTCATGCTCTGCCGCGTCGGCGGCGGCCGAGTGCTGGCCGCTGGCGTCGAGCGCGCGATGGCGCGCGGCCTCGGCGCGCTCGATGCGCAGCCATCGGTCGAGCAGCGTGAGCGTGGTGTCGGGTCTCATGCCGCGATCTCCACGCTGTGGCGGCGCCGTTCTCGGCGTTCGCGAGCGAGGCGCTTGCCGCGCTCTTGCTGGTACTCGCGTCGGCCTGACACGGCGCGATGCTCGGGGGCGGTGACGGTGACCAGCCTCGCGGTCTCCGGGCACCAGACGGCGCACACGGCTTCCGGGCCAATGCGGACGATGTGTCGCTCGTAGTGGTATCCGGTCTCCGGCTCGAAGTGCCTCGCGGTGATGAATGTGCGCCCCTCGATGATGTCGAGCACGGCGCGGAGCCAGTCCTCGGGGCGCGGCTCGTAGCCCCAGCGCGCGGCCATCTGCCGCTTGGCGTGGTGCGTGACGCCGGGCGTGGCGATCTCGATCATGCCCTCGCCCTCACCTCGACGCCGGCCGCCTCCACCTCGCGCGCGCGCCAGGCCATGAGGCAGGCGGCGGCATCAGCGGCATGGTCGCTGTCAGGTGCCCAGCCGTCGTTGCAGACGGCCGCGATCACGTCGCCCTTGCTGGCGCGGCCGGAGCCCGCGACGCGGCGCTTGATCTCGCTCGCGGTAAGCTCGCGGCGCGGCACGTCGAACACGCGTGCGAGCATATGGGCGATGCCGACCAGCACGAGCGGCAGGTCGGCGGTGAACGCGGCGCGGCCGAACGGGCGCTCGATGGCGAGCAGGCGCGGGCGGCGCGCCCACAGCGCGTCGGCGAGCCAGCCGTGGAACTCGCCGTAGAGCATGCCGAGGTCGTCGTTGTGCGACAGGTCGAGCGTCCCGCAGGAGCCGTCCGACCATGCCCAGCCTGTGCGGCGGCCGGGATCGAGCGCGAGGATGAGGCCGGGCGTGGGGCGTGCGCGGGCGTTCATCACAGCGGCTCCTGCAACTGGCCTCGCGCCCGCGCGCGGTGCAGCCGCCGCTTGAGCGCGTCCATGCTGAGCATCAGCGCCTCTGCGGCCTGCCGGCGGCCGAGCCGGCGCACCGTCTCGATCGTCGCGGCGATCTCGCCCTCCGCGAGCGGCGGCCGGCCGAGGGGGGCGCCGCGACGCCGCAACGCGTTGTTGACCGCGCGGGCCGTGCGCCCCAGCGCCCGGCCGATCGCGTCGTCATCGTGCCCGGCGGCGCGAAGCCGGCGCGCCCGAGCGCGCTCCTCGGCCGTCCACTGGCGGTAGTGCCGCGCCCGCTCGTGCGGGACCTTGGCGCGCGAGAGCATGCCCTTGACGCTGCCGACCGTGCGGCCGAGCGCCGCGGCGGCCTCCTCACGCGTGCAGCCGGCGGCGCGCATCTGCGCCAGCCGCCTTACCTCGGTGATCTTCCACCCCCTGTAGGGCGCCCCCCCCAAAGAGGGCCCCGGCGGCTGCGACACCGCCGGGGCGAGTTTATCGGGAGGAACGGACCACGCGCCGTCAACGGCGCGCGCGTCCGCGCCGCCAAGCGCAGCGCGGACCTCGTTGGCCGCCTCGCGGGCGGCGCAGCTAGTAGGCGCGGGCCGGAGTTGTCCGGCGGCGTCGCTGTGGGCCAGACGCCGGCCCGCGCCCT
>Ga0207867_1001526_pt1 | contig 16367 bp, 6 predicted proteins | sample HigsolmetaAR206D_FD_184838 | JGI IMG/M metagenome (GOLD analysis project Ga0207867, IMG submission 184838) | Ionic liquid and high solid enriched microbial communities from the Joint BioEnergy Institute, USA - AR20-6-D (SPAdes) (version 2) ...
TGCATCGCAGACGCCCCTATAGCTCAGTTGGTAGAGCTACGGACTTTTAATCCGCAGGTCCCAGGTTCGAGCCCTGGTGGGGGCACCACGACGAGCAACAGCCCGTTGTTCGTTCCTGCGGGCATGCCAGCCCCGCGCGCGCCCGCCCTCGGGAGGGCGACCCGCGTCAGACTCCGGGAGGCCCGCAGGGTCGAGGCAACACGACCCGGGCACCGAATAGCTCAGCAGGGCGGCCGCCCACACGATATGCGGCATGTCACACCGCGCGCCGCGCAGCAGCCCGGAATTCCCTGCTCCAGGATCGGGCCCGGGGCGGGGCGGCACCGGAACCCACCTCAATTCGGCGGCAACGCCTCGCCGGTTTGCGCTATTCGGGCGGCCAACTCGTCGACCTGCCCCAAAAGCGAGTCCGAGTCCAACCCTAGATCGAGTGCCCGACAAAAAATCGTGATGCCGGCGCGCCGCACGGAGTGAACAGCACCTTCTTCGTTTCCCTTGGCATAGATCAAGTGCCCTTCACGGAGCCCGAGCACCGTGCAGTAGGCCAGCATCTGGTAGAGGTCGGCATTCGGGAATCCCTCCGGCCGCTCCGCTTTGTACTTCGCGTCGACCACCGCGACCCGCGCGTCGGTAGCCCAGCAGAGCAGGTCGGGCTGCATGCCGACGCGGTGCTGCTCATCGAGGGGCAGCGGCGCCTGCAGTTGGCATTGCCAGCCGAGTCGGTTCAGTGACTCCGATAGTGCGGTGGTGACGAAGTCCTCGAAGATCTTCCACATGTCGAACATGTAGCCGGTGACAGTGATGTCACCGATGCGCTGTTCGAAGGATTCGGCCGCAAGAACGACCTCGGCGAGCCGCAGGGCGGCGTGATAGCGGACGTTGAGGCGGCTCGGGTACCACCGCGGCATCGGAGCGCCGCGTGGTGGCACGGAAACCTCTGCCAGGGCGCGCCGCAGACGTTGCAAACGCCGCCGGGCGGGGTTGCTGATCCTCGGAACGGTCAGCAGACGCAGCGTCGCCATCGTCAGCAACTGATTCTCCGCGATGTCGACGGTGAAGTCGTCATACCGGACGGCGATGGGCACGGGCCGTCCGTGGTGCCGGGTCATCTGCTCACCGGCCAGAACGCGTCCGCGAAGCACAGGGAGGGCATCGGTGATGGTCCGGTACCCCTGCAGCAGTCCTTGTTCGACGGCCTCTCCAGCGAGCCGCGTGAAGGCCTCCGCGATTGCGGGCAGGAGGTCGTCGGCCGCGTCCAGTTGGATGGGTTCGTCGCGCCAGATCTCCGGGTTCCTGCTGTAACCCAGCATGAACACCAGCCGATTCAGGTCGGTGATCTTCGGGCGGACAATGATCTGACGACTTCCAACGGTGACGGCCCCCACCTTGCGCGCGGCAGCGATGTCGAAGAGCCCGGCGTCGAGCGTCGGGGTTACCGTGACGATCCCGAGCTCGTCGAGGGCGTGGTATTCCGCGGTGGTGAGTGCGACGGTCTGTGCCGGCCCGCCCTCAGTAAGGATCAACGGAGTCGACATCGTTTCCGCCGGCGTCGGTCATCGCTAGGTCATCATTGGTCGCAACCGTGGACTTTGCGGCCATGCTCTTGCGCAGCGCCGGCAGACCGTACCGGCTGGGCACGTCGATGTTCCGGTCGCCGAAGTGGTGTTCTTCCAACAACGGCAGAATGTCGGTTCGCCACATGAGTTCCAGGGCCTTACCGGTCGGGTCGGTGGCGATCTTCTTCCGCATGAAATACGACGGCCCGATCTTGAAGTCGGGGTCGCTGATCCGGGCATTGAGTTCGTCGTGCAACTCGGCCAGCGTGGGGTCATAGCCGTTGGCGGCGAGCCAGCGGCGCAGGATGCTCCGTGTCGGCTCTTCCGACGGATGTAGTGGCAGGAAGGCGAATCGTCTGCGCAATGCGGCATCGACCAGGGCGATGGAGCGGTCGGCGGTGTTCATGGTGCCGATGATGAAGATGTTCTTCGGCAGCGAGAACGGCTCGGCGCTGTCGGAGGAATACATCAGGTCGATGGCCTGATCGCGGTACTCCAGCAGGAAATACAGCTCACCGAAGATCTTCGGCAGATTGCCGCGGTTGATCTCATCGATAATGAGTACGTAGGCGGCCTCGGGGTTCTCCGCGGCCTTGTCGACCAGTGACCGTAGCGGTCCGGCTTTCAGCGTGAATCTGATCTGCCCGCCGGCATCGCCCTGGGGCCGGAATCCCTCGAAGAAATCCTCATAGGAGTAGGCCGGGTGGAATTGGACGATCTTGACGTTGGCTTTGTCGGTGAGGTGCCATGCAATCTGCTGCGCGATGTAGGTCTTTCCCGTTCCGGGTGGCCCGTAGAAGATGATCTGCCGACGCTCCCGTAACAGGTCGATGCAATCCTGCAGCCAGTCCAGACCGACAAAGATGCGGTCGGCCAGTTCCTGGGTGGCATCCGGGAGGTGGACCTCGACGGGTCCGGTCCGGTGTGGCCTGCGTTCGACCAACGTCAGGAGCTGGTCCAGATGCTGGCTGAGGTCGAGGACTTCGCCCTGCGCGCTGAGGCGGGCGGCGATCTCGCTCGGAAGATCGTCCCACGGGCACGGCTGTTCGAACCATTTGACCGCACGGCGCAGGTTCGATCGTCCGTCGCTGCTCGACGTGAACTCAGCCCCTCCGGTGATGGTGCCGAAGTGCACCATTCCCTGGCTGATGGTCACCACGAGATCACCCGGATGCATCCGCTTGAGGAAAGTGTAGAACTCGTCGACCTTTTCCTGACGGGCCGCGTAGCCCGAGGATCGGTAGTCCTCGTCGACGAACGCCTTGAGCTCCCCCGGGTCACATACGGGTCGATCGGCCGTAACAGACTGGCCGCGAGCGAGACTGACTGCTTGGCCCGCCAGATCGGCACCATGTCCTGGCCTTTGACGTTGGAACCGTGCACTTTCCACGCGTGCCGCACCTGATCCGTCGGTTCGGTGCCCGGCGTGGGTTTCCGCCACCGGCTCACCCACGGCTCGGCGTACACGTCGACGTGTCCGCCTTCGGCCTCGACAATGGCGCTGTAGATGCGCGCCAGGTCGATATCGAGGTCTCCGGACGGCTCGATCAGATAGTCGTCGGCGAATCCGTCACGTAGCGCCGTGCGGTGTTCGATCTTGACGATGGGCAGGAAGAACTGGGGGAACGCAAGGTAGAGCAGGGATTGCCGCTGCGCGACCTGGCCGCTCGGCACGGCATTGACCTCTTCGCGGAAGATCAGCGGATCGGCCAGCGCCTCTTTTCTCCGCTGGTCTGGAAGGGATTTGAAGTGACGCGCGACTTGGATGAGGAAGGCGATCTGCGCCCAGCGAGAAGTGGTGAACGCCTGGCCGCCGTTGAGGACGCCGCCGCCGAACAGAGCCGCTTCGACATCTCCCGGCAGGTGCACCGGTTCGCTGCTCATCTCGAGGACAGTCCGAACCTGCTTGACCTTCAGCGGCCCGCTGACGTTGATGATGGGCAGCACGTTGAGGATGAACAGTTCGGCGTACAGCTGCACCACTGCCGGTGGCGCGCCGGCGAGTTGCCGCTTGAGCTTGTCGAAGAACCCGTCGCCCCCGGTGTCGGGCTTGTCGACGTAGTCGCGCTCAAGCGCATCCAGATTGGCCAGCGTCCACACTGGCTGTCCCGGTGTCAGCAGTGAACCGTCCGCACCGAAGCCCACGTCGATCAACCGGCGCCCGACAGCCTCGACCGCAACCGACGCCCTGCGCGCGAACGTTCCGACCTCGACTTCGGTCAGCTCCGCCTCTCCCCCTGAATTCACCGCTCACCCGCCTCATCGAACGGCGACACATAGGGCACACCGGTTTTCTCAGCTTCCGCCATCGCGTCGTAGATCTCCAGAATCAACCGCTTGGTGCGGTATTCGCCATGCTCGGCGATGTCCTTGCGCTTGACGATCGGGAATGTCTCCATGATGTAGTCGACGTCGTCGCGTTCGATGCCGTAGAGATGGAAGAAGGCAGCGTCCAGTTCGGTACGGATAGTCTCACGGCGTCTTGAATCCCAGGGAAAAGGTGGGCCCTCGAGACCGACCGAATCGGCAAACGATTTCATATCGATCGACGTATAAACCAATTCACTCACTCGTCTCAGCACCCAACTCTCGAGAGACCTTCCGCCCGTCCAAGGCCGATCCGTCGCGAAGACAGATGGAGGAAGGACGGGGAACTGCTTGACAAGAAAGAAGTTGAGGGTCGTTCCGCCCACCTTTTGACGCGCAAGAAAGTCGGCAACGAACGATGAAAGCACGGCGAGAAGTGCTGTCCGCATACGTGACGGCTGAGTTGACATCACGAGAGGGATCTTGTTGCCAACCGCAACAGGCGGAAGTGCATAGACAACCATCGTCCTTTCATTAGTTGCACTCGTTATGTCGGAGAAGCCAATCAGCCACTCCGCCAGAGGACCGACTTCAGTGCGGTCGACCCAGTACTGAGGTAGGGCGACACGTCGTGGGTCAGCACGCTCTTCATCACTCAGATAGCGCGGCTGGTTCTGTCGTTTCTCGGCGGACTTGCTCCGAACTACGTCAGCAGCACGATGGTTATAGAAGTCGGCCATCATCCCCTGGTACAGCGGCAGCATCTCCTGCCCGCCCTTGTGAAACACATTCCCCCGCAGTGTCCACCCTTCCGCCTCGAGTTCATCGCGGGTCCGGAAGAGGTGCGAGTCGTTGGACATATCGAACATCCGCATGAAACTCACACCCCACGGATTGCCGTCGGGATCCCCTTCGCGGATCAACACCGGCACGCGTCGGTAGATGCCGAGAGTGATCTCGGCGTCGCGGCGACTGCGGAACACCGGGCAGGTACCGGTGTTCGGGTTGAGCAGCGTGATCTCCTCCGGGGAGAGCGCGAATCGCACTCCGGGACGGTCGAGGTCGGTGGGGTCGTGGGCGAAGAACGCGAAGTCGGCGGCTGGTTCGCTCAGATCTCGCCCGGTCAGGGTGAGCAGGCAGAACTTGAAACGGCTGTCCACCGCCACGAAGAGCGGCTTTCGGTTTTCGAAGTCGTAGAGGCTGGCGATGGCACCGTGCTCAACGAGGTCCTTGAAGAAGTACTGGGTGGTGGCGTCGGTGGCGATCCCGGTCGGCAGGATCACCCCGAGCCGCCCTCTGCCACTGAGTAGTGCTCGGTCGGTCTCGGCGAACACCGCGTAGGTATTGATGTCACCGCGGCCGGTCAGCGGGTAACGACCGGAGTTGCGCAGGAAGTGCGATACACCTTCGGCGTTGCGCTTTTCAGCCACGAACGCGCCGTACAACGCCGGGTTGGTGGTGGGCAGTTCTGCGATAAGGCGCTTGCGCGCGGCCGCGTTGGGTGCCTTCGCGATATCCGGATCCCGAGAAGCGAAGAACTCCTGTTTCTTGAGTTTTACTCGTTCCCACGGCGGGTTGCCGAGCACCACCGAGAACCCGCCGTGCCAACCTGTGGCCTCGTTCATCGAGTCACCCGTGGTCGACTCGGTCGGGAAGATGTGCGGGAACTCCAAGTGCCAGTGGAAGAACCGGTATTCGGCGGTCAACCGCTCGATCTCGGCGCGCTGCTCGTCGGTCAGCTTGTCCTCACCGTTGATCAACGAGGTCACGGTCCGGTGGGTGATCGCGGGTGGCGCACCATAGCTCTTGGGCCACACAAACGCCGCACACCAGGCGTTGGCCGCCAGGAGTTGCTGGCGGTACGCGCCCGACTCGGTGTAGGCGCGCAAGCGTTGCTCCTGGACGTGCACGTCGGACAGGGAGACCGATCGGGTGGTGACCACCTGTGCAACCTGCTCGGCAAGTTTCGTGTTCGCCGCGACGATGTCGATGTCGAAGAGGCTGCCTTGTGCCCTGCGCTCGGCCTTGTTCTGTCTGGCGAGGGCGGCGGCGATCTTCTTGTCGTCGCCTTCGATCGGTTTGAAGGCCTCGTCTGGCAGACCGCCGGCGAGTAGTCGTGGCGTAGCGCCGATCAAAGCGTTGCCGACCTTGATCTGGGCGTCCAGGAACGTCAGCGGCCGCCCCGGGTCAAGCGCTTCAAGCCACAGTGACACCTTGGCCAATTCTGCGGCGAGCGGGTTGAGGTCAACGCCGTAGATGTTGCGGCCGACCACTTCCCGCATTGCCGACCGCACCGCCTCGGGCGTCGGCTCGGGGTCGCCGGTCCGCAGTGCGGCCACTCGCTTGGCGATTCGTCGTGCCGCACCGACGAGGAAATGGCCACTACCACAGGCGGGGTCGCAGACGGTGACGTTCAGCAGTGCCTGCTCGGGATCGTCGGACTTCTCCGCCTCATCCAGGACCGGGTCGAGCGCGGTGTCCAGCAGCGACTCCACCAGCGAGGTCGGCGTGTAGTAGGAGCCCGTGTCCTTGCGCTGGTTCCCCGAAGCGACCGTCAGCGTGTACGTCTTGGTCGGCGGATCCCAACTCGGTATTAGTTCCAGCAGCGACTCGTAGATACTGCCCAGTTCCTCAGCACCCAGGTTGCGGTAATCGACAATCCGCATCGCCTGGGAGCGCGGCTCGCGAACCAGGGACAACGAGTACACCGCCGACTGCAATGCCTGATTGCTCAACGAGCAGTCCATCAGGAAGTCCAGCGGACCGTGGTCGAACAGTCCACCGATGCCGGGCAGCCCAAGTTCGGGCAGGCCGTTCTCGCTGCCCAGACCCCGCCACACCACCTTGAGGGCTTCCCAGCGATCGCCATAGCGGCCGCCGCGGCGGCGCCTGGAAATCCGGCGCAGGCGATCGGTGGAGAAGTACTCTACATAGCGGCGGCGCGCCTCCGGGTCGGCGTGCGGATCCAGCAGTGCGTCACGGTCTTCGGCCACAAAGGTGAACAGCAAGCGGTAAGTCACCCGCATGAGGGCGTGGTTGAGTTCCTCCACGCTGAGCTTGCCCTCGGCCAGGTCCTGGCGCAGCGACGCGTTATCAGGGTGGGTCAGGAAGCCCGACCCGAGCGCTTTGAGGGCCTCGACAACACCGTCGCGCAGCAGATTCAGTGCCCGAGAACCGGTTTCGATGGCGTCGGTACGCCATTGCTCGAGCCAGCAGGAGGCCGCGCCGACCTCGGGGTCACGGGTGTCGAGTCGGGAGACATGACACAGTGAGTACAGCAGCAGGAAGTCGGCGAATACGTCGCCGTCGAAAATCGCTTCCAGGTCGAACTCGATGTAGGCCGACCCCACCAGCGAGGTGGAATCGCGCAACAGGCGCAGCGTGGTCGCGTTGGCCAGAATGCCCCACAGGTAGTCCTCGGAGCGGTTGAGCACCTCCTGCAGCAGGGACTGTGGCGACGCACCGGCCGCCCCGGCCACGCCCCTGGTCCGGGTGTCGAGGGAGACCCGGCCGAGCAGGTGGATCGGGACGTTGCCCCACAGATGCGAGATGGGGAAGTGCCGGTCGCCGACCTGCAGGCCCCCCTTCGGCGTGGGACGGACGCGGCCATAACCGAGTTGGTCGAGCAGGACCAGGGTGAAGCGTTCCCTGGTCAGGCCGGTGGCGGCGTCGCTTTCGGGCAGTGCGTCGAGAGCCGCGCGGTAGTTGGCCCAGGCACCGCGAAGGTATGCCCATACCCGGTTCGCGGCGTCACGAACGGTTTCGCCGGCGGCCAGGTGGAAGTCCTGGGAGCTCAATCCGTTGACCTGCCCAGAAATGATCTTGGCCAGCAGGTCGGCGGGCAGCAGACCCCCGACGACGCGGACGCCGACGAAGTGATGCGATGTGGACTCGCCGCTCACTGTGCACCTCCGGCCGATGGAACGTAGACGAAGACGCCGAGCACGTCGGCTCCCGGTTCGACGGTCACCTTCAGCCCGCGCACCATGTCAGCGCTGGCCTTTCGCACCCGGCGGTGCGATTCGCGCAGTCGCGCGGCGAGTTCCTCGCCGTGCCCGGCGAGGTGTCCGGCGATATCGGGCAGCCCGTCGAGCGCACGGGTGATGAACTGCGTGGCCTGTGGGGTCGGGACGTTGCCGGAAGGCTCAGCATCCAGCAGCGGTGCGACATCGCCCGGCGCCAGCCAGCGGGGTTTGTTGGGTGGCCCTTCGTATGCCAGCGTCGCGACGTCCTCGGCAACGAGTTCACGGCTCCCGGAGCGGGACGGCAGCTGCAGGTGGAATCGGTATCGTACGACGAGCAGGGTGGTTCGTGTCGATACCGAATTGGTCCGGACCACCGCGCAGCGCCGCGCCGGCCGTTGCTCGTCGGGAAGCTGGGAGTCTAGGGCGGACTCCAGCACGTAGTTCGCGATGGCCTCCACCGTGGGGTCGGTGCGGGTCAGGACCGCGTTACCGCGGGCGACCGGAGGTTCGGCCGCGAGGTGCAACGGGTCCTTGCGCCCCGGTGGGAGCGCGTCGCGCAGACCTAATGGGAGTGGGCCAAGCGTGGCGGTGAGCCCCGCATCGGTGACGGTCACGCTAGACCGCAGCGCGCGCAATGTGTGCTCGACGAACGCGGCGACGTCGGCGTTGGTCCCAAGGGCGGCGCGGGTCTCAGCGAGCTCGGCGGCGACTTCCTGCGGTTTGATGCCGTGCTGTGCGTACTTGGTCTGAGCGTTGCGCTCGCGCACGGCCGCGGACTCCCATTGGGTGTGCAGGGCGTCGCGCTTTTCGTCGAGGTCCAGTTCCAGCCCGAGCTGCTCGGCATCGCGGCCCCGCAGCAACAGCCCTTCCATCAGCGCCTCCACCACGGCGTCACTGGTATCGGGAACCGGCACTGCGACGCCGGTGGCCTTGCGGATCGCCTCGTGCTTGCGCAGCAACACTTCCAGCACAATGCCGTCGATCTGGTTGTCGCGGCCGTACAGGGTGACGGTGCGCACTGTTTCGGACCGCTGCCCGAACCGGTCCACCCGGCCTTCCCGCTGTTCGTGACGGGTGGGGTTCCAGGCCAGGTCGTAATGCACGACCGCCTGGAAGTTCTCCTGCAGGTTCACCCCCTCGGACAGACAGTCGGTGGCGACAAGAACGTGCTGGCCCGGGTGGGCCGTGAGTTCCTCGATGCGGGCGACACGCTCGGCCGGAGGCAGCGCGCCCGTGACCGATCGGACGTTAACGTTGTTGCCGAGCGCCGCACCGAGTTGCTCTGCGACATAGTCCGCAGTCTCGATGAACCGGCAGAACACGATGGGGTTGAAGCCGTCCCGAAGGAGTTCCTTGACGCTCTTGATCAGCGCGGCGACTTTGCGGTCGGGTTTGCCCTCCAGCTTGATTGCTTCTGCCCGGAACGCCTGCAGTCGAAGCGATTTCGCGTTGCCGCCGCTGTCGATCTCGGCACCCGGGGTGGTGTCTGCGGCTTCCAAGGCCTCGTCGTCGGCGAGGTCGAGCACAATCGCCCGGCCGATCGCGTCCGCCTCCTCCAGGGTGTCGGCGGCTGCGGCTGACGCGCGGGTCTGCAGAGTCTGTGCGGCGGCGCGTGGCGAGGAGGCCAACGCTCTCAACAACGCCAAGGCGGACCACCAGTTCACCCGCCGTGCCAGGCCGCCCTCCTCGGTCCGGACGGTTTCCCGCGCATAGTCGAGAACCTTGGTGAACAGCGCTTGGTACTCCGGGCTCAAGGTGTAGGGGACCTCGGTCGAGAGCCGGTCCTTCGGGAACGGGGTGTCCTCATCGAGGTAGCGGCGAATGTCCACGCGCCGGCGTTGAACGAAAAACTTCGCCAGTTCCTCGCGGTCGGCTTTCTTTTCCAGGTCTAGGTGGGCTAGTTCGGGTTTCAGCAGGCCCAGCAGGTTGCGAAAGACGTCGTCCTTTCCGCTGTGCGGGGTGGCACTGGCCAGAATCATGTGGCGGGTCGGGTCGGCGGCCAGGTCGCGGACGAGTTCGTAGCGCTGGGTGCGCCCTGATCCACTGCCGGCGGAGTCCGCCACGCAGGTGTGCACTTCGTCGACGATCACCAGATCCGGGCAGGTGCGCAGGAACTCGTGGCGCCGCCGCGAACTCTTGATGAAATCGGTGGACACCACGGTGATCGGATACCGCTCGAAGATCGACTCCGCGCCGATGAGTCCACGTTCCAGGCGGCGGACCGTGCTGGGAAGAACGAGTTCTGCCTCCAAACCGAATTTGTTGGTGAGTTCGCTTTGCCACTGCTCGGCCAGCGCCGGGCTGCACAGCACGGTGAGCCCGCGGGCATCGCCGACCTTGAGCAGTTCGGTGGCGATGAGTGCGGCCTCGATCGTTTTACCGATGCCGACGTCGTCAGCGATCAGCAGGCGCACAACATCCTGGCGCAGCGCCATCATCAGTGGTACCAGCTGGTAGGCCCTGGGTTCGACGGCGATCGAGGCCAGGCTGCGGAACGGGCCGGCGGTGGATCGAAAACCGATGCGCAACGCATTGCGCAGCAGCGATGCGCTCAGATGATCACCGAGGTCGTCAGCGCTGGGTGGGGGAAAGGTCGCCGGGCTGACGCCCTCGCTGACGAAGACCCCGGCGATGTCGTCGTCGATGCCACCGATGGGGCGCAGCACCAGAAAATCGTCGGTGCTTTCGGGCAGAACCACCCATTCCCGGCCACGTGCTGTGACCAGACTTCCCGGAGCGAATCCCACCGCGTCTAGACCCTTCCCTCGCCAAAGATGTATGAGTGCTCGCGTACCCGAGCCAGCCAATCCTCGCCGGGATGCAGCCGCAGCACCGACCAGCCCGCATCGTTGAGCAGATCCTCGATCTCGTCGGCGTCTGGCGGGGTTGATTCCTCGACGAACACCGCGAGTGCTGACCCGCCGGCGACGAAAGCGAAGTCGGGACGCACGTTCTCGGACGCTACGGGTTGCCCGACCCGATCGGGCAGCGCGAATTCATGCCGAATCAGCAGGTCGATGAACTCGCGTTGCAGGTCGGAATCGCACTGCGCCTTGAGTTCGGCGGCGCGGTCATCGCGGGGTTTCCCGGCATTCATCGGCACCGTGGTGGCCCCCGTTAGGCGCAGCAGCAGATCGCGGATGGCGTGCCGGTTGATCACCGCATGGTCGTTCTGATTGCTATAGGACAGCAGGCAGTCGTAGCACGCTCGCTCGCATCGCTCCCGGGCTCCCTCCGCGCATCCCAAGTCGGCGCCGTCAGGTCCGAAATGCATGATCTCCAACGCCGCGGCGGCGACCCTGGCCAGCGCATCCGGTTCTGCCTGCAGCCTCCGGAGCACGCCGGCACCCCCCTCAGCCGATTCGGTGAACAGCATCCGGCCGCGGCCTTCGTTGTCGGGCAGTGCTTCGCTGGACAGTTCCGAATCCTCAAGCTGGAACGCCGCTTCGATACCGCGCTCCAGTGCGTAGCGCAGGCTGGTGGAGACTTCCTCCGGGACCGGAGCGTCGAGGCGAACCACCAGGATGTTTCGGGTGTCCTCGACGTAGGGGATCACCTTCTGCTTGGTGCGGACATCGGCGGCGTCATCGAGGGCGTCGTCCTGTGGGGTCGCGTCTTCGGCATCACGCTCCGACAGCCACTTGCCATCGACGGTATCCAGCCAGTATCCGAGATCGGCGGGGTTCTTGCGCCGCCGCCGGCCGATGTTGGTGACCCGCACTGTCGCGGTGTCACCGTAGGTGAGTGTCAGCAACGTGCCCTGACCGTCGGTAACTGCGGCGTCTGAACGGCCCAGGCGTGGCCCGTGCTCACTGAACCGGTAGGACGTCTGCAGCTCGAACCCCGCCCTGCGACGCTCTTCCTCGTCGCTGGAAATCCGTTCGCGTCGGCGGGCGAACACGGTCTGCATGCGCATCAGTCCGTACTGTGGCGCACCCAGCGGTGCCGCACAGTTCTCGCATACGTCGAGCCCGGCTCGGCGAACGTGGTGATAGCCGCACGACTCGCAGCGGTAGGCTTCCTGGGTTTCGACAGTGCCGATGCCACCGGATCTCATCGGGATCTGGATGCGTTTGATCTCGTAGCGAGCGCCCTCGTGGTAGATGAGTGCGCCAGGACCGAACTCACTGATCGCCAGGAAGCGTGGGCGTTGCAGATAGTCGCCGCCGGACCGATCTCCGAGCGCGGGACGGACACCGGGGATGTAGGCGGCCAGCGGCAGCCTCGGGAAGCTGTAGCCGGGCAGAAACCCTTCGCTGGCGAAGTAGCGGTAGGTGTAGAAGTCGGAGTGGGTGTGGTCGGTGTCCTCGTTGCGTAGCAGCCGAAGTTGTCCCTCGGCCTCCCGCCGTCTGCTCTCCGCAGCGGTACGTGCCTGTTTGGGGACCGAACTGTCCAGCACGATCCGGTTCTGCTCGGCCTGGTCGTCGAGCGCGGCCTGATACAGCTCGCGCCAACGGTCACAGGCCCGGTCGAAGCGCTCCGGCGCGGCGGCGATGACATCGGCGTGCCAGTCCTCATACCACCAGGATGTCCGCCGCAGGTCGTTGATGAGTGGGGCCATCAAGGTGGCAGCGCGTTGGGTGGCCCGCCGAATCGCGTCGGGGTTGCGCAGTTTCTTTTCCAGGTCCGGGATCAGCGGCATTCCGGGCGCCTGCAGGTCGAGCAACTGCGGCATCCGTGATTGCAGGTCGGCTCCGGTTTCGGCCAGCCACATCGCCTGCAGGTGCGACGCCAGCAGAGCTTCGTTCGTCAAGTCCAGGCGAGGCGGGGCGACCGAGCCGGCGACCATGTCGGCCGAACGGCGGAAGTAGTACTGGTCGTGCGCGTTTCCGGTTGCACAGTATGTGGTGACCAGTGCGGGCTGCCCCGAGCGCCCGGCGCGTCCGCTGCGCTGGGCGTAGTTGGCCGGGGTGGGTGGGACATTGCGCAGCGCGACCGCGTTCAGACTTGCGATATCGACCCCGAGCTCCATCGTTGGCGAGCAGTAGAGCACCTTCAACTCGCCTTTGCGGAAGGCTTTCTCCCGCTGCTCGCGGTCCGTCGGAGTCACCTGGGCCGTGTGCTCTCGGGCGTACATACCGACGAGTTCGGGTGCGGTGCTGCGGTAGAGCTCAAGGAAGAACGGGTTGACTCGGGTGCCCTGATCGGGATCGAACCCCTTGCGCAGCGGATCGGGTGCACCGGTGACGCCGTCGCCGCGCTTCCAGATCACCGCGGATGCCTTCAACCGGTATCCCGGGGCCGAAAGTCCGTCTGCATCGACGGTGGTCAGCAGCCCAGCGCGCTCGAGTACCCTCAGCAAGTCCTCGATGACTTTCTGGGCGTCCGCGGTATCCATCTGCTCGCCGGCGAGCGTCAGACCACTGGACTCTCGAATGTAGCGGCCCAGTGCGCTGCGGCCGGTCAGCCGAGCGATCGAGCGTCCGGCGCTGAAGCGCCCTCCCTCGGTGGTCACCACCGCCGGCCGGGGCCTCGGTTCGTGCGGTGGAATCGACCACAATCCTTGCAGGTGCTGATCGGACTGGCGCTTCAGCCGGTCGAATCCTTCATCGGTAAGGCAATCGACCGCCACGGCGAGGTCTCGGCGGAACTCATCGAGGACGATCTGACACAGTTCTTTTCGCTGAACTGCCGAAGCGGTGCGCAGCGGCTCATAGGTCTTCTCCCACAGCGCGGCATCGGCAGCGATCTCCGGAAGCGACTCGTATTCCACGACCAGCAGACCGGTCTGCTCCAAGTTCGGCATCGTGACGCGCCAGCCCCGTTGTAGATCGGAATACAGGCGGTACTCGATAAAGTCCCGGAACGCACGCTCCGCGGCGGACCGCGCGCCGTACACCGCATCCGGATTGGCGGCGTAATCCTCAAACCGCAGGTTCAGACACTCGACTACCCGCTGGGCGACGTTGTCGTGGTAGAGCGATCCGTTCTGCAACGCTCGGTAGAGCGCACCCCGAAGCTGGACCATCTGTACGAAGTCGTTGAAATGCCCAGCCTGCAGGCTCGCATCCTGCCGGTTATCAACGAACGTCAGAAGTTTTCGGGACTCCTCACTGAGCTCTTCGAGCGGAAGTCTCTCCAGTGAACGCACGATCGAGCTGCTGATCACGGTCACCGCCGAGCTGCGACCCTCGGCATCCAGCGTCGCGAGCTTTGCGAAGTCGCTTCCCCGGACCTGTTCGTAGGACACCTTGCACCGCAGGCAGAACCGGAACGGGGCCGGAATGAATGCCGCCTCGATCCCGCCGCTACTGACCTCGACACCACCGACGTCGACGCGCACGCGGCGCGGCAGATAGGGGCGGCGGCGTTCAGCGACCTGTCCGTCCACCAGCCACGAATCGGGCAACCGTCCCTCGGGAAGCGGGTTCTCTGGCCACGGCTGATCGGTGGAGATGTAGAGATAGCCGTTGGCTTGGTCTCCACCGCTGGCGTCACGATCGCGCCGCGGACGATAGATCGCCTCCGATCCCTCGACCGACCGGGCAACCACCAGGTACTCCTGGCCGCATTCCCGACAGAAGGCCAGCGGCATCAGCACGTGATCCGGCCGTCCGGGCACCGCAACCTGGTATTGCGAGGTGATGTGGCGTCGGGCTTCGTCTTCCAGCGACACATACACCGTGTCGCCCTTGGACAGGAATTGGTGCAGCCGGAAGGCGAACAGTGGCCGGCCCGTCGCTGGGTGTTTGGCTGCCGACCCGGCCAGCAGGGTGTGCCGGACCGCCTGGGCACACTGATCGACGGTGCTCCCGGTGAGTTCCGCCAGGCGTGCTGCGGAATCTCGCACCACGGCCGGGCGCTGGCGTACAACGCGACCCGACTCCGGTTCTACGGCAAGACCGAACGTCGCCTCGATCCAGGACGCCAGGGACGACGCGGCCATTGTCTCGTAATCGCCATCCACCCCGCCCGCCTGTACCTCGCGGGCGAGTCGCAGGGTGTCGTCGGGGTCGCCGGTAGTGGCGCGGTCGAGGGTTTCACCGATGACACGGTCCGGGGTGACTTCCGCGCCGAACAGCCTCGTCGCGACATCGGCAACAACCCGGCGCTGGTCGGCTTCGGTGCCGCCGCTAGCCATTGTCGCTGACGTTCCGACACACTGCATCGCCGGCGACTGACAGGCGTCACGGACGCGTCGGACCAGCATGGCGACGTCGGCGCCTTGGCGACCGCGATAGGTGTGCAGCTCATCGAGGACCAGGAACTCCAGCCCGGTTGCTGCCTCGACGAGTTTGCGCCGCTCCTCGGGCCGGGTGAGCATCAACTCGAGCATCACGTAGTTGGTGAGCAGGATGTCCGGCGGGTTACGCAGGATCGCCTCACGTTGCTCACCTTGTTCCTGCCCGGTGTAGCGGGCAAACGACACCGGTTCGTTGCCCTCGCCGTACCCGAACCGCAGAAACTTCTCGAGCTCTCCGACCTGGCTGTTGGCCAGGGCGTTCATCGGGTACACAATGATGGCCTTGACGCCGTGCTGGCGAGGTTGCTGGCGCAGCACCCGATCGACGATCGGGATGATGTAGGCCAACGACTTACCGGACCCGGTGCCGGTGGTCAGCACATAGCTCTTTCCCGAGCGTGCAGTTTCGATCGCCTCGCGCTGGTGACGGTGCAGCGTGATCGTCCGGTCGCCAGGGTCGGTGAGGTCGGCCTTCGGGCGAAAGATCTTCGCGCACTCAGGGTGTAGCAGTCCCTCCGCCACTAGGTCGTCGATCGAACCGCCGGAGGCGAACATCGGATTCAGTGAGAGCCACGGCTCGGGCCACTGCTTGCCCTCGGCGAGTTCCTCGTCGACGTACTGCTTGATCCGGGGATCACGCGGGACCACGGCGCTGGTGGTGAATGACTTGTAGTCATCGATCAGCTGCTGGTGCACCCGAAAGATGTCCATAATTCCCCCTGCCGATCGATTCCCTTATCTGCAAAGAGAAGGGCGAGCGTCCAAAACCGTATACACGCCAGAACAGGTGCGGGTCGAACCGACATTTGACAGCGTGTTGCCGAGCCACGTGGCCAGCCAGGAACGAAATCCGCTCCCCACGCCAACGACCCCCATCCTCCGACGGACTATCCGGCACAGAAGCATAGTTCGCGACTCGACAACACCTTCTACATGGTCGGCTCGCCCGGACGGCACCTCGAACAACCCAGATCACGCCGGTCGCCTGAACGGAGGCCCCATCGGATTTCCCCCGAGATATGAGCCGAAACCGGCGACAACCAGGAATCGACCCGGATCAGAGCCCAGTCCAGGCGGTTTCTCCCGATTACCCGGAAACCACGAAACGCATCACCGGTGAGTCCGCAGATCCCAGGTTCGAGCCCTGGTGGGGCACCACTACAGCCGCTCGGCTGGCCGGTCAGCGCCGGGCTCCCCCGCATTCCAGGGGTTCCGGACGCCACCGGCCGCATCGGCGTCTGACGTCCTATCCTGTCGACACTCGACGCCTGTCGAGCAAACCCGATCAGGGTGTGAGCTTGGACGCCACAACTACACGTCGGGGCAGTAGTGGATGGACTTGCCCCGCTCGCTCTC
>Ga0207867_1001538_pt1 | contig 16204 bp, 13 predicted proteins | sample HigsolmetaAR206D_FD_184838 | JGI IMG/M metagenome (GOLD analysis project Ga0207867, IMG submission 184838) | Ionic liquid and high solid enriched microbial communities from the Joint BioEnergy Institute, USA - AR20-6-D (SPAdes) (version 2) ...
CGACGCGGGCCATGGCGCTCGTTCGAGGCCGTCGAGTTCGCGACGCTGGAATGGGTCGACTGGTTCAACAATCGCCGGCTGCTGGAGCCCATCGGCAACATCCCGCCGGCCGAAGCCGAGGAACGCTACTACGCTATGCTCGAAGAGCCGGCCATGGCAGCGTGACTCAAACCAAAATGCCTCCGGCAATCCCGGCGCGGTTCAGATCGTTACGGGCCGTCTTGCTCTTCAAGAACATTTCAGTTCAACCGAGACCTAGCAGTCGCGGCCGCTGCCTAGCTCCGCCGACGCTTCGGTGCAGTATCCGCCCTCATTTTCGGTGACAGTATCCGTCCTCTATATTGCAATTGTGCTTCGCCTCTCGATCCTGACTCGATAACGGTACGGGCCTTCTGCCTCCACGACGACAAAATCCCCCGCACGCGCGTTGTGCAGTCTGAGAAATGTTCCAACCCACCCTCGCTGGCGGAACATCTTCTTCGTACCGTCCAGATCCGTGTGTATGACCGGGCCGCCCTCCCACGAGACCGATACTTCGCGGGGTGCCTTCGCCGCCTTGTTGGAACCACCAACGGCATCTTTCGGAAAGCGGTCAAAGAATTTTCCAAGATAGAAGTGATTGTTGTTCAGATTGCCCTGGGAGAGCTCTGTCCTGCCTATCACCAACCATCCCGATGGGTTCGACGGCGTGTACTGTTGCTCCTGGCCTATTGCGGGCAACGCCGAATGCCCAGCTGGAATCTTCAGCAATGTAAGCTGCTCCTGGATTGCTCGGCTCACTTCCTCTGTAAACCTTACCCAGGTCACAGCGCCACTGGGATGTCTGTAACGAACGGGTGAAGGCAGTCTTATGACATCTGATAGTACCCAGGGTATGTTCCACTTGGCTAAACCGCCAAACCGGATCATGTCTTCCGGAATGCGATGATGATCGAACGTTGCCACCATCTGCTCGACGTCGAGCGGTTGGCGCACTTCTACCAGCCGCGCCACACCATAGACGCATCCCATGCCCTTCCAGATCAACCCGAACCATCCCCGATGGGAGGTCGCCTCTGACCTCATCTCCCAGTCCTTCTGACCGGCGAGAATATGGCTGATCCAGGGGTTACCGATCACAAGCCCCTTGCGAACAATCGGTTCACACACTTCCATCAACTACACTCATTGTACGACATAGGAACCGTCAGGTTCCCTCGGTGGTACCGCCATCTGATCGCGCTCGAACATGGCGACGATCGCCTTTCCGAGAGGATCGTCTTGAGTGCCGCCAGCCCTTTCGGCGGCCAGTCCCTTTTGCAGCCCTTCAACGTCCTCCCGCGCATCTCCCATGGGCCACAGGGCAGACGTCGCAAGACGCCGCTTGCGGGTCATCAGGCTCTGGAGAAGACAATCAAAAGAGTGCTCCTGATAGGCCCCGTGAATAGCCATCGGCAAATGAATGGTGACAGGCCGAGCCTGACCGATACGATGCACGCGGTCGTTGCACTGCTCCTCGACGGCTGGATTCCACCAGCGGGACAGATGGATGACGTGGGTTGCAGCAGTCAGCGTCAGGCCGGTACCAGCCGCCTTGGGGCCCAAAACGAGAATGTCGAAGCCTCCGTCGTTTTCCAGATGGCGCTGAAAACGGTTTACGATCGCCTGGCGTTGCGGAATGGGCGTATCGCCGTTGATCAGGTCGACGTGATGAAGGCCCAGCTCGCTGCGCACCAGTTCTATGAACCGGTACTGCATCTGCCGGTGCTCAATGAACACCAGAGCGCGTTCACCCTTCGCCTTGATCCGCCGCAGAATGTCGATGGTGGCCTCAAGGCGGGCGGATGCCCGAATGAAGTCGTCGTTACTCGTTTTGATGTTCAGTGCGGGATGGACCGAGACGCTGCGGATATGATGCAGCATCTTGAGTTGGGCCCCCATGCCCCCCGTGGCAAGTTTCAGACGCGCATCGTCGTAGGCTTCGGCCTGGATCGTTGGCATGAGCCGTGGATGGATGCGCCGCACCTTGGGCGGCAGATCGGTGGCCACCGTTTCCTTCAGCCGCCTTATACCAAGTGGAGGCAGTCCGTGACGCGACAGGAACACTCTGGCGTGCAGCTCCTTCATATTGTCTTCGGCTGGCTCTTCATACCGCTCGCGGAACTTGCGCAGCGTGTCGAGGGAACCCGGCGCGAGCTGGTCCATGATGGCCCAGAGTTCGTCTGTCGTATTCTCGATGGGTGTGCCCGTGAGACCAATCCGGAAATCCGCATTGATCGAGCGCGCTGCCACGGCTCGGAGACTCACCGGATTCTTGAGCGCCTGGATCTCGTCGAACACTGCTGCGGAGAACGGAATGCGGGCAAGGGAATGCTGGTAGTTGGTCAGCGTCGTATAGGTCGTGAGGATCCAGAACCTGTGCGCCCGCCCCTCTGCCACCGCCTCTCTCAGAAAGCCAAGATCGAGCTTCGCCGTTCCATCGTCCGTATCCTTGCCCCGAGCCCCGGTCAGCTTGCGTCTGGAAATGGCGGATCCGTACAGACGGATCAGATGCCCAAGACCGGGTTCGTGCATGTGCCGGGCAACCTCCTGCTCCCAGTTTTCCAGCAGCGAGGTGGGAGCAACGATAAGAAACGGCCCCCTGTTTCTGCTACGGGGATCGGCGATCACTTCCTTGAGCCAGGCAAGGAAGGTGATCGTCTGGAGCGTCTTGCCGAGCCCCTGTTCGTCAGCGTTCAGCACTCCCGGAAGGCCGGCTCGCCAGGCTGCGACCTGCCATGCGAAGCATTCCTTCTGATGATCCTTGAGGGGTGTCCGAATGCTGGCAGGCAGACGGTCTTCGATCTGCGAGACGCGCGGCTTGATGGAGGTTAGCCACTTGAGCTCCTCGAAATTGACTTCGGTGTCGAGGACGTAAGGCCCGGTTGGCTCTTCCTCAAATCCGGTGCTGCTTTGATGATCGCCGGACAACTCACCGGCCTCGATCCGTTCATCCAGCAGGTTGAGCATCTCCTGCCGTGCCGGGATCTGGAGGTCATCGAGAGGAATTTCGCGCTCGCCCCGTTCCATCGCCGCCTGCACCTCCGCGCGGAGATTTCGCAGGTCGTCGAGATCCATCCGACCAAGCACCTCCTTCAGACGCTCGCTGAAGTCTTCAGGAAGCCAGGAGCTCTCGCCAGCCTTGTACTCCTCCAGTTGCTTCTTTTCGTACTTGACGATGCCGAGAACCCGCTCCGAGAACTCACGCGTCTCAACGAGAACCGGGCCGACCGCCTGTTCAATGGCTTCCTGTTCCGCCTGAGGCGACAGCCCCTCAAGCTGGCCAGCCTTTCGCAGCTGGGCCTCCACGGCTTCGGTAATTTTGGCAAGCGGATTGCGGATGAAGTCGCGCCGTTCCTCCGGTGACGCCTTCTGCATGTCTGCCATGACACGCAGCGCGGTGGCGGCGGAACGCTCCACCACAACGTAGCGGCCCGGACTGAGACGATAGGCGGAAAGAGCCCCTCTTTCTCTCACCAATCGTTGGAAACGCTGCAGGTCGAGCCCCTGCACCTCGCCCATGTCCTCGGAAATTTCCAGGGCATCGTTGCCACCCCGGTGGGCCTCCAGCGTGTCTCCAGAGAAGGGCACGACATCGAAGTCGGTGTCGCTCTTCGGCGAAATGGAAAAGCGGTCAACCAGCCGTACCTCAAGGCCTGTGAGGAAATCGGTCATCGAGATCCGGGCCATTTCAGTATCCGCTTCCCCGACAGAGCCCGGATCAAGCGCCTTGCGGAATCGCGCGAGCGCTTCCCAGTCTGCGGCATCATTGCCGGAAGACCGGTAGGAATCGGCGATCTCAATTGCATCGAGCATCCACAGCGGGATACGCCGCCGCCCATTCGACGTCTCAAGAATTGCTCCGGTCCGCCGTGGCATCTGGCGTTGACCGTTGCGGGACCATTCGTAACGGAGACGGAAGCCAGGCGACCCCACGATTCCGTCGGCGTCCGTCCTCAAGATCATGTCCACGAAGGGGGGAAGTCCAAGGACAGCGCCCGTTTCGCTTGAAACGTGCGCTGCTATGCGGTGAGACATGACGATGCGATCCGAGTCAACCGAAAGCGGCTCGCGGAGAGCATCTGCGGCTGCCCGAAGGTCAGCAATGGCATAAGCCAGCGGGCGCTCATCGGCAGGAAGGTTCAAAAGGTCCGCCCCAACGCTCCGTCTGATCAGCCGATGGAGCAGATTACTTGCTTCACTTCTTGGCGTGAGAACGATCGCGTCCGGCGAGAACGAAAATTCCAGCTTCACGACAGTGCCTCAGATGTGTTCTAGCACCCAGCCTTCCCAGTAACCCAGGTGAGGTTTTGCTAAGGCTCCCGGAATGAGTCTGATCTGATCGCAGTCGTAGCGCGCCTGGTAGAGTTTGGGAGCAAGCCGGTTGGTCTCGTCGAAGATATGAATCTTGTAGTTGTGCGACCCCTCCACGACGATTTTTCGGCCGATCTTCAGAATGAGAAGGGATGTGTTTGACCGGCTCCCGCCGACCACCTGAACACCATAGTTCAGCGTACCCTTTCCGCCCCCGCGCTTTCTGGCCTCCCTTGCCCCAGCCTCACTGAACGCAACCCACGCCCCATCGATTCGACCCTGATCGTACAATCGCAGCCAGAACCTGCGCCGCGGTTCCCACATGTAACTGTCCTCCACCGCCGACACCACGTCCATAAAGAAGCGAATGTTCTCGCCGGTGAGCCAGCGCAGGAGCACATCCATCCTGTCACCAGGAACAGCGGCCCACACGCCGCCGCGCTGGACCCGCGGGTCGCCATACATGCCAATGATGCTTTCGGTGAGATAGCTGACCACTTCGGACGAAGGTGTACGGTCCCGCCAATGCCCCAGAAGGGCGGATATGGCCTCTCCTCCTCCCGATGCCTTGGCCCGCTTCCCCTCTGGCTTGAGCCAGTTTATCAGGCGCTCCATCTGCAGGCGCTTGTCCAGATGGGACTCCAGCAGCTCCACAAAGGCGAGATGTGCTTCATTCATCAGTCCCGGCGCATGCGGATTTCTGAACCCCAGCCTCTGCAATCCACTCCAGGGATCCTCCATCGCAATCATCTTGCTCGCGACGGCTCTGGGTGCCTGCTCGGGGGATAGCAGCTCCGGCACCGCATCAAGCATCTTGCGCCAACACGCCCCCAGGTGACCGGCTGATACTTTCAGCGCGTCCGCCAGCTGACGGGTGTGGTCGGACTGAGCATCAAACGTCTCCATGTAAATGGAGAACATTGCGGCGAGAAAGCCGGGACGGGTCGATGCTTCTGTCTCTCGATAGTAGAAGGTGCGCAGCTCGGCGAGATCTTCCCGCATCCGCCGATCCGGATCGAAGAGCGCCCGGGCTGCGCTTGTGACCAACGAAAGCTTGGTATGCTCCCAATTGTCGCTCTCGTAGCGCTCCTTGACCATCTGGACCAACCTCTCCCGGTCCTTCTCAGGCGGATTGGCGACAACGTCCGGCCACCGGGTCAAGATCCGCTCCACCCGGGACAGCAGCGGATTAAGCGCCGGCAGAGCCGGGCTGACAAACTCTCGCGCTCGTCCAATGCTCTTCAGCAACGTCAATTCGCAATCTCTCCCAGACGGGTCAGTTCAAGCGCTGCACGAATGCGTTCGATCTCTTCCGACCGGCTCGGCGTGTACATGATGATACGAAGATCGACGCGCCGATTTGTGTCGCGTCCCTCCTTCGTCGAGTTGTCCTTGACGGGCCGCATCTGACCATAACCGGCCACTGAAAGGACAGGCTGCCCGCGGAAATTCAGGAACTCCACCAGCTCTGAAGCCCTTTCCAACATGGTCGTGAAGGTGCTGTTGGCCCGATTGGTTGAGAGTGTGAGATTGGCAGTGAAATCCCCCGTCGAGTCCGTGTGCCCCTCAATCTGAAGCGCTTCAATGATCGCATGACCTGGATTGCAGTCGACAGACCAACGGGCGTGTTTACCCAACGTGTAGCACGGAAGGATCTGGGCCAATCTGGATGCAAGTGTTTCCACAATCGGCTTTCTGTCGGAGCGCAACGTGGAGGAGCCTGTGTCAAACAGGCCATCCCCCTGGAACCGCAGCGCATCCGTTTCTTCGCTGATGACGACATCGAGTTCCGGAAAGTCGATCTTCAGCTGATCTCGAAGTCTCTCAAGGATCCGCCGTCGCTGAGAAGCAGATGACGCGAGATAGGCTTCGAGCGGGTCCACCTGGCGGAGTCTCTTCAACTCCCCCAGCTGCCGGATTTTGTCGCGCAGAGCCTGAATTTGTTTATTCAGTTCATCAATCTCTTTTTGCTTGTCCTTAAGCTGATCCTGCAGATCGGCAATTATTTTTTCTTTTTCCCGGATAGCCTCTTGAAGAAGGATGATGTTCCGCTGCGCTTCTTTCCATTGCTTGTCGACCTCCTCCCGCTCCTTGTCGACCTTTTCGTAAATCGACCGGGCCACCGTGTCATTCTCGCTGTACTGCTGGGCAAAATAGGCCAGCAGCAGGATGACAATGAAAAGGAAGCTGACCGTCATGTCCGTCATGGACACGAACGCGCTTTCCTCCTCTTCCTCCCTGTAGCGTGTGCGCAGCCCGCCCCGCATCAGGCCCTCCTAGACTGCGGGGTAAACTGTTCGGCCTGCTCAACGACCTCGCGCAAGGTGTCCAATGCCGGATTCAGCCGATCCTGCAGCTCCCGGACGTGTCCGAACATGCCTTGAACAGCCTTTTCGACGTTCTGAGTATAAAGCTCGAAGGCCTGCCCCAGCTTCACGTCCATTTCGTCCAGACGATCGCCCTGCCCCCGCAGGCGTTCCAGCATGTGGGTGACACCTTCGAGCGCGTTTTCGATCGCCCTCGCCTCGGCCTGAAGAATTTCCCGGGCGGCATCGAGTGCGGACGCAGCGGATTGGGCCGTGGCTTCTGCCGAGCGCGTAATAGTACTCGCCGTATGCTGGGTGCTGTCCGACAGCTGGCGGATCGAGCCCTCCATGCTGTCGACCACAGCCTTCACCGGAGTAACTGCCGAAACCAGGACACCTGCTGCGCCGTTGAACGTTGCCGCAGCCTTCTCGGAGGCATCCGCACCGGCCTTGACGCCGTCCGCCATGCGGCGCAGGTCTGCCGCTCCTTCGTCCAGCTGCCGGACCAGCGCTTCGAGGCGGTTGCTGATCTCCCCAAGCGGCGCGAGCAAACCTGCACCGGCCCTTTCGGACACTTCCGAGGCGACCCGGGCGATCTCCGCACTGGTCCGCGTAAACACCTCGGCAACGTCCTTGCCAGCCCCCTCGATTGCCGTGCTGACCTGCTGGCTCGCCTGGTTCATGCGTTCCTGGGCGGCCTCAGTGCCAACCCTTGCTGCCGCCTCGATCTCCTGCTTGAAGGCTTCCGCGGCCTTGCGCATTTCATTGGCGGCCTCCGACATGGCCCGTGCCCCATCCGCCGTGTTGTCGCGAATCCCTTCCAGGGTGCGGTTCATGACACTGAGAAGCTTCTCCGCCCCTTCGTTGAAAGTTCCTCCAGTAACCTCGGCCGTATTCAGGACCGCAGCACGGAGATCTTCCACAGCCTTGGCGACCTGCAGCGTGACGTTCTCCATTTCGGTGCCGATCCGCCCCGAACTCTGGTCCAGGCGGCCAGCGAGATCAGACAGGCGCTGACTTGCGTCGGAGATTTTCTGGCTGGCTTCCGAGAGCGCAATTCCAACGGATTCCGTAAGCCTGTCGGAGAGACCGGCCACCATGTCTCCGACGCCTTCCGCACCCATTTTGCTCACGCGTTCGACGATCGGAGCCATGGCATCGCCAATCGAGCTCCGGATCGCGTTGGGCAGCTCCTCCCTCAGCGGCCGCCCCAGTTCTGCCACGAGCTCCATGCCGATCAGGCGGAAATGCTCCCTCTGCTCCCGGATTGCCTGCAGCTGCTCGGACGCCAACGCCTCAAGACTGATGTACGGAAGCCGCTGCTCAATCACCGAACAAAGCTCATGCAGCGCTTCCTCAAGCCAGCCGTAGAGCACCCTCAACTCAATCGTGAACACGATTGAGCAGAACAATCCTGTAAGCGACATGATGAACTTTGCGGAAGCCACCGTCAGCAGCCGGCGCATGACTTCGCCGTCGATTTCAGCACCTCCTGACATCGTCTGGAGGGCCGCGATCAGCCCAAGAAACGTCAGGAACAATCCAACGGAGACAAACAGGCCCGGAACGATACGCCACCCACCAACGCCGAATCTCAAATCCTCGGCGTTCAAGAACACCGACGGGCGCACGGCATTGCGCAGAATGATTTCACCACCCTCTTCATGGGGAACAAGCGTTTCCCTGTACTCTTCCCAGGCTGCAGCAAGCTGGCGGCGATACTTGTTCGTACTTCCTGACCGTATGGCCGCGGAAATGATATCGATTTGCTGGCTGAACTCTTTGCCATCGGCCCGGCTTTGGATTTGCTTCCTTAGCCAGTTGACCGCTCTTCTGCGCTGGTTAACTCGAAAAATGAAAACCGCACTGCCAAGCAACAATAGCGCGACAATAATAAGCGCAACAATACCAGGGGCTGCCTCATCCCGGACGAGCACATTTGCCACGCCAAGAATTGCAGCGACAACACTACTTCCTTTTTCTTGCCACAAGATATGCCCCCTCGGATTCCAGCGAATCCGCTTCCCACCCCGCGAATCTTCCATCTCAGCGGGCACTCTGATCTTCCAAACTGTCGAGGGTTGTTCAAGGCCAGCCTGAGCTTTTCCACTTGGCCTGGCTGATGGGGCTACTCTTTAATCGCGGGCACCGCCTCTCAAACCAACACATCCCAGGCCATGCTGCCCAAGAGGCTAGGCGACCGTATTTCTCGATCGTCCGTGAAGCGGATGCCAGATGCATGAAAGGCATAGGCGTGAGGGGTGCTACATGTTCTCGCTCTGCCCAGCTCAGCGAATTCCGCCAGATCGGGGCCGTTTCGAGCAGATCAACATCAACCTCGACTGCGTCAAGGCCGCTGGTCGGGACCAGTCGTAGCAGAGCATTTGCTGAAATCTTGGTCCAGGTTTCACACGAAACCAGGAATGACTCTTCGCCCAGCTCGGCGATCGTTGCCGTTCGCGTATCGGGAATGCCTTGGCGAGCAGTAGGCGGCGCTCACCGATGTTTATCAGCGCGTCCAATTTGAATGACCAACCCCATCGACTTTACCCAATTGTCGCCTGCTTTTTCTTGCTTGCGACGGTTTAGGATACTTTATCGCTCCGTCAGCCGGACACGCACTATGGCGGTCTGCGGACGTCCCGGATGGCATGAACCAGTCACAGGCAACAGCAATGAAGCTTTCGGCCCGATTTGGTTCGGGAAGCCTGTCCAGCGGGAAGCTGACGAAAGAGTTCACTCCTCCGTTGGACAATGGACCAATAGCTGATGCAAACCTATTGAGAAAGGACAGTTTATCCTCCTCCGGCAGCCACGAGTAGTAGCTGAGACTGATGTTAACGTGGCCGTTTCTGCCCGGGGAAAAAGACTTCAGAACTCTGGCGAATCCCCGTCCAGCCACGCGGAAAGAGACAGTGCCAAGAGGCTTGCTCGGGCTGCGTGCCTTATTTCGGTCATCAGATCTCCTCCTGTCTTTGAACCGAAGTTGTGATCCCCTCTCCCCCTCACCGATAACTTTCTCTGTTTGAGCGCTCAATTTTTCCCGTTTGACGGAAATGAGCCCCAGGGGCCAACCTCGTAAAAAACCTAAGGGGGAATTCCAATGATCGGCATTCAGAAAGCGGCCTTGATGGCCTTTGCGCTCACTACCGGCCTGTCCTCGGCTGCCATTGCGGCTGAGATTACCGTGATGGGCTACCGTGGTGCCTTTGAGGAGAACTACGTCAAGGCTGTGATTGAGCCCTTCCAGAAGGCTCACCCGGACATCAAGGTGAACTTCTTCGGTGTCCAGAATGCCGCCACCGCGCTCGGCAACATGCGTGCCCAGAAGGATAACCCGGCCGTTAACGCCGTGATCTTCGACCTTTCCGTTGCCAAGATCGCTTCCGAGGAAGGCCTCGTCGAGGATATCCCGCTGGAGAAGCTGACCCACTATCAGGATATCTTCGACATGGGCCGTGAGCTCGGCGGGCAGGCCATTCCGCTGACCTACGACACTCTCAACCTGATCTACAACACCAAGGCCTATCCGGAAGCTCCTGAAAGCTGGGAAGCCCTGTGGGATCCGAAGGTCGACGGCATGCTTGTTCTCCCGGCCCAGGGCGGAGGCGACATCCAGGCCATCCTGCTGACCATCGTTGCCAATCAGCTGGCGGGTGAGACGGACTACAAGTCCAACATCCGCCCGGGTGTCGAGAAGCTGGTGGAACTGGCCCCGATGGTCCAGACCTGGGAGCCCAAGCCTGACTCCTATACGATCGTTGCCGACGGTACCGCCAACCTCTCGATCGGCTACAACGCCCGCGGCCAGTACTATGTCGACTTCACCGAGGGTCGCCTTGGTACTTCGCTCCCGAAGGAAGGCGCTCCGGCCCAGATCAACGTAATCAGCCAGATCGCCAACTCGAACGAGCCGGAAGCGACGCTCACCTTCATCAACTATGCCCTGAGCCCGGAAGCCCAGGCAGCCTTTGCCGCGGCGATGTTCTACGCCCCCACCAACACGAAGGCGGAAGTTTCCCCGGAGGTCCAGGCCCGCATCCCCTTCCTCGATCCGGAGAAGCAGGAGCACCTGATTCACGTCGACTGGATGGCCATCGGCGACCTGCGGGAGACGTTCCTCACCCCGTGGAAGCGCGAAATCATCCCCGCCGGACGTTAATTCCCCTGCCGCGCCTCGCTGGACCCGTCCGCGGGGCGCGGACCCGCTCAGACCTATAGGTAGAACAATGACGCCATCTGCGTTGCGCGAGCAGTCCCCCGCCGCGGTGGGATCAGATCCGGCCTATCTGAGCCTGACTGATGTCCGCAAGATCTATCCCAACGGCTACCGTGCCGTGGACAGCCTGAACATCGATGTGCCCGAAGGGCAGATGCTGGGTCTCCTGGGACCGTCGGGTTGCGGCAAGACCACCACCCTGCGCATGATCGCCGGTCTCATCGAGATCTCCTCCGGGCACATCCGCGTCGCGGGCCGCGAACTGGCACAGGAACCTCCGCATAAGCGGGACATGGGTCTGGTCTTCCAGAACTACGCCCTTTTTCCGCATATGACGGTGGCCGAGAACGTTGCCTTCGGTCTGCAGATGCGTGGCATTCCCTTCCGCGAAGCCCGCACCCGGGTGGAAGAGGCCCTCGAGATGGTCCGCCTTCCCGGCTATGGCAGCCGCAAGCCGAAGGAACTGTCCGGCGGCCAGCAGCAGCGTGTCGCGCTCGCCCGCGCACTGGTCATCCGGCCCCGCATCCTCCTGCTCGACGAGCCTCTTTCCAATCTCGACGCCAAGCTGCGCGACGAGATGCGGGTCGAGATCCGCGAAATCCAGCAGCGCCTGAAGATCACGACTGTTTTCGTCACGCATGACCAGGTCGAAGCCCTAACCATGTGCGATCTCGTCGGCGTCATGCACAAGGGGCGCCTCGCCCAGCTCGGCACGCCCGAGGACATCTATGAGCGGCCGAACTCGCTCTTCGTTTCCGAGTTCGTCGGCCGCACCAACAAGGTCCGCGCCGAGGTTGTGGACCTGAACAGGATTCGCATTGGTTCGGAAGTCTTCAGCGCCGACACGGGCGGCCGCCGCGAGGGTACCGTATGGGCCACCGTCCGCCCGCACCGGATCGCCCTGAGCCCGGATCGCGACCGCGCACTCATGTCCAGGCAGACCAACGCCGTGCGTGGCCGCGTCCTGCGCGTCACCTACATCGGCGACATCGTCCAGTATGACCTCGACATCGGCGGTGCTGAGTTCAAGGTTGAGCACCATACGACCAGCCAGGGCGCCCGCTATTCCGGCGGCCAGACCCTGATGTGCGAATGGGCGCCGGCCGACATGCTTGTCTACGGGGAAGAGACATGACCATGTCCCTTTCCCGCGCGGCGCAGCGCCGGCTGCTGCTGTGGGCGCTCCTTCTGCCCATGGCGGTGGTCAACTTTGTCACCTTCATCCTCCCGATGCTGCGCCTTGGCATGATCTCCTTCATCGAGGCGCGTCCGGGCGGCGTACTGACCGACGTCTTTACCTTCGGCAACTACATCGACTTCTTTCGCGATCCGTTCAGCTACAAACTGATCTGGAACTCGCTGCGCATGTCGCTGATCGTGACACTCGGCACGCTTGTGGCCGCCTATCCCATCGCCCTGTTCCTGTACCGGGTGAATCCGGTCTGGCGGAACATTCTCTTCGTGATCACCATCTCGCCGCTTCTCGTCTCGGCGGTGGTGCGCACCTACGGTTGGATGGTCCTGCTGGGCAACAAGGGCCTCATCAACGGCCTGCTGATGTCCGCCGGTCTGATCGACGGGCCCATCCGCCTGATGAACAACGAGCTGGGCGTGTACATCGGCCTCATCGAAATCATGATTCCCTATATGGCCCTGGCGCTCATCGCTGGCTTCGGCAGGCTCGACCCCGTCTACGAAGAGGCTGCGGCGATGCTGGGTGCAAACGCCTTCACGCGCTTCTACCGCATCATCGTTCCTCTCACCATGCCGGGCATCCTGCTGGGCTGCCTGTTGGTGTTCGTGCTCTCGGTGAGCTCCTTCATCACCCCGAAGCTGCTGGGCGGCGGACGCGTCTTCCTGCTCGCCACCGAGGTTTACGACCAGGCCATCGTCCGCCTGGAATGGACGCAGGCCGCATCGACATCCGTCATCGTCCTGCTGATCTTTGGATTGGCGATGATGCTCTACACGCGCATCGCGCGGCGCTATGAATGAGGTAGGCAGATGATTGGCAAGCTCACTCTGCGCCTGAAGATCCTCGTATTCTTCCTTTACATCTTCTTGCTGGCGCCGATCCTGGTGGTCCTGCCGCTATCTTTCAGCAACGATACCTTCATGGTGTTTCCGCCGGAAAGCTGGGGCGTGCGGTGGTACGTCGCCATGTTCGAGCATGAGGGTCTGACACGGGCCTTCCGCCTCTCGCTCTGGCTGGCAGCCGTGGTGACGGTGCTGAGCCTCCTGCTCGGCGTGCCTGCTGCCTTCGCGATCAGCCGCTTCCAGTTCCGCGGCCGCGACCTGCTGCTGAACACCTTCACCGCGCCGCTTCTGCTGCCGTCGATCGTGCTTGGCCTCGCCATCCTGCTGGTCTTCGTCCAGGCCCGCCTGCTGGGAAGCTATTCCGGCCTGATCCTGGCCCACCTGGTCGTAACCACCCCCTACGTAATCCGCATCATGGTCACGGCCTTCGGCACCATGCCACCCTCCGTCGAGGAGGCCGCGACAATGCTCGGGGCGTCGCCCTTCACGGTCTTCCGCCGCATCACCATGCCCCTGATGATGCCTGGCCTGATCGCTTCGGCGGCCCTTTCCTTCCTGATGTCCTTTGACGAAGTGATCATCTCTCTCTTCGTCACTGGCCCCCAGGTCCGCACACTGCCGGTGGAGATTTTCGACTACGTGGAGAGCCGCACCGATCCCATGGCTGCTGCCATCTCGGTGGCCCTCATTGTCGCAACCCTGGCCATCATTCTCATCCTCGAACGCACCCTGGGCTTCTCGAAGGCCATGGGCAAGTAACTCACACAACAAGAAAGTATTTCAAATGGATAATGTCGCCCTCTGGATGTCCCAGCCGCATTTCAGCTTTCTCGAAATGTCGAAGCTGTGCGGTTTCAAGTCGCTGGTGGTCGAGCTTGAGCACGGCACCTTCGACCTTGGTACGCTGGATCAGTTTCTGGCCTTCGCCAAAGCTCTGAACATCCCCACTATCTGCAAGCTGATCGCGCCCAACGTAGAGTCCGTCCAGCAGGTGCTGGATTTCGGCGCTTCCGGCGTGGTCATCCCCCATATCCGCGATGTGGCCCATGCGGCCGAAATCACGAAGGCCGCCAAGTACCCCCCGATGGGCGTGCGCTCCTTCGCCGGCGGTCGGGTATTCGACTACACCCGTCCCTCCACCACTGGCATCGATGATCAGAACCAACTGACCAAGTGCTACGCCATGATCGAGACGGCGGAGAGCCTTGAGGACGTGGAGAAGATCATCGCGCTCGATACCGTCGACGGCCTCTTCCCCGGACCGACGGACCTGGCGCTTGCTTGCGGCCGTGGCGCCTACTCCTTCAACGAGGCCGATCGCGCCGACCTGAAGCGCATTGCCCGTGCAGCCCGCGAGGCCGGCAAGCCCTGGATCATGCCCGCCTGGACCCCGGCCGAGCGCCAGTTCGCCATCGAGGAAGGCGCCGAGCTGATCGTCGTGGCGACCCAGAACATGATCATCCGCAGTGGCATCCAATCCACCGTCAACATGCTGAAGGCCGAAGGTGTCGTTGCCTGAAGCCGCACACCAGTTTTTCTCTTGCAAGGAACCCAAGCGATGAAAGTCTCGCTCATTCAGACCAATCCCAAGCAGGATCGTGCCAAGAACCTCCGCGACATCGAAGCGCTGATGGAGGCCGCCGTTAAGGAGGATTCTCCGGACCTGATCGTTCTGCCCGAATACTTCGAGCTTTACGGCACGACGCTTGCCGAGAAACTTGCCGCAGCCCAGCCCGCCCCCGGCGGCGATGCCTACACCATGGCGCAGAACTTCGCCCGCAAGCACGGCGTTTACGTCCACGCTGGCACCATCATGGAGAAGATCGAAGGAGAGAACCGTATCTACAACACCTCTTTCGTCTTCGACCGTACGGGCAAGGAAGTCGCGGCCTATCGCAAGATCCACATGTTCGACATCGAGACGCCGGACGGCATGACCTTTCGCGAGTCCGACAGCGTGAAGCCGGGCGAGGACATCGTCACCTACGAGATCGATGGCCTGAAGGTTGGCTGCGCAATCTGCTACGACATTCGCTTCTTTGAGCTTTTCCTCCAGCTCGAGAAGCGGGGTTGCGACATCATCGTGCTGCCCGCTGCCTTCACCCTCCAGACCGGCAAGGACCACTGGGAAGTGCTTGCACGCTCCCGCGCCATTGAAACCCAAACCTATTTCGTCGCCTGTGGCATGACGGGCTCCGTCACCGTGGATGGCCAGGTCAAGTCCTGCTACGGTCACTCGCTGGTCGTGGACCCGTGGGGCCATACCGTGGCCAGGGCCTCAGACGGCGAGGGCTTTGTGACCGCCCGCATCGACCCGAAGCAGATCGCGCGCGTCCGCAATCTCATCCCCATGACCAAGCACCGCCGTCTGGCCTGTGCCTGAGGAGCCGCTGATGTACACCGTAAGACCCATGCCTGAGCAGGTTCCCGCCGAGGACCTGGAACTTCTTGCCCAGGTGGAAACGGCCACTGTCGGCCACTGGCGCCTGATGGGCTTCATGGATCGGCGCATTCAGCCACTGATTCCGGGCCGCCGCGTGGTTGGCACTGCCGTCACGCTTGCCATTTCGGCCTCGGACTCGACCCTTCTGCACCACGCGACCGGGCTGCTGCGTCCCGGCGACATCCTCGTCGTCGACCGCCTCGGCGATGACAAGTACGCCTGCTGGGGTGGCGGCGTGACCGTCGCCGCCAAGGCTGCAGGCGCCGTCGCCGGCATCGTGGACGGCCCCTGCACCGACCTCACGGAAATCATGGAAAGCGATTTCCCGATGTGGTCGCGCGGACTGTCGCCAATCACCACCCGCATATACGACCTCGGCGGCGCGATGAACGTCCCCGTTTCCTGCGGCGGCGCCGTCGTCATGCCGGGTGATGCGATCCTCGCGGACGAGAGCGGCGTTCTGGTCCTGCCGCGCGACGAAGTCCGCGAAGTGGCGGAGAAGGCCATCGCCATCCAGACGGCCGGCAAGGAGCGTGAAGCCCGCGTTCGCCGCGGTGAGATCCGCCTCGGAGAACTTTCCGGCGCGTCCGCCAAGGTTCTGGCCAAGCTGGCCTGACGCAACCTCAGTCGGGGATATTCACCAGATCCCAGGAATACTCCCCGGCAATTTCACGAGCGATACCGCGCGCGATCTCCGAAACGAGCAGCGGAATTCCCGACGAGGAACTCCGCTGCCACATGATGTGATAGGGCGTCTGAGGGAACACCGGATGGACGTCGAGAACGCTCAGCGTGCCGCTGCGCAACTGGTCCTGCACCACCACCGGCGGCAGCACCGCAATGCCGATCCCCGCCTCCACCAGATTG
>Ga0207867_1001539_pt1 | contig 16201 bp, 5 predicted proteins | sample HigsolmetaAR206D_FD_184838 | JGI IMG/M metagenome (GOLD analysis project Ga0207867, IMG submission 184838) | Ionic liquid and high solid enriched microbial communities from the Joint BioEnergy Institute, USA - AR20-6-D (SPAdes) (version 2) ...
GGGACGCCGTCATGGCACCCAAGCTAACCTCAAAAACACGAATGATTCAAGAGAACGAGCAATGCAAACTTTGTGTGATCTCATGTGAGGGTCGTGTCGTCGCTCCCTGTAGCGCTCTGCGAGCAGGGGAGAGGACGGCTCGGGAGACGGCGGTCGAGCACGCTGGACCGCACCCGGCACCCGCGCCGCGCAGATCCCCGGCCGGACGCCGGTGGACGCGCATGGGCCGACCGCTTCGCGCTGTGACTTCCGCACCCGGCTCTTCGAACCCACCCACCTGGTCGGGCCGGACCGCACAGAACGGGCGCTCGCCCTGCGGACGTGGGAAATTCCCGCGCCATGGCCGCAAGAGGTGACTAGGCTGCTTTGGGCCGGACGTGAGGGTCAGGGAAGGTAGAGATGTCCAAGCAGCCGCGTCCCCTGCTGAGCCAGGCCTCCATTGGGGCGGTCGTGGACCTGGCCCGGTCGAAGCCGCAGGTCGAGGCGGCGCTCGCCGGAACGGGGCTGGAGCTGGCCGACATCCCGGTCACCCGGCACGGGGAGACGGTCATCGTCCCGTCCGTCTCGCAGCGGCTGTACCGGACGTTCCAGGGCTTGGACCTGACCGAGCGGGCGAATGTGAACACGGTGCTGACGGTGGCCTCCCGCTTGGCCGAGTCCTACCGGGGAATGCCGGACGCCGATCCGGCGCGGCTGGTGCGGTTGCGGGAATGCCTGAGCAACGACGGCTACTTCCTGGACCAAAGCGGCGACCCGTGGGCGGTGATCCGGGCGCTGAAGGACCTGGCCGCCTCCCGTCTGGCCGACGCCTCCGCCTTGCACCTCGAGCTGGCCCGGCTGGAACGTGACCTGGACAAGGACCCCGGCCGCGACATCGGCACCGCCAAGCGGCTGGTGGAGTCCACCGCCAAGATCGTCCTGACCAGGTACGGCGTTAAGTTCGACAAGCGTGCCAGCGTGCCCGCATTGGTGGACGATGCGATGCGCAAACTGAACCTCACCGCCGCCGGCAAGCCGGAAGCAGCTGGTGACCTGCTGCAGCACCTGGCGGAGCTGGCCAAGAAGGTGAACACCATGCGCAACAAGTTCGGCGACGGGCACGGCCAGGCCACCGCCGTCCGCGGGATCGATGCCCGCGACAGCCGCCTGGTCGTCCGCGCCGCCATCGCCTGGTGCGCCTACATCCTCGACACCCTGCCGGACGTGCCGGAACGACGGCAGAGCGCCTGAACCCCCGCAGGCGATGCCGATGCCGGCGCTGAACACTTGAGCCGTCCTTGCGGCATCGCTCGATGCCCCCGTTTTCTCACCGTTCTGCCAAATGGCCAGGACGCTTGACGTGCTGGAGAGAGCGCCGAGGCCGGAGAATTCGAGCAGGCGGTATTGCTCGGCGTGCTGCGGCCCGTCGTTCCGCCGGGCTCGTCTCACTGGAGGCGTTGATCTCCGCCACTCGCCTCGGCGCGTCGCCGTCTGTCGTTCTGCCGGGCGGCTTAGGGACGGTGGAGTGCCTGCCATTCCGCAGGCAATGCCGATGCTGACCCCAAGGGCGGGCGACCCAGGCGTGAATCGTGGAAGACAGCTCTTGGGGAGCAAAGACGGTTGGTGGGGGCCTCGCCTGTGCGCCGACCGTGCCCGGGGCACGGCCGGCGCACAGGCGGGTGGTCATTCGGCGGGGACGGTCTGGCCCGTTCGCTGCACGTATTCCAGGCGCAGGGCGGCCAGCGGCGTCAGCTCGCCGTCCACCGAGGCGCTCCAGAACTCCCAGCCGTTGCGATTGCCGCCGGCGGCCGCCTTGGCGGCGCCGCTGGGGGAGTCGTAGGCCTGTCCCTCGAAGTCGATCTGGCCGGTGGAGGTGACGGTGGCGCTGGCGTGGTTCTCCGCCCCGATGAGGATGCAGCCCGGCTCCAGCAGCCCGTGTTCCAGCAGGTGGGAGAGCTCGACCCCGTACACGGCGCCTCCGCCTCCGCCCGCCGGCCCGCCGGGGGCGGGGTAGGTCGCCGTGTAGCCGGGGTCGCGCAGCAGCTGGAAGGCCTCCCGGATCACCTGGGCCATCAGCTCGCGCCGGGCCTTGAGGAAGGACTGGTAGTCCATCTCGTGCCAGCCCTCCGGCAGGGCGTGCAGGTGCATCTGCCGGGCCACCTCTTCCGGCGTCAGCCCGCTGGCCTCCACCTCGGCGGGCCAGTACCGGGCCGGGTCGGCGTCGGGGACGGACCCGGGCCACTCCACCAGCGTCATGTTCGCGATCTGGTTGATCTGCCCGGTGGTGGTGATCCGGTGGGCCTCCCGCAGGTGGGCGCGGCGGAACAGGTGCTCGCGCTTGATGCCCCGCCGGCTGGTGACCGCCGGGTCCAGGGCGGCGCGCACGCTGGTGCGCGACAGCAGCACCGGGGCGTCGTGGATGTTGAGCGCCGCCAGGTAGGCCGACAGGTTCGGCGACCGCGAGGCCGAGGTCTCCAGGTCGTCGGGCAGCCGGATGTTCCAGTAGTCGGCGGTGAGCGTGTTGTCCATCACCCGGTCCAGCACCTGGCAGAAGCCGTCGGCGTCGCCGGGGGCCACCTCGTCCAGCAGGCGGAAGTCGCGTTCGGCCTGGGTCTCGAAGCTGCCGGTGTAGCGGGAGGTGGTGTGCGCCATGAAGAACCAGCGGGCGATCACCTCCCGCAGCCGCTGCGCCGGCACCCCGAACTCGGTGCGGCCCAGCAGCCACAGCGCGTAAGTGAACACGATGGCTGTCTCGCTGGTGATCATCTTGCTGCCGCGGAACCCGGCGCGTTCCAGGCACAGCAGGAACTCGTGCCAGTTGCCCAGGTCGAGCACCTGGGCCTGGGCCTGCTCCAGCCGCGCGAACTGCTCTTCGCGGGTGTGCCCCTCAAGGGTCTTGCCGCGCAGCAGCGTGTAGACGTCCTTGAGCACCGCGCGCCGGAACGCCAGCGCCACGCTCACTCGCAGCAACTGGTCGGGCTGCGGACGCAGGTACCAGTTGAAGGCGGTCGTGCCGTCCAGGGAGGGCTGCCGGGCGCCGCGGCAGAACTCCTCCAGGTCGCGCCGCCCCTTCTCCCAGAACACGCTCATCAGCGTGAGGATGAAGTCGGACTGGTTGAGCGTGACGCCCTCGCTGTTGATCCGCACGAAGATCTCGGCGACCTGCTCTTCGTCGGTGGACTTCGACAGCTCCACCACGTTGAAGCTGTAGTTGCTCAGATCGCGCAGCCGGTTGAGGGCCTCGACGAGCCGGTCTTCTTCGTCCTCGCTCACCTCGCGGCGTTCCCGCAGGCCCTTGATGAATTCCCGCACCACCCGGTGGAAGCTCGGCGCGGTCCACAGCACGCTGATGTCGGGGATGTACTCCGGATCCTGCTCGGTGGCCGCGTCGGTCACCTTGAAGGTGGCGTCGGCGGGCCGGAAGGCGATGCGGATGCGGGTCTTCTCGTAGTTCTCCCGCGCCACCTCCTTGCCCCGCATCACCGCATACAGCGAGGTGAGCCGCTGCTGCCCGTCCACGATCACGTGCCGGGGCACCGCGTCCCCGGTGCCGATGCGCCGTGCCCCGGGCTCGGCGTCGGTCTCCCAGAACAACAGGAATCCGACAGGGAATCCCTTGTACATCGAATCGAATAGCGACCGGACTTTCGTCGCCTTCCATACGAAAGGTCGCTGAATGTCTGGAAGGGCGATGTCTCCCCGGTCGATCGACTCGATCAGGTGGGAGACCGAATAGTCCGCGGTGCGGTAGAGCGTCGTGGCCATGGTCACCTTGTAACGTGCTTGAACATTCAAGGTGAGCCTATTGCTTTAAAGGGGTCGTTTCTTTCGAACGACATGACCCCTCGCGCTTTATCTGATTGAGGGTGTGCAAAATCGCCTTTCCGGGGCGTCCAAAATAAGGATCCTCGTTTTCGTGTGAACTCAATCGACTGGCAGATCGCCTGATGTCAGCCGAAACGGTGGCAAGTGGGCGGTCCGCCTGGCAGGATGTGGAGCGCTCACAACCGCAGGCCGGTGAGGGGAAGCGGCGATGGACGTGTTCGACGTGCACCAGCGGCTCATCGACAGCTACTCGGAGTTCACCTCCTCGCTGGTGCAGGTACGCGATGAGCGGATCGCCGAGCACCTGCGCGCAGAGCGCGACCGTAAGACGCGCTGGCCCGACCCCTGGTTGTCACTGAACCCCGGCTTCGAGGCGGGCGGCACCATCACCGAGCTGGTCGCCCAAGGACTGCTGCACCCCGGCTGCGACCGCTTCTTCCGCGACAAGACCGGCCCGCAGGACCCGGGGGAGTGGCCGCTGACCCTGCACCGCCACCAGCGGGAGGCGATCGAAGCGGCTGGCAGCGGCGACAGCTACGTGCTGACCACCGGCACCGGCTCGGGCAAGAGCCTGACCTACATCATCCCGATCGTCCACTCGGTGCTGAGCGCCCCCGAGCCCGGCCGCATCAAGGCCATCGTCGTCTACCCGATGAACGCCCTGGCCAACAGCCAGCTCCTGGAACTGGAGAAGTACCTCAACTGGGGCCTGCCCGAGGAGGAGCGCACCGTCTCCTTCGCCCGCTACACCGGCCAGGAGGACGCCGAGCAGCGCGACCGCGTCCTGCGCCGCCCGCCCGACATCCTGCTCACCAACTACGTCATGCTCGAGTACCTGCTGACCCGCCCGGTGGAGCGGCAGCAGCTCATCGGCGCCGCCCAGGGCCTGCGCTTTTTGGTCCTGGACGAGCTGCACACCTACCGGGGACGGCAGGGCGCGGACGTGGCGCTGCTGGTACGGCGGCTGCGGAACGCCTGCGACTCACCCGGCCTGCAGTGCGTGGGCACCTCGGCGACCATGGCCACCGCCGCCACCTTCGCCGAGGCGCAGCGCGAGGTCGCCGACGTGGCCGGGCGCCTGTTCGGCGTCCCGGTGCGGCCCGAACGGGTCATCGGCGAGTGGCTGCGCCGCAACACCGCCCGGGCCGAGCCCGGCCCGGCCGAGCTGCGCGAGGGCATCGCCGCCGCGCTGGCCGACACCGACCGCGACTACCGCACCCTGGCCGCCGATCCCCTGGCGGGCTGGGTGGAGACCACCTTCGGCCTGGCCACCGAACCGGGCACCGGACGCCTGGTGCGCCGCGATCCCCGCACCCTCCCGCAGGCCGCCCGCATGCTGGCCGAGCAGACCGGCGAGGAGGAGAAACGCTGCGCCGAGGCCATCGAGGCGATCCTGCAGCAGGGCGCCAAGGCCCGCCACCCCGAGACCCGCAGGCCGCTGTTCGCCTTCCGGCTGCACCAGTTCCTGTCCAAGGGCGACACCGTCCACGTCAGCGTCGAACCCGAGGCGACCCGCTACATCACCAGCCAATACCAGGTCAGCGTTCCCGGCCGGCGCGAGAAGATCCTGCTGCCGCTGGCGTTCTGCCGCGAGTGCGGTCAGGAGTACCTGGTGGTGCACCGCGTCCGCCGCGACGGCACCGTCTTCTACGAGCCCCGCCACGACCGCGACGCCTCCGGCGGCGACGGCGTCAACGGCTACCTGTACATCAGCACCGACCACCCCTGGCCGTTCGAAGACCCCATCGGCGCCGGGCGGCTGCCCGACCACTGGTATGACACCGGCGACGACGGCAGCCCCTATGTGCTGCCCCGCTACGCCGACCACCTGCCCCGCGAGGTGTGGGTGGGCACCGACGGCGCCGAGCGGCCCCCCGGCGAAGGGGTGCGCGCCGCGTACGTGTCCACCCCGTTCCGGTTCTGCCTGCATTGCCGGGTCTCTTACGACCGCAGTCGGGGCCAGGACCTGGCCCAGCTGGCCACCCACGCGGTCGAGGGCCGAAGCTCGGCGGTGTCGGTGATCAGCGCCGCCGTGGTGCAGGCCCTGCGCGCCCAGCCGGAACTGGACGACAAGGCCAAGAAGCTGCTGACGTTCGTGGACAACCGCCAGGACGCCAGCCTGCAGGCCGGGCACTTCAACGACTTCGTTCAGGTCACCCAGATCCGCGGGGCGCTGTACCGGGCCGCCCGCCGGGCCGGGCCGGCCGGGCTGACCCATGAGAACGTCGCCCAGGCGGTCGAGGAGGCGCTGAATCTGCCGATGACCGCCTTCGCCCAGAAGCCGGACGCCAAGTTCAGCCAGAAGGACAACATCCGCCGGGCGCTGCGCCAGGTGCTGACCTACCGGCTCTACACCGACCTGGCCCGCGGCTGGCGGGTCACCATGCCCAACCTGGAGCAGACCGGCCTGATCCGCTTCTCCTACATCGACGTGGCGGAGATCGCCGCCGACGAGGAGTGCTGGGAGGGCACCCACCCGCTGCTGCGCGGCGACGAACCCGCCCACCGCGCCAAGCTGGCCCACATCATGCTGGACGAGATGCGCCGGGTGCTGGCCGTCGACGCCGAGGTGTTCACCCAGGAGGGCTTCGACCGCATGGCGGCGATGTCGGACGAGCACTTGATCGCCCCCTGGGCGCTGTCGGACGGCGAACCGCAGATCAAGGCCCGCACCGTGTTCGCCGCCTCCTCCGGCCGGGGCGGCAGCCGCGGCGTCGTCCCCTTCACCGGCCGCACCGCGCTCGGCCGCTACCTGCGCCGCCCCCGGGAATTCCCGAACGCCCTCGGCCGGCAGGTCACCGTGGACGACGCCCACCGCATCATCGTCGACCTGCTGCACGTGCTGTCCAAGTACGGCCTGCTGACCGTGGCCGAGGAGACCAAGGACGGCACCCCCGGCTACCGGCTGAAGTCCTCGGCGATCCTGTGGCGTCCCGGGGACGGCGAAAGCGGCGCCCCCGACCCGCTGCGCAAGGTCGTCGCCGACGACGCCGACATCCGCGTCAACACCTTCTTCCGCGACCTGTACCGCCACACCGCCACCGAGCTGGCGCAGCTGCAGGCCCGCGAGCACACCGCCCAGGTCCGCGGCGAGGACCGCCTGCAGCGCGAACGGGATTTCCGCAACGCCGACCTGCCGCTGCTGTACTGCTCGCCCACGATGGAGCTGGGCGTGGACATCTCCGACCTGAACGCGGTCGGCATGCGCAACGTCCCGCCCACCCCGGCCAACTACGCCCAGCGTTCCGGCCGCGCCGGCCGCGGCGGCCAGCCCGCGCTGGTCACCACCTACTGCTCCACCGGCAACGCCCACGACCAGTACTACTTCCGCCGCTCGGACCTGATGGTGGCCGGCAAGGTCCGCCCGCCCCGCCTGGATCTGACCAACGAGGACCTGCTGCGCTCGCACGTCCACGCCATCTGGCTGGCCGAGACCCGCGCCTCGCTGCACAGCCGGATGCCGGAGGTGCTCGACATCTCCGGCGAGAACCCCACCTTGGAGATCCACCCGCATCTGCGGGAGCAGTTCAGCGACGAGAACGCCCGCCGCCGCGCGATCAAACGCGCCCACGAAGTGCTGGCCGACTGCATGCCGGAGATCCACCAGGCCCCCTGGTGGTATGAGGGCTGGATCGAGGACGTGGTCCGCGGCGCGGCCCGGCGGTTCGACGCCGCCTGCGACCGCTGGCGGCAGCTGTACCGCTCGGCGCTGGAGGAGCAGCGCAAGCAGAACCGCATCGTCGTCGATCACGCCAGCACCCGGGACGCAGCCGAGCAGGCCCGCCGCCGCCGCACCGACGCCGAGAACCAGCTCAAGATCCTCAAGAACGAGGACTCCGAGCAGGAGTTCAGCGACTTCTACACCTACCGCTACTTCGCTTCCGAGGGCTTTTTGCCCGGCTACTCCTTCCCCCGCCTGCCGGCCGCCGCCTACATCGGGGGACGCCGCCGGCGCGGCACCTACATCCAGCGGCCCCGTTTCATCGCGGTCGGCGAGTTCGGCCCCGGCGCGCTGATCTACCACGAGGGCTCCCGCTATGAGGTCTCCCGCGTGCAGGTGCCGGTGGGGGCCGAGAGCGGGGACGTGGCCACCACCCAGGCCCGCATCTGCGGCTCGTGCGGCTACTGGCACAAGCGCGAGGCCGGCACCGACCGCTGCCTGGAGTGCGGCGCCGAACTCGGCGGCACGCTGCCGAACATGCTGCACCTGCAGACCGTCTACACCGTGCGGCGCGACCGGATCTCCTCCGATGAGGAGGAACGCCGCCGCGCCGGTTTCGAGCTGCAGACCGTCTACCAGTTCAGCACGCACGGCGCCCGGCCGGGACGGCTGCCGGCCGCCGTGCGTGCCGCCTCCGGCGAGGCGCTGGCCGACCTGGTGTACGGGGACGCCGCCACCCTGCGCGTGATCAACCGGGGCCGCCGCGGCCGCCGCGACCGCGGCAACGTCGGTTTCTGGCTCGACCCGGTCAGCGGCAAGTGGCTGCGCGAGCCCCGGGCCGCCGACCTGACCCCCGAGGACTCCGGGCTGGAGGTGCTCCAGGAGGACCGCCGCGCCGTCAAGGTCGTCCCGTTCGTGCAGGACACCAAGAACATCCTGGTGTTCCGCCTGACCCGCCAGGTCTCCGAGGAGCAGGCGGTCACCTTGCGGTATGCGCTGGAACGCGGCATGGAGGCGCTGTTTCAGCTGGAGGACGCCGAGCTGACCAGCGAACCGCTGCCCGACCCGCAGGGCCGGGGCCGGATGCTGTTCGTGGAGAGCGCCGAGGGCGGCGCGGGCGCGCTGCGGCGGCTGCACGCCGAACCCACCGCCCTCGCCGAGGCGGCCCGCACCGCCTTGGAGATCATGCACTTCGACCCGCGGACCGGCGAGGACCTCGGCGGCGCCCCCGGCGCCCGCGAACGCTGCGAACGCGGCTGCTATGACTGCCTGCTGTCCTACACCAACCAGCTCTACCACCGCCTCATCGACCGCATGGCGATCACCGGCCTGCTGCTGGAGCTGGCCGCGTCCCGCACCGAAGGCGGCCACGGCACCGAGCTCACCCCGGCCGAGCGCGCCGCCCGCCTCGCCGAGCAGGCCGGCAGCGACTTGGAACGCCGCTTGGTCACCTTCCTGGCCGAAGGCGAGTACCGTCTTCCCGACGAGGCCCAGCACCTGGTCGCCGAGGCCCTGGCCCGCCCCGACTTCGTCTACCGGCTGCCCGCCGGCCCGGTCGCCCTGTTCGTGGACGGCCCCCACCACGCCCACCGGGCCGTCGCCGAACGCGACCTGCAGGCCGAGTACCGGCTGATGGACCTGGGCTGGCTGGTCATCAGATTCGGACACGACGCGGATTGGAACGAGATCGTGCGGCAGTACCCCAACGTCTTCGGCACTGGACGGGAGGGCGCCCGATGACCGCCGCCTACGCCCCCGGCTCGCTGGTCGCGGCCCGGGGCCGCGAATGGGTGGTGCTGCCGGAGAGCAGTGCGGACTTCATCGTCGCCCGCCCCTTGAGCGGCGACACCGCCTTCACCGCCGGGCTGTTCGCCGACGAGGTCGCCCCCGCCACCTTCCCCCGCCCCACCGCCGACCCAGGCCAGATCGGCGACAGCGTGGCCGCCGGGCTGCTGCGCACCGCGCTGCGCATCGGCTTCACCTCCGCGGCCGGCCCGTTCCGCGCCCCGGCCGCCATCGCCGTCGAGCCCCGCCAGTACCAGTTGCTGCCGCTGCTGCTGGCGCTGCGCATGGACACCGTCCGGCTGCTGATCGGCGATGACGTCGGCATCGGCAAGACCATCGAGGCCGCCCTGATCGCCAAGGAGCTGATCGAGCAGGGCGAGGCCGAGCGGATGACCGTGCTCTGCTCCCCGGCCCTGGCCGAGCAGTGGGCCGAGGAGCTGCGCACCAAGTTCGGCATCGACGCCGCCCTGGTGCTGCCGTCCACGGTGACCAAGCTGCAGCGCGGCCTGCGCGCCGACCAGTCGCTGTTCCACCACCACCGCTTCACGGTGGTCTCCACCGACTTCATCAAGAACCCCTCCCGCCGCACCCTGTTCGTCCGCGACTGCCCCGACCTGGTGATCGTGGACGAGGCGCACACCTGCGTGCCCGCCGCCGGGTCGGGCGCCGCCCAGCGGCAGCTGCGCTACGACCTGCTGCGGCAGGTGGCCGCCAAGACCGACCGGCATCTGATACTGGTCACCGCCACCCCGCACAGCGGCAACGAGGACGCCTTCCGCGACCTGATCGGTCTGCTCGACCCCGAGCTGGCCGAACTGGACCTGGGCACCGAAAAGGGCCGCGAGCGCCTGGCCCGCCACTTCGTGCAGCGCCGCCGCCGCGACATCCGCCACTACCTGGATGAGGAGACCCGCTTCCCCCGCGACCGGATGCTCCGGGAGGTCCCCTACGAGCAGTCCGGCCAGTACGCCGAGCTGATCCGCAACGTGCTGGACTACGCCCGCCACAGCGTCACCGACCCCGCCACCGGGGAGCGGCACCGCACCGTCCGCTGGTGGTCGGCGCTGGCCCTGCTCAGCTCGGTGGCCTCCTCGCCCCGTGCCGCCGAGGCCACCTTGACCGCCCGCGCCGCCGCCGCGGTCGCCGAGACCGCCGCCGAGGCCGACCGGCTGGGCCGCGCCTCCTTCCCCGACCTGATCGACGAGGAGTCCCACGAGGGCGTGGACGCCGCCCCCGGCGCCGTCGATGAGGAGCTGCCCGCCGCCGCCCGCAACCGCCTCAAGGCCTTCGCCGCGCAGGCCAGGCAACTGGAGGGACCCCAGCGCGACGTCAAGCTCGCCACCGCCATCACCGAGGTCAAGGGGCTGCTGAACGACGGGTACGACCCGATCGTCTTCTGCCGCTACATCCCCACCGCCCAGTACGTCGGCGAGCACCTGGCCAAGGCGCTGGGCCGCAAGGCCACCGTCACCGTCGTCACCGGCAACCTGCCGCCCGCCGAACGCAGCGCCCGCATCGAGCGGCTGCGCGAACAGGGCGGACGGCACGTGCTGGTGGCCACCGACTGCCTGTCGGAGGGCGTCAACCTGCAGGCGGTCTTCAACGCCGTCGTCCACTACGACCTGTCGTGGAACCCCACCCGCCACGAGCAGCGCGAAGGCCGCGTCGACCGGTTCGGCCAGCGCGCCTCCACCGTCCGCGTCGTCACCTTGTACGGCGTGGACAACGGCATCGACGGCGCGGTGCTGGACGTGCTGATCCGCAAGCACCACAGCATCGCCAAGGCCACCGGGGTGGCGGTGCCCGTGCCCGGCCGCACCGAGGACGTGGTGCGCGCCCTGGTGGAGGGCCTGCTGCTGCGCAACGCCGAACCCGACCAGCTCACCCTCGACCTGGGGCTGATGCAGACCCGCGACGTGCTGCACCGCGACTGGGAGAGCGCCGCCGCCCGCGAGTCCAAGGTCGTCACCAAGTACGCCCACTCGGGCGTCAAGGAGCTGGAGGAGGTGCGCCGCGAGGCCATGGCCGTGCGCACCGCCATGGGCCGGCACACCGAGGTCGCCCGCTTCGCCCGCGAGACGTTCTCGGCCCTCGGCGGCGTCGTCCAGGCCCGCGAGGACGGCTTCACCGTGCACGCTCAGGCCCTGCCGGTGGGGCTGCGGCACGCTCTCGGCCTGACCGGCGACCGCGATGAGGCCCGCGAGCTGGTCTTCCGCCACGACCTGCCGGTCAAGCCCGGAGAGCACGCCCTGGTCCGCAGCGACCCGGCCGTGGTGGCGCTGGCCCGCTACGTGGTGGACGCCGCCTTGGACTCCCGCATGCCTCCCGAGCAGCGGCCCGCCCGCCGCTGCGGCGCCATCCGCACCAACGCCGTGCGCACCCGCACCACGCTGCTGCTGGTGCGTTACCGCTTCCACCTGAACCTGCCCGGCCGCGCCCGCACCCGCGAGGTCGTCGCCGAGGACGCCCAGGTCGTCGCCTACCGCAACGGCCCCGACGGCCGCCAGTGGCTGACCGAGGAGGAGGTGACCGCCCTGCTCGGCGCGGCCCCCGATGCCAACGTGCTGCCCGAACTGGTGCAGCGCGCCGTCGCGATGTCGATCGAGGAGCTGGGCGAACCGCCCGAGCCGGGCCGCCCCGCCGCTCCCGGCACCGTCCAGGCCGACCTGGACGCCCGCGGCCGGGAGCTGGCCGAACGCCTGGAGGCCGCCCACCGCCGGGTCCGCGGCGCGGTCGGCGCGATCCGCCGCGGCCTGAGGGTCCGCCCGCACGAGCACGCCGACGTCCTCGGCGTCTACGTCTACCTTCCGGCAGGAGGTGCCCGGTGAACGCCGCCCAGTACACCGCCGTCCGCCTGGAGGGCGGCCTGCTGTCGGCCGACCTCATCGAGCGGATCGCCGCCGCCGACCCCGACCTGCCCGGCAACCGTCCCGACGACTACCACCTGGCCGCCGGCGAACGCCTCGGCGATGCCGCCAGCCGCAAGTGGGAGTACCTGCTGGGCGCCTACCGCGCTTTCCGCGACCGCATCGCCGCGCTGCCGCCCACCGCCTCGCTGACCCGCGAGACCCGCGAACGCTGGCTGCTGCGCCTGCTGGACGAGCTGGGCTACGGCCGCCCCGCCTACCTGCAGGGCGGCATCACGGTGGGGGAGGAGACCTACCCCATCTCCCACCAGTGGGGCGGGCACGTCCCGCTGCACCTGCTGGCCTGGGACATCGACCTGGACCGGCCGCGCGGCGGCCCCAACCGGCAGGCCGCCCGCGCCCCCCAGTCGATGATGCAGGACTTCCTCAACGTCAGCGACGCCCACCTGTGGGGCGTGCTGTCCAACGGGCGGCGGCTGCGCATCCTGCGCGACTCCCAGGCCCTGGTCGGCTCCGCCTACGTGGAGTTCGACCTGGAGGCGATGTTCGACGGCGAGCTGTATTCGGACTTCGTCCTGCTGTTCGCCCTGCTGCACGTCTCCCGCCTGGAGCTGCTGCCCCGCGACGACGGCGAGCAGCCCACGGTCGAGGACTGCTGGCTGGAACGCTGGCGCACCGAGGCGGTGCAGATCGGCGGCCGCGCCCGCGACCAGCTCCGCAAGCAGGTCGAAAAGGCCCTGAGCGAACTGGGCACCGGCTTTGTGGAAAGCGACCCGGCGCTGCGCGAGGAGCTGGCGTCGGGACGGCTGAGCCGCGACGACTTCCTGCACGAGCTGCTGCGCCTGGCCTACCAGCTCATCTTCCTGTTCGTCGCCGAGGACCGCGGCGTGCTGCACCCGCCGATCCCCGAGAACGCCTCACCGGAGGAGGTGGCCGCCCACCAGACCGCCCGCGAGCGGTACGCGGCGTACTTCTCGGCCGGCCGGCTGCGCCGCATCGCCGCCACCCGCCGCGGCGACGCCCACACCGACCTGTGGCGCACCCTGGTCATCGTGCTGGACGCCCTGGGCAGCGACGGCGGCCGGCCGGAACTGGCGCTGCCCGCCCTGGGCGGCCTGTTCTTCCGCGCCCAGGACCCCTGCGCCGAGGGCACGGTTCCCGACCTGCTGCGCGACAGCCGGCTCAGCAACCACCGGCTGCTGGAGGCCGTCCGTCACTTGTCGGAGATGGCCGACCACAAAGGCCGCAGGCAGCGCATCGACTACCGGCACCTGGGCGCCGAGGAGCTCGGCAGCGTGTATGAGTCGCTGCTGGAACTGCGGCCCCGCTTCGATGCGGACGAGCCTCGCTTCTGGCTGGAGAAGCTGCCCGGCAACAAGCGCAAGACCACCGGCTCCTACTACACGCCCCCCGCGCTGATCGAGGAGCTGCTCAAGACCGCCCTCGACCCGGTCATCGACCGCTATGCGGCCTCCGGCAACCCCGAGGACCTGCTGAAGCTGACCGTCTGTGACCCGGCCTGCGGATCGGGGAACTTCCTGGTGGCCGCCGGGCGCCGCATCGCCACCCGGTACGCGGCCTTGTGCAGCGGGGACGACGAACCCACCCCCACCGATGTGCGCCGGGCCATGCACAAGGTGGTGCGGCACTGCCTGTACGGGGTGGACATCAACCCGCTCTCGGCGGAGCTGACCAAGTTCTCCCTGTGGATGGAGTCCCTGGAACCCGGGCTGCCGCTGGCGTTCTTGGACTCCCACATCAAGGTCGGCAACTCGCTGCTGGGCACCACGCCCGCGCTGCTGCTCAAGGGGATTCCGGACGAGGCGTACAAGCCGCTGGTCGGCGATGACAAGAAGACGGCGAACCGGCTCCGCAAGGACAACGCCGCCGAACGCGCCGAGCAGTTCGACCTTTTGGCCTCGCAGGAGGACAGAGCAGCGGTGCCGGTGGACACCGGGACCCTCGCCCGCCGGACCCGCGAGGTGGAGCGGATGGGCGTGAGGTCCGTGTCCGACATCCGCGAGCAGGCCCGGCGCCACCGGCTGCTGCTGGAATCTCCGGACCGGGCCGTGCGCAAGCGCGTCGCCGACGCCTGGTGCGCGGCGTTCGTGTGGCCCAAGCACCCGGACGCGCCCCGTGCCGTCACCACCGCCACCCTCAAGATCATGGCCGGGGACACGGAGATGGCCGGGATGTATCCCCAGGCCGTGCCCGGTGAGGACACTGAACGGGAGCTGCGCAGGCTCACCGAGCAGTACTCCTTCTTCCACTGGCACCTGGAGTTCCCCGACGTGTTCCGGGTTGGGGACGATAACGCTCGCGACGCCAACCCCGACACCGGATGGCAGGGCGGGTTCGACTGCGTGCTGGGCAATCCGCCGTGGGAGCGGGTCAAGCTCCAGGAGCAGGAGTTCTTCGCCTCCAGGGACGAGAAGATCGCCAAGGCCCGTAACGCCGCCGAGCGCAAGAAGCTCATCGAAGCGCTGGCTGATAGCGACGAACTCACCGACCGGGCGCTATATGAGGAATTCCAGCGCGAGTTGCGCAAGGCTGCGGGGTGGAGCCACCTGCTGCGTACCTCCGGGCGTTACCCGCTGACCGGCCACGGGGATGTCAATACATACTCGGTCTTCGCTGAGACGGCTCGTACAGTTATCGGGCCGATGGGACGCAGCGGTCTGGTGCTTCCTACCGGCATTGCCACTGACGCTACTACCGCGCCCTTCTTCGGTGATTTGGTGCGTAGCGGCCAGTTGGTTGCGTTCCTCGAATTCGAGAACGGAGAGTTCCTGCTGAGCAGGGATGTTCACAACAGCTTCCGCTTCTGCCTGATGACGGTCGGGGGGCGAGGAGTAAGGGTGCCAGAGGCTAATTTTGCCTTCGGCTCCCGGAAGATCGCTGATATCGAGGCTCGGCGGTTCACGATGCCGCCAGAGGATATCCTTCTCCTCAATCCGAACACGGGAACGACACCGCTGTTCCGTTCACGACGGGATGCTCAGATAACCCTTGGTATTTACCGTCGTGTCCCGGTGCTCTGGAGGGATACACCTAACAGCAACCCGTGGAACATCTCGTTCTTGAGGATGTTTGACATGGCCAACGACTCTGGCTTGTTCCATACTCGCGAGGAGTTGGAGGCCACGGGGTGGGAACTTCGGGGGAACTGTTTCGTTCGTGATGATCGCAGGATGCTTCCTCTGTACGAGGCGAAGATGATCCATCACTTTGATCACCGCCTCGGTACCTACGAAGGGCAGACTCAGGCCCAGGCCAACATGGGTACTCTGCCCCGTCTTTCTCTTGAGCAGAAGCGAGACCCAGACTATGAGGCCTTGCCTCGATACTGGGTTCCAGAGGAGAGGGTAAACGAGCGGGTTGAAGAACGCTGGGATAAGCGTTGGTTTATTGGTTGGCGCGACATCTGTCGCAGTACTGATGAAAGAACTTTGATTAGCTCGGCCTTCCCATGGGCTGCTGTTCCGGACGGTACGCTCCTCATGTTCCCTGGAATCTCACAGGTGGGACCTTTGCTAGGGAATTTGGCGGCGTTCGTTCTGGATTTTGTTGTACGGCAAAAGAGTGGCGGGACGCACCTGAAGTATTTCACTGTGAAACAGTTGCCTGTGCTGCCACCGAAGTCATACGAGATTCCCGCTGGTTGGGATAGAGGGGTTCTGCTGCGTGATTGGATTGTTGATCGAGTTGCAGAGCTCTCCTGTACTACGTGGGATATGGAACCGCTGGCTCGAGACCTGGGGGTGAATGGTCCGCCGTTTGTATGGGATGAGGAGCGGCGGTTGGTGATGCGGGCCGAGCTGGATGCCGCCTACTTCCGGCTGTACGGGGTGGAGCGGGATGACGTGGGCTACATCATGGACAGCTTCGGGGCATTCCGGCGGAACGATCCGGAGCGGTTCGAGCGCACGAAGGCGTTGATCCTAGAGATCTACGACGCGATGGGGAAGGCAGAGGAGAGCGGCGAGCCGTACAAGAGCCTCCTTGACCCGCCTCCGGGGCAAGGGCCGCGCCACCCGGAGAGGTGACGGCACCGCCCTGCCGTGCTGGTCCGGAGAGCACGGCA
>Ga0207867_1001542_pt1 | contig 16188 bp, 20 predicted proteins | sample HigsolmetaAR206D_FD_184838 | JGI IMG/M metagenome (GOLD analysis project Ga0207867, IMG submission 184838) | Ionic liquid and high solid enriched microbial communities from the Joint BioEnergy Institute, USA - AR20-6-D (SPAdes) (version 2) ...
CCCGCGCCTCGCCTGCCCGCCGGGGGCGCTGCACGCGGCGCGGCTGTGGTTCCAGTCCCGCGGCGGGATGGGCGGCGCGGGGCCGCTGCCGGACGCGGGCGGCCTCAACGACCAGGCGGCGTGGCTGATGCACGCCTTCAACCTGATCGCCGCGGCGGACGACGAATGGAGCGAGGCGGAGCGGGAGCGGAGGGGTTAGGGGGCGAGGTTAGTCGGAGGGAGGCTCCCGGGTGCCCTCCTTAGAGCACCCGTGGGGCGTTCCTCGACGCTAGGCCGAGGGGCTAGCGGCTTTCGCGCCGACACTCGCGCAGGCGCGCCTGGTAATCCTCGATGGCCGCCCGGTACCGGTCCAAGCCGCGTATGAAATCCCGCTGGGCGGAGAGCAGGGTGTCATGGGCTTCCAGCACCCGCGGACGATTCTGCATCAGGGGCCGGACTTGTTCCATGGCACTGATCAGCCCCTCATGGTTCTTGGCCATGGATATGACGCTGGGCAGATAGTGACCAACGATTTCGTCCAGATAAGAACAGTTCGCCGGGGAAAGCCCGGCCGCCACCTGCGCCGGCTGCGCGACCGCGGGCGGATTCAGGGCCGCATATCCAAGGGCGGCGACGGCGTGAAGCGCGATACGCATTTCGGGGCTCCTGTCATGCTCTTCGGCGTTGGCGCCCTTCTGGGGCGTCAATCCAGCAGGATGCGCGCGCGGCTGAAGCTCGCGCGGCAGGATGAATAGATCGCCTCCTCGCGGATAGACGGTCGGCCGAGGAGCCCGCGGATCAGCGGCTCACCGAGCGGGTCGAGGCGGTTCGCGACGGACTCTGCATAGCTGCGGCAATACAGCCGTTCGCGCGCTTCCTCCGGCGAGGACGCGGCTTGAAGCTCCAACGATGGCGGAGATGTCGCGGCGCATCCCGCCAGCGCCGCGGCTGCGGCGAGCACAACGAACACTCGAATCATCTGACCTCCTCCCAGGGCGGCCGTTCCCGGCCCGCCCGACCGTAACCCCCGAGAATCCGGCAGCGCAACAATGGTCACCATCCGCGTCTCCGGCGGCGTGGCGCCCGGCGCCGTGCGCGCCGCGCAGGCCGACGTCCTCCAGGCCCTCAAGGCCACGGTCGCCGGCGCCACGAACTACGCGCTCGCCCGCATGCGCGAGGAGATCCGCGCGCGCAGCGCCAGCCGCCGCCTGCCCAACATCATCGGCGCCGAGGTCTACCCGCGCGGCGCGCGGCTCGCCTACGCGCCGGCCGGCGTCATCTTCCCGCGCGGCTCCAAGGCCGAGCTGATCCTCCGCCAGATGGCCGAGGGCGCGGTGATCACCGTGCGGCGGAAGAAGGCGCTCGCGATCCCGCTGCATAATCGGCGCGACGGGCGCGGCCGGCTGCTGCCGCCCAGCGCGTTCCCGAGCCTCGTCTACATCCCGAACCACAAGCGGGCCGGCGTCTCGATCGGCGTGCTCGCCCTGCCCTCCGGCCGCACCCGGCGCGGCGTGCTCACCGCCAGCGAGCGGCGCGCCCAGGCCGCGAAATCGCGCGCCCGCGTGCAGCCCGGCATCGGGGAGGACTTCACCGCCATGTTCGTCCTGGTCCGCACCGTGCGCATCCCGCGCGTCTTCGACCCCGACGCCATCCTGCGCGAGGCCGAGGCGCAGATGCCCGCCCTGATGGACCGCGCCCTCGCCGCCCTCGCCGCGCGGCGCGCCGCCCCCGCCAACGCCGCCGCCGCCTGACATGGCCCAGTCCTACAGCTTCCGCATCCAGGCCGAGGGCCTGGACCAGTTCCGCGCGCAGATGGAGGCCGCGGCGAAGGGCAACGATGCCCTCGCCCAGGCGTGGCAGCGCCTGCTCGCCTCCTCGCCGCAGCTCGCCACCGCGCTCGACCGCGCGCACGCCGCCGTCGATCGGGTGACGAAGCAGACCCAGGACGCCGGGCGGGGCTTCGCCAATTTCGGCCAGGTGATCGGCCAGGCCGGTTTCCAGGTCCAGGACTTCGCCGTCCAGGTCGCAAGCGGCCAGAGCGCGCTGATTGCCTTCGCGCAGCAGGGCAGCCAGCTCGCCGGCGTCTTCGGCCCGACCGGGGCCATCGCCGGCGCGGTCATCGCGATCGGCGCCATCGTCGCGCAGCTCGCCGCCGGCAAGGACGCCGCGCAGGCCCTGAACGAGACCGTCCAGCGCCAGGAGCAGCTCTGGCGCGCGGCGACCGACGCGGCGGATCGCTACAACAGGGGCGTGCGCGAGCAGGCGGAGGAGTTCCTGCGCCTGCGCGACGCCTACGCGGCGATGAACCGCGAGCGGCGGGCCTTCGAGCTGGCGCGGCTGGAGGAGGAGCGCGGGCGGATCGGCCAGGACGCGGAGCGCCTGCGCCGCGACGTGGAGGCCATGCTGCGCGGCATCCAGCGCGACGCCGCGGCGACGATCCGCGGCGCGACGGACCCGGGCATCGCCGGCGTCGGGGCGGCGCGCGCGGCGATCGCGGCCATCGGCGAGTGGCGCACCACCCAGCAGGTGACGGAGGAGGCCATTTCGCGGCTCGCCGGCACGCTGCGGCTCGCCGGCGACCAGGGCGGCTATTTCGGCGAGGTCCTGCGCGAGCTGGCGGCGCGGTTCGAGCCGCTGGTCTCCCGCGCCGGGGACCTCGACAAGGCGCTGACGCAGAACCAGCGCCTGATGGCGGCGCTGGAGGGGCGCGACCTGCCGGCGGTCGCCAGCCAGACCGACAACGCGGCCAACAGCCTCGACGGGGCGGCGGCGAGCGCCGGCCGCCTCGCCCGCAGCCTGGCCGAGGTGCGCGCCGCGATCCACGCGGCGCCGCTCGCCGGGCTGGAGGCGATGGCCGCGCGGGCGCAAGAGCGGCTCGACGCAGTCCGGCGCGGCGGCCTCTCCCTGCTGGAGACCGTCCAGTCGCAGCAGGAGCAGGCGGAGCGCGCGAAGCAGCTTGCCGAGCAGGCGCTGGAGCAGGACGTGCGGCGGCTGCGCGAGGCGCAGGCCTCGCAGGCCGAGATCGACCGATTCATCGAGGAGAACCGCGCGCGCGCGCTCGACTTCGCGATGCGGGTGGTCGCCACCGAGGCGCAGGTGGCGGAGCAGCGCCGGCGGATCGAGGAGGCGCAGCGGCAGGCCGAGCGGCGCCAGCGCGAGGCGGAGCAGGCCGCGCGCCAGCGCGAGCGCGAGGCGGAGCGCGAGGCGGAGCAGCAGCGGCGCGAGGCGGAGCGCGCGGAGCGGGAGGCGCAGCGACTCGCCGAGGCACAGCGCCGCGAGATGGAGCGATTCGAGGAGGCGCGCCAGCGCCAGGCGGAGCGCGTCACCGACTCCATCGTCGAGTACACCGCGGACCGGTTCGCCGACCTGTTCGACCGGAACCAGAAGGGCTGGGAGGGGATGCTCGAGACCTTCGAGCGCACCGCCCGCTCGCTGGCCGCGCGCCTCGCCGCGGAGCTCATCATCCGGCCGGTCGTCACGCCGATCGTGTCGGGCCTGTTCGGCGACGCCGGCGCCGTGTCGCTCCTCGGGCCGATGCTCGGCGTCCGGGGCGGTCTCGGCGGCGGCGGCGGGGGCACGCCCGTGCTCCTGGGCCCGAACGGCGAGGTGCTCGGCTTCGCCGGGCCGGTCGCCGGCGGCATGGGGGGCGCCACGGGGGCCGGAGGCGGCGGCGGCCTGTTCGGCGGCGCCCTCACCTACGTCACCGGCTTCCTCAACACGCCGATCTGGGGCGGCAGCGGCACGGACGCGATGGGCAACGCCATCGGCGTCGGGCCGACCTGGGGCCAGGGACTCGCCGGGATCGGCACCGGCTTCGCCCTCGGGTCGATGGTCGGCGGCTACGTCGCCGGCAACGCCCCGGCGCGCCGGACCAACGCGCAGGTCGGCTCCGGCGTCGGCGCCGTCGCGGGGACCGTCATCGGCGGCATCTTCGGCGGCGGCCAGGGGGCCCAGCTCGGCGGCATGGCCGGCGGCCTGCTCGGCGGGATCTTCGGCGGCCTGATCGGCCCGACGCCGCACCCCGGCGGCGCCATCATCCTCGGCAGCACGGGCGCGGGCGAGTTCGGCGTGCTCGACAGCCGCAGCAAGCACATGCCGGGCTTCGCCGAGTTCGACGCCCAGATCCGCGAGCAGGCGCGCCAGATCAACCAGGCGCTCAACGCCATCGGCATCTCTGTCGATCCGGGCCAGGCGGGGGCCTTCGGCTACATCGGCGCGGGGCCGGCGGCGCAGGGCCACCCCGGCCAGTACCAGACGCTGCAGGACATGATCCTCGGCAACGTCCACCGCCTGCGCGCGGCCAACGCCAACCTGCAGACGGCCCTGCGCTCGGGCGGCATCCGCAGCTTCGAGGACATCTTCGAGACCGCCGAGTGGATCCGGAACGTCTACGAGCCGCTGACCAGGGCCGGCGAGGCGACCTCCTCCTGGGCGCAGCGCATCCGCGAGATCAACGAGACGTTCCGTGAGGCGATCAACACCGCGCAGCGGCTCGGCCTCGAGACCGGCCGCCTCAAGGAGGTCTGGGACCAGCAGGTCGAGGAGGTCCGCGCGGCGCGGCAGGCCGAGATATCGGGCCTGATCGCCGAGCTCGAGGGGCGCCGCGCCGGCGCCGTCGGCGACCTCGCGCTCGGCACGCAGGCGCGGCTGCGCGCCTTCGACGCCGCCGCGGAGGCCGAGCGGTTCGAGTTCGAGCGGCGGCTCCGCGACCTCGACCTGGGCGCGGAGCGGTACGAGCGGCTCATGGCCGAGTTCGCCGAGATCCAGCGGCTCGAGCGCGAGCGCCTGCAGCGGGACATGGCGCTGCAGCGCCAGCAGGCGGCGGTGTCGCTCGAGCAGATCGCCGCGCAGATCGGCCTCCGCCGCGCCCAGGCCGAGGAGGACGACCCCGCCTCGCGCCGCGCGCAGCTCCGCCTCTTCGATCTGGCCGCGCGGATGGAGCGGCTCGAACTGGAAGCGCGCCTCCAATCGCTCGGCGCCGACCGCGCGCGGATCGACGCGCTGGTCGCCGAGATGCGCGAGGTGCAGAAGCTGGAGCGCGAGCGGCTGCGGCAGCAGCTCCTCGGCCAGGACCCGGCTTCGGTCCAGCGGCGCGCGCAGATCGCCACGGCGCAGGTGACGAGCCTCGTCGACTACGCGCGGAGCCTGACCTACTCGCCGCTGTCGCCGCTCTCGCCGCAGGAGCAGTTCCGCCAGGCCGAACGCCAGTTCCAGGCCGTGGCGGGCGCGGCGGCGGCTGGCGACTGGTCCTCGATCATGCAGCTCCAGAGCTACGCCGACGCCTACCTCCAGGCGGCGCGCGGCGTGTATGGCTCGGGCACCGGCTATGTCGAGGTGTTCCGCCGCGTCACCGACGCGCTCGAGCGGGTCGGCGAGATGGCGCCGAACCAGCTCACCGACGCGGTCTACCGCGAGGAGACGCGGCGGCAGACCGACACGCTGCGCGAGGAGCTGACGGAGCTGCGCCAGGAGGTGCGGCGGCTGCGCGCTGCCGTCGAACAGGGCAGCCGCGCCCCGGCCAGGATCGCCGCCTGATGGCGCTCGCGCCCTCCGGCGGCCCGCTGCTCGCCGCGATCGAGATCGACGCCGCCTCGCCCGTCGTCGGCAACTTCACGCCCGCCCTCGGCTGGGGCACGCGCGCGCGCGGGACCGTCGAGCTCACCGCCTCGCAGCTTTCTTCGACCACCACGATTAGGGCCAGCGACAGCGGCTACGTGACGCGGCCGACCGACCTGGGCGGGGTGCGCGCCTACCCCGCGCGCCTGGCCGAGGCGCCGGCGATCGACCGCCGCGTGCTGGTCGCCCCGTGGGAGACCGGCACCGGCGTCGCCTGGGGCCGCGCCGTGCTGCGGAATGCGGACGGCGCGCTCTCCGGCGTCGCGGCCGGCTTCAACAGCGACAGCCGCGACGTGCGGCTCTACCTCGGCCGGCGCGTCTGGGACGCGTTCCGCGGCATCTGGCGCGAGCCGGCCGTCGCCCAGCTCACGCTGGTGCTGCGCTGCCTCGCCGAGCCCTGGCTCGCCCAGGAGGACGCGCTGGTCGTGCCGCTGCGCGACCTCGGCTACTGGCTCGAGCGGCCTCTTCAGCCGAACCTCTACGCCGGCAGTGGCGGCCTCGAGGGCGGCGACGACCTGGCCGGCAAGCCGAAGCCCCGGGCGCGCGGCGGCAACGCCGCCAACCCGCTGCGGCGCGTGCCTCTGGTGCCGGTGGACCCGGCGAACCTGATCTACCAGTACACCGACGGGCCGGGGCAGGTCGTCGCGCTCTACGAGGGCGGCCACACGGGCGGCATCGCCTACGCCGGGGACACGACCGACCTCTATTCCGGCGCGACGCCGGCCGGGAATTACCGCACCGACAACAGCCGTGGCCTGGTGCAGCTCGGCAGCCCGCCCGTGCACCCGGTCACGGTGGATTGCGTCGGCCATTTCCCGGTGCAGGGCGCCGTCGTCGGCGTTGGCGACGTGCTCCGCTACACGCTGCTCGAGGACCTGCAGATGCCGGCCGATATGGTGGACGCGGCGGCCTTCGGCGCGATCCCGCTCTACGTCGGCGGCTACTGGACCGGCACCGAGCCGGTGCAGGCGGTCCAGGTCATCGACTTCTGCCTGCAGTCCATCGGCGCGAAACTCGTGCACACGCGGGACGGCAGGTTGCGGCCGTGGCTGCTGCGCGCCCCCGACCCGGCCGCGGCGCCGGACCTGGTTCTGACCACGGCCAACGTCGTCGAGGTCGCGGCGCTCGAGATGCCCGAGGGGCTCGATCCGCCGCCCTACCGGCTGCGCCTGGCGTACCAGCGCAACTGGGCGGGCCCGCAGACGGCCGACCTGCACGGCAGCATCACCGCCGCCGAGCGCGCCTACCTCCGGGAGGAGGCGCGGATCGCCGCGTGGAGCAGCCCGGCGATCCTGGCCTCCTACCGGCGGCCGAGCGACCCGCCGGTGTTCGGCGGCGCGGTGACGGCCAAGGCGGCCGCCGAGACGATCGTCGCCGAACTCGGCGCGCTGTGGGGCACGCGGCGCCGGCTGCTCGCGGTGACGGTGCCGCTCGCCCTCGCGGTCAACGCCGACATCGGGATGCGCGTCTGGATCGAGTACCCGCTCGACGACCTGCGCCAGGGCCGCGCCGGCGTCGTGGTCGGCGAGCGGCTGCGCGTGCTGGAGGACGACGTCGCGGTGCTGGAGATCCTCGTATGAGCAACGCGATCTTCGGCTGGGACAACAACCTGCTGGGCGCCGCGCTCACCGCCGGCAGCGAGGCCGCCGAGCTCCCGGTGAGCAACCTCGCGACCGAGCATGGCGACCCGGCGTCGGCGTGGCAGACCGGGACCGGCGTGCGGACCTGGAGCGACGGCGCATGGTTCGTCGGCGCGATGCCGGACTACCGCCGCTGGCGCGCCTTCGCGCTGGCGCGATCGAACCTCACCGCGGCGGCGCGGGTGCGCTGGCGGGTCGGGCCGCGGGACAGCATCGTCGAGCGGACGCCCGTCGTGGACCTCGACTTCGCGCCGGGCTGGACCCCGCCGGCCGGCGCGTCGTTCACGCGCGCCTCGTCCGCCTGGTACTTCGACGCGACCGGCACGCTGACCGAGGCGGCCAATCATGCGCCGCGCCTCGCCTACGACCCCGTGACGCTCGCCTATTGGGGGCTGCTGATCGAGCCGCAGCGCACGAACGAGGTCACGAACCCGCGCTTCGAGGGCGCGGTGCCGGGCGCGCCCGGGACGCCGCCGACCGGCATGACCATCGAGATGGGCAGCGGCATCAGCCGAGAGATCGTCGGCGTCGGCGTCGAGGACGGCATCCCCTACATGGACGTGCGGTTCTTCGGTACGGCCACGGCCAACGTCGGGCCTAACGTGCAGTTCTCCGGCACGACCACGGCTCCCGCCGTCGCCCCGGGCGAGACGATCACGGTGTCCTGCTTCGCGCGGCTGGTCGGAGGCTCGTTCGCCGGCGCGACCAATATCAGCCTGACCGTGTTCGAGTTCAACGCCTCCAACGGCGTCGCGGCGAGCGGCAGCCAGTTCATCTCGCCGACGGACGCCCCGCTGCGCACCCAGCGGTTCGCCTACACACGCACCATCGCGGGCGCCGACACTGTGAGGGCCGCCCACCAGTTCCGGATGATAGTGCCGCAGGGCGCCACCATAGACGTGACGGTCCGCGTCGGCGCGCCGCAGTTCGAGCGCGGCGAGTTCCCCACCACACCGATCCTGCCGCCCGTGGGCGCGCCGGCGGCGGCGACGCGGGCGAACGAGGCGCTCAACCACACGTCCGGCGTGGACCTGCTGAACCTGCCGGACGGCGGCGCGCTGTCCGCCGAGTTCACGGTGCCGGCGGCCGGCGCCGCCGCGGGGTCGGCGGACATCGTCCTCCGCGCCGACGCTTCGAACGACATCCGACTGCGCTTCGTGCCCGGAGGCAGTTACGTCGACGCGCTGGTGCGCGTCGGCGGCGCGACCCAACTGGACACGGGCAACATCCCGGTGTCCGTCGGCGGCACGATCCGAGCGGCGGTCCGATGGACCGCAAGCGACGTGGCGCTAGCCGCCAACGGGCAAATGCTGCCCGGGGGCGCACCGGCGCAGTGGCCGGCATCGCTGACGCAGCTGGCGCTCGCCGGCGCATTGCGGGCGGCGCTGGCGATCCGACGCGTGCGCGTGTACACGCCGGCGCCCTCGGACGCCTCGCTGCTGCAGCTCGGCATCGACGGCACCACGCTCGAGCCAGCGACCTATGACAGCGGGTGGTTGGAGGACGGCGTCGCGGGCGCCGCCGCGCAGCGTGTGCACGTCGCGCCGACCGAGGTGGTCGGCCAGTATGTGCGCTGCGACATCGACGACCCGAGCAACGGCGACGGCTTCGTCCGCGTCGCGCTCGCCTACGCCGGGCCGGCCTGGCAACCGCGGTTCAACATCCACCCGGAGACGGTGTTCGCGTCCGAGCGCGTGGCGCGCGAGGCGCGCACCCGCGGCGGCCAGACTTGGTACGAGCTGCTGTGGGCGGAGCGCGCCTGGGAGGTCGCGCACCAGTGGACCGAGGACGCGGACGTGTGGGCGCAGCTCCTGGCGATGGAGCAGGCCGCCTCGCTCGGGCGCAACGTCCTGTTCGTGCCGTTCCCGGCCAGCCCGGACGCCAACCGCGAGGCCGTGTTCGGGCCGATGCGGCTGCTCGCGCCGGTCGGATTCATCGCGCCGGGGACGAAGCTGCGGACCTGGCGCGCGCGCTTCGTAGAGAGGCTGTGACGACATGCTCGGCAACGCGATCGTCGAGACCGCCAACGCGCCCGGCACGGGCGACATTTCGCTGATCGGCGCGGCGACGGGGCGGGTGCGCTTCCGCTCGCAGTTCGCGAACGGCGCGAAGGTGTTCTACTGGCTCCAGGACGCCACGCAGCTCGAGGCCGGGGTCGGCACGCTGACGCACGGCAGCCCGGACACGATCCGCCGCGACAAGGTGCTGTGGAACAGCGCCGGGACCACGGCGAAGCTGAACTTCGCCGGCCCGGTGACGGTCTACTGCGAGGTGCCGGCCGCGCGCCTGCCCTACGTGCTGGAAAGCGGCGGCCTCAGCGTTGACGCGACGGCGCTCAGCCGGCCGCTGTACGGCGGCGCCTCGACCGGCAGCGCGACATCCCTCAACGTCGCCTGCACGCCGGCGGTGCCGGCGCTGGTGGACGGGATGCGGATTCATTTCCGCGTGCACGCGGCGGCGGCGCCGAACGCCACGCTGCGCGTCAACGGGCTGACGGCGAAGCCGATCATGGTGGTACGCGCCGGCTCATTGACCGCGGCCTGGACCGGGGACTGGGCGGCGGGGCAGTGGCTCGACGTGTTCTACGACGCCGGGCAGGACTGCTTCGTGCTGGAGAACCCGGCGGACGCCGACTGGGCGCCGGGCGACGTGCGGGTGTCCTACCGCGGCGCCCACGCCGGCTGGGTGCGGATGAACGACGGCTCCATCGGGAACGCCGGCTCGGACGCCACGACGCGGGCGAACGCCGACACCTGGCGGCTCTACGAGCTGCTGTGGAACGCCGTGGCGGACACCTGGGCGCCGGTCTCCGGCGGCCGGGGCGCGAGCGCGCTGGCCGACTTCAACGCCGGGAAGACCTTGACCCTGCCGCGGGTGCTGGGCCGCGCGCTGGCGGCGTGGGGCGGCGGCTCCGGCCTGACCACCCGGGCGATCGGCTCCTGGCTCGGCGCGGAGACCCATACGCTGACCATCTCCGAGATGCCGGTGCACAACCACAGCGGCGGCATCGGCGCGGCCGGCGGGCACACCCACACGGCTTCCGCCGATACGCAGGGCGCGCACGCGCACCTCATCGAGTTCCCGCGCGGCGAGAACGGCGTGAACCAGGCCGGCGGCGCGGGCCAGGCCATCGGCCCCTCGAGCGGCTGGTCGGACACGCGGGGCGCACACTCACACAACATCACCGTCAACGCGGTCGGCGACCACTCGCACTCCCTGACCATCAACAACACCGGCAACGGGAACGCGCACAACAACATGCAGCCGACGACCTTCGCCGCGTTCCTTATCAAGCTCTGAGCCGGCTGCGATGACTGACGTGATCGACCACTACCTGCGCGGCACGCCGGCGGCCGTGCGGGCGATGCTCGACGCCCTCGCGGCCGTCCGCGAGGCCGCCAACCACGACTGGGACGATCCGGTCTTGTGCGCCGTCGGCCCCGTGCCGGCGCTGCCGCCGGTCGTGTGGGGCACCGATCCGGACACGGGCGAGCCTGCATGGATCCCGGCCGGGCCCGCCCCCGACCTCGCCTATGCGCTGCTGCGCTGCTCGAGCCCGCTCCCGGCGATGGCGGGCGTCGAGGACGCGCCGTTCGGCGAGGCGGTGCCGGTCCTCGGCGTCCTCGCCGGCGGCGCGGTGCTCGATGGCGAACCGCCGCCCGAGTATGCGGGCTACGTCCAGGCCGTGCGCGCGGTCGCGCGGCCGACGCCGGAGGAATGGACCGCCGGCATGAACGAGGCGCAGCGGGCCGCCGTCGCGGCGGTGCTGGCGCCACCGCCCTGACCGACCACCACCCCGGAGGCCTCCATGACCGAGGAGACGACGCCGCACCAGGCGGCGGCGATGCGCACACCGCTGGCCGATTCGTCCCGCCGGGCGGCGGAGGTGGCGGCATGACCGGCGACTGGCAGGAGCTCGCGGCCAACTCGGCCGGCGCGGGCGCGCTCGGCATCCTCGGCCGGCTGCTCGCGATGGCGCACAGCGACCGCCGCCCGCTCGGGTGGTCGCTGCTGTGGGAGGTGCCCACGGCGATCGGCATGGGGCTGATCGGCAAGGGCATCGCGGTGCACCTCGGGCTCTCGGTCTGGCCCGAGTACGCGCTGACGATCGCGGTCGCCTACGTCGGGCCGCGCGTCATCGACCTGGCCCTGGCCGCGGCGCGCAAGCGCCTCGGCGTCGAGCGGTAGCACAAAGGAGCAAGCCATGTCCGAGCGCAAGCCGCCGCTGTCGTGGCGCAACAACAACCCGGGCAACATCGAGTACAACCCGGCCAACGATTGGCAGGGGCAGGAAGGTCCCGGCGAGGGCGGCCGGTTCGTCCGGTTCCGCACCCGCCAGCACGGCTGGCGCGCGCTGGCGCGGCTGCTGATGACCTACGCCGAGCGCCACAACCTGCGCACGGTGCGGGGCATCATCGGGCGCTGGGCGCCGCCGGGCGAGAACGCGACCGAGGCCTACATCCAGCGCGTCGCGCGCGACCTCGGCGTGGCGCCGGAGGACCCGATCCGCGTGCAGGACTGGCGCACGATGCGTGCGCTGTGCTGGGCGATCGCCATGCACGAGGGCGGCAACTGGCCGTGGCCGGAGGACGAGCTCGACGAGGGACTGCGCATGGCCGGGTTCGACCTGCCTGCGGAGCCGGCGGCGCGCACGCCGGAGATGCGGGTCGCGGCCAGCGGCGTCGCGGCGGCGGCGGCCGGCGCCGTCGTGCAGGAGGTCGTGCCGCACCTGCCCGTCATCGGCGCGTTCGTGCAGCAGGTCGGGCCGTGGGTCGGGCTGGCGCTGGTGGCGCTGGTGGTCGGCTGGGTGGCGCTGCGGACCTACGAGCGCCGCAAGGGGATGGCCGACGCATGACGTGGCTCGCCGGCCTGCCGTCCAAGCTCTGGGGCTACCTGGCGGCGGCGCTCGCCGGCCTCGCGCTGCTCTGGACGGCGCGCGAGGGCTGGCGCCGCGCCGGCCGCGCGGAGGCCGAGGCGCGGGCGCTGGGGCGGGACCTGGAGCGGAGGGACCATGCGGACGCTGAGGCTGGCCGCTATCGCGGCGACGGCGCTGCTCGCCGGCTGCGCGACGGGCGCTTCTAGGGGGCCCTGCCTGCCGATGGCCGAGTATCGGCCGGAGGACCAGGCGCGCGCGGCCGACGAGCTCGACGCGCTGCCGCCCGGATCGGTGCTGCGGCGCTTCGTGGAGGACTACGGCGAGATGCGGGCGCGCAACCGTGCCATGTGCGGGGGGTGACGATGGGCCCAAGTGCCGTACACGTTCTGCTCGCGCTGGCGATCCAGGCGGTCGTGGGCGTCGCCTACGGGCTGGCCGGCGCCGGGCCTCTGACGCCCTGGATCGGCGCGACGGCGGCAACGGTGTTCTACGTCTCCCGCGAGATTGCACAGTCGTTCCGCTACAGCGACCCGGGCCGCCTGGCGCTCCGCGGCTGGGCGACGATCCGGCAGGCCGGGTGGCCGGCGTTTGCCACCCACGCAGCGGCGCTGGTGCTGACGATAGCGGCTGGCTAGCGGCCGCCCGCCCGGCGGAGTGGCCGACGTGCTGGCGGCTGGCGGGGGAGGCGCTGCGCAGGTAGCGGAGCGGCGCGGGCGTAGCGCCGCGGCGCGCGGCCTCCAGCGCGGCGCGGAACGCATCCTCGCGCATGGTCTGGATCGTGCGGCCGTTGGGCAGCGTGAGCGTGCTGAACACCCTCATGGCTCATCCAGCGCAGGGAGCGGAGCCGCGCACCACGGGCAGAACCGGATGGCGCGGTACTCCACGTCGTAGCTCTCGTCGTGGTAGATCAAGTGCTGGGCTAGATTGACCGCCGCGCGCGGCGGCGGCTTCGATTCCGCGCCCAGGTAGGAGCCCATCCCAGCCCAGTCACTGTAGCCCACGAAATCGTCCCAGGCGTCGGCCATGGCGTCGCAGCAGAACTGCTGCGGGGCGACGTTTTCCCCGCCCCTGTCCGTGCGCAGGACGAACGTGCCTCGGGTCCTGTTCTCAGCCATCGCTCCTACCCTCATGGCGGCGCGAGTGTAGCGCGGCGGCGGCCTGCGCGGCGGCGGTGGTGGCGCCCGATGCCGCGAGCGTGTGGCGCGCGATCGAGGGGCACGACCGGCTGGCGACGGCGTTCGCGCGGCTGCTGCTGTGGACCGATCCGCACCCGATCCCGACCGAAGAGCGGGCGGCGTGGGACTGCTACCTGCGGCTCTGGCGGCCGGGGAAGCCGCGCCCGGCGGAGTGGCCGGCGCTCTGGCGGCTGGCGGGGAATACGCTGGGGTGATGGGCGGCAGGCCCCCGGACCCTCCTGTCGCTGGCGGTGTGCAGCCCCCGTCCGTGCAGGGGCATCCATCCAGCTAGCCGCGCCACGCAGCAAGGGTGCCCCGGCGTTGCCTGCCGCGTGCAGACTCTACCACAGGGCCACGAGTTGGGCACCAGTTGGGCAATCGCTCGCCCGGCGACGCTGTGGTTCGTCTCGCGCGAGCTGGCGCAGTCCATGCGCTACGCCGACCCGGGCCGGCTGGCGCTGCACGGCTGGGCGACGCTGCGGCAGGCCGGCTGGCCGGCGCTGGCCACGCACGCCGCGGCGCTGGCGCTGACGGTGGCGGTGGGGTAGAGTCCGCGTGCCCTGGAAACTCAGAACAAGTTGCCTCGGACGGGAACGCCAGTGAGCGCGGACACGCTCCTGGCGCCCCATCAAGCCCCGCCCGGCGCGCGCCGCGGCGGGGCTCGTCGTATGGGGCTCACCCCTCGCGCCCGGCCGCGGCGCGGGCGATGGCCTCGCCCTTCGTGGTCAGCCACCACCACGAACTGTCCGGCGTGTTCCCGGTCCCGCGGGCATCGGGCGAGCCGGCGCCGTTCACCCAGCCGTTCACCCACATCTGCTGCATGGTGTCCGCGCTCGCCTTGAGGTCGCGGCGGCTGGTCATCGTCACCGTGCCGTCCGGCAGGATCGCAGCGAGCAGCGCCGCCATGATGGCGCGCTCGCGCTTCGTGAGGTGGCCCGCGACCTGCTCTGCGGGCGGGCCGGCGTTCGGGGCCGCGTTCGGCACGCTGAAATCGCGGTCAGCCGGCCGGACCATGCGCCGGGGGCGGGGTGGGGTGGGATCGCTGCCTCGGTGGGCGACGTGCTGCATGGGTTCGCTCCTCACTTGGGCACCTGTTGGGCAACCGCCGCGGGGCCGGTGCTGTAGCCCAGCCGCGGCGCGGGTTTCGGGCGGGAGGGGCCCGCACTCAAAAGGACGGGGCCGTTCCGACGCCCCTGCCCCTCCCCGCCCACGGGGCGGCCTCAGCCCCGGAGCGGTTCCGACGCGGCGCTCGGAACGTCTCTTGCTGGATCAATGACTTAGCCACCCGCGCCCCTACCTCTTAATCAGCGGGTCCTAGGTTCGAGTCCTAGTGCGCCCACCATAAGCCCCTGATCCAGCAAAGGATTTCCAGCCGCGGCCCCAGTCATGTTCCGACGTTCCGACGAGCGTTCCGACTGGCCAGCCGCTTCCGCGCGGCCTCCTCGAACTGCTCCGGCGTCCGCCGGGCATACCGCCGTGCCATCTCCGGCGTGACGTGACCCGAGTGGGTGGAAAGCTGGATGATGTCCGCCCCGCCGTCCGCGAGCTCGGTCAGGGCCGTTGCCCGGAGGTCCCGGAACTGGAGATCCCGCGGGAGGCCCGCCGCGTCCGCAATGTCGCGGAACACATGCCGGAAGTAGTCCGGCTTCCACGGGAGGCCCGTCGTCTCGCAGATCAGCACCTGCACCGCGTCGGTGCGCGGGGCCGCGGCGAGCGCCGCCTCGAGGTCCGGGTAGGCCGAGAGCACCACCGGGACCTCGGCGCCCGTCTTGCTGGTCTTGACGGGCGCGCCGTCGAGCGCGGTCCAGGTCAGCCGCAGCACGTCGCCCTCGCGGTGGCCGAGCCAGTAACCGAGCCGCACGGCCAGCGCGACCGAGGGCCAGCCCATCTCCACCGCCTTGGCGCAGAACGCCTCTACCTGATCGCGCGTCCATCGCTGCGTGCGGGCTTTCGGCGTCGCGAGGCCCATCTCGGCCCAGGGGTTCTCCCCGACGTGCTCCTGCCGCCGGCCCCACTTCCACACCCGCCGGGCGAACCGGCAGGCGTAGTGCGCCGCGGAGTCGCCGTGCTTGGCCCGGAGCTCGGGATAGATCCGGTCGGCGTGGCGGGCCTTGATCGCCGCCGCTGGCAGCGTGCCGAGCGGCACGGCGCCGACCGGGTGGCCCGAGAGCATGCGGGCGAGCCAGCGGTAATCCTTCTGCGTCGAGGCGGCCAGATCCCGGAACGCCTCGCTCTCCTCGAACCGCTGGAACAGCCAGCGGACGGAGCCCGGCAGCACCGCGTCGCCGCCGGCGAGGTCGTGGTTGAGCCGGTGCGCGAGGTCCCAGGCCGCGGCCTGGTCGGCGCCGAGCGCAACGGTCTTGAACCGTGGCCCGCGCAGCCGTGGCGGCGGCTCCCAATACCAGCGCCCCTTGCGGAGATAGACATAGGCCGGCTTCTGCATGGTCCCTCCCCTCACCGGATGCCGAGTGCGTGGTCTAGGTGCCGCTCGGCCGCGGCGAGGGTAGCGGTCGGCCCGGCCTCGTTGTCCAGCGCGCGATCAACGGCCGCCCGGTCCCAGCGGGCGCGCGGATCGTCCGGCTCGGTGCCCCACAGCGGCTTCGGGAGCCGGCCCTCGGCCATGCGCTGGTCGATCTCCGCGTGCGTGACTTGGAGATAGGCCCGAAGCTGCGCGCGGGTCAGGGTGCGGGGCGTGATGGCCGTCATCGCGCCCCCTCAGGCTCGCCCCGCGGCGCGGGCGGCGGCGCGTCAGCGGGCATCGGGCGGCTCCGGCGCGTTGGCGATTTCGAGCAAGACATCCCCATGGCAGGGCCAGTCTGGGGGGCACCAGCAGACGAGCGTCTTGCCGCGCAGGGTGCGTTGCGCGAGCAGGCGTAGCGCGCCGGGCAGCGTCGCGCGGTAG
>Ga0207867_1001543_pt1 | contig 16184 bp, 17 predicted proteins | sample HigsolmetaAR206D_FD_184838 | JGI IMG/M metagenome (GOLD analysis project Ga0207867, IMG submission 184838) | Ionic liquid and high solid enriched microbial communities from the Joint BioEnergy Institute, USA - AR20-6-D (SPAdes) (version 2) ...
TCGTGCTCAGGCGCGAACGTTTCGTCGGCGGCAACGAGCTTGTCCGACAGGCGCACTTCGGCGTAGACCCTGACCGTATCCCCCGCCTCGATCTTGGCGATGCCCTTGCTGTGCTCGCGGATCGGGAGATTGGTTGTGCTGATCGTGCCCGCGTAGCGAACGCGCGTGCGGCCCTTGTAGTTGCCGTCGCTGCTGTACACGTCCACGCGGTAACCGGGTTGCACGTCGCCCGTGTCGCCATCGACCACGGTGATGGTCAGGTTCAACGCGCCATCGGCGGGTGTGCTATCGACCGTCGCCTCCAGCACTTCCGCGCCGACGAAGAACGAGCCATAGCCACGGAGTTTGTGCCCCGACTTGCGGAGCGCGGTGAGATTAGCTGCTTGTGATGGCATATCAGGTTGCGGTCAGGTTGGCAAAACGAATGCGAACATTGGTCAGTTTCCGCGTGGTACGCTGTTCGTACCCGCCTTCCTCATCCTCACCATCGGCAACCGGCAGGTACATGACGGCGTTGTAGTTGCCATAGGTTCCGTCACGCTTGAGCGTGCGGATCGTAACCTCAGCAGAATCGGTGTCCCAATTGCCGAGGTAAGTTGTGATGAGCGTGTCCAGGTCACTGTGAGACAGAATGCCCCATGACCACACAACATCCACCGACCCGTCGCGTCTCAGCTTGCCACTAAGCGCGCGTTCAGCCACAGAGCCGCGCGGTACAGGCGTGCAACGCGGGGCTGTCGCCACAATCGTTTCAATGGCGACAAACCCCGCTTCATTGTCATGACCTGAAGCGATTTTGAGTTCTGGATAGAGCACGGTGCTACTCCCACCCTGCGGCAGTCAGTTGCTCGTCAATAGCTTCTATGGCATACGATTTCACATCGCGCTTGGTCATCTGTGTTCCATATACAGGCACGTTAATCACCAGCGACTTGCCGCTTTCCATCTGTCGGTACTGGTCCATCGTGTACACATGCCCGCGCACCGGGAGCCGCAGCACTTCCGGCCCGTTCTCTCCCACCAGCGTGTCGGCAAACGGGACCAGTGGCCCGCCCGACGCGCGCGTGTAGCGGATCGGGGAGATGCCCGAACCGCCGCCGCCGCCAGAACCGCCAGAGAAGGCGGGTGCAGGCTGCGACAATGAGAAGTTGGTCGGGATGCTGTTGAAGGCGCTGCCGAGCGCGTTGGCAATCCGGTTGCTGATGGCCGTGTAATACTGGTTCTCCAGCACGTAGCGGCTGAACAGGTGGTTGCGCAGGTTGTTGAGTTCCTGGAAGAACGCCTGGTTCGTCATGTTGATTTCCGCTTGCAACTTCGCGTTCAACTGGCGCAGGTCGTTCTCGTATTTCAGGTTGCGCATCCTCGCCTCAAACTCGAAGGCAAGGCGCAGTTCATTCCGTCGCCGGTTGTAGTCGCGCTCGCGCTCGCGGCGCTGATCCTCAAGCGCTTTCTGGAGGGCTTTCTGCTGCTTATCGAAGTCATCCTGGCGCGTCTTTTGCAGCAGCTTGTAGCGTTCTTCTTCGTCCTTTATCGCGTCGTCGCGCCGGATCCGAGCCAGATGCGCGGCGAGCGCATCGCGTTCGGCTACGGCGCTTCGGAAGTCCCGCTGGAAGTCGCGCTCGATTTTCGCTAACCGGCGTTCGTGCTCCAGGCGGTCTTTCTCGCGTTGGTCGTTGAACTTGTTCTGGATGTCGCGCTGTTTCTCTTGCGCCTTGATCAGGTCTTCTTCCTGCTTGGCTTCAAAGTCGCGCTGAAGCTTGTCCAGATCGAAGTAGTATTTCTCCTGCGCAATCAGGTTCGCTTCCTGAAAGTTCTCCTGAAGCGTATTAGCGCGGTCGAGGAAGCGCTGGCGAATGTCGTTGATAGCCTGTTCATGTTCCTCACGGATTCGCGCGCGCTCACGACCCGTTTCAATGAGGTCATTTAGAAATGTCGCCAGCGCTTCCCTATTGCGAGCATAAGTCAGCATCTTGCGCAGTTCGTCCAGATGATTGGTGAGAGCGACAATCTCAAGGCTGTTGGCCGCAATCTCGTCGTTGTATTCACCCGTGACGAGATTGAGCGCACGCTTCTTTTCCTGCTCGTCCTCAAGCAGTTCCAGGCGGGCTTCGGTGCTCGCAACTTCCTTCGCGATCTGTTCAGACGTAGCCAACGCAAGCCGCTCCCGCGCCTGCTGAAGTTCAATCTCGCGCTGCGATGTCGCAAGCAGTGTTTCGCTCGCACGCTCCATCGCCGCGCGGCGGTCGTTCTCCGCTGCCGCGCCTGAGACAATCGCCTGCTCAAACGCATTGATCTGCTTGTCGGCGTTCTCTAATTCGGCGTTCAGTCCCTCAATCGCGAGGCGTAGCTCGTTCTCATTGGTAATCAGCCCGCCGGTTTCTTCGCTCAATTCCTGAAGCAGATTTTGACGCTGGCTGCGGATACGGTCGATTGCCGCAGGGTCGGTTGTCTGCGACAGCGCGCGGTTGAGCGATTCAAAGTACGCCTGAAACGCCTCCAGGCGCACCGAGCGCTGAGCCAGTGCGTTGCGCCCCGCCTGCATGCGCGATAGCGACTGCTCCAGGTCTTCCGTCGTCGCGCCAGCGCCAATCGCCTCTGCAACACCGCTTTCCAGCGCGACAAACTCGCGCACCCGCTTTGCGCTTTCCTCTGCCTGACGGTTGATCTCGGTAATCAGCGCGATCACACCCACCAGGGCGATGCTCAGGGGAGCCACAACCGCAAGCACTGACGCGAAACTGGCGGCGGTCGCGCCCAGCGGCGCGGCAAGCCCAGCGGCGGTATTGGCAATCGCGGAGATTGGCCCACCTGCTTCTTTGAGCCGCTCGGCCAATGCGCCGATGTTTTCGCGGATAATCAGGGCGTTGTCGGCAATGCCCAGCACGTCGGACGCGGCAAACAGCCCGCCAGCAAGTCCCTCTGCGCCAAGTCGCTGCGCGAGACCGGCGGCGGGAAACAGCGCGAACTGCAAAAAGAGCGGTTGTCGCCCACGCTGAGCGAAAGCGTCGGCCTGCTTATTGAGATTTTCAATCTCTTTTGTCGCCTGCCGCGCGCTGTCGGCGGTCTGCTGGAAGCCCTGCGCGGACTGCCTCGCGCCCTGTGCCGTCTGCTGAGAAGCCCGCTGTGCGCCGTCGCCCATGCGTTTCTGCGCATCGTCGATCTGCTTTGCGCTAGCCATGAACTTGCGGAACTCGGCTTCGCTCAGTTCAACGATGAATCTGGACTTAAAATCGGCCACAGCGACCTCGCTTTAGCTTCCGTCCGACTTGTTATCGTACACTTCTTTAATCAGGCGGCGCTGCCATATCTCGGTGTAGATGTCATCCCACAGCCCCGGCAGCGCTTCCTCAGTTTCGATGATTTCGAGCGGCGTGTAGGCAAAATCGACTGACTGCAAAATGTTGACCAGCCAGCCGATCAAATGTTCTGGATAGTGGTACGTCCAGTCGTCTTCGTCGCTCGGTAAGTCATTGCCTTTTTCGGCTAACTCGATGGCGCGTCGCCGGACGGCGGTGCGGACGTACTCGTTGTACTCGCCAGTCCGGTAATAGCGGCTAAAAAACGGTCTTGAACCCGCGTGTTCTCATTCGCCGCCGCGTTCAACCACTGCTCGTACAGCGACCCCGGCAGCGATGCCATCTCTGCCGCGACCGGCGGGAAGTTGAGCGTGAAGGTATCACCCTCACCCAGATCGACCGTGCGCGCGTGGTCGGCGTCTACCGGGAGCCACACGCCATCGATACACACCTGTATCGAGCGCGTAGCAAGCACGGCGACCAGTTCATCCAGACTTGCGGCAAACTGTTCCGGCGTCGCGTCATCGGGCAGCGCCGCCACGATACGCTCCACTTCGTTCGCCATTTGTAGTTCGGCGCGGCGCGTCAGTTCACCGACGACGATCTTCACTTTGTCTTTCCATACGACGACAGCCATAAGGTCTCCAAAAGAAAAGAGGCCCGCGCAATGCGAGCCTCAGCCAGTCAGGGTGCGGCCAGCTTAAAGCTGGCTGGGGGTATTGGTCTCGATGAGCGCCATCACCTGTTTGTCCACACCCGGCGCGACCGCCAGCGTGAAGGCGGGATTAGTCGTGCTGGTGTCCACTGACAACGGCGTGGTGAGCGTGCCATCGACCCAGACGTGCAGGTAGCTATCCGAGACCGGCGACGCGGGCAACTGGAACGCCGTGATCGTACCATCGCCGCGCCAGACGGCAAGACGTGGGTGGTAATCGGTCGTGAACTCGATGTACTCACCGCGCGATGCACCCCAGTTGGTCGTGTTGATCTGCTCGTTCCAGGGCGTGTACTGCATCATCGTCGGCGTTGCGTTGTACGTCTTGTCGGTGATTCCCTGCTCGAAAGCGTTGGACGCCGGGGAAATACGCACCGCGCCGTAGATTTTGCCTTCGTACTGGCGCAGCTTGCCGAACGTGCCCGACCCCTTCTTGGTATCGAGCGCCTGACGGTAGAACATCGCCGTCACCAGCGGTTCGTTACCGCGCTGGTCGGAGTTGGCAATGCGCATACGCACGCCGTTGACCTCGCGAATTTCCGTGCCCTCAAGCACGCTGTCGAGGATCAGATTGGACTTGGCTGTGGTGATTGTGAACGAACCGCCTTCCGTCGCGGGCAGGGTATCCTGCGCGATCGGCCCGTCATTGCCGTAGTGCGTGAAGCGCTGCGGCGTCGGGTCGGTCACGGGCAGAGACTTGATGCCCTCGATTTCGATTCCGACTGTCGGCACGGCGCTCGCGCTCTCAGGCAGCGGGTAGCCGGTTTCTGTGTCGTTCACAAACACCACGCCGTATCGGGTCCCTACACCCGACACAACTTCTTTCGCCATTGTGGTGTCTCTCCTATCCGTCGGTGTAGTTGATTTCCATTACGTCGTAGACGCGGAGTTGGAAGTCAATCGTGACATACCACTCCCCGGCCCATTGACGTAGCTGAATGCCACTATCCCCCACGAGTTCGGCGTCAAACTCGATCCCGCTTGGCGCGTCTTCAGTCTCCAGTTCAAGACCAGGGCGCGCTGCGAAATACTGCGCAACGATGTCGAACCACGGCTCCGCATCTTCTTCCGGCGCGTATTCCGTATCTAAACCCACCTGCTTGACCCACAGACGCATGATGTACGTGCGCGGGCGCAGCATTGCCTGCTCGCCAAAAGTGCGCAGGTCATACGTCGCGGGTCCGGCATGATTGGTAAAGATCGGAAACGATCCGTTATGCTTTTTCGGCATTTGCGGATAGGCTTTGACCACGCCGTTGATGTTTGACTGCATCGCCGCCAGTCGCTTTTTGATCTGATCGACTGCCATAAGCCTGCCTAGACGACAAAGAGCGTTGGCCGCGCGTAGCGCAGGACCGCGCCCCAGATGTCGTTGGGAATAATGCCATCCACAACACTGGTCTGTCCGGCGACTTCGATCTGCGTCCCGACCGTCTTGCGATGGTCGAAGAAGAAACCTGTCAGCCGTTCAACAGCGAGCTTCACGGCGGGCGTCTGCTGGTACTGAGACACCGCCGCCCCGTTTGTGTGCGCCGCAGCGCTTGTGCCGTTCACGCCGCGCAGCACGGTCAGCGTATTGGCGGAAATGGCGGTGACTTGCATCTGCTCGTCACCCACCAGTAGGTAGTCGAGGACTTCAAGCCCCGTCGCGCTTGCAACATCGATCGACGTAACGCTGTCGTTGATGTCCTCTGCAAGCGTCGTCCGCGGCTTCCACGCCCTGTCGTACTGCTCGTGGTAGCCCCATATCCCCCTGACGCTGATCGCTTCCTGCCAGTCATCCGTGTAGGCCCAAGCCTTCCCGCTGCTCGGTAGCAGCTCGATGCGATACTTGGGCGTCACATTCGACGGGCGAAGCAGGTAGTCACTGCTCCCAATGACAGTGCCGTTGCCATTGGTGAGCGTGGTCAATTCAAGTAAATCGTCGTCTAAGTCCAGCGTTCGCTCCCTGATATGCGCGCCGAAGCGGTCATACAGGCGCGTCGCGACGACGGGAACAAAATTGCGGTCACATTTCTCCGCGAACCAGTTGGACGCCATCCGGATAAACACCTTATAGAGTGCATCTTCACTGGTGTCTGTCGGGTCAACGCCGCGCGTCAACCGAAAACTGGTAAGCGTGGTGTAATCCTGGTCAATGACGGGCAATGTGCGACCTCCATTTCAGGAGCGCGCGCCGCGCCTCCTGGTCGCTCAACGCCTGATTCTGATGCGTCGAGCCGCCGTAATAGAACAGGCTGAGCACCGCGTCAAGCTTGCGCATCTTCGCGCCTTTCGCCGCCGCCCTCAGCCACATCTCGTAATCGCCTGCCAGTTGGTAACTCTCGTCAAACAGCCCCACCCGCGTGTGCAGCGCTTTACGCCACATCGGGCACGGTCCCATATAACACAATTGCAACAACCGCGCCGGGTCGTAGTCGGGCCACGTCAGTCGCGCGTTGGTGTACGGCGGCGCGGTCGATGGATGCCAGTTGTCCCACGTCGCGTTCACCGTATCGGTCACGTAACTGTCGGCGTACACCAGGTCGAGTTCCGGGTCGGCGTCCAGCGCGTCGGCCATGCGCTCTAAAGCGTCCGGCGCAAGGCGGTCATCCGTATTCGCGTTGGTCACATAGTCGCCGCGCGCAACGCGGATACCACGATTCCAACTGGTGTAGATCGGTTCCCTCAGCGTCGTGAGCAGGGTGATGGGAGCGCCCGCCGCCCAATAGTCGCGGACAATCCGCCCCTCATCCTGTTTCGACCCCGCCACGACGACGACGATTTCAAGCCGACCCTGCGCGTGAAGCGTCTGCTCCAGCAGGTTGTCGATCCGGCCCGCGATCCACATTTCGGCGTTGTAAGACGAAACAATTGCGCTTACGGTTGAAGCCATTGAAGCACCTGTCGCGCCCTGTGCCGGTAGGTGTGCCGCGCCCGTACCAGTGCGAAGCCGCGTTCCCCGACGAGCTTAAGGATGTCGAACGGGTCGGACAGCGCGAAGTCGAGTTTGCTCAGCAGATCGTCCGGCGATTCATACGTCAGGCATGTTTTGCCGTCGATGAAGCCTAGTGCCTCCAGTTCGGGCAGCGCATTGGTCAAGAGCGGTGTGCCTGTCGCCGGAATCTCAAACACGCGCATGTTGATGTCGTAGGCGTTCGGGTCATAGTAGTTGGTCGGGACATTCAGCCCGATCCGCGCCGAGGCATAGAGTTCAACCGCCTGTTTGCCAAACACATTCTGGCCGAGCGCCAGCGTGTGATGCGCGGCAACGTCGATCAGGATGGTCGAACGGGCGGCGTCGCGCACGTAGCCGACAAAAGCCACGTCGCTTGTTTTTTCGCTTTGCAGCGGTTCGTACCCCGGCGTCGCCGCCAGTGGGAGCCACTTCCCGCCGATGCGTTCCGCGTCGCGTTTCTGCGCGCAGCAGACCAGAGCGCCTTTTGCGAGCAGGCGCTCGGCGGCAGGGTCTTCTTTGGCCCGCTCGTGCGGCCAGCGATTGTCGATGAACCACACAACCGTGCGTCCATTGACGATCATGCCCCACGCACCTTCCGTGCGTTCGTCGCGCGCAAATTCAGCTTTTGCGCCAAGCGCGTTCAGGGCGTCAACGAGGAAAAACACCGGATGGTGGCGGTCGGGGTAGTAGCTCATTTCTTTCGCCCGATGAAGTAGTCCCCTTCGCGGTACAGTTCTTCAAACCCCTCAAGGAAAGCGTTGAGGTAGTCGGCGTCGTAGGCCAAGGGATGCCCCATGTCGAAATGCCGCTCAGGATCAATCACGCGCGGCGCTTCGTGGAACACCAGCAAGCCACCCTTCTTCAGCGCGCCCTTGACTGCCGCAAGCGCCGCGTCCGCGTCCTGACAGTGAGAGAGCACGTTCACGCACACCAGCGTGTCGAAACGGGTGCGCGGCTTGAAGTCCTCCAGTTTGCTCTCGACAGTCGTCACATCATACCCGTTGAGCGTGCCGTCGGCATAAGTGCAGTTCGGGTGCTGCTGGTAGATCGTAATCAGCGGGTCAAGCAGTGTCACACTTTTGGCCGTGCGCCCTTCCAGGATGAACACCAGATTGGTGAACGGCCCGCAGCCGACTTCGATCACGTTGCCGAGGTCACGCGGTAGCGCTTCGTAGTGCCCGAACGCGGCGGCATGTACGCCGTTGCGGTCAACCCGCGCGCCGAGGTTATACTTCATCCACGTTTCACGCTCATACACCTGCGCGTCGGCCCAGCGTGCGTCAGGCACGCGGAGAATGGCATTGTTCTCGTCGGCATAGGCGCGGTCATTGCGCTCAGCCAGCTTGCGTTCGGCGTCAGCGCCGCGATAAATTTCTACCTGTGACACCACGAAAATCGGATCGGTCACATTACACTCCTTATCACTTCGGCCATGCGGTCGGCCATCGCGTCCCATGAGAACAAACGGGCGCGCTCGTAGCCGGTCATGGCATGGGTCAGTCGTTCGGAAGGATCAAGCGCGGCATTGAGCGCCGCCGCATACGAACGCGGGATCAGCGGTTCGCCGTAGAATCCCGCATCCCCAGCGACTTCCGCGCCCGCGCCGTCGCGCCCTAAGACGACAGGGCAACCGCACCCCATTGCTTCGACCAATGGAAGTCCAAAGCCCTCGTAAAGAGATGGATATGCCAGCGCAGTTGCACCTGAATATGCTGCCTTGAGATCACCATCGCCGATTGATACTCGAACCCAGGAATGGGGAAATCGACGCATGAAATCATCATCAGCAGCGGTTCGATGCTCCCCGCCCACAGCGACCACGAGATGATCCTTGGCAGCGGCGAAGTAGGGCCAAGCCTCGTAAAGTCCCCTGGCGTATTTGTATCCATCACGCCTCCCGACCAGCAGGATATACGGCTTGAGAATGCCGTAGCGCCGCTGAAAGTCATTCACCTGCGCGGGTGTTGCGCGTTCAAAGCGCTCCGCGCCGCCGCAATAGGCGACCACTGCTCGCTTGCCGAAATAGCGCTCGCAGTCTCGCGCGGTAGTCTCGGAAATAGCGACAACCGCTGCTGCTTCTTTCACGGCAATGCGTTTCGCTACCGCGTCGGGATGTGTCGCGCCAATCGCGGGAAGGCGCTCGTGGATACAGTCGTAGAGCACGGCAACCGACCGGACGCCGATGGGCGCGCGGCGGTAATATGTGGAGATAAACAGGTCAGGCTTTGCGTCCTTGTCCCACGTCGCTTCCGGCAGTCGCGCTTTCAGGCGCGGCGTTAGTTCGTTCCAGAGGCGGGAAATACCACCCTGCGACTGGAGCCTGTAGATCGCGTCATCGAGCCAGATATTCATGAGAGTAATTGCTCGATCTTGTCCCAGATCGTCGCGCACACCTTGTCGGCGTTGTAGTCGCTTACCATGAGATCGCGCATCATTCTGGCGCGTCGCCACAGGTCACGCTCGCTCATGTGCTGCAAGCGGTCGATCTGGTCATAGTTCAGGATCATGTCGTCCAGGCTTAGTTCGTAGAACGGCTGATCGGGCCAGTAGCCGCTTTGCGGCGTGCACGCGCCGATCAAGCCCCAGCACGCCGTTTCGTTCAGCGTCGTCGGGTTAGCGTCAAAGCGCCCCGTGGACAGGAAGAAGTCGTATTCGTCCACAAGTTCCTGAATCACGTCCGGCGTAAACGACACGCCGCCGTGACAGGTAATCGTCGGCGCATTCGGAAACATATCGTAACCGACCGCGCCAAAGACGCCAATATGAATGCCGGTCGTGCGGGCAATATCCGCAATTACGTCCATACCCTTTACAGGGTTGTCGTAGCCGACCGCCATTGCGCGGCGCTTCCCAGGCGGGTTCCACCTGCGCTTCAGAAACGGATGTGCCTGCGGGTTCACGGCGTTGTCAATGCGCGTTGCCTTGTCGCGCCAGCGAGCGAACGGCGTCAGTGGCATCGTGTCGAACCAGTACGGCCCCGTGATGAGAAAGAGCCAGTCCGCAATGTCGAAATAGCGGTGCAGCACCGGCAGCGCTTCATCCCCGACCATCTTGTGTGTGTACGGCTGAAGGATGAGTTTCAGGCGGCAGTCCTGATCGAACGCGCGCTGAATGAACGACCCTTCGTTGAACCACAAGTGCCCCAGCACAATGTCGTCAGGGCCAACGGCGTGCGGCGTCGTGTCGTCCAGGTTCACGTACCGGAACGCCCACCCGCGCTCGCGCGCCTTCTCGCGCAGGAAGCGGCCCAGATACCACGTTCGCTCGTAGGGCGAACGGTAGGGCCTCGCGCTGTCGAGTGAACCACCCGGTTCCATGCTGTAGGAGAACCACAACGTCCTTACCACCAGTTCCCCCTTACGCAGTCCACCAGTGCGGCTTCGTAAGCATCGAGTTGCGCGTCCACGCTCGTCAGCTTCTCAGCGTACAGGCGCACGATGCGGCGGTCCATGTCCCAGGCGCGTTCAATCGCGTCCACCACGTTCGCTACCATGTCGCTGCCGAGCAGCGGCACAAACACGCCGTTCACGCCGTAGCGCACGAGATCGAGCGAGCCGCCCGCAGGCCATGCGACCACAGGGCAACCACAAAGCATCGCCTCAAGCGTGGTCAGGCCGAAACTCTCATACGCGCCGAGTTGAAGAAACACCCGCGCCCCGCGCATCAGGCGGTTGCGTGTCGCGGCGTTGACCGGGCCGACATACTCCACGTTCGACGCGCCTGAAAACGGCAGCTTGCCGCCGACGGGCAACCCGGCAATCACGAGTTTCAGGCCCATGCGCGCGCAGGCTTCAATCGCGAGGATCGGTTGCTTCAGGTCGGCAATCGCGCCGACAAAGAGCGCGTATGGCGGTGTATCAGGTCGTTCCGAGGCTTCAAAGTCGTCGGGATTGAGCGCGTTCGGGATGATCCGCGCGCCCTCAAACGCCGCTGGCATCAGCGCGCGCTGGCCTTCCGACAACAGCACCGGACAGCGTGCGTACTGCTGGTACACGTCATGGAACACATTCACGACCGGCACATCCACGAAGATGTCAGAGAGCTTGTGAATGTGGCTGTGGTCAAAGAACACATCAAACGGGCGCTGGCGGTGCAGGCGCATCGCTTCCCGCGCCAGGGCGACTTCCCCCTGATAACCCTGCGCGTCCGGCGGCGTGACGCACATACCGGGAAAGTGACTGCCTTCCCGCGCAAACAGCGTCACGTCATGCCCGCGTTCGAGCAGTCCGACGCCGATCTGGTACACCATGCGCCCCAGGCCGTGCCCCGCAGGGTGAGGCGTCGGCAAAACAGCGTCGCCAATGAGCGCTATTCTCACGTCACCCTCACCCCGTCCAGCAAGACTTCACCGATCTGGCGCATGGCGGGCAGCATGTAGCGCTGCATCACCACGTCGATGTCGTAGTCACGCGCGAACGCGACCGCCTCAGCGCGGTAGCGCGGGTTATCGCGTTCCGCATACGCCTGCTCAAGTCGCTCCACAATCGACACGACGCTGGGCTTGGCGGCAAACGCGCTCTGCCAGGTCCATGTCGGCTCGTAATCGAGCGTCCATCCCGAAGCGCACAGTTCAGCGCCCGCCGCAAAGTTGGTCGTGATGACCGGCGTGCCACAGCGCTGCGCCTCGATCAGCGGCAGGCCGAAGCCCTCGCCCATCGTCGGCAGCACCAGCACATCAGCGGCGCTGTAGATCGTCGCCAGCTCAGACGACGGAATGCCCGTCTTGTAGCGGTAGGCGTCCGGCATCTTCACCCGCGACACGTCGATATTGAGCGTGTCGAACAAACGGTCGATGCGCACCCCGCCGACGTTGTTGACCGGCAGGTTGCCTTGCTCAGACGTGTGCATGTAGAGCACGGCGTCGGGATAGTGCGGCGCGAAGATCGACCACGCCGTAAGTAGTTCCGGGATACCCTTGCGGCTTGGTACGCTGTCGTTCACGCCGACGAACGCGACAAAGAACGTCTGTTCGCCAATGCCGAGCGCGCGTCGAGCCAGCGCTTTGTCGCGCGGGTAAAACACCGCCGGATCGACGGCGTGCGGCACGTAGAGCGGGTTCAGGCCCACCTTGCGCATTTCTTCCACGCCGAAACGACTGTAGGCAACCGGCACTTTCGCCGCTTTCAGGCTGTCGAGCACCGCAGGCGGAACCGGCGTGTGGTCAATCGGCGCGAGCGGGACCCAATTGGTCTGCGCCATGATCTGAGGGCGCATCCCCCATGCGTCTACCAGTGTCATCACGCAGTCCGCTTTCAGGCGTTCGGCGTGCGCCAGAAGCATGTCAGCGCCGAGGTTGTCCTGATAGGTTGGAATGACCTGAATCCCGGCGACCTCGCGCGGCATCCCGCCGCCACCGCCGAGTTCAAACACCGTCACGTCATGGCCCGCCTGTTTCAGTCGTGGGACGAACAAGCGAGCTTGCGTGGCGTAGCCGGACTGCGACGTGAAGTTGCTGCACCACAGGATACGCATTACGGTCTCGCAGGGAGAACGAAGCTCAGGCCATTGGTCTGCGCGACACTCGACTTGATTCTGATGAAACGGAACGGCATCAGGAAGTTGAGGTGCACGCCGGAAATGGCGCTTGTGCCGCTCGCCAGTGTCACCGCTTCGTCCGCGCCTTCGTTATCCTTGATCGTCTGGTACGTGCCGTCGGCAGTCGGCGCTGTCTGGAAGGTCAGCGTGCCGTTCACTGCGCTCGTTTCGATGATCAGGCCCGCAATCACCGCGTCCGAAATGTCGATGACATTGGAGAGCGTGCCGCCCGCGAGGATGGTTCCTCGAAAAAGAAGTGGCTCCGCGCCTGAGATATGACTTCCCATAAAGCCTCCAGTGGAGAGAAGGGGCAGGGACACTAGGTGGTTGTGCCCTCGCTCGCGCGGCTAGATGCCGGGGGACGAGCGGGCAAACCAAAGAGCCTGCCCCCTGCCCATACCTAAACGCGGACTTCTTCGTACAGGACGAAGAGTTGGAACGACCCGTCAAGCAGGTTGTTCGGTTCAAAAGCGGCGTCGGTCTCGAAGATCAGGCCCAGGGACGCTCCGGCTTCAAAGCGGTCCACGCGCGCTTCCTGCACGCCGTACACGCTCGGCTGAATGGCGCCGTCGCGGGTCGTGTTGCTTGACAGCGAGGCGCGCACTCCGTCGATGGTTGGAATCACCGTTAGCGTGCCCGCGCTGGGCGTGCCGGACAACCGTCCGGCGACACCCACGATGGACCCCGCGAACGGCGCGGTATACGTCTTGACATTCAGCGTGCCGTTGGCAGCGAGCGAAGCAACCACATCCAGCGTCCCCGTCGTGCTCTGGGCGATGGTCGCGCCGAAGAAGTCGTAGCTCACCAGCGGCATCGTGATTGCCGTCTGCTGTTGAAGAACTCCCATTGTCAGCCTCCCCCTGGGCTAGATAGCCAGGTTATAGGCAATGGCTGTCGAGTCGTTGTCCTGGTTGATGAGCGCGATACGAACGGTCGCGGTCATCTGGTAGCTGTCGTACACCGGGAAGAACTCCAGCGAGGAGGTCACACGGCGGCGATAGCCGACGACCCAGGCGCCACGATGCACCAGCAGCGCGCGGCCACGATCCGTGCTGTTGCCAGCCGCCGTCACCTTGCCGTCGGTATCGGCCAGCGCCAGTTCGTTGGACACGAACAGGTCCACGCCGTCGATCCCGCCGAGCACACCGGTCACGCCGGTCGGCGCGGAGCCACGATTGGCCGCGCTCGACACTTCGTCAATCGCGAGCAGCTTCAGGTAAGTCGGGAAGTCCACGATCCACATGAGGTTGCGCAGATCGGCGGCGCGAGCGTATTGGAGCTTGCCGCGCACCTGACGCAGCAGTGAGAGCGTCGGCGTTGCGCCGCCCGCGTCCACCGCGTTCGAGGGCGCGGTCACGAGTGGGTTCTTGATCAGACCGTCAAAGATCAGGAACTTGGAACCCGCGACGGCGGGCGCGCCGTCGTAGTTGATGTTGGTCGTGCCGGTTTCGGTGTCGCCGTTGAGGATGACGTTATCAATCGCGTCCATCATCGTCCGCAGCGCCTGACGGCGGGTGTTGGCGATGAAGGGGATGATCGAGTCTTCCTCGACCTCAGCCGAAATACCGATTCGCAGGCCCAGCTTTCCGGCGGTCAGCGTGACCTTGCCGGTCCCCACCTTGCTGTCGGGGATGGGGGAGTTGCTGTTGTCGAGCGCCAACTGATCCTCGTTGGTCGTTTCCGACACGTAGTACACAGTCGGGTCGCTCGACTCAACGGGCAGTTCAAACGGGTTCGACGGCATCTCGATCGTGCGCATCCGGCTCAGCACGACGTTCTCCAGGCGAGCGCGTTCCCACAGGTCCGAGTACCAGATATTGGGAACAAACTCGTCACCGAAACCAACCTGGGCGCTCGAATCCAGTTCGTTCGCCTTGATCGCGGTCAGCGCCCAGAGCGTCTGCGTGTCGTCTTCGGCCACGCGCAGTTCGCCCGACTGATACGCCTTCTGCGCCTTGTCCAGCAGTTCACGTGTGAACTCGATGGACGGGCGGTAGTCGTAGTCGTCGCGGCGGCGCGAGGCAGCCTTGCGCAGAACGTGCAGGAAGTGCATGTCCTGAGCCGACATATCCGCAAACTTGCTGCGGACCTGAATGCGCGGCTGCGCGGGAGCCTGGTAGCCGTTGACGCGGCTCTGCGGCTGGCTGAAGCTACCGAGGTTCGCCTTGACGCTCTCCGCAATCTGCTGATTGCGCACGGCGTTGATCTGGCTCGCGATGTCGGCAAGCTTCTTGGCGAAGTCGCTGGACGCAATCGCCTTCATCATGCGCGCGTCGTCGCTTTCTTCGCTGTCTCCCTTCTCGGCAATCATTGCGCCGAGCACTTCACTGGCCTGAGCGACGAATTTCGTCACTTCTTCGTCGCTCATCTTGAGGTTCTGGGCCTCCAGAACCGTCTGCACGGCGGTCTGCGCCGCGCTCTGAATGAGCGTCTGCTCCATTGCAGGTGTCTCCGTTGGTAAAGGTTGTGCTTCAGATTTGATCGCCGGAACGTCAATCACAACGTCCGGCGCTTCCCCTTCGGCGCTCACCACGGCACGGTCAGCGTCAACGGGTTCGGGCAACTCGTCCTCAGTCTCCACTGGCGCTTCTTTGGCCATCAGCCCTTTAAGCGCTTCAGCTTCGGTCTCGGACAAGAGTGATTTCAGATTGGTGATGCGGGTTTTGAACGGCTGCGCGGGCGTCGGCGTGGTGGAGCCTTCCAGAATCGCCCACGACAGGATATGCCCGTCGGGCGCGGCGCGGTAGCTTTGCGGCAGCGCACCACTCGACCAGCCGAGTTTGCCCTGCTTAATCATCTGAAAGATGGCGCGGGCGTAATCGTCGGCCTTTTTCAACTGCGCCTCGACCCAGATACCGACATCATCCATGCGCATGTCGGTGATCTTGCCGATGGCCTTGACGCCAATCTGCGGGTCAAGACCGTGGTGATAGAGCACGCGCTCGCCCACCACGGGGTAGTCTTCCAGATGGAAGTCAGTGTCTTTGGTGAAATACTCACCCTGAAGGTCTTTGTCTTCCGGCCCGCCAAAGGCGACCAGATAGCCACCCACGCGCCCGTCGTCGTCCAGCGCCTTGATCGTGCCGCCGAACGCAACCAGGCGCTCGTCGGGCGCGGTTCCAGATTCGGCAACGTCCGATTGCACGGTGATTTCGTTATCCACTATTCAATCTCCTTACGCGCGCCTCGAACCCTTCAGCTGCGTGGCGAAGGAACTCTGCGGCGATACGCTGCACTTCAGGCGTTGCTGCCTTCCACCCGTTCATCGCGTGGAAGCGCTGCTGGTCCTGGGTCGGATTCTCCAGATTGGCGCGCCCCAGGACGTAGGACGCCTTCGGGTCGGGGTTATTCATTTCAATTTCGGCTCTGAAGCGATGCTGGCGGTACAAAAACTGCCAACTGGTCGACAGAAGATGCGACCGGCGGTACGGCAGGTTGCCCTCCAGTCGCAGCTTGCGCTTCACAAACCGCGCCTGTCGCAAACTGGTCCATGCCAGCGGGTAGTCGGCATCCGTGAGCGGCGGCGGCTCTTTGCGCATGTTCTCGTCAAAGAGCGGCTTCACCTTCTGGCTTGCCGCTTGCATTGCATCGCCAAAAAGCACAGGCAACTGTTCGACTTGCTTCACAAACGGCGGTGAGACAATAGTCCAGCGTATGGTGAACATCAGGCGATTGTCCCTGTAGCGTTAAACGGCAGGAT
>Ga0207867_1001554_pt1 | contig 16050 bp, 14 predicted proteins | sample HigsolmetaAR206D_FD_184838 | JGI IMG/M metagenome (GOLD analysis project Ga0207867, IMG submission 184838) | Ionic liquid and high solid enriched microbial communities from the Joint BioEnergy Institute, USA - AR20-6-D (SPAdes) (version 2) ...
CTTCGCATTGACCCGCAGGTTGCGAATTTCGACGAGATTGCTCATGACTCGCTCCGGTCTCGTATCTTCTGGGGCAGATTGTCGATCAGCAGATTGACGCTGAGGGTCAGGCTCGCGATTGCGATCGACGGAAAGATCACCGCCGGCGCCGCGAAGGACAGCCCACCGATATTCTCCTTAACCAACGCGCCCCAGTCGGCGTAGGGCGGCTGCACGCCGAGACCTAGAAACGACAGGCTCGAAAGCAAGAGAACGATGAAAACGAACCGCAAGCCGAAATCGGCTAAAACCGGCCCGACGATGCCGGGCAGGATCTCGGAGCGGATCAAATAGCCGAGGCCTTCGCCCCGGGCTCGGGCGACCGTCACATAATCCATCGTGTTGATGTTCACCGCCAGAGCACGCGCAAAACGGTAGCTGCCGGGGGTGTAGATGACAGCCAGTGTCACGATGAGGATCGGAATCGACGTTCCGACGGCCGCCACGACGACGAGCGCCAGAATCTTGCTGGGGATCGACGTCAAGGCATCAAGGATCCGGCTCAGCGCGCTGTCGAACCACCCACCGATGACGGCGGCGGTCATGCCCAGCGTCACGCCGCAGAAACAAGCTAGGCAAACCGCCGCGAGGGAGATACCGACCGTATAGCGCGAGCCGAACAGGATGCGCGAGAGCATGTCGCGGCCGAGATAGTCCGTCCCCAGCGGGAATTGCGCGCTCATCGGGCCGAAGAAGTCGAAATCGACGATCTCGCCGACTGGGTGCGGGGCGATATACGGGACGAAAATGGCGACCAGCGCCCAGGCGACGATGATGAGGAAGGATACCGCCCCGACCACGTTGACCCGGTATCCGAAACGGGGTGGCTTCGCCTTCTGGGTGCCGGACAGGGAAAGGGACATGGTCATTGAAGCCTCGGATTGGACACAATGGCAACGAGGTCGGCAATCGTGACGAGAAGAAGGTACGCCAGGCAGAAGACCATCGCACAGCTCTGGATGAGCGGGAGGTCGCGCGTCGAAACCGCGTCGAGCATGAGCTTCGCGATGCCTGGATAGTTGAAGATTGTCTCGACAATGATCACCCCGCCCAACAGATAGGACAGCGACAGGGCCACGGCATTGACAATTGGGCCGAGGGCGTTCGGCAGCGCGTGGCGGAGGACCATGCGCCGGCGCGACGCGCCCTTCAGAAGGGCCATCTCGACATAGGCCGTATTGAGCGTTTCGAGCACGGCCGCGCGAGTCATGCGGATCATCTGCGCCGAAACGACGAAGCTCAATGTGATCACCGGCATGGCGAAGGCCTTAAGAAGGCCGCCGACCGATGTCACGTCATTGGCCATGGACAATGCCGGAAGCCAACCGAGATAGACCGCGAAGACGATGACGGAGATCGTTGCGACCATGAACTCGGGCACGGAGATCACCGCGATTGTGAAGATCGAGACGATCCGGTCGTAGAACGTTCCCCGCATAATAGCGGCCGTGACACCGAGGGTCAGCGCGACGGGAACCGAAATCGCGGCCGTCAATCCGGCGAGTTTCAAGGAATTGACGAGCCGTCCGCCGATGAGCTCGCTGATCGGCATCTTGTTGACGTAGGAGACGCCAAGATCGCCGGTGAACAGATGCCCGAGCCAGTAGATGAAGCGCAGGAAGGCCGGCTGATCGAGGTGCATGGCGGCGCGCAGTCCGGCCACGGCTTCCGGCGTAGCGGCCTGCCCAAGAAGAATTTCCGCAACGTCCCCCGGCAACATCTCGGTCGCGAAGAAGATCGTGAACGCGACGAAGAGGAGTGTCCCGATAGCGATCACGATGCGTTTTGCAGCGAGACTGAAAATGAGCGAGTTCATGAAGCGCCTATCCACTGATGACTGACAATGGATCGGCCCGGGCGCACAGGGTGAAGCCTGCGCGTCCAGGCCAAACCAGCCGTGCGTTAGGCTTGGAGCCAAGCGTATTCGGCGAACGCATAGCCCATCATGCCGCCAAGCGGGTTGGGGGTCAGTCCCTTCAGCTTGGGTGAAATGGCGTCGACATTGGACATGAACACCGGAATGACGGTGCCAGCTTCATTGGAAATCATGGCCTGCATTTCGCCGTAGATCTCCTTGCGCTTGGCCTCATCCAGAAGCCCGCGCGCTTCGAGCAGCATGGAGTCGAACTTCTCCGACTTGTAGCCGGTCTCGTTCCAGGCCGCATCCGACTTGTAGAGCAGCGAGAAGAGGATGTCGGGGGTCGGGCGCGCGTTGATGTTGCCGAAATGGACGGCGTCCTTGATCCAGTGATTGGACCAGTACCCGTCGTTCGGGACGCGGTTGATCGCGACGTTGAGCCCGATCTTGGAGGCCTCCTGCTGCACCACGACCGCGTAGTCGAGAGAGGAGGAGGCCGCCTCGGACGCCGTGATCCGGATTTCCTGGCTGAGCACGCCGGCCTTCGCGAAGAGGGACTTGGCCCGCTCAGGATCGTACTCGCGCTGCTTCAGCGCGGCATTGTGATACTTGTTGTTGTCCGGGATTGGATGATCGTTGGCGATCTCGGCAAGCCCGCGCAGCACCGATTTCTGGATCACGTCACGGTTGATGAGGTATTTGAAGCCTTCGGCAACCCCTTTCTTGTCTCCGGGCGGCATGTCGAGGCGGACATTGAGGTTGGTGTAGGTGCCGAGCTTCGAGATGAAGAGACTGGCTGCCGGATTGTTCTCGAGGACGCGCAGCGAGCGCGGGCTGAGATTGGCGCCGAGTTGAATGTCGCCGGACAGTACGGCGTTCATGCGTGCCGTTTCATCCCCGATCGCGAAGAATTCGAAGGAGTCGAGATAGGGGCCCGTTCCCTTCCAGTAGTTCTCGTTGCGGGCCATGACCGACCTTACCCCGGGCTGGAACTCCTTCAGGATGAACGCTCCGGTGCCATTGCCCTTCGAGAAGTCTGTCGTGCCATCGGCAACGATCATGAAATGGTGCAGCGCGAGGATAGTCGGAAGGTCTGCATTCGGCGCTTCGAGGGTAATCTCGACCGTTTGATCGTCGACGGCCTTCGCCTTGACGATCTGCTTGGCGAGCGCGTTTACCTTCGAGCCGACGGCCGGATCGAGATGGCGGTTGAGAGAGTACACGACGTCCGCTGAAGTCAGGCTCTTGCCATTGTGGAAGGTCACACCCTTGCGCAGCTTGACGATCCAGACCTTCGCATCCTTGCTATCGATGCTTTCGGCCAGCTCCATCGTCGTTTCGCCGGCGCCGTTGATGAAGGTCAGGCGATTGTAGAGGGCGCAGCAGCGAACATAATCGGTCGCGTTCGATGCGACCGCCGGGTCGAGGGTATCGGCGGTCGAGGCGGAGAAGCCTGCCGCCTTGATGAACCCGCCCTTCGTCGGCTGGGCCGAAACGGCTGCGCTTGCACGCCCGATGAGGGAGGAGCCGGCTGCCGTAGCGACACCGCCCATCAACAGCATCTGCAGGAGTTCCCTGCGATTTGCACCTCGACGGATGGCATTTTCGATCATCGCGTCGTCGGCAGAAGTCCAGTTCGTCGGCTTGTGGCTCATGGCAGTTCCCTTTTTATTTAGTGGCTGACGTTGGGGTGCTGTCCACGCGCCATATTGGCGCGTGGATCGGAAAGAGTTCAGGCGGCTACGGCTCCTTGCACGGCATCGGACAAGGCGGCCATCGAGGTGAAGTGATAGTCCGGCTGGGTGAACTCACTCGGCTCGATGGTGCCGCCATAACCTTTCTGATCATGTCGGCGCTCGATCCAACAATTGGTCATGCCGAGTCGGCGCGAGACGCCGATGTCGTGATACTGACTCTGCGCAACATGAAGGATGTCGTCCTTGCTATGGCCTTCACTTTCCACGAAGGCGAAGACCTTCTGGAAGAACGCCGGATCAGGCTTCTCCGTACCGGTGTCGTCCGCGGTGAAGCTGGCATAGAACGGATTGCCGAGTTCCTTGGCGAAGTGGTCATAGGCCCAGCGGCGGGCATTCGTCATGGCAATGAGCCTGTAGCGCTCGCCAAGGCGGGCAAGCGCCATCGCGCTGTCGGGAAAGGCCTTCCACTGCCGGGCATCGTCGCGAAGCCTCTCGCCATAGGCCTGCTCCGCAGGCAGGCCGAGCTTCGGCGCGATTGCGAGATAGACGCGCACCAGATCGTCCGGGAAGAGGTCGGCATCGTCCGAGTAGCGCGCCTGTCTGTAGAGCGCCAGTGCTCCCTCCCCGTCGACCTCCACGCCGGCGGACTGGCCAATCGCCGCGAGGGACGCCTTGAGACCGGCCTCGAAATCGATCAGCGTCCCCACGACGTCGAAGGTCATGTATTTGAAATCGCTCAGGTTCTTCACCACGCGTGATGCTCCTCTGAAACCTGTCTGCTTGTGCGAATGCGCGGGCGCCATCGTTTGCTGCGCCTGATCGCTTCGCCTTCCGTTTTCTCAGTCCTGGCCGGACTAGTGTGGCGGCTATTCCTCGCTGATTGCGCTGAGTTGGGGATGACTCACGGCACAAAATTGCGAATATGACGCGTCGGCGACATTTGCCAGACGGGCTTTCGGGCCGGAAAGCTGCTCATCAGGCCATCGCTGCGCGGACATCCGGGTCCTCCAGCGTCTGATCGAGCGTCATGCGCGTGCATTCGATGATCCTGTCGATATCCTGGTCCGTGCAGCAGAGTGGCGGCGCATAGCCGAGGATACCATTGGCGAAGACGCGGATGACAAGCCCGTTGTCCCATGCCCTGTCGAAAATCCGGCGCGCGGGGTCTGCCGCTGCCGGAAGTGGCGTCTTGCGCTCCTTGTCGGTCACGAGTTCGATTGCCGCCAGCATGCCACGGCCGCGGACGTCGCCGACCAGCGGGTGGTCGGCGAGGGAGCGCAGCCCGGCCATCAGCCGGTTGCCGGCCTGCACGCCGTTCTCGAGCAGCCCGTTCTCGTAGAGGCGCAGGCATTCAAGTCCCACAGCCGCACTGACGGGGTGAGCGGAGTAGGTGTAACCGTGGCCGATCGCAGCTGCGCCGGCACCGTCGGCGATGGTGTTGTAGACCCGGTCGGACATGAAGACAGCGCCCATCGGCACATATCCCGAGGTCAGCCCCTTGGCGATGGTCATGAAATCAGGCACGACCTCGTCCTCAAGGCACGCAAACAGGGGGCCGGTGCGTCCGAAGCCCGTAATCACCTCGTCCGCCACGAACAGAATATCGAGCTCGCGGCAAAGGTCGCGCATCGCCTTCATCCAGCCTTTCGGCGGAACCAGGACGCCGCCGGACCCTTGAATCGGCTCGACATAGAAGGCGGCGACACGCTCGGCGCCAAGCTCGTCCACCTTGGCGCGCAGCGCCGCCACGGAGGCATCAATGATAGCCTGAGGCTCCGTGCCCACCGGATTGCGATAGGCGTAGTGCGACGGAATTTTGTGCTGCCAGTCGTACGGCACGCCGAAACCCGCGTGAAATGCTGGTAGCGCCGTCAGGCCGGATCCTGCGGTCGAGGATCCATGGTAGCCCTGCTCGACCGAGATGAACTGGTCCTTCTTGGGGGTTCCCTTGGCGTGGTAGTAGTACCGGATGAAGCGGACCGTGCTGTCGACGGCGTCGGATCCGCCGAGGGTGAAGTAGATATGGTTGAGGTCGCCCGGGGCACGATCAGCAAGCTCTGCCGCCAGGCGGATTGCCGGTTCGGAACCTAGCCCGAAATACCCGGTTGCATAAGGAAGTTCGCGAAGCTGGCGGGTTGCGGCCTCCACGATATTGTTCTGACCGTATCCGGCATTGACGCACCAAAGTCCGGCGAAGCCATCCACCATGGTATGCCCGGTCGCATCCGTGACCAGCGCCCCCTTGGCGGATTTCAGCACGCGCACACCCATTTTCTCGTGCCCGCGATAGGACGCGACGGGATGAACGAGATGGGCGCGATCGAGCTCGACCAGGGAATTGCTCAACATGTCATTCTCCAAATTCAACCTAGCGCCTGATTGACAAGCGCGAATGAACGATAGGGTGTTGCGGCCTGCTCCACTCTGGGGCCGCGTAGCATCGGCACGCCGCCGCCGACATGGGCCAGGCCACGTTCAGTGAGCCAGGGCCCGAGCCCGTTGGACTGTTCGGTATCGAGGCGGACGAATGCCCCTTCATGATGCGAGAGCATGAACTCAATGAGGTCCTTGGCCTGCTGGTCGCTCGCTGCGCCGATCGGCCCGATGACGAGACCGCGTCCGAAGGGGCGTAGCCCCGCGAATGCCGAGACCTCGCCCCTTTCCCGGATGACCGCAAACTGGGCCGTGCGACGAAGAGCGCTCATGAGCTCGCTGCGATCAAGGCCGCAGGCCACGCGGTCGAGGGCGGAAATCCTCTCATGCTCATCGTCGCGTGCCCAGAACACGTTCGCCGGGGCCTCGATCTTCCGGGCTTTCCCCTGGTGCTGGGCGATCTCGCCGATGGCGACGAAACCGAGTTTCTCGTAAAGCGGCAAACCCTCTTTCGTCGCCACAAGCCGGGAGTGGCGTGACCCGGCCTTTTCCAAGGCTGCATTCATTAGCCTCCGGCCAAGTCCGCGGCCCTGCATGGTCTTCTCGACGATCACCATGTTGATGGCGGCCGCATCGGAGCCGAACGGCGTCATCATGGTGGTCGCGACGACGCGGCCATTCTGCAGCGCGACGATTCCCTCACTGATCGACAGCACCAGCTCCCAGTCCTCGCGACGATGGGGCCAGCCCACCTCGCGCGACAGCAGGACGGCTCCGTCCAGGTGCCGGGCCTCCATTGTTTCCAGCGAGATTTGTTCTGCAGTCATTCCCATTTCCGCAAGCGGTTTCGCGTCACCCTAGGGATAGAGCAGGCCTGGAAGCAGCTCCTCCCGACTCGAGGCCCTGACCGATGCTTTTGCACTTTCTGCGGCACCCACTTCCGCATCTTATGCCGCTCGCTCGGCGAAGCGGGCGAGCGCCGCGAGGCCCTGTCCCGCCGGCGACCGCATCCTGGAACACACTCTGCCGCACCCGTCATCCGATACGGAACATTCTGCTTTATGCCGGAGCGAATGCGGTGATTAGTCCACGAGGAGGATCATTATGATGCGTCGCAGGCCGGCACGCGGTGCCGACAGGAATGCAAGGATTGACCTCATGAGCCAGTTTCGGCCGAAATACATTACCTTCGATTGCTACGGCACGCTGACGAACTTCCAGATGGCCGAGGCCGCACGGGAGATCTACGGCGAGCAGCTAGGCGAAGATCGCATGCAGCAGTTCATCAAGAACTTTGCTGCCTACCGCCTCGACGAGATCTTGGGTGACTGGAAGCCCTATAACGAGGTCATCCACCATGCGGTCGAGCGCACCTGCAAGAAGAATGGCGTGGCGTTCCGCGCTGAGGACGCACGCTGGATCTATGAAAAGGTGCCGACCTGGGGGCCGCACCCCGACGTGCCGGCCGGTCTTGCCAAGGTGGCCAAGGAGATCCCGCTCGTCATCCTGTCGAACGCGATGAACGAGCAGATCATGTCAAATGTCGAGAAGCTCGGCGCGCCCTTCCACGCAGTCTATACGGCGCAGCAGGCGCAGGCTTACAAGCCCCGCTTCAAGGCGTTCGAATTCATGCTCGACCAGCTGAATGCCAGACCCGAAGACATTCTCCACGTCTCCTCTTCCTTCCGCTACGATCTCATGTCCGCACATGACCTCGGCATCAAGAACAAGGTCTGGGTCAATCGTGGTCATGAACCCGCGAACCCCTATTACGGCTATACCGAGATTAAGGACATCTCGGGCCTTCCCGGCGTCGTTGGCCTCTGATCGGGGAAGCAGACATGCAGTTCAAGCCTTACTGGCACGATACCACGCCACTCTTCACCCTAGGATCGCAGGGCCCTGTGGAGGGACGATACGACGTCGCCATCATCGGCGCAGGTTTCACAGGGCTGTCCGCGGCCCTGCACCTCGCCAAGGCGGGTGTGCGTGTCATCGTGCTGGAGGGCGGAACCGTCGGCTCCGGTGCGTCCGGGCGCAATGGCGGACATCTCAACAATGGCATCGCACATAGCTACCTGGCCGCGAAGCAGCATCTCGGGCCTGAGCGCGCCAAGGCGCTCTACCGGGCCTTCGACGATTCGGTCGACACGATCGAGCGCATCGTCGCGGAGGAGAAGATCGACTGCGCTTTCCGTCGTGCGGGCAAGCTGAAACTCGCCTCGAAGCCGGCGCACATGGATGCGCTGGCCCGCAACTTCGAGGTTCTTCACCGGGAGGTGGACCCCGACACGGCGCTGCTGCGCCGCAAGGATCTTGTCGGCGAGGTCGGATCGGACGCGTTCCACGGCGCGATGCTCTCGCGCAAGAGCGCCATGATGCATATGGGGCGGTATGTCACGGGCCTCGCCGCGGCGGCTGTCCGTCATGGCGCTGTCATCTTCGAAAACGCGCTCGTCACGCAGCGCCGTCAAAACGACGGCAAAACCGAACTCGTGACTTCACGCGGGACTGTCATGGCCAATACGGTCATCCTGGCGACGGGGGCCTACACGACGAAGGATTTCGCGTACTTCCGTCGCCGGATCATCCCTGTCGGCAGTTTCATCATCGCCACGAGGCCCCTAAGCGAGAGTGAAATCGCTGCGACCATGCCGGGCAACCGCACCTATGTCACGTCGATGAATATCGGCAATTATTTCCGTCTCGCGCCTGACCGGCGCATGATCTTCGGCGGCCGGGCGCGCTTTTCCGCCACGTCGGACCAGAGCTCCGACGCCAAGAGCGGCGAGATCCTGCGTGCCAGCCTTGCCAAGCTCTTTCCCCATCTCGCCCGAGTGGAGATCGACTACTGCTGGGGCGGTCTCGTCGATATGACTCAGGACCGGTTCCCGCGCGCGGGCTTCGCCGATGGCGTGTGGTTCGCCATGGGCTATTCGGGCCACGGCGCGCAGATGTCGACGCAGATGGGCATCCTGCTTGCCGACGCGATCATGGGCAAAGGCGATCGAAACCCGGTCAAGGGCCTCGAATGGCCGGCGATCGCCGGCTATTCGGGCAAGCCGTGGTTCCTGCCGTTGGTTGGCCTCTATTACAAGATGCTCGACAAGATTCAGTGAGAGTGTCCCCGGGGCGAAAGCACGTGAGGAGGGTGCCGGGGCATTGGCGGCACCGCCCAGCGAAAGCGATGGGCGGTGCACTCTGATCTAGTTCAACCCTCCCACGTGCAGGGTTTTGACCTCCAGATACTCTTCGATGCCGAGCTGCGAGCCTTCGCGCCCGATGCCCGACTGCTTGACACCGCCGAACGGTGCCACCTCCGTTGAGATCGCGCCAGTATTCAGCCCAATCATCCCGAACTCCAGCGCCTCGGCCACGCGCCATGAGCGGCTGAGGTTCTGCGTATAGAAATAGGCCGCGAGCCCGTACGGTGTGCCGTTGGCGATTTCGATGGCTTCCTCTTCCGTTTCGAACCGGAAGAGCGGTGCGACAGGACCGAAGGTCTCTTCCGAGGCAAGGAGCATTTCGGTCGTTGCGCCGCCCAGCACGACAGGCCGCGCAAATTGACGGCCGTCCGGAATGGAGTCGCTCTGCGCGAGGATGCGTGCGCCCTTCGACATGGCGTCCTGGACGTGCCGTTCGATCTTGTCGATGGCGGCCGCGTTGATCATCGGGCCGATCACGACGCCGTCCTCGGTGCCGGAACCGACCTTCATCCGGACCACGCGCTCGGCCAGCTTGCCGGCAAAAGCCTCGTAGATGCCGGACTGGACGAGAATACGGTTGGCGCACACGCAGGTCTGGCCGCCGTTCCGGAATTTCGAGGCGATCGCGCCTTCCACCGCGAGATCGAGATCGGCGTCGTCGAACACGATGAAGGGTGCGTTTCCGCCCAGCTCGAGGCTCAATCGCTTGATGCTGCCGGCTGCGCCGCGCATGAGGAGCGCCCCGACCCGGGTCGATCCCGTAAACGAGATCTTCCGCACGGTTTCATTCCCCATCAGCTCGTCGCCGATCTCTGCGGGCATGCCCGTAACGATGTTGATGACGCCCGCCGGAATTCCAGCCCGTTCGGCAAGGACCCCGAGAGCGAGCGCTGAGTAAGGCGTGAACTCGGACGGCTTTATCACCACCGTGCATCCGGCCGCGAGGGCCGGCGCGACCTTGCGCGTGATCATCGCGTTCGGAAAGTTCCAGGGTGTGATGATGCCGCAGACGCCGACCGCCTCCTTCAGGACCAGGAGCCGCCGGTCGGGCGTTGGCGACGGAATGGTGCTCCCTCCGATGCGCCGCGCCTCCTCGGCGAACCATTTGACGAAGGCCGCGCCGTATCGGATCTCGCCGCGCGCCTCGGCCAGCGGCTTGCCTTGTTCCAACGTCAGAATGTAAGCGAGATCGTCCTCATGCTCGAGCATGAGCGCATGCCAGGCCTCGAGAAGAGCCGCCCGCTCCGCATGCGTCTTCCTCTTCCAAGTCCTGAAGGCGAGTGCCGCTGCCTCGATGGCGGCACGTGTTTCCGCCGCGCCCATATCGGGGACGGTTCCGAGGACCGACTGCGTGGCCGGGTTGATGACGTCGACAGTCTTACCGGACCTTGCATCCTGCCACGTTTCGCCGATCAGGCCACGCTGGCAAAACAGTTCCGAATCCTTCAACTGCATATCAGGTTTCCTCTTCGCTCAAACCATTGCGGCCAGAACGGCCTCTGCGATGGCATCCGTCCTGTCCTTGCCGGGCACGGTGCCGATGCCCTGAGCCGTACACGCTTCGATCGCTCCCATCACAGTGTTGGCCGCTTGGGTCTCTCCCAGGTGCTCCAGCATCATCGCACCGGACCAGATGGCAGCGATCGGGTTGGCAATGTTGAGATGGGCGATATCGGGGGCGGATCCGTGCACCGGCTCGAACATTGAAGGCGCGGTGCGATCCGGGTTGATGTTGGCCGAGGCAGCGAAGCCCAGTCCGCCCTGAATGGCGGCACCGAGATCCGTCAGGATGTCACCGAAGAGGTTGGATGCGACCACGACGTCCAACGATTCCGGCGCCATTACCATGCGGGCCGCCATGGCGTCGATATGATAGTGGGATACCTCGACGTCCTGATATTCGCGCGCGACGTCGCGGGTCACCTCGTCCCAGAACACCATGGAGTATTTCTGCGCGTTCGATTTGGTCACCGAGGCCAGTTTGCCGCGCCGGGCTCTCGCCTGCTCGAAGCCGAAGCGGATGATGCGTTCCACGCCTCTGCGTGTGAAGATCGCCGTTTCAACGGCCACCTCGTCCTGAGTATCCATATGCACCCGTCCGCCGGCTCCGGAATATTCACCTTCGGTGTTCTCGCGAATGCACAGGATATCGAAGTTCTGCGCCCGTAAGGGGCTCGTGACTCCTGGCAGGAGCCGATGCGGACGGATATTGGCGTATTGGACGAATGCCTTTCGGATCGGCAATAGGAGACCATGCAGCGAAACCGAATCCGGCACCTCCGTCGGCCAGCCGACGGCGCCGAGAAAGATGGCGTCGAAGGCGCGCAGCGTCTCGATTCCATCGGTCGGCATCATGGCCCCGGTTTGCCTGTAGTACGCGCAGGACCAGGGAAACGTCGTTCCGCCGAGTTTGAAATTGTGTCTGCTTGCCGCGAGTTGCAGAACGGCCCAGGCGGCGTCGGTGACATCCTTGCCGATCCCGTCGCCTGGGATGAGCGCTATCGAATAGGTCTTCATGATTTGCCTTCTCAGAGGTCGATGAGAACGCTTTTGGATTTGCGATTGGCGTGGTAGGCCTCCCGCCCGAGGTCCTTGCCGATGCCCGACCGCTTGTAGCCGCCCGTCGGCAGGATATGGTCGCGCGAACGGCCGTAGCGATTGACCCAGATGGTTCCTGCCTGCAGTGCCTTGGTCATGCGCAGCGCGCGGGAGAGATCACGCGTGAACAGGCCAGCCGCGAGTCCATAGGTCGGATGATCGGCGAGCGCTAGCGCTTCCTCCTCGTCGCGGAAGGTCTGCATCGTCAGCACCGGACCAAAGATCTCCTCGGTCACTGCAGGCGACGAGGAATCGACACCGACGAGCAGCGTCGGCTCGTAGAAGTAGCCGGACCGTTCCATGATCCGCCCGCCGACGACGCACTCGGCTCCCTCCCCGACACTCTTGCGCACGATCGCATCGATGCGGTCGATCTGGCGCCGGGAGATGATCGGCGAGTATTGCGTCTCTTCGTCCCAGGTCACGCCCGGCCTGATATTGGCCATGTGACGTGCAATCGCCGCCACGAGCGCGTCGGCGATCTCTTCCGACGCGATCAGGCGTGAGCCGGCCACACAGGCTTGGCCTGCATTGGCGAGAATGCCCTGTGCTATGGCGGATGCGGCAAGCTCCAGATCCGCATCGGCGAACACGACCTGAGGGCTCTTGCCTCCGAGTTCGAGCGTCATCGGCTTGACGCCTGTCCGCGCGATGTTCTGCATAATGGCGCCACCAGCCACGGTGGAGCCGGTAAAGCTGACCTTCGAGACGTCAGGGTGTCCTGTGATGGCGTTGCCTGTGATCTGGCCGTCTCCAAGGACGATGTTGATGAGCCCACGCGGAATGCCGGCTCTAACGGCAAGTTCCGCCATGTAGAGTGTCGAGAAGGGGGTCATCTCGGACGGCTTCAACACCACGGCATTACCGGCCGCAATCGCGGGGCCGAGCTTCCAGCCTGCCATGGAAATCGGAAAGTTCCAGGGTGTGATCGCCCCGATGACACCGTAGGGTTCGGTCAGCGTCATGCCGAAAGTGGGGCCGCTGGTCGGGACGACGTCGCTGCCCTCCTTATCGGCGAGCTCGGCAAAGAATCGGATCTGCTCGGCTGTGACGGCGATGTCGCCTTCGATCAACTGAGCGATCGGCCGTGTCGAGGAAACCGCCTCCAGACGCGCAAGCGTCACGGACTCCTCCTCCATCAGATCCGCCCAGCGTTGCATCGCCTTGACGCGCTCGCGCGGTCGCGCGTCACCCCAGCCGCTGGTTTTGAGCGCCTTCTTGGCGCTCTGCACTGCCCAGTCGACGAGGTCCGCGTCCGCGACAGGGCATTCGCCATAGGCGCGTCCGTCCGACGGCCGACGCATGTCCGGCCCGTTGCCGGAAGTCGCGATGGGTTCGCCATCGATGAAATGATGGAAAGGAAGAGCGATCGTTTCGGGATCGAAGCTCAGCGTCATGGCACACCTCGCAGGCTGTTTGGGGAGAGGCTAGCACCGGGCGTGCCGCATTTTGCATCGACGTCTGCACTCCTGGCGGCGCAGAATCGTGCCGCTAGGCTGTCTTGCGGCGCATTGTTTGGAAGGCGGGCGGACGCCGTTGTTTGTTCGCCCGCTTCCAGACTCAGTCGTAGACGCAGACGTAGATTTTGCGGACCGTCTCGATGGTCCGCCAGACGCCGACGAAACCAGGCTTCATCACAAAGCTGTCTCCCGCGCGGTAGGTCCTGGTCTCCCCGCCCATTTCCTCGATTTCGACGAGGCCGGAGATCAGATGGCAAAATTCGTATGTCGTGCCCTTGATCGAGTGCGTTTCGCCGGGGGTCGCCTCCCAGACGCCAGTCATCACCTTGTCCTGACGTGAGGCATCCTGCGCCCAGGTCTTGAACGACGGATTGCCAGAAATCAGCCGGTCCGGCGTCGGTAGGGTCTCCTTCGGGGCGAAGTCCGGGTTGGTATCGATAGTGACGAGAAGTGACATGCTTTTCTCCTTGGGTTTAATAACCGCGTGTCCGATCGACGAGGCCGATCAGCTTCTGACCGGCCCGATGGCGCCGGATGTTGTCGACGACCGCCCGAGCCGCCGTGTGAGCCTGAGTCACACTGGCGATATGCGGGGTCAGCACCACCTTCGGGTGGCTCCAGAGCGGGTGGCCCTGCGGCAGAGGTTCGGGATCGGTCACGTCGAGGACTGCCCCGGACAGCTGTCCGGCGTCGAGCGCGGCGAGGAGCGCCTGCTGATCGAGCTGCGGACCACGGCCAACATGCACCAGTGCTGCGCCCTGCGGCAGCTGCTCGAACAGGCGCGCATTCAGTATTCCGCGTGTTGCCTCAGTCAGGGGCAGAAGGCAGACGAGAATGTCCGTCTGGGCCAGAAACTCCGGCAGCTGTCCGGCGCCATGAAAGCACTGCACCCCCGCCAAGTCGCGCGGGCTCCGGCTCCAGCCGGCCAAGGGGAACCGGAACGGCGCAAGCCGTTCAATCGCCGCTTGCGCGAGCATGCCGAGGCCGAGGAAGCCGACCCTCCGGTCGCTCGGCGGGCGGACAGGGCGGGCTCGCCATTCCTGCGCCTTCTGCTGTTCGCGATAGGCAGGCATGTCGCGATGCAGCGAAAGAACGCTGAGCGCCACATATTCCTGCATCATGCGGATGATGCCCTCTTCCACCATCCGCACAATCTTGACGTTCTCGGGCACGCTGCCGGGATGGAACTGATCGACCCCAGCACCGATCGAGAACAGGATCTCAAGATTGCTGTAGCGCCCTATGTCCTCCGGTGCTGTCCAGGTCAGAAGATAGGAAACCCGTTCCGGCGGGATGGACCCCCGGCCCTGCACGAATTCGATATCGGGCAACTCGCGAGCGAAGATCTCACGGAACACGGCGCCGCGCTCGGCATCTGAATTGAAAAGAAACACCATTTTGCCAGCCTGTGATTGGGTGGTCATGCCGAAAGCCGTGCGCCCAGAGCCTCGATCATCTGCTGGCAGGCTCGCAATTCGTCCAATGTAATGTATTCGTCGGGGCGATGCGCGCGGCCGATGTCGCCGGGGCCACAAATGATCGCCTCGATGCCCGCCTGCTGGTAAAGACCGGCTTCAGTGCCGTAGCTGACTGCCGCCAGAGCTTCCTGGCCGGTCAACTCCGTCATTAGGGTCGCAAGGGGGCTGTCGGCCGCCAGCGAAAGAGCCGGATAGGCAGAAAGCTCGTGCCAGCTCGTCTTGAAATGCTCGGCCTGAAGGGCTTCGAGATGCGCCTTCACCGGCTCCAGCAGCGACAATGGCGAGGTGCCGGACACAGCCCGCACCTCGATATCGGCGGTGCAACGGTCTGGGACGATGTTGACAGCCTGCCCTCCTGCAATGACACCCACTTGCAGTGTCGAGTAGGGCGGCTCGAAATTGTGGTCGAACGGGCCGTTGGCAAGACGTTCGCCATAAGCCACGGCGTGGGTGATGACACCCGCCATGGCGTGTACGGCATTCAGGCCAAGATGGGGTTGAGAGGAGTGCCCGGACCGGCCGACTACCTCGAGGCGCACGGCCGCCTTGCCCTTGTGTGCCCGCACGGGCAGCATCCGGCTCGGCTCGCCGATAATGGCGCCGACAGGCGTTTCGCATAGATCGGGAAGTGCCGCGATCAGATGCGGGACGCCGCGGCAGCCGGCCTCTTCGTCATACGAAAATGCCAGATGAATGGGTTGGCTGAGATTGGTGGCGGCGAGTTTCGGAAGGGCTGCGAGCGCACAAGCAAGAAAGCCTTTCATGTCCGTTGTGCCGCGACCATAGAGTCTGTCGCCTTCTGCCCGCACCATGAAGGGGTCGGAGGTCCATTCGGTCTCGCCCGCCGGCACGACATCCATGTGGCCGGAGAGAATGTAACCGGCCCTGTCGCGGGGCCCGACCGTGGCGAGAAGGTTGCATCGGTCTCCCTCAGGGCCGGGCAGGACTGCGACGGTCGCCCCGTGGGATCGGCAATAGTCAGCGATCCAGGATACGATCATGCCGTTGGGCGTGCCCACGACAGACGGGAAGGCAACCAGTCTTGCCAGAAGATCTTCTACCATCCTAGAGCACCAGGCATATTCGCGCGGGATCTGCGCCATCGAGGCACGGTAGTCTTTGGGCCGGAATTTTTCCTGCTGGATTATTGCCCGGCGCGGACAAAGATTTCGAATGCCCGGTCATATCGAGCCGAAACTACTGCTGCCCATATGCTTTGCTGTGGCAAAGGCCTAATGGCCCAGTGGAGTGCACCCTGTTTTGACCGGACAGGCGGCATAGCCGATAAGGCATAGGCATACGCCTATGATTATGACTATGACTTCTGATCCGTTCTCGCCT
>Ga0207867_1001573_pt1 | contig 15829 bp, 15 predicted proteins | sample HigsolmetaAR206D_FD_184838 | JGI IMG/M metagenome (GOLD analysis project Ga0207867, IMG submission 184838) | Ionic liquid and high solid enriched microbial communities from the Joint BioEnergy Institute, USA - AR20-6-D (SPAdes) (version 2) ...
GCACCGTCACCAGCTCGACCGGGCCGTACCACCACGGGTCCAACGCTTGAAGCGACACGACGAACGTGTCGTCACCGCGACTGGTGAGATCCTGCAACGTCCCGTTCTGTGCTGGGGTCTCGAGGGTGACCTGCCGGAGCTCGCGCACACCGTGCGGCCCGCCGTGCTCGAGCACGCCGCCGGCGGCGAACGCGTACAGCAACTGGCCCCACAGGGTGAGCACCTGTGTGCTGCCGGGGTCGACGAGCAGTAGCGGCAGGTCGACGGGGCGGGTCTGCTGGCGGCGTGAGACAAGCACACTGCCGTCAGCGCCGACGCGCTGATCGGTGATGAGGTCATACGGGACGGCGTAGATCCCGGATGCGCCCTCGGCGACGGTGACGCCGAGGGAACCGTCGAGCGGCCACACCGTCCCGTTGTTCGACTTGAAGGTGAGGGTCATCTGCTCAACCTCGCGAGCCGGATGCCACGACTGATGGTCTCCGGGGTGACGGTCTCGCCGTGGTGATTGATGACGATCGTGTCGCCACCACCCGTGGTGCGACGGTCACCGGGGATCGGTAGCCCAGCAGCACGCAGCACCATGTCCCGCTGCCGCCGCTTCGCCCGGTCGAGCGGCACGACGGCCTCGCGGCCGTCCTCGCCGATCAGCGCAGCCGTCGGGCCGTAGACGACGCCGCCGCCACCGAACGGGGTGAGCGCCCGGAACACGCTGCCGGCACCACGGCCGAGCGCGCCGAGCGCGCCCGTCACGGCGTTGACGATCGCCTTCGGAAGTCTCTTGATGAGGAAGTCGAAGACCTCGTCGCGGAGCTTCGCGGCGACCTTCCCCGCCAAGTTGCCCCACGGGCCTTCCCCCATGTTGGTCGCTGCCTTCTTGAGCCCGGTGAGACTGTCAGCGATCTGCTTGTTGCTCGGCGACAGGAACTCGAAGCCCGGCAGGTGGTACACGTTCGGGAACATCGGGTGACGGCCACCGCGTGCCGAGCCGCCGACGAGCACCTTCGGCGGGCGGGCCTCGACAGCGACCCCGGCCAGTGTCGCCGCCGTGTGCCCAACGACCACACCCTGCGCGTTCCTGACGTAAGGGGGCCTCGCCCCGACGATCAGACCGGCCGACGACGGGTCGGCCGGCAGGCCACGGGCCAACCCGTCACCCTGACCGACCGTGCCCGACGAGTGCAGACGCCGGTGCGGGTTCCGTCCGAAGATGTAGTTGATAATCGCACTAGTGAGACCGGAACAGTCGTAGGCGTCCGGGCCGACCGCAGCGAACCGGTACGGCTTCCCGGCCTGCCGACGAGCCCACGCCAAAGCTTCCTCAGGTGTACGGACGAACCCGCCCTTGTTGTAGCCGAGGATGGCCGGGTCGAGCGTGTCGCCACGGTTCAACGCGTCCAGCACCTTCGGCCCGAGACGCTGCGCCGCCTGCTTGCGGATCACGTACTCGCCCGGCGTGAGCATCGCCGGGACGGTGTCCTTGTTGCCGCTGCCCGGCACCCAGCCGCCCCGGTTGAGGTAGCTGACCTCGCCCAGCTTGCCGATGCCCGGGATCTTCGCGATGACCTTGTTCCAGACGACACGAATGCCATCGTTATAAAACCTGATCACCGCGTTGATCGGCTTTTTGACGATGTCGCGCAGCGCATCCCACGCCTTCTTGACGCCGTCCTTGGCACGCTCGAACGCGGTTCTGACCGCGTCCCTCAACATTTCGACGCGCCGCTTCACCGGGCCATAGATCCGGTCCCGGAAGAAATCGGCGACGCCGCCGACGAGCCCGGACCACACCTCTTTGACCCGGTTGACTGCCGCGCTGAAGACCTCCTTCACCTTGTCGCGGAGCTCGCTGGCCTTGCTGATGACCGGCGACACGACCTTGTCGGCGAAGAACGACCAGATCGCCCGGATGCCTTCCCAGATCGTCTTGATCGCGTTGACGCCGAGTCGGATCGCGTTCTTCACGGCGTCGATTGCCGTCTTGACGACGTTCTTGATCTGGTCCCAGACGCCGGCCAGGATCTTCTTGATCCCGTCCCACACCTTGCCCCAGTCGCCACGGATCAGCGCCGTGACGACCTGGATGATGCCGCGGATCACCTTGATCCCGGCTTCGATCGTGCGGCGGGCCGTGCCGAACGCTGACTTGGCGATCGACATGATCGTGCCGCCGAACCGCTCCCACAGGCCGAGGATGATCGTCACGGCGACCTCGATCACGGCGCGGATGTGGCCGATCAGCGCAGACACGGTCTCGTAGGTGTCGCCCCACACCTGCGCCGCGTAGGCGCTGATCTGCGGCCAGTTCGTCTGCACCCAGTCGACGACCCAGCGGACCGCCTCGATGATCCGGTCGAACACGGGCTGCCCGTACTGGGACCATGCGCCGGCGATCGCGTTGAACACCCGCGTAGCGGTCTCCTGCATCTGCGGCCAGTTCGCCCGGAACCAGTCGACGACACGCTTCGCCGTGCGCTCGAGCGCCGGGAGCACCGTGCGGGTCACGTAGCCGATGGCCTTGTCGACGGCCTTCCGGAACCGCTCGGAGTTCTGGTAGGCGTACACGAGCCCGGTCGCGATCGACAGGATCAGCCCGACCGGGGTAGCGGCCTTGAGCACCTTCCACGCACGGGTGACCAGGTTGATCCCGGACGCGAGCCCGACGACCGCTGCCGCTGCCGGGACGAGCGCCTTCACGAACCGCATCAGCATCTCGCGGTTCTCCGACGCCCACCCGATCAACGCGCGGCCCCGGTCGACGAGCCGGCCGATGAAGTCACCGATCCGGCCGAGCCAGTCACGGACGATCGGCCCGGCCTGCTCCACCCAGCCGGCGATGCGCTCGGCCATCTGCTCGGCGAACGGCCCGGCACGCTCGGTGAGCATGTCGATCCACCCGATCGCCGAGGTGAACCACCCCTTGGACGCGTTGAACAACGGGCCGAGAAGCGCGGCCCCCAACCGGCTGGCAGCCGCCTGCATGTTGGAGAACGCACCCGACCACGAGTCGCCCATGTTCTTGGCGGCGCCGCCAATGTTCGTCTCGATGACCTCGAGCAGTTTCTCCGACGAGACCTCGCCCGCGGACACCATCTCGCGGAGCCGCTCGGCGGACACCCCGTAGGCGTCCTGTAGCCACTGGAACACCGGCAGGCCACGGTCGGCGAGCTGATTGAGTTCGGCCGTGTAGACCTTCTGCGCCGTCGTGGTCTTGTTGATGATCGCGCCGATCTCGGCGAGCGGCGCGCCGGCGATGGCGGCGGTGTCAGCGATGAGCGACAGGTAGCGGGTGAGGTCCTTGCCGACGCTGACACCGGACGCCACCGCCGACGCGGCGATCGTTGCAGCGTCACCGAGCCCGAACGCGGTACCACGGACCGCCGACAACGCCGAGTCCATGATGGACTTGATCTCCTCGGCGGTGTGGCCGAGGCCGCGCAGCTTCGCTTGGGCGTCGTCGATCGCCCGGAGACGGCTGAACCCCTTCGTGAGCGACAGGGTGAGCCCGCCGAGCGCAGTACCGACGACACCGGTGACGCCACGCTTCACCCACTTCGCGAGGGTGTCGTTGACTCTCCCGCCGACCTTGTTGAGGCCGCTGATGGTCTCCGCCGAGAACGTCGACAGGAACGACCGGGACATTGCTGACCCGGCCGCCGTGCCGCTACGGGAGAACGCCCCGGCGACACTGCCGAGCTCGCGCCCGACAGCCTTAGACATCCCGCGCATTGACGGGATGATCGAGAGGGTTGCGTAGCCGATGTTCGGACCTGCCACAGTCCCTCCCTTCCCTCGTCAGCTACCGATGCCGAGCCGTCGCCGGCGTTCAATCGCCCGGCGCCGGACGTCATCGAGCCGGGCACGTTTCGCCGCATCGACCTTGTGCCGGCGGCGGCGTTCTCGTTGCTGTGCTTCGGTCAGCCACGGATGCGGCCTCTTCGACTGGGCGGCTGCCTGCCACACGTGGGCCAACAGCACTTCGGTCCGTGTCCACGGGTCGTGGTCAGGGTCGAGAGCGTGGACGGTTGCGGCGTCGTCCGGCAGGTACTTCAGCCGCACCGCGATCATCCGCAGCGTCAGCCGTCGCCTGCCGTCGCCGTCGTAACGCCAACGATCCCGGTAGTCGATCCCGTGGTAGCGGGACAGATCGGCCTCGACTGCGTCCGCGTGGTCCCGCAGCAGACGCAGCAGGCTCGTTATTTCCCCAGTGAGTCAAGTCCGATGCGCTTGGCGTAGGCGTCCCACAGCTGCCCGTAGTCACGCACCTTGGGGCGGGTCGCCTTGAAGCGATCCCAGTCCTCTGGGGACAGCAACGCGCGCAGAGCCGTCGACGCCTTCCCTTCCTCGAGGGCGTCGAGCACGTCGCCGTCGGCGTCCTCGATCGACGCGGGGAACGTGTACGACACCCCGCCGTACTCGACCTGGATCGTCGCGTCAGTGACGCCGTCGAGCTCGGCCGGATCGTGCTTCGTGTTGGTCATGATTCCTCCGGTGCGTCGGATGGATGGGTGAACCGGCCGCGGGTGACGCACCACCCGCGGCCGGCGATCAGTTGGCCGGGCCGGTCAGCTCGAGGTGAGCGTGCCCTCCTGCTCGATGAGCAGCTTCCCGGCGCCGTCCGGGAAGAATGTGACGAGGTAAGGGATCGCGGACGGGTCCGTCTCGTTCTCGGTGATGTCACCGTTGACCGTGATCTCGGCCTGGTAGGCGGAGATCACCCGGTGCACGACGTCATCGAACGTCGTCTCGAACGCGACCAACACCCGCTCGGGCTTCTTCGGCACGTAGATCTCGCGCTCACCGGCCGTGTAGGTCGAGCCGGGCCACCGCAGCCGCCACGTCGTCTCGATGTGCTCGAACGCCGTGAACGTGCGGGTGAGCTTGAAGTTGCGGCGGCCGGTGAACATGAGGATGCCGCCCCACGCGTAGTGGTCGGTCTCTTCCTGCTCGCGGGACTCGGTGAACCCGGCCTCACCGTCGAGCAGCCCGACGAGATCCCAGTCGACGCCGAACGGCGTCAGAGCGTTAGCGGGCTTCGTGGCGTTCAGGTTGAACGACACGTACACGTCCGCGCCTTCCCAAAGGCGCGCGTTTGCGGGGTTTCCACTCATGTGGCTTCCTCCTTGCGGTGATCCGCGCGACCTGGGGACGGCCGCGGCTAGGGGGTGGAAGCTCGGGTGTGCGTCCCCGGAGCGATTGCCGACGTCAGTCGGCGACCCGGCCGCGCAGGTTGACGCGGACGGTGAACGATGCGAGCTCGGCGCGCGTCTCAGAGTCTCGGGCGGGCAGCAGCCCGGTCATTGCTTGGATGCTCGCCACCCCAGCGGGTGGCGGGGTGCCGAGCAGCACACCGAGTGTCTTGTCGGCGAGCCGCTTCGCCGCGGTCGTGGTGCCGGCACGGGCGACGATCCGGACCGTTGCACGGGCAACGATCGGGTGCACGAGGGATGGGGTCCCGTCGAGCTGTACCTGCACGTGCGGCAGGCTCGCCGGGGTCCAGTCGTGAGGCACGCCGACACCGACCGTGCAGTCGTCAGGGTCGAGCAGCCCGGCCAGATGGTCGACGATGATCCGCTCAGCGTCCCCGTACTCCACCACCGGAACGGTCATGAGCCACGCTCCCTGACCTCGAGACCCTCGGCGGATGCCGCACGGGTGAGCACCCCGTCACGCGCCTGCCACAGACGCCCGGACATGTCACGGATCGTCACCGCAGACGCCGCCCGGTCCGTCGTGTAGTCATCGACCACCACATCGGTGCCGGGCGGCAACAACGCACGCACACGGCCCGCGACACGCTCGGCGAGGCCGTGGATCGCGTCGCGGACGCCTCGAGACCGCAGCACTTCCGCGATCCCGTTTGAGTCACGCCGGAACTGGACCCGTGCCATCGTCACCCCTCCGCACGGCGCAGCGTCGCCGTCGCACCCGCAGCCCACCCGGTGTACGGATGCAGCCAGCGGCCGACCTCGCCCTCGACGTCGTACAGCACGCCGTCGACCTCGACCCGGTCGGTGCGCCGCAGATCGAAGTCAGCAGGCATGTAGAGCGTGAGCCCGACGACGACACCGACCCGGCCGCGGGCGGCGAGTTCGCTGTCGGCGGGTGGCTCGTCGCTGCGCGGCGCCACGTAGGCGCCCGGTATCGGCGTGCGCTCGACGTCGTCGACGGGGTCGCCGTACTTGTCGAAGCCGGGCGACACCGGCCGCACACGGATCACAGCCACCCGTCATCCTCCCCCAGCAGCGACGGCCGGGTCGGGGTCTCCACCGGACCACGCGTCAACGGTACGACGGCGAGACTTCCGGCACCGACCGTCCGCTGAACGATCAGCTTCTCCGCCTGCGACATCCACAGCCGGGACGCAGCGTTCGCGCCGAACGACCGCGAGAACGGCCCGGCCGTCTCCTGCGTGATCCCCTGCGGGTTCACCAGGGCCCGCTCGACCATGCTGATGACGACACCGGCAAGCTGCTTGGGCCACCCGTCGACGAGCTTCCCGTCGTCGTCGAGCCACGTGCGGCCGGCCTCGGCGCGGACGATCTCGGACGCCCGCTCGAGCAGTGATCGGGCACGGTCGACGTCGGCAATGACGTCGAGTCCGGTCGCCTCGCTCAGTTCCTCGACGGTCGCGAACGGTTCACGTGCCATCGGTCGGCCTCCCTACTTGTGCGCCCAGATGGCGTGCGGGTCACTGGTGCGCCACGACCACATCGGGGTGTGCACCCGGTCTCCGGTGATGACACGGCCCACCCATTCGGGGCTGTAGAGCAGACGGTTCGCTGCTGCCATGTCGGTCTGGTCCTCGGTCGGCCAGCACCCGGCGAGCTGCTCGGCGAACAGCCGGACCTCGCGGGCGTGGCCGCCGACGAGGCCGACGTTGAGCAGCGTCAGGTCGGCGTGCTCGTCGATCCACGCCGCGTGGGTGGGGTGGAGCTGCCGCATCCACCAGAACCCGACGCTGCGCGGGTGCTGCGCGTCCGTCGGGCCGGGCTCGGACCCGACGTACAGGTTGCTGTCGGTGATGAGGTAGAACGGGTCGCGCCGCAGCAGCGTGACGTCGCCACCGTCGACGCACCACACGCGGGCGTCGGGCTCGAGCCCGGCGACGTAGTCGGCGATGTGCCGCCAGCGCGCCCAGTAGGCGTTCGGGATGTCGTTGTCGACGTGCACGTACACGGCCCGGCCGTCCGGCCGGAGCTCCTCGTCGTCGTACAGCACGACGGCCGTCACCTGGTGACGCTGTAGCGACGACAGGACGGTGAGCACCTTCGGGTCGGCCGGCCAGTGCTCGCCGGGCTGCGGGTCAGGGTGGCGGGTGAACAGGCACGTGATGACGACATCTCTTGCCGGCGTCATTGGTCGTTGCACCTTCACCTTCCCTCCCGCCGCTCGGCGATCAACGCCCGCATCGCTGCCGGGTCGCGGCGCGCCCGGTGGTACCGCTGAGCGAGCTCGCTGTTCGGCTGCCAGCGCGCCGACCCGATGTCCCGGCACGCTGGATCATGCCAGAGCGACACGGCGATGCCCGGATGGCATGTCGGCGGGCCGACGAGACATTCGACCGCTGCGTGCAACTGGTCGTCTTCGCCGCCCCACCCGGTGAACCGCTCGTCCATCCCGCCCGCGGCGTGCCACACGTCGGGACGGCACACGTAGATGCCGCCCGTGTTCCCGCCCGGCTCGAGGTCGGTCCCGGCGTACAGGTACCGGTCGAACGGGTAGTGCATCCCACCGTTGCGGGCCGCAGCGATCGCCGAGGACAGCCCGGCCGGCGACGGCACCGTGTCCGCATCCGAGATCACCACCACCGCTGCGCCGAGCTCGACCGCACGATCAACGACCATGTTGCGGGACGCCGCCCGGTTGAACGGGTCATGCCCCGAGTCGCAGCACACCATCCGCGCACCTGGCAGATGGTGCCGATACCAGGCGAACACGACCCGGAACGCCGGGACACGGTCCGGGGTCTCCCGCCACGGGAACCCCACGACGACATCGTCGTGGCTCACCGGATCTCCAATCCGTGCGTCAGCACCTTCACCGCCGAACCGAACTCGTCGACCACCCGCTCGAGCGCCTCGACGAACCGGTCCCGGTCGTCCCCGGCGGCGAGCTCCGCAGACCGCTTCCTCGCCTTCTCCGACGCTGCCTGCCATGCGTCGTCGTCTGACATGAGCTCTTCGATCGCTGCCTGCCATGCGTGCGGCTCGTCGACCGGGATGAAACGTCCGGCGTCGCCCAACGCTTCGACGAGCCCCGGCGTCGGCGACGCGATGACGGGGATGCCGGACGCCATCGCTTCGACGCCGACCATGCCCCACGTCTCATACTGGGATGGCATCAGCAGGACACGGGTGCGGGACCACACGTCATCGCGCATGTTCCTGGTGGTCGGCACCTCGTCCACGTTCGGTCGGCCGATCGTCCACTGCCGCCCGTACCCGCCCCGCACACCAAGGAACGGGATGTGTGGCATCGACCTGGCCAGCTTCTCGAACAGCGACACACCCTTGGGTTCCGACAGGTTCACCAACGTCACCCGGTCCCCCGGTGTCGTTGCATGTGCAGCAGGGTCGGTCCACGGGTGGCACACGATCGACGGGTCCGGGTTCCGACACATCGCCCGTGTCGCCTCAGCGTTGAACACGAGCAGTTGACAGTAGTTCGGCCGGCTACGGATGTAGCCGTGAACGAATTGGACCGACGGTCGCCCGGCCTTCCTCGCGAACCGCTCGCCCACTCCCCCGTCTCCGTAGTGCGACACGACGACGTCGTGCTCGCGTGCGAGCTCGGCGATCCAGCTACGGCCCCGCCGGCACGTCTCGACGGTCACCCCGTCGAGAGTCCATCCCGTCGAGGTCGACCCCAACGCCACCGCGGTGACGCTGTGGCCGACCTCGACGAGACGAGCCATGAACTGGTGAGTTGCGAGCCACGCCCCTACCCGACTGCCGGGCGGGTAGTTCGGAGTGACGGCGAGAACTCGCATCACACCTCCGGGTCAGCTCGACCCGGCGTCCAACGTGAGCTTGACGCCACGGACGAACAGGCGCGAGTGGAACGACCCGTTGACCGACTCGTCGGGGGTGAACCGGCCGTCAGCGCCGATGAACCCGTAGTCGGTGACGGGCGACGCGCCGACGAACACGTCGCAGGCGACGATGTTCTCGAGGGTCTGCGAGTCGAGCACCTCGACGACACGGATCGCGAACCCGTCCTGCGCAGCCGAGAACCCGGCGGGGGCACCACGCGGCACGATCGGCGCCTTGGTCGCGAGCACGAACGCGGTGCGGTGGTAGGCGTACGCCTCGTCCGGCGGGATCGCCGGCGAAGCGAGCACCTCGAACCCGGCGACGTCACCGATCACACCCTGCCGGAGCGTCTGCGTCGTGCCGGACTGGTCGGCGCGGGCGAACTGCGGCGACTCCTGCAACGCCGCCTTCACGGACGAGCCGACGACGAGGAACCGGTCGTCTGGCGGCACGTTGCTGTCGTCGAGATGCTTCGACGCCTGCACGATCGCCCCGTACGGCCGCGACGGGTCGATCGTGACCTCCCACTCGTACGAAGCGTCCATGATCGCATCGGCGACCAGGGTGTCCTCGATGCCGCGGGCGATCCCGGTGAGCATCGGGTTCATGATCTGCCGGGCGAAGTTCATGATGTCGAGCGTCTGCTCCTCGTCGGTGAGGGGGACGTCTCGGTACAGGTTCGTGTCGAGCGTGACAGGGACGCTGGACTCGAACAGCCCGCGCCTGGTGCGGCTCGCACCGGAACGCATCGCACGGGTGTTCGCCGTGGTGTACGCCGGGACGCGCACCGTGATCGTGTCGTTGAGCGCACCGGTGAAGTCACCACCGGCGTTCACCCACACGGTGCGGGCCAGGGTCAGTCGGCGGGCCAGGGCCTCGAGGGCTGCATCCCGGACCGCCGAGGACTTGAGGAAGCTGGACATAGGTCAATCCCCTTCTTGGGTCATCGCGGCCTGAGCCCGCCCGCCATCGCTTGCGCCAGCTTCTCGATCTGAGACTGAGCGTCGTCGTCGTTGAGCGGGGTGGTCAGGTTGGACTTGGGTGTCTGCCGTGTCGGCTGCGGGGCTGCCGTGCCGGCTCCCCCGATCGCTTCGAGCAGCTCGTCCGCTGCCTGCATCATGTCGACTTCGTTGTCGAAGTCGGGGAGGAACTTCACCAGCTTCGCCGGCAGCTCCTTCTCGGCGGCGACCTTGAGCTTGAGCGCTTCGACGGTCGCCTGCTGAGCGCGTCGCCGCTCCTCCTCGAGCATCGCCTGGAGCTTCTCGGTCTCGGACTTGCCGGCCATCTCGAGCTCGCGCAGCTTCGCCGCGGCCTCGGCGTTCGCCTTGGCCTGCGCCTCGTGCTTGCGGGCGAGCGCCTTCCACTTGGCTGCTTCCGCGGCCAGGTCGGGCTGCTGCTCGGGCGGGTCGGTCTGAGCGGCGCCGCCGGCGGCCGGGTCGTTCGCCTGGTCGCCGGGGATGGTCATGCTGTCGTCGGACATGGTGTGTTCCTCCGTGTCGGAGCCGCGCGCCATGTCGGCCCGCGGATAGGGGGTTGGGTTCTCGCGCATCCCATGTCGGGATGCAACGACCTCAGAACTCGCCGGACTCGACGAGCCGCCGGAACACCGATCCGGTGTCCCCGTCAGCGGATTTAGCTTGGTCCCACAACGCCCGGAACCGTTCCGCGCCGGGCGGCCACGCCGCGTCCTGGCGGTACACCGGTTCCGGTACGCAGTGGCAGTTGTCGTGCGGCTGGAAACCGGCCGTGTCCTCGCCCTTGTAGACCGGGCCGCGGCTGGAGAGCATCGCACAGAACGCACACGGCCGGCCGGACGTGACCCGCGCCCATCCGAGCGCATCACGGTCCTCGCTGATCGTTGCCGTGATCGTGTCACGGCCACCGTTCAACGCGTGCCGCATCGCTGCCGCGGCTGATCGTGCCTCCGCTGTCCGCATCGCTCTGTCGATCGACACGCCACGCGCCAACGCCTGCTTCACGGCGACTGGCCCGGTGACCAACAGCGACGTCGTCACAGCCGCCGACGGGGCCACCGCAGCCAGCACGACAGGAGCAACAGCACGTGCGCCGAGCTCGAGCCGCTTGAACGTACGCACGTAGTTCGCCGCCAGCTCGGCGGATGCCCGCCGGTTGGTGCCGACGATCGGGGCCGCGGCAGCGATCCAACGGTCGAACGACTCGTCGAGGTCGTCAGGATCGAGCAGCGGCCACACCCGACGCAGTTGCACCACCGACTGCGCGGCGATCCTCGCCTGTGCGACGCGATGCATCTCAGTGAGCCGGCGGGCGGCAACCGTTGCCGCCACCGGTCACGCCTCGCTGTCAGCGGCCAGCGCGTCGCCGAACGGTACCTGCACATCGCTCAACTGGCGCAGCAGGTCACCCATAGCGTCGTCGCTCTCGCGGAGCTGGCGGGCGCGTTCCCGGTCCTGGTCGGACAGGAACGGCACCTTGTCCCACAGCACCTCGACCGGGATCTCCAACGACTGTGCGAGCTTGCCGAGCGCGTCCGCGGTCTGTGCCAGCGACCGGGCCTCCATGTCCCGCCACCGCACCTGCGCCATCGGGTCGACCGGGACACCCATGATCTCCCCCGACAACGCGAACACCTTCTCCCACGCCTCGCCAAACACAATCTTCCGCTGCTCCACCTTCCGGTTGAACGCAGCCTCGACCGCGGCCAACGCCTCCGCCGAGATGTTCGACAAGTCAGCGGTGAGCACCGTCGGCGGTGTCTGCGACACCGCCGCCAACGCCCGCACATCCTCGATCGGCGCCTTGAGATGCCCGTCAAGCGGGGTAGGCGGCAGCGATCCGAACTTGGCGTCCGGTGACGTCGCCATGAGGATGTCGGACACCTTCAGCATCTGTTCGATCTGCTTCTTGCCGTCCTCCGACTCGGGCATGGTGAGTCCGGTCGCCGTGCGGACAGCCCACGAACCGAATCGTTGCACTGTCAACCGGTCGAACACGTCCTGGTCGATCCGGGACGCAACCGGGATGTACGGCTCGACCTCGCCGAGCGCGCGCCCGGTGATCGTCCGCCGGTTGCAGAACTCGACCACCGGCACCGTGCTGAACCCGTGCGGGCGCGGGTCATCCACCGGGAACGGGGTCCCGTTGCGGGTCTCGAACAGGTAGACGTGCGTAGCGTCGAACAGGACCCCCCGATAGTCGACGAGCGCACCCCTCGTCTGCCGCCACCTCGGCAACGGCTCCGCCGCGATCGCGTACACCGGCCACTCGTCGTTCGGGCTGTCCCAATAAGCGGTCATGTCAGCCGACGTGTAAGGCCTCCACTCCGGCACCGCCATCTCGCCCTCGTCCCGCCGAATCATCGGCTTCGACCGGGCCCGCGGCATGTCGGTCGGCAGCACAGCCACATAGCTGATGCCCGTCGTGAACGCAGCCTCGTACACAGCGGACTGCTTGCCGTCCATCCGGTTGGCCTGCCACACCGCCCACAGCAGGTTGTCCTCGCCGGCGTTGTCCTGCCGGTACCCCTCCACCGACAGGGCCTGCGTGAGCGACTGGACAATCAGCCCCAGCCACGGGGTGATCGCCTTCCGTTGAAGCTCCCTGAACTCGGCCGACGCCGAGTCCGGCACGTCGGGAAGGTCCTGCTTCCCCAACGCCCACTTCTGCCACTCCTTGGACCGCTCACGATGGTCGAGCCAGTCGGGCCACAGATCCGACACCAGTCGGCTCACTTCAGCAACGTCGAGCATGTCACCTCCGGAACCCGTAGAACACGCCCGGTTGCTTCCCGGCCGTCTTGCCTGCCATCACCAGCCGGCGCACCATCCGGGCGCCGATCATCGCGACCGCCGCGTCGATCTTCTTCGACGACGACCTCGACTCCTTGGCGATCGACACGCCGTACCGGTTCGGGGACCGGCGAGCGTTCGCCACATGCCGGCTGAGGATCGGGTTGCCGTCATGGGTGAACATCCCGTCGGCGATCTCCTGCGCCACCAACTCCGCCTCACGGGTGAACTCGCCGACATGCGACCGCATGTCCCACGCGATCGGCTCCGGTTGCTTCCCAGACGGCACAGCCATGATCCGCAGCCGGTCCCGATACCGCTGCGGCCACGTCACCTTGACGAACGACTCCCACTCGGCGACGTCCGCGAAGAACGCGACCACCTTGTGCGACGCGAAGACATGATCGACAGCCAGGTCGACGAGCTCGACCGGCACCACGTCGTCGGTGTCGTGCGACGGGTCCGGCTCCCAGATCGTCGGTGACCCGTCAACCTGGCGCGGCACAAACACGTGCCCGTCGTCCACCCGGCAGGCGACGAGCGCCGTCGCATCCCTCGACTTCGACCCGTCGAAGAACAGAACGACCTCGTCATCCGGTGCCACAACAACCGACGGGTCGGCCAACGCGCCCCACTGCCCCGACTCGAGCCACGCGTTCGACGGCGCCACCGGCCGATTCAGATACTTGCGGATCGAATCATCCGGGTTCGCCGACGCACGCCAGATCCGCTGAATGATGTTCTCCAAGTCGACCCACGGCGACCCGGCGTAGACGTGCTCGAGCGCCGCCATCAGCGACGCACGATCCGACATGTCCGTGTCCGCCGGCGCAACACGAGCGTCGTAAAGGATGCGCTGATCGGCCCGGCTACGCCCTTCCTCCTGCGCCACCCAGTCGTCGAAAGTTGCTTCTGCAACTGACCCGGCGCCGATCGTCCACGCATTGCAGGTGTGCACCATCCTGCCGCCGGTCTTCGTCAGGTTGTCGATGACCGTGCTGTTCAGCTCCGGGCCGTTGTTCGACGGCAGCCAGTGCTCAGGCTCGTCACCGACAGCGAACGTCGTCTGCGCACCCTCCGCCGACGTGTAGCTCGACGTGATGACCTCGAGCGTCCCCTCCGGCAGCTTGTAGAACTGGGTCTTGCCGACGTCGATCCCGTACCGCTTGGCAAGCGGCCCGTCCTTCGGGCAGAACGCCCGGACGAACCTCATCGTGTTCTTCGTCTGCGCCTCCGACGCGGCGACGATCTGCACCCACGGCATCTCGACCGGCTTGCCAACAGCACCACCGAGCACCCGATCGTCGAACCGGTCGAGCCGCACCGGCCCGAGGAACTCGGCGAGCGCGAGCGCCGCAGCGAACGGCGAGTTGTGCGTTGGGATCATCGACTCGCCGGCCAAGAACACGCCGCCTTCAACGGTGATGCACCGCATCGGCACGGACTCGACCTCGTCGGCCGAGACAATGTGGCGGTAGCCACTGAGTGCGCCCTGAACTCCACGGCCGGGGCGTTCCCGTCGGTGCCGTGCATGGTAAGCGTCGAGCGCCGCCTGCTTGCGCGGCAGTAACGCGATCACCCGGCCGGCCGGGACCGGGGCGCACACTCGATACCGCGGCCCGCAGTCCCGGCCGTTGAGTCGGGCTCGGTCGACCGCCATGCGGGCTCGAAGCCCGAGTGAGCGCATCAGCTCAAGCGTTCCGACAGCGAGCCGCTTGGACACGACTGCGATCTCGATCTTGCCCTGCGACACATGACCGTCAGAATCGACCAGCCCCCGCAGGACGTCCCACCGTTGCCCCTCGGACGCGCGTAGCACGATGTCCGGGATGGCCTTGTCGTCGCACACGCCGAGCGCCCGCAGCGCCGCCAACACGGGGTTCTCTTTGCCGCCACGACGACCAGGCGAGATGGCGAGCCGATGGGATGCACCGTTGCCCCGCTGCTCGCGCCAGACGATCCCGCGATCGTCGAGGATGTCAGCGATCGCTGGCATGTCGTCTCGCCCGACTGTCAGTCGAACGGTCCCGCGCTCACCATCGCCGAGCCAGAAGCCGAGGAGCCACGGATCGATGCCGAGATCGACCTCAGCGCACTGCAACGGGTCGGCGACGCGGACACGCCAGCGGCGCGCCCCGTTCCGCCGAGGCAGCACAACCTCGGAGGCGATCTCCCGCGTCTCGACAGTCCGCTCGGCGTACTTGGCTCGCAGATCCTCGACGACCCACTCGTGACCGGCGCCCGCGACGATCGCTGATCCGTCCGAGAACTCGACTCTGTGCGTCGGCTCGCCAATCAGCACCGGACCAACCCCGAGCACCTGGACCGGCCGGCCATCAGCGCCGAACACCATGTCGCCCGGCCGGATCTCGCCCATCGACGTCCAGCCGGATGGCGTCGGGATCGGCGTGTCAAGAGCGAGCGGTTTGCCCTTCCCCTTCGCCTGCCTCCTGACCCCGAGGTTGAACAGCCAGCGGCCCTGATCGTCGATCGCGTAGAACCACAGCAGGAAGTCGACCTGATCCCACGTCGGCCGGAACGGCTTGCCAGCATTCGGCCCGTCCGGCTGAATCAGGTTCTCCATCATCCACTCGACGACACCCACACCGAGCGTGCGGACCGACCCGTCGAGCGGGAACGGCGGCATCGTCACCAGCCGGTCGGCCGGCGCAACCTGAGACCAGTCGACAGCAGCGAGGGTGGCAGCACTCATGGGTCGCCTCCCTCCCGTAGAGCGTCAGCGGTTTAGCGACTCCTTCCATGCGCGGAGATCGGTCACGGGCGCGGGTGACGCCTCGTCGATGTCCTGCTGCGGCCGCGTGAGCTCGAGCGCCGCCCGACGGCGGTCACCCTCAGTCACGAGCAGCGCCGTGCACAGCTTCAGCCACGCCGTCAAGGTCGCCGCCTTCAACGCCCCCTCGGCGGCTAGCTCCCGGTCCATCGCGTCGCACATCAGCCACGCAGATGACCAGTCCGACGACTGGTAGAACGCCGACTGCCCCGACGAGCGGAGCGACAGGTACCACC
>Ga0207867_1001597_pt1 | contig 15614 bp, 21 predicted proteins | sample HigsolmetaAR206D_FD_184838 | JGI IMG/M metagenome (GOLD analysis project Ga0207867, IMG submission 184838) | Ionic liquid and high solid enriched microbial communities from the Joint BioEnergy Institute, USA - AR20-6-D (SPAdes) (version 2) ...
CGGCTTTCTCATGGTCCACAATGCCTGGGTGGTCGCGGTAGGCAATCGTCACGATCTGGTTGAGGCCGCTAAGACGATGGAACCTTTCGACGATGCCATGGCTACCGTCTACGCGGAGCGAGCAGGCGTAAAGAAGGCCAAGGCCGCCGAATGGATGGACAACGAAACATGGTTCAGCGGCGAGCAGGCGGTTGCCAATGGTTTGGCGGATGGTTTCCTGCCAGCCGATCAGATAGCCGAAGACAAGACGAAAGCAGCGGCGGAAAAGGCAATCAATGCCACGCGCCGCGTAGATGTCTTGCTTGCTCGCGCCGGAATGCCTCGCGATGAGCGCCGTAGACTCATTGGCGAGGTGAAAGCCCCGTCTGCCGTAGCGACGGGTGAACGTCCTGCCGTAGCGGACGATGACGCACTGAAGGCTGCAATCCAGCAGCTTCGATCCACAATCCGGTCATAGGAGAAAACGATGACCAAGCATTTTGCGACGCCGCGACGCGGCATTGTCGCCGTGCGTGCTGACGCTAGCGGCGACATCAAGGCTCTGTTTGCTGAGCTTAACAAGGACTGGGAGTCTTTCAAAGCCTCGATGGCGGAGAAGGACAAGGAGCTCGCCAAGCGCTTCGATGACGTGGTGACGACCGAAAAGCTTGAGCGTATCGAGGCGTCCATCAGCGAGACGAACGCCAAGTATGAGGCAGAGATTGACAAGCTCAATGCCCGGCTTGCCGCCATTTCGGTCAATGCGCCGGATGACGGCCTGTCAGACGCCGAACGCGAATACAAGGCAACTTTTGAAGAGTGGTTCCGCACCGGCGAGGGCGAAAGCAAGGTCAAGGCCGCGCTCAAGTCCGGCCAAATCCGTGCTGCCGGCGAGTATTCGGTAGGCGAGGATGATCGTGGTGGCTATACCGCTCCCATTGAGTGGGACCGCACCATCACGGACCAGCGTGTTGAAATCTCGCCCATGCGCCGTTTTGCCTCCGTGCAGTCGGTAACCGGGCAGGGCTTCAAGCGCCTTTACAACCTGCATGGGACTGCGTCGGCGTGGGTTGGCGAGACGGACGCTCGCACCCAGACTGCCGGTTCTGTCCTTGCCGAGTATGCGTTTTCGTTCGGTGAGATCTACGCGATGCCCGCCGCAACGCAGCGCATTCTTGAGGACAGCGAGATCAGCATCGAGCAGTGGCTTGCTTCTGAGGTCAACATCGAGTTTGCCCGCCAGGAGGGCCTGGCCTTCATCAATGGCGACGGCGTGGATAAGCCAAAGGGAATCCTCAAATACGATGCGACTACGGAAGGCGCATTGCCGCCTGCACAACGCCATCCGCTTGGCCCCATTGCCGAGGTGCCTACTGGCGATGCGAACGCGCTGACGGCTGATGGGCTCATTGATCTGGTTTACGATCTGCCGGAAGATCGCTCGCAAGGTGCGGCAATGTTCGCCAACCGCAAGACGCACGCCACCATCCGCAAGATGAAGGATGGGCAGGACAACTATCTCTGGCAGCCGCCCTTCCAGGCGGGTCAGCCAGCGATGGTCCTTGGCTATCCCATTCACGAGCTGTCCGGTCTGCCGGACATCGCGGCGGGTGCGATCCCGGTCCTGTTTGGCAACATGGCTGAGACCTACCGCATCTTTGACCGCGTGGGCATGTCCGTTCTGCGCGATCCGTACACCAACAAGCCTTACGTGCTGTTCTACACGCGCAAGCGCGTTGGTGGCGGTCTTTGGAACCCAGAGTGGATGCGCTATCACCGTGTTGGTGTGGCGACTCCGTCCACCTAAAGGGGCAAGGGCGGGCGGCCTAGTGTCGCCCGCCTGTTCATCCAATGAAATTCATCAAGCAATTTCGTGGGGTGCGGCGGGGTGATGTTTATCCTACCGCATTCCAGCCTGGCGACGATTGCCCGGACGAGCTTTTGCAGGCGGCCATAGAGCAGGGGGCGGTGGATCCGATATCTACCCCGCGCCCTATTGGTGGCCCGACTGGCGAGCCCGTCCCTGTGTCATCGTCGCAAGCGGGCCGTCAGCGGGCGAAGCGCCCATCGCGCAAGCGCAAGGCCGCGCCTACGTCCTGACGATCAACAATTCATGGGCGCTCGCCCCCTGGGCGGATGCTCTTTATGCAAGCGATCTTGCATGGTGGCAGGCCAATGGTGGCGTGTCGCAATTCAGAGGCCTGAAAGTCTGCCGGCATCCAGAAGCCCCAAACATATTCCCCGATGTGCGGTTCGTGCGGATGGCGCGGTGCAATGGCCGCTGGCGCGATGAGATGGTGCTCGATGAGCCGTATACCATCGGGGCAGGCGGCAACAGCGGGTTCCAAGCACTTAATCTCGCGGTGAGGTTTGGTGCCAAGGTTATCATCCTCGTGGGGTACGATATGCGCGTTGATCGTGGGACGCACTGGCACGGCAACCACGAAGGTGGGTTGAATAATCCCGACGCGCCGCTCGTTGCAATTTGGCGAGAGCATCTGGACAAGGCGGCCCCGTCGCTCGCGAATGCTAGTGTCACCGTCATCAATACCAGTCCGGTTTCGGCGCTCACAGCCTATCCGAAAATGTCATTCAGCGAGGCATTGGAACATGCATCGGCCCATACTTATCACGCCTCCTGATATCCTGCCCGTTTCTCTCGAAGATGCGAAAGCCCATCTGCGCGTGGACTTCGAAGATGACGATGCGCTGATTGAGGGGCTGATTAAAGCGGCGACGGATTATCTGGATGGGTGGAACGGCATCTTGGGGCGGTGCCTTGTCGAGCAGGAATGGCGGCAGGACTTTGACACCTTTGAGCCGTCACTACCTTTGGCCCTCGGCCCTGTGGCATCGATTGTAAAGGTCGAGGCTGGCGGCCAGGCAATCGATCAAGCGATCTACACCTTGCAGACCGATGCGGCGGGCATGTCACGGGTCACTTTTACAGAGCAATTACAGGGTCCTGTGAGCGTCACCTATCAAGCAGGCTATCCGGTGGAAGATGGCAAGGCGCAAATCCCTGCCGCCTTGAGGGTCGCGATCCTGCTTCTCGTCGGCCACTGGTATCAGAACAGAGAGGCAGCGACGGCTAAGAGCGTAGCTGAACTGCCTTATGCGGTATCGGCCCTGATCGCGCCCTACAGGAGGACGGGCGTCTGATGGATGCGGGACGCCTTTACGAGAAAGTCGCCTTCGACAAGCCCGTCCAGCAATCGGACGGGCAGGGCGGCACGATCAACGGCTGGGAACAGCAGTTCGAATGCCGCGCCCATTTTCACCTGATGCGCGGCAGCGAGACGGTGCAGGCGTCACGGCTGCAGGGGCAGCAGCCAGTGATCGTGACCATCCGTGCATCGAGCGATGCGCGGCAGATCGAGCCGGGTTGGCGGATTAGGGATGTGCGGTCGGGCACAATTTACCAGGTCAAGGAGCCGCCTCGGCTGACCGAGGACCGGGCATATTTCGAGATGCTGGCGATGAGCGGGGTGGCGGGCTGATGGTGCAGGGCCTCGACCGCTTAAAGCGCAAGCTGACCGTCACGATCCCCGCGCGGGTTCGCGAGCGCACGCGGGCGGCCATGGAAAAGGGCGCGAATGAGCTTGTCGCGATGATGAAGAACTTCGCGCCGGTCGATGACGGCGACCTGCGGGATTCGATCAACTGGACTTGGGGCGATGCTCCCAAGGGTGCGTTTGTGTTTGCCAAGTCGGAGCCGAATGACGCGGGCGAGCGGATCACGGTCTACGCTGGCGGCACGAACAGCCGTGGCGTGGATGTCTACTGGCATTTCTGGCAGGAGTTCGGCACACGGCACCATCCGCCGTCGCCGTTTTTCTTTCCGAGCTGGAGGACGCTGCGCAGGCGGATCAAGGGCCGGATCACCCGCGAGATGAAGAAGGGTATCCGCGAGGGCGCGAAATGAGCGCATCAAACGAACTACAGGCACTGATCTATTCGCGCCTCACCACCGATGCCGGCGTGGCGGCTCTGGTCAATGGACGCGTCTATGACAACCCGCCCAGCAACGCAGACTTTCCCTACGTATCCTTCGGGCCGTCTGATGTGGTGGAGGATGACGCAGACTGCATCACCGGCCGCATTGAGACAATCCAGATCGATTGCTGGTCGCGCTACCAGGGCGGGTTCAGGGAAGTGAAGAGCCTCGCGGATGCAGTGAAGAAGGCGCTGCACCGGTATAATGGCGCGCTCACCGTCAATGCGTTGGTGGAGATGACCGTCCAGAGCGTCCGGCACTTTCGCGACCCTGATGGCATTACGTCGCATGGCGTGGTGACTGTGCAGGCGATTGTCGAGGAGCTGTGACAATGGCGTGGGCGATCTTTCACAAGCCTTTCAACTTTGACTATCGCCCGCTGAAGGCCGTCTCGCAGCTTGTCCAGCCGTCTCCGGAGCCGCAGCAGTTCCCGGAGCGCCTCATCGAGGCGGCTGTGGCGAAAGGGGTAGCAACGCGCGTCGAAAGCCCCAAGGCCGACGAGGCGCGGCAATACAAGCGTAGCAAGCGCACTAGGAAATCCAAGACACCTGAGACCGGGCGAGATGCCCATTAACCCCGGCTGGTCGCTGACTGGCCTGTCTTCGAATGGAGAAACGCAATGGCGCGTGCTGTAACTGCCAAATACGAGGAGATGATCCTCGAAGTCGAGACCGAGACACCCGGCACCTACGCCGCGATCTGCGGCTTGACGGATGTCACGATCAACCGAACATCGAATATCGACACGTCGGAGATCCCCGATTGTGACGACGAAAGCCTGCCGCTTGCGCTGGAGCGCCAGGTGCGCTCTCAGGAGGTCACTATCTCGGCCACTGGCGTATGGGCGCTGCAGAGCAACGAGATGATGCTCGATTGGTGGTACTCGGGCGCGACGAGGAACATTCGTCTCCGCAATAGCAAGGCCGAGAATGACGGCGAGGCGGGCGACACCTATGCCGAGGCTGGGCCGGCACTGCTCGCGAGCCTGAACAACTCCCGCACCAAGGGGCAGAAAGTCTCGGCCGAACTGGAAATCCAGTTCGATGGTGTGCCGACCCGCACATTGGTCACGGCTCCCTGATGCGCGGCATCGAAATCACCTGGCCCGGTGGTGAGCACGAATTCAAGCTCACCATTGACCTCCTTCGTGCCCTGCAAGAGCGCTGTGATGCCGGGCCTGCCTTCATCCTTCAGCGCCTTTCGACGCAACGCTGGCACGTCGATGATGTGGTCTCGACCATCCGCCTCGGCCTGGAGGGCGGAGGGATGGGGAAGGAAGCAGCACGCAAGCTCGTCACGAAGGTTCTGGATGATCGACCGATCGCCGAGCTTGTGATGACGGCTCAGGCCATCCTTATGGCAGCGTTGTACGGCGCGCAGGATGACCCAACGGGGGAATCTCCAGCGGGAGGGGAGAACGGCAAGCGCGAGAACCCCTCCCGCGAGGAAAGTGGCGCTTCTCCAGCTTCTACCAATGGACCCATGCACTCCACCGCGACATCGGAAGCATGACGCTGTGGGAATTCGCGGCGGCGGTTGACGGGTACATCCTCGCCAATGATCCCAAGGCCAAGCCGAGGGGCGGGGACATCGACGAGGAGCGCCTGGCGGAGCTGGGGATAGTGGGGTTTTAGTCCAGGAAAAAGCTCTCTGGCAGGCAAGTGATGGATCCGATCCCGAGGCGCTCACTATGGGTGCCGAGTGCCTCGGCGACGGCGATGTGTTCGCGCTTTAGCCTCTCGCACTCGCCTTTCGGAATATCCCGCACGATCTCCCGTTCCGAGTTCCCGATCGCGTGTATCAGCCGGTATGTTTCGGCGTTGGCGGTGGCCGTAGCAAGAATGGCGATCGCCGTGATGGTAACCAGCCTCACTCAGGCACCTCCGCGTTTAGTTGCCGTCCATTCCAGCGTCGTGATGACCTTGAACAGGGCAAGGGTCAAAACCCCGAACCCAAAGAGAACTGCAGCCAGTATCTGATGAATGGCAGACTCTGACGCTGCGGCCACAAGTAGGCCAGCCGCAATCTGAAGTAGCGCCAGCACAATGATCACGAAATTCATGTTCCCCTCCGCGAGGTATCTATGGCTACGGATGTTGAGCGCCTAATTGTAAGGCTAGAAGCTACGCAGCGCCAGTTCGAGAGACAGCTCGCAGCTGCTAATGCGACGGCCAATAGGCGCGCGCGCCAGATCGAGAGCCGTTTTGCGCAAATGAACCGGAAGCTTGGGCAATCGTTCGCTGGATTGGGGAAGCGGCTGCTAGGCGGCTTCGCGGCGGGCTTCGCTATAAATGAACTGCAGAAGCTCGCGGACGCCGCGACGAGGATCGACAATTCGCTCAAAGTCGCTGGGGTGTCGGGGCGTGATCTAGACCGCGTTTATAAGCAGCTGCGAGACAGCGCCATCCGCCACGGCGCGCCGCTGGAAACGCTTGTGCAGTTATACAGCCGTGCTTCGATGGCGGCGGATAATCTAGGCGCTTCACAGGATGATCTGACCAAGTTCGCGGAAAACGTGGCTATGGCGCTCCGCGTAAGCGGTCAGTCGGCAACGGAAGCGGCTGGTGCGCTCCTCCAACTTTCGCAGTTGCTGTCGGGCAACATCGTGCAGGCGCAGGAATACAATTCCCTTATCGACGGTGCTTATCCTTTGCTTCGGGCCGTCGCGGCTGGCTTGAAGGAAGCGGGCGGGGATGTCGGCAAGCTGACGCAGATCGTCAAAGATGGCGAGATGCCGACGAAGGCATTCTTTGATGCCTTCCAAGCTGGCTCTGTCATCTTGGAAGAGCAGGTCGCAAGCTCCGAACGGACTTTCTCGCAGGCGTTCGAAAATCTTCAGACTGCGCTGATCGACAGCGCGCGCGAGTTCGACAAGGCGACCGGCGCAAGCCGCAATTTCGCGACCGGCATTGATGCCGCAGCACGCACGATTAACGACTTCGAAGTCGATACTTTCATTCAGAAGATCAAAGACGCGCATGACGCTTTTGCTGGGTTTTTCAACGACCTCGGCAATGCCCAAATCTTCAAAGATCTAAACGAGCTTCTCGGCGTCACAAAAGACGGCGAACTGGTCAACTGGGAGGCTGAGGAAGCCCATCAGGAAATCTCGGCGCTAGAGCGCGAAGTAGAACTTCTACAGAAGACGATTGAGAAAAACACGGAACTTGGCTTCGACAATTCCGAGGCCTTAGCCCGTCTCGACGAAGTGCTGGCCCGCCTCGCGGCAGTGCGCGCTGCTGCTGCCAATATGCCGGAAACCGTTGAGCTTGACCCGCTCGCCATAGCGAACCGCGACAAAATGATAATGGCGAGCGAAAATGCTCGCCGCGAAGCTTTGGGGGCAGGCAAGCCTCCCGTCGAAGTGAAGCCTGTGTCGCTAACCGATTACACGGTTCCAAGCAAAGGTGGCGGCGGGACGAAGGGCCGTGGTGGTAGCTCGCGCCAGAACGACTACGAGCGGGAAGTGCAGCGGCTCCGTGACCGGATCGCATTAACGCAGGCAATGACGGCGGCCCAGGCCGAGCTAAACCCACTCATCAATGATTACGGCTACAGCCTCGAACGCGCCGCAACGGTCGTCGAGCTTGAGAACGCGGCGAAGCGGGCAGGGATCGAAATCACCCCGCAGCTTCGTGCGCAGATCGAGGAACTGGCCGAGGCATATGCGACCGCAACGGCAGAGGCCGAACGGCTGGCCGAGGAGCAGGACCGCGTGCGCCAGGCTGCCGACGATATGCGCATTCTCGGTAAGGATACCCTGAGGGGCTTCATCCAGGACATAATGAATGGAGTGGATGCGACTGAAGCACTCGCGAATGCACTCGGAAAGGTCGCAGACAAATTGCTCGAAATGGCACTGAACAACCTGTTTTCAGAAACCGGCCCTCGTGGTGGTGGCCTGCTTGGTGGCCTGATTATCCCTGGCATCCTCCACAGCGGCGGTGTGGCGGGTAAGGACGGCTACGGGCACGGTCGCGTGGTGTCGCCTTCGGTGTTCACTGGTGCCAAGCGCTATCACCGGGGCGGCGTGGCTGGTCTCCAGCCAGGCGAGGTTCCGGCGATCTTGCAGAAGGGCGAAGTCGTGTTGCCGCGCGGCGCGAAGGTATCGAGCGAGGGCGGGATGACCTACGCACCACAATACAACATTGATGCACGCGGGGCCGATGCTGGCGTCGAGGCAAAGATCCGGCAGGCCCTGCAGGAATACGACCGTGGAAGCTACTCCCGGTGGGTTGCGAGCTTCCAGCAAGCGAAGAAGCGGAACATTGTATGACGGCATTCCCGAACACGCATCCGAGCATCCGCTTTCAGCACTCTCGCTTCAGGCTGAACAGGACCGTCGCTTCCAGCATGTCAGGCGGCGGCAGGTTCAACTATACCCAGATAGGCGAGCCCTTCTGGACAATCGACTTCACCAGCGTTCCACTGCGTGAAAAGGAACTGGCGCAGCTTGAAGCGTGGTGGAGTTCGCTGCGGGACGGGCTGCGGTCAACCCTTGTCACCCAGAACGTGACCTGCCGCCCGTTCGCTCATATCAATCCGGCGAATGCTGCACCAGCGCAAGACACCGGCACCCTCTCGAGCGTGACCGATGGCAATGTCCTGAACATTGCGAGTGTGGCCAGTGGTCTGGTGCTGCAGCCTGGGGATCTGATTGGGCTGGAGAATGATGCATATCGCGGTCTTCATCGTGTGGTGTCTGTCTCCGGAACGGGGACAACTCGCGCGGTAACAGTCGAACCCCCGCCGCGATCATACGTGGCGGTTGAGGGCGCGCTCGTGAGGTTTGAGAACCCTGAGCTTGTGATGCGACCGGTCCCCGGCAGCTACAGCGTGAATGGCCTGGGCCGTCCGCAAGTATCGTTCCAATTGGTGGAAAGTCCAATTTAGGAGATTGAAATGGCAGAGCGCCAATCATGGATTTTGCGTTCGATCACTCGCATAAGAGAAGGGCTGCACGAGATTGTCTTCGATGTGGACGGGCAGCCCTCAGTTAAGCTCACGATCGAGGGATGGTTCTCACTTAAGAGCTGCCGTGTCGAGCACGCTAGCCTCTTGGGTCATCCGGAAGATCAATTTCGTGATCCAGTTGAATTGCCCGAAGCATACTCAGCAAAAACATTGCGTCGCCGAATGAAAGAAACAGCTTCTGAGGCTGTTGCGGATCCCCGATGTGCACCTCCAGTCCCGAAGGCGCCCCATCCGGCGCATATCGTAAAAGGCCGCCAGATATATGACCCACGTCCATTTCTTGCACAGAGGCGTTCGTAGCGAAAACGTTGCCGTACACTTTGGGTTTCATATCCCCCTCCCAAGTTGAGGGATGAAGTCAAGCACAACCTTTAAGGAGACTCAAGATGAGATGGATTGACGTCGGTAGAACCTTCAATGAGCATGGCGAGCCGCTGGTAGTGTCTGATGGTCCAATTAGCGTGACTGTCGAGCGCATGGAAGAAATCCTTGCGACGTACCGCTCGACTCTCCCGGCTCAGTGCACCTGCGCCGAGGATACCAAGAGAAGTCTCGCCAATCTTACCGGCTACGAACAGTGGGTCCGCCACTATCATAAAGCCAAGAAGCGGAACCTCCTTTAGCCATGACCCTGCCATCATCCGTAATCAATCTGCTGGACGATGGGCGCATCACCATCGTTGGCCTGATCCGGTTTGACTTTGGCACCGGAACCTATGGCTTCGCAAAGTCCGCGACCGGTCTCACATGGAGCGGCCTCACCTATCAGCCAGGCGGCATGATCCAGGTTTCCGATTTCGTTTCAGGCACTGGTACGTCAGCACAGCAGTTCACGATTGAGCTTGCTGCTTCCCCGGATGATGGCCTGACACCGGAGGTTCTTCAGCAGATCGAGCTGGAGGACTACCGCGATCGTCCGGTGACGATCTACGACGCCTATCTGCATCCAGACACTGGTGTGCTGCTGCACGTCGAAGCATTGCGCCGAGGCTACATCGACCAGCTGCGGCACGAGGAAAGCGACGAGGGCTATAAGCTCGTCGCTGAGTGCGAGACCCGTGCGCTCGACTACTCCCGCTCGAACTATCGCAAGCGCAATGCGGCGGACCAGGCACGGCGTGCGCCCGGCGACAAGTTCTACAGCAATGCCGCCACCAGAGGGCGTGAGGAGATCTGGTGGGGCAGGACGAAGGGCAAGTAATGCGACGGCCTGATTGGGAAATCCGCCTCAACGCTGTGATCGAGAAGCACCTGGCGCTGCCGTCACAGTTCGGCGTGTCGGACTGCTACATGATCGCGGCGGATGCCTATGAGGCTGTGACTGGTGAACGACTTTACAAGGGCGTTCGCTACAGCACTGAGGCGGGCGCAGCCAAGCAGCTCCGCAGGCGCGGATTCGAGACGGTCGAAGACGCTTTCCGCGCCAAACTTCCAGAGGTCGGCCGCCTGCTCGCGCAGCGCGGCGATCTCGGTGTCGTCGTGCGCGATGGCGTCATTTCCGGCGGTGTGTTCACAGCCCTTGGGTTCATGACCAGAGGCGAAGACGGGGTGGTATTTCTCTCACCGCTCGATGTCAAATCGGCATTCCGCGTAGCTTAGTCGGCAGGTTTCAGTATGGCATTTCTTGCGTCCATCGTCGGAGCGATAGGCAGCTTTTTCGGTGCTGTTGGTTCCTTCCTTGGGGGGCTTGGCTTTGTCGGCAAGGCACTGCTCGGGATCGGCCTCAATCTCGCTGCGCAGTATCTTCTCCGCAAGAACCAGCGGCCAGAGCCGAGCGGCATCCAACTGCAGGTCCAATACGGCACAGACACACCGAGGCAGGTTGCTTGCGGCCTCGTTGGCATCGCCGGGCACGACATCCACGTCAACACCTACGGCGCGGACAATAAGTGGCTGCAGTGGGTGTTCCAGCTGTCGGATTATCCGATTGATGGTCTCTCTCGGCTCGCCATTAATGGCGAGTGGGTGACGTTGGACTACGACAATCCGCATCCGACCCGCGGCTGGCCGGTGGCTGGATCAGAGTTTTCTGGTCGCGCATGGCTCAAGATATACGATGGGCGGCAGACGGCCGCCGATTCTGGCCTGGTGTCAGCAGCTAATCCGAGCGATCGTTGGACGAAGGACCATATTGGCGTCGGCTGCGCCTACGCGATTTTGACGGCAGAATATGACCGAGAGAAGCCGGGCGGGATGCCGGATCTTTTCTTCGAGGTCCGTGGCGCGCGGCTCTATGACTGGCGCAAAGACAGTACAGTTGGTGGCAGTGGCCCCCATCGCTGGGATGATCCGTCCACTTGGGAATACACGGAAAATCCGGTCGTCATCGCGTACAACTATTATCGTGGGCTCTCGGTCAACGGCGACTTGTTCTGCGGCATGGGCATGGATCCTGCCGACCTTCCGCTCGACAAGTACACGATTGCTGCCAATATCTGTGACGAGCAGGTCAACGGCAGGACGCGCTATCGCTGCTCTGTCATGCTCGACTGTACGGCGCTGCATGGCGAGAACATCGAGGCGATTATGAAGTCCTGCGGCGGCATCATCATTGATGATGTCGAGGGCTCGTGGCCGATGATTGGCACCGCGCAGCCCATCGTGGCGACGATCACGGACGATGACCTCGTCGTTGGCCAGCCGGTGCGCTTCCAGGCCAAGAGATCGATGGCAGAGCTCGTCAACTCTATCTCTGGCACCTATCCGGACCCTGATCAGCTGTGGGCGATGGTCGGCTACGAGACGGTCACGTCCAACGACGCCGTTGCTGCAGACCGCAGGACGCGCGACCTCGGGATGGATTTCCCGATGGTGCGTGACCCACACCAGGCCAAGCAACTGGCGTCGATTTATCTCCGCGAAAATCGCTTTGAGGCGACGGCGGAAATTACACTGCGCCCGCGCTGGATAACGCTCAAGGTCGGTGACTGGATCCAATGGAACAGTGCTCGCTACGGCAACCGGACGTATCTGATCACGTCGACTGAGCTGCTGTCGCTGGAGAGCAACACACCGCGTTGCCGGCGCGTGTCGCTGCAGGAGCGATCGGCCACCATCTACGATGGTGTCTCCCCGCCGAATATCGTCGTGCCGGTGCGGCCGGCAAAGCCGGTATACCTGCAGCAGGTGCAGGGGCTCCTGGTCTCTGCAGTGACGGCTGGCGCCAACGGCAAGTACATGCCTGCGATCCAGGTGACGTGGAGCCCGATCACCGACGTAACGGTGACCGGCGTCGAGATCCAATGGTATCCGGTGGATGACCCATCCTCGGTGGGGTACACCAGCGTACCGGTTGACCAGAGCGCGGTCGTGCTGACGGACGGTGTGGTTTCGGCCACCGAGTACAAGGTGCAGACGCGCCTCATCACGGACCCGCCGCGGCCGGTGACGTGGACCGCGCCCGTGACGGTAAGGACGCTGGACCACGGCAACACGGACATTGATCGCGACGAGATTACCAACGCGATTGGCGACGTGAGCGAGTGGTTTGGTGGCAACGTCCGCGAGACCATCGAGGAGCTGCGCCGCAATGCTCTGCTCACCATTGATCAGGATGCGGCAAATTTCCGCGACAAGCAGGAGCTGCGGCGCGAGCTGTCCAGCACCTTTGGGAGGGCGCGAGCCCAATGGCGGCGCGAAATTGAGGTCGCTACAGGGCCCGATTCGGCGCTCGCGCGGCGCATCGAGGAGCTGGAAGTGGAGGTGGGTGACAACCTTGCCCAGGCTGTCTCTACGCTGTCCACACAGATCTCCGAGGTCAATGGCTCGGTGCAGGCGTTGTCTCAGGATCTGACCGAGCTGCAGGCGCAGGTGGATGATGATATTGCGACGGCCGTTAGCGGCCTCCAGATGCAGATCACCAGCGCCAATAACGCCATCAACGCGCTGTCGCAACAGCTGACGGACCTTGAGGTAGAGGTTGAGAATGATATTGCGACGGCCGTTAGCGGGCTGCAAGCGCAGATCACGGCCGTCAATGGGGCGCTTACATCGCTGTCGCAGGCTCTGACCGACCTTGAAGCTGAGGTCGAAGGTGACATCGCAACGGCGGTCAGCAACCTCCAGGCGCAGATCACATCGACCAACAACGCCGTGACTGCGCTGTCGTCGCAGCTTACCGCCCTGGAGACGCAGATCGACGACGATCTGGCATCTGCGGTTAGCTCACTGCAATCTCAGATATCGACGGTCGATGGGAAGGCTACTGCCAACGCCACGGCTATCAGCAACCTCACCGCGCAGGTCGGTGACATCGCTTCCAGCGTGACCATCCGAGGTGAGGCGTCTGCCTCTCCTGGCGGCGGATGGGCGCGGTACGGTGTGCAGGTCAAGACCGGCTCCGGCGACACTTGGTCGTCGGCTGGCTTCTTCATCGACACGGACGGGAGCAACAGCCGCGTTGTTTTCCAGGCCGGTCAATTCGTGATCACGGACGGCACTAACAACTCGTCGCCGTTTGTCTTCCAGAGCGGAACGGCATTCGTCGAGAACGTCCGGTTGGGCACGCTCTACTTCAACCAGCTCAAATCTACCAACGAGAAGCTGGTTATGACCGGCTACGGATCGAACGCTTCAATCGAGATCTTCAACTGATGTCGCGTCTTTTCATTGGTCACAAGCCGGGGGTCGGCGGCGTGGTCAAGGTCATGCGGTACAATTCCGATGACCCTCTGACCACGCCGAACGAGCACTACGGGAAGTTCCTGTTTAACAGCGAAAATACCAAGCTCGCGTATGTGAAGGACATTACGTCCTATAAGTTCGATCCTTCGATTACCTCTGACGGGATCTACTACTATCCACCCGGCAGCAACTACGGAAATGCGCTGAGACGGCTTGATCGCAACAGCGGCACTAATGTCAGCTTTCAACGCAACTTCATTGTTCCAGGTCGAATTGTCGGTCGTGGGGATATCCCTATCGTTGCAGAGATGCGCCACAAGAAGCCTTTCGGGGAAGAGCGCTGGGGGCCGTTTTCGGAATACGTCGAGATAAGTGAATCATGGGACTATATCTACGGAGAGAACGAGACCCACGCCTCGTACGTGGTCGATCTGCAGCCAACGTTTGGGAGATCAAGTCCGACCTACGATCTCGGTGCGCCAGTCGTATGTCAGGTGTGGAGGTTCGAAGACAATGGGAGACGCGGGGCATTCTTTGATAGTAGTGGTCCGAATAACGAAACGATTTGCTCGATCCTCGATCTGCCGGCTGCCAATAATCCTATGCCGTCCGCTTCGGCAGGCACGTCAGGCACCCGCAACACGTTGATCACCCCTTCTCTCGTGCGCATTGGCAAAGCTGGGGTCAACGCCGACAGCGGCGGCGACAACGTGATCGCGGACAGCACGGCAATCCCCCTCAAGGTCGTGCGAACCGGCCAAGTCGACATCAACGCAGGCAGCTACGTCGATGTATCTTCGCCGTGGCCGCTCTCCGAAAACGCCTATCTCGACTATATCGCCTGGAGAGCGGGGGAGCCGTTAATCTGGCCTGAACCGATCTCCGGCGTTGCCTATGTCGGAGATTGGTCGATCAGGATCACCTATGCTGTCTATCCGGATAAGGTCCGGATCTACAATCGCGGCAGCGTCAATACGACGGTACGGTATCTGATCTGCTCCGACGACACGCAGACAACCACCGGGGGCAATACCGTATTCCGTCGCTTACCGGATGGAAATATCCAGATCAAACGACCCGGATCGTCGGATACAGCGCCAAAGGATGGAGACATCATCCTCGACACGCGGTTCTCGTACTTACCGATCATCGCAGAGGGGTACGTTCACAGGGACAGCTTTACATCGGACACCAGCAATCGGACGCTGGGGGACCGAAAGTATACCGTGACATTCCCTAATGACGGATCGTTCGTCCCTTACGTCAAATTCTATCCGTACCTCGAGGGCGGCGAGATCAGATTCGTGAGTATCGCCACCCTCCGGCCGAGGCGAATTGGAAGCCCGGGTGGATGGGGAACGTACGACGGCTGGGCGTCGTCCAGGAATGCAGTCGCTCAGATCACCAACACATCCGTGACGTTCTGGCTGGCGACCGGGCACCCGTATAGTCTGTTGCCACACTCTGGAGGATTCAATCCGGACTACAGAGACTCGCAGCGCCCGCTCGCCATCCGCTATTACATCTTCGCCCTGCCGGTGAGTTTTTGACCATGACAAGCAAAATTCAGGTCAGCCCGCAAGCGCTTGCGGAGCTGGAGATGCACGTCCGTGCAGCAACCGAGGAAAAGTGCCGCTACCTCGAAAAGCAGTTGCTGATCGCCATCGAGCGCGCGCTGCGCTCCGAAAAGCAGGTCGCTGACCTGCAGGAGGACATCAAGCGAATGCAGCACATCCATGGGGATGCCAATGCCGATTGACATCGACAGGTCCTACTACAACACCGGTACCGCCACGGTCTCCAACGGAGGCACGACTGTGACGGGGCAGGGGACGCTGTGGCTGCAGTCCCTGCGGCCCGGCGATATTTTCGGCACCCATGCTGGTGCCGGAGTGCGCATTGCAAGCGTGGATAGCAATAACCAGCTGACACTCGCTTACCCGTGGAAGGGGCCAAATCAGACGGCCGCTCCCTACGAGGTCCAGCTGACGCCTTACGATTCAGGCTATCAGCCGTCAGTGCGCGAGCTGCTGCAGACCCT
>Ga0207867_1001611_pt1 | contig 15438 bp, 31 predicted proteins | sample HigsolmetaAR206D_FD_184838 | JGI IMG/M metagenome (GOLD analysis project Ga0207867, IMG submission 184838) | Ionic liquid and high solid enriched microbial communities from the Joint BioEnergy Institute, USA - AR20-6-D (SPAdes) (version 2) ...
CAAACGAAATTGTCTCCCAGAACAAAAACCGGTGTACATCCTCCGCAGATTGTGATATAAGAGATCTATCGGAAATTACAAACTGCGGAGAACCTCATGACGAAGCTCTCGAACCAGACTGTGGAGAAGTTCAAGAAGTTCTTCCACGGCAATGACGAGCTGCACGAGAAGGCTGCATACCTGGCTTGCCGCTGGCTGGACGAGAAGGACTACGAGGACATCAGAGAGTACCAAAAGGTGCTCGAGAAGCTCGTCCCCGACTATGTCACCATCACGAAGATGACGCGCCGCCCGTTCGGCTTCCGCTTCATGATCGACGGTCGGGAGTTCTTCTACAAGGTGTTCGCGGACGGTCGATGCACGGCGGGGCTCGTCAAGTGAAAGCGATGCGATTCAGAGTCTCAGATAGGGTTAGGTTGTCCTCGGATGACCTAAACCTTCTCGCGAAGGCGCAGCTCAGACTCGAGGGAGTCGTGCCGCGGAACCGCGAGCGCGTGGAGGTCTGGAGCGCGGGCTTGAAGCGCAAGCGTGCGTACGGGAGAATTGTTGACGGGGAGTTCGTTGTGGTCCTCGCCGGGCCCATCGACCCAGTCGGTGATGAAGCGATCAGGGCTGCGATGCGACCAGTTCCGAGAAGGGGCGACCCATGACGCTCGTAGAGCGGTCACGAGTGGTTGCGATCAGCCAGCATTGAACAGTACCACTCACGAAGAGGAGGTGGAGCCATGAGCGACACCAGTGAGCAGCCGCACAGGACGCAAGAGTACCTGGTCATCTACCGGGGATCGCAAGGCATTGCACAGTGCAACTATAAGCCCCGATCCGATGCGTTCCCGAATGCCGCCGGGATTATCGAGGTCCTGTTCGAGGACGGGAAAGTCGTCGGGGCTCGCGTTGCGGAGTTTCGCGATGAGTGAGGTTACTATCGAAGCCGTTGCATTCCATGACGGTACGAACTGGACAGTCGAGGCGATCGACTGTTTCAATGTGGTCGTCGCGAACGAGCTGTTCGACGGGATCGTTCGACTCCGCGACGAGATCAGCGACGGTGGGCCGTTCTTATTGCACAGCTCGAGACCGGCCATCCACTCGTTCTACCAGGAGATTCTGGATAAGTCCGGGTACGTTGTGAGCTACGGCTTCCTCCGGGTCCACGTCCGATCGTCGCTAAAGCCAAGGAAGAAAGCGGGCGGGCGCCCGCGCAAGGCCAGGGAGGTCGCGCATGCGGAAGCTGTATAGGCGCAATCGGGTCCACCCGGCGGCGATCACGTTCGCTCTCGCTGTTGGGGTATTTTTCCATGTAGTATACCGCATATTCGCCGACTGCGGCCTCTGGGCCGCCTGGTCCAACCACTTCGTATTTTGGAAGTGGGCGTTGGGGTACTGCTCGTGAGCGTGGGCGGCTGAACGTGTGTGTCGACGTGACCAAGGTGTACGCCCGACCGCGACCGCCCTCGAATTAGTGGCTTATCTCAAAAAAACCGCTGTACAATCGAGGCGGCCTGTGATGTGAACTACCGCGCCCCTAAAGGAGTGTGGCTTCCTCGTCCAATTCAACAAGGAATTTTTCGCGATTCAACGACACATGACTACCAATGTCTTCTGACATGGGCCCGCCAGAGGTATCTCCCCGCGCGTGAATTCGGACGGTTCCCGCCCTACTAAGCTGTCCTATCCCATAGGATAGCAAGTTCATGGCTGCGTTATGATCCCGGTCGCAGGAGAAACCGCAATCCGCACAGACGTAAGTCCGGCAAGACAACGGCATCTTCTGCCTATGACCACAACACGAGCACAACTGAGAACTCGGATAGAACCTATCAACCAGAATAATGTCTCCGCCCTTTGTCTGCAATTTCTGTTGCAGCAAGTCACGGAACTGGCGCCAGCCTGATTGTCCAATGGCATCCGCCAGACGATGGTTCTTCATCAAGTTCTTGATTGCCAAGTCCTCCATGACGACAAAGGTGTTGGCATTGGCTATCTGCCGACTGGCCTTGTCGTGGAAATCGCGCCTTTGATTGTGCAATTGCCTATGGAGCTTGGCTAATTTCTGCCTTTGTTTTTCTCTCCGCTTCGATCTCTTGATATTGTTTTTCTTATTCAGGTGATCCAGTCGGCTCAGCTTACGTTGTGCCTTCTTAATCCGTTTTCTGGTGTCTGAAAGATTCGGTAGATCAAATACCTCTCCATCACTCGTGACGGCGAAGGAGGACAAACCCAAGTCAATGCCGATAATCTCGCTATCCAGCACATCTACCGCAGGTACTGCATCCGCTACCTCACAGAGGCATACCGCATACCACCGATCTCCTTCTTGCTTGAAAGTGACAGACTTCAGTTGTCCCTCAATTGGGCGATGACGTACCCATTTGATCCACCCCAATTTCGGCATCTTGATCGATTGGCGAGTGACCTTGAAGTGCCTCGGTGAGTTGGGGATTCGGAAGCTGTCTTGGTTATCGGCCTTAGACTTGAATTTCGGAAAGCCGAACTTCGATTTGAATGTCCGCCGCAGGGCCTTATCTAGGTCGAGGCACTTCTGCTGAAGGGCTTGACTAGGTACGTCCTTGAGCCAAGGGTGTGCATTCTTCAGTTCTGGAAGAAGACTACACATAGCGTTCCCGAAGATGAATTTCTTTTCGGACGCGTAACGCTCCTTTTGTTTGGCCAGCATATAATTCCACAACCAACGGCAGGCACCACCCATCTGGGATAGGCTTTGTTTTTGTTCGTCGGTTGGTTTGAGTAGGAATTTGAATGCCTTATATGCCATGAATGTATTTATGCTCCCTGAAGAGATTGGGGGGGGGGGGGGGGGGGGGGGCTTTCTGGCGATGTTTGGTAAATGCAGTCCTCGAGGCCTACGAGACGCCGGACAGCTGAACTTTGTTGTTTACTTTCTCCGTGTTCTGTGATATAATCTGACCATCAAAATAGGAGGTCAGCATGGACATATTCAACATCGAAGCTCTCTCCCGTTCCGCGGCTCCGGGTGACGTGACCCTCGGCGAAATGCGCGGGTTCATACGAAATAGCGAACTGTTCGCAAAGCTCAGATCGGTGTCCAAGTTCGCCGACCGCCTCCAGGTCAGGCTCTTGGACGACGACGGCGCCGACTTGCCCGACGAGATGACGCTCGATGAGTTCCGCGCGCTCGTGGCCGTCGGTCGGGCGCACTTAGTCATCGACGACATGAGCGGCGGCGTCCTGGCCCCAGCTTAGGAGGAGGTGCCATTGCCAGTCATTACCCAGAAGATCATCTTCCGTGAGGACCTCCGGGCGAACCCGGGGGTCCTTTATGTGTTCGGCGACAACGACATGCGCAAGGGCCTCGGTGGTCAGGCTGCCGAAATGCGCGGGGAACCGAACGCGGTCGGGATCAGGACGAAGTGGGCTCCGTCGGCCGACGCTGACGCATTCTTCTCGGACGACGACTTCGACCGCATTGTCGAGATGATCGACGAGGACCTCGACCGGGTCTATGATCACGTCTCGCGCGGCGGTCTCGTCGTATTCCCGATGGACGGTATCGGGACCGGGCTCGCCATGCTAGGGCTGCGCGCGCCGCGTGTGCTCGACTACCTCAACGAAAAGATCGACGCGCTGAAGACGATCCACGCGTCGGTCCCAGACATCGACCCGTGAAGTGCCAGCTGTTCGGCGGGGTCAACAGGCGGGAGAAGCAGCGATGAACGAGATCGAAGAGAGCCACCGGGAGTCTTCCGGGAAGTACCGTATCTGTGACCTGGCCGCCGAGTACGGTCCGCTCGAGGAGACCTACTACGACCACTTCGCGGACGCCTCGGAGCGGATCGCGTCCGCGTACCAGGCTGTCGGTCAGCTCCTCCTTGTCGCGGGCATTTGCGACGACGCGTGCCCTCGAAGCATCGAGGACCAGGCGATCGATCTCCTGAACATGCTGGCGTACCCGCAGTCTCCCGTCCCGGACTACCCGTGGGACTTCGTCACCGGCGCCCCGATCGTCGCCGCGGCCCGGGACATCATCGAGGACGCCCTCGCGAAGCACCCTGGAGAGAAGCTCCGCTGCGAGAAGATAATCGCGCTCAAGCGCGCCGTCGAGAGCACGGGCTTTAGCTTCGTCTGCTTCGGGGAGGACGGTCGCGGTGTCACCGCGCTTCCTCGAGGTTGAGGCCCTCCGCATCCGGTACGCGGCTTCAGTCGGCGACCTTCGGAAGCTCTACGACAACGCCGGGTTCTGGTTCTACAACGCGCCGAGCGACTACGTCATGATGTGGGCAGCTCTGCGGCACGAGGCCAGGAACGAGATCGAACGGAGAACCAGGAACAGATGACCATCAAGATCTCCACGGTGTCGGGTATCAGCTTCGACCCGTTCAATCCCAGGTCCGAGGATGTGTTCCCCGACGACGTGGTCGGCGCACTCGCCAGGAACAACCGATACAACGGCCACATCGAGTACGACCATTACTCCGTCGCCGAGCACTCCGTCCACATTGAGGCGGCCATGCGGCGCGACGGAGTTCCCGCCAGGACGCGCGCTCTCGGCCTCATGCACGACGCCCCCGAGAGCTTCATCTCGGACATGATCAGACCGCTGAAGCCGTACGCCTTCTTTGTCAAGCCTGGCGGCACTGAGATCGTGAAGTTCGAGGAGCTCGAGGAGCGGATCTTCTACCCGATCACCGAGGTCTTCTTTCCCGGGGTCAGGTGGACAAAAGCCGACTGGAAGATCGTCCACCGGTACGACACGAACATCCTCAAGGACGAGTTCCTCGCGCTCCGCCCCAAGATCCCGCCAAACCCGGAGTGGCTCGGCATCGGCGCAGTGATCGAGGGGTGGCCACCGAGGGTCGCCATCGAGAACTTCTGGCGTGCGGTGCATACCGTCTCGAACGACATCGCAAACGGCCGCTGAAGCATAGATCTCCTGAGCAGCACCAGGAGGATATAGTGGCGCTCACGGACAAGAAGCTGGAGAAGATTGCTGACGAGCTCTACGACAAGGTCGAGCCGGAGATGAAGGCGGACGAGGTCTTTGACATAGTCGACGAGCTCGCCGAGAAATACGACATCACCGACCCGCACGACTACTTCCTCATGGGAGTATTTGTCGGCGATGCGTGGAGACCGGTCAGCGATGACGAGCTAGATGACATCGATGGGGACGAGGAAGACCTCTGAACGCATCGTCCTGGTCGGCATGAATATCCGGGAACGGCTCCAGTCGCGGGGCCGTTTTCGTTGGTGTGGCGGGGCTCTGCATCCCACGACCCCGCCGCGCGGAGAGTGATCACCGCCTACACGATCCCACTCATTAGCAGAACCGCGGTATATTTCTGTGTTCGTGAGGAAGAGGACATGGGGATCGTCACAGTAGCTGAGCTGAGGAAATTGTTCGGGACGCGCACAGCGTACGACCTGGACGAGGTCGCGCGCGGCATGGACCGCAGGATCGTGCGCATGGGGTTCACGACACCTCTGCATGTCCAGCACTTTCTTGCCCAGATTGCCCACGAGTCAGCGGGCCTGAAGGCGACGCGCGAGAACTTGAACTATTCGGCTGCGGCGATCATGAGAGTGTTCGGCGTTGGCAAGCACTCCGCGCGCGTCACGGCCGACGAAGCGAAGCAGTTGGCGCGTAACCCGCAGGCCCTGGCCGAGCGCGTGTACGGCCTCGGCAATCCGAAGAAGGCCAAGGAGCTCGGGAACACCAACCCTGGTGACGCGTTCAAGTTCCGCGGCGCGTTTCCGCTTCAGATCACGGGCAAACGGAACATCACCGAGATCGGCAAGAGGCTCGGATACGACTTCGTCCGTGACCCGTCCCTCATTGACCGCGGCGACATCGCCATCCTCGCGTCGGCCCAGTGGTTCGCTGACCGCTGCCTCCGCGCCGCAGCGCTCGACGACATCGTCGCCGTAACAAAGATCGTGAACGGCGGGCAGAATGGTCTCGAGGACCGGAAGAAGTGGCTCGCGAAGGTGAAGCGGGTCCTGCCGGCTGACGTCCTGGAGGCGAGGCTCTCCAGCGTCGAGCGGGTCGCCGCACGCGAGAGCGTCACGGACCTGACGGACGACCAGGTTGCTATCGTCCAGGCGAAGCTCTCCGAGCTGAACTATTTCGCCGGGCGGGCGGACGGCGTCTACGGGCCGCGGACACGCGAGGCGATCCGGGCATTCCAGGACGACGCCGGCCTCGAGGTCACGGGCGAGCTCGACAATGACACGAAGCTCGCCCTCGTAGCGGCGCGGCCGCGCGAGCTCCGTAACGTATCCGAGCGGGACCTCCGCGAGAGCGGGTCCGAGACGCTCGCGTCTGTCGACAAGCTCAAGGCGGCCGGCGTCGCCGTGGCCGCTGGCTCCGGGGCGACCGGCGCTTCCGACTTCCTGGACCAGGCTAAGGACCTCGTCGACCAGGGGTCTGCCTACAGGTGGCTCGTTGAGGACGCCGTCAACCTGCTCAAGTGGGTGACATCCAACTGGTGGGTTCTCGCCCTGGTCGCCGGCATCGCAGTGTACATCATCGGCCGGAAGATCGCGAAGCGTCGGGTGCACGACGCTCAGACCGGCGCTCACATTGGGAGGTGACAGTGGGTTTCATCGAGAGGATCTTAGGGTCCTTCGCATTCAAGCTGGCAGCTGGTGCGGTGATCCTCGCCGTCATTGGTTACTTTGGCTGGCGTTACGAAGCTGGCATGCGAGCGATCGAGCGCGTGAAGCACCTCGAGAGGACTATCTCACTCAAGGATGAGGAGATCCGCCGGGCCGGGAGAGTCTCGGCCGAGCAGAGGACGCTCGCGATCGAGGCGCAGCGAGCGGCGGAGGCCTCGAAGAAGGCGTTCGACGAGATGGTAGAGAGGGACATCGCGCGCGAGCGGGAGGACGCCAAGAAGGGCGCGCCGCAGTGCCCGTCACTCTCTAGGAGTGACGCAGCCGACCTCAGGAGACTCTGATGTTGAAGATCGTGACGGCCGCCGCCCTGGCGGTGACGCTGGCAGCCTGCAGCACGACGGTGCGGGACGCTCCGAGTCCGCAGGTCGCCCTCCCGGAGGTCCCGGCCGACCTGAGGCCCTGCTTCGAGTCGCCCTTCCCGACGATCCCGGACCGGGACCTCTCGCGTGCCGACGTCAAGCGAATCATCGGCGGTGCGAAGCTACTGGACCGCTCGAAGACCGCATGCGGGCAGAGGGCCCTCTCGTGGATGGAGAGCGTTTCGAGGGAGTATGGCTATGGCCAGTGAGCAGACTGGCAACAAGAAGTTCATGACCGAGGACGAGTACTGGGCCCTCCCCGAGATGGGCGTCGACGACCCGCCCGGCCTGTACCGCCACCCGGAGGCGACTCTTCGCGAGCTGTCTGACGGTTCGAAGACCGGCGCTGTGTGGGAGCGCCGGCGCATCCCTCATGGCGAGTCGTTCCTCGAGGACTGGAAGCTGCGCAAGGTCGTCGTTCGTGACAGACCACATCGCATTCTTGGTGAACGAGGAGCGGGGGTATCTAAGCGCCGCCGGCGCGCGCCGCGTAGTAAACCTGAGACGAATTAGGAGACAGGAAGATGTCGTTCAATCACCTCAATCAGATGACGCGAGAAGAGTACAACGCGCTGCCGAAGATGGGCGAAAGCACCGAGATCCCGAGTCGGCACCCGGCTGACGCGACACCGGCCGACAAGATCGGCTTCATTGTCACCGACAAGGACGAAATTTCTCGCGACGAGATCGCGTTCACTGTCAAGAAGGTCAGGTTCGTTGACTGACGAGAAGGCGCCGTTCGCCTACCCCGACAAGATGACCAGGGAGCAGTACAACGCGCTCCCTGCCCTCGGGTCCGTGACGGACGCCGACGGCCTGGTCCGGCTTACCGCGAGAGTCAGCCCGGTGGGGCGCTACGGCATCGTAGTCCACGTCCGGGACATCCCGGAGAACGCTTACTCGTGGACGGCGAAGCGCATCAAGCTCACTGACTGACAATGGCCTGGCACCCACAGAAGAGTCGATATATCGTCGAGCACCTGCACAAGTACTCCGGCAACCCGGACCGGATCACGGCGCGGTCTGCTCCCGAGCGGACCCTCATGAAGTTCTTCGACACGAACGCCAACGTGAAGAAGTGGAACTCCGAAGGCGTCGTCGTGCACTACATCTCCCCGGTCGACGGTGAGAGGCACCGGTACATCGTCGACTTCTACGCCGAACTCGTCGACGGCACAAAGCTCCTGATCGAGTACAAGCCCTACGACCACACAATCCCGCCGACCCCTCCCAAGAAGCAGACGAAGAAGTCGCGCGAACAGTACGAGTTCGCACTCAGGCGGTGGGCCGTTAACCAGGCGAAGTGGGCAGCCGCGAAAGCGTACGCCGAGAAAATCGGCGTCAAGTTCGCCGTCTGGACTGAGCAGCACCTCAGAGCTCTCGGGATGCGCGTCCTCTGACTATTTCGCTGTACATCTAAGGCCGTTTGTGATATAAAGGACCTATCGGAAATACCGGAGGTTCGCAAATGGCCATCATCTGCTCTACTGAGTACAGCTCCGACCGTTTCTCCAAACTCTGGGAGGACGGCGTCTGCAAGCTCGTGTCCGAAATTTCCGAGATGCCGGTGTCGAGGGTCTTCGACGACGCCTACGACGAGGGGTTCTGGGTGCTCTCCGCCAAGACCGGGAACCGGGTGTGCTTCGCTGTCTGGGGCGTCAATCGAGACTCCGAGGGCGAGATCCTCAGCTGGGAGCTCGTGCCCCTTTCGCCCAGCGGCCGCCCGGACACGGCGCGCCAGGTTCGCGTCGTCCTCTTCAACGACTGACGGAGGACGCCGCAGAGTAGCCTCTGCGGCCACCTGAGAGCCACAAGCGAAGCCCCAACTTGGAGGGAGAACTATGACCCGCAACCAATTCGCCGGCATGCTCTATCGCACCACGATTAACGAAGGGGATAGCGAGATGACTGAGGTTCAAATTGAACGACACGTTGAAACGATCATGGATTTGCTCGATGCGCGGCTTATGTCCGGCTGCTTGTCGTATTCTGAGTATAATCAGGAGGTGCAGCGGCTGAGAGAATGGGCAGACCGGCAATACGATGCGTTAGGCACAGCAGAATTGCACGACGAGGCGGCGCAGTAAGCGCCGCCCCACAAGCTAGAGGAGGAACGACAATGGCCAGCAAAGTCTATCAGAGCGGCGTCTATGCCGCGCCGGGGTGCTGCGGCGAGTATGTCGAGGTCACACGCCGCGACGGGCGGCCAGGGTCGAGCGGCGGGCAAGGAAGGGTGCGCCCTGTTCCTCATCGAGCGCGATGAGAGCTGGAAGATCGTCAACGTCTGGGGCCGGCATCGTCGGCAGAGACTGGATCAAGCCTGACGTGTTCTACACGCTCGTTGACGGTCACCCCGTCGAGATGAAGGCGGCGGAGTAAGAACTAACTGACCAGTGTTCTTGAGAACACCGCACGGTTAGCCCATGCGGCCACCTGAGGGCCACGACCGGAACCCTTAACTTGGAGGAAAGAACCATGAGCGTTATCTCGACCGTCCGCAGTGGCGTTGCAGCCTCTCTCGTCGAGCGCGATACAGCATCCGCTACCGGCGAACGCGGCACAGCAACCACGACTGGTAACCACAGCACGGCATCTGCGACCGGCGACTTCGGCGCGGCATCTGCGACCGGCAACAATGGCGCTGCGATTGCGGCCGGCGACTACGGCGCGGCCTTTGCGACCGGCCTCTACGGCACGGCCTTTGCGACCGGCGATTACGGCACGGCCTCTGCGAATGGCGACTACGGCGCGGCTTCTGCGACCGGCGATTACGGCACGGCCTCTGCGAACGGCTACTGCAGCAGGGCATCCGGCAAGGAGAGGTGTGCCCTATTCCTCACCGAGCGTGACGAGGACGGGCGGATCGTCAATGTCTGGGCCGGCATCGTCGGCAGAGACGGGATCAAGCCCGATGTTTTCTATACGCTCCGTGACGGCAAGCCCGTAGAGGTGGATGGCTGACCCTGCTCAGTAGGGCGGAAGGGCACCAATGTCTTCAACGAAATGGGAGTATTAGGTATGAATGACCGTTTTCAAGCTATTCGCGACGCGCTCGCCATGGGCCCGACGCCGGGGCCGTGGGACGGAACCGACCATTCCGTTTCCCGCCTTTGGTCAAACGGTACAGCAGGCATCCGCGAGTATATCGCGCTTCCTGATAGTGCTGAAGAGTTCACCCCAAATCCGGCAAACATGCACTTCATCGCGGCCTGCGACCCGGACACGATCCGAGAGCTGCTTAGGCAGCGCGATGAGCTGCTGATCCTCGCCATCCGCGAGAATGAGGGCCGGTGATGCCCCTCCTCGCTCTCACCGCCGCCTATCTCGCCTGGCTTGAGACCTTGAGTCTTGCCTTCTTGGGAGTTCGCAGATGAGCAAGCACGTGAAGGTGAAACCGCTGGAGTGGCTGCAACTCTCGGATACCCGGTGGTGTGCGTCTACGGTCTTCGAACCGTACTTTGTCAGGAGACTAGGCGAAGAGTGGGTGTGGAACCTGTATGGCTATCCGCTTTCGGAAAGCGCGGTGAAAACGCTCAAAGAGGCGCAGGACGCCGTCCAATCTGACTACGAGTCTCGCATCCTCTCCGCCCTAGAGCATGTCGAGGCAGCGCCAGCCACCCGATCTGGCGTGGCGAAGGGAGAGCGGGAATGACACACCGCCGAGACCACCTGTGGGGTGACGTCATCGGCTCCACCTACGGCACGATCGGGACTATGTTTAGTGGTCCCGCGGCAACTACTTCTCAGACGACGAGGGAGTGACAACTTTCCCCTGTACACAGGCATTAACATATGTTAATATTTCCCATCGAGGGGCTGCAGGGACTGCAGGGAGAGTCGCATGGAGCACCCGTCGGGAAGTCATACGTACCATGCGGACGAGTTCCGTGAGTGCACTTACAGGGGAGAGAGGGTACTCATAGTCAGCCTTGCCGATATACGCGCCGACGGACTCGAGCCATTCGGTGACATTGGCGGAGCTGTTGGCATTTTCATCTTCAGCGAGCACGTCGGCTTCTGCGTTCCGTTCGCACTGAAAGATGCGCTGTGGGATCAGGACGGGGTTGCGATATCGTGGGAGCTCAGGTCCCTGATCGCCACTGGCGGGGCGATCCCCGACAGGATTGTTATCATCAACAACTAGGAGGCGCGCTATGTGGCTGTGCTTCAATGACGCGTTCATAAGCGTCGTCAAGGACCGGCAGTCTGACTGTCTGGTCGTTCGAGCTCGCAGTTTCGAGCATCTCGCGCGCCTGTTCCCGAGGGACCGGATCGTCGAGACCCCGGATGCTGACTACGGCTGGCGTGTGTTCGCGAACCGCGACGAGATCGCGGACATCCTCGCTCGCCGCATCCGGACTATCGACTACACGAACTTTAAGAACAGTGTTCGGGAGCCGATGTTGAAGAGGCTCTACGAGCGCTTCTGGCTCGACCACTTCAACTACCAGAGGCTGCGGCGGGCCTCCAGGGGCGAGCGCAGGGACCGGCGCACCTGACAGGGTTCTCCGGCGATAGATTCGTCGGAGGACTCACGTGACACTTCAGGCGTCTTTTCCGCTCAGTATCTCTCAGATTAACCAGGAGCTCGGCGTCGCGCCGAACGCTGCGTTCGACATGTCTTCTACGAAGGCAAGGTGGCTCGCTGATGATACTGACGGGGACATCAGCCTGTCAAGCTTCCTTGGTAAGCGATCGGTCAAGCTCATGCAGATCACCGGTCGCAGCGAGTTCGGGACGCAACACGACTTCTCGGTCGACCTCGGCCCTGACTTCCCCGGCAGGGTGATCATCGTCGGGTTCTGCCTGTGCAATAAGGGCACGCCCCAACTCGTTCCGTTCACAATCACCGACGCGGATATCAACGGGGCCAATATCACAACTGACGACTACCTGTCGAACAACACCATCAGTTACCAAGAGAGCAACTCGTCGTTGATGGTCGCCGCTGGTATCGGGACGTGCACGCCGACCGGGACGTCGGGGACTCTGTCGTTCACTACAAGCCTGCCATGCCACGCCAAGGCGTTCATACTCTCGGCATCACACCTCGGGATTGGGGCGAGCGCAGTCATAGGACAGTCGCGCACGGGCGCCCCAGCGACGACTATGTCTGGCAATCTGACGGCGGTCCCGAACGGAGTCCTAATTTCTATCGCGGCTGCGAGTGCGTCTCTCAGCGACCTCTCCCTATACGGTGTCGATACTCAGTGGAGGACGTTCGAATCGAACATCGACGGTAATGACTACACGTGGGTCATGGGAGTTCGCAACAGGATGTCCGCCGGTTCGGTGACCGTCGGCGCCACGAGTAGCAGACAGCGGCCCGGCGCGTACATGTCTTCCATGCGCTCCCAGTCGGGCTAAAACTCGCAGGTTCGAGCCCTGCCGCCCGAGCCAATTTCGCGGGCATAGCTCAATGGCAGAGCCGGCGCTTCATAAGCGTCTCGTTGGGGGTTCGAGTCCCTCTGCCCGCACCATCGAATCCAAAGGATGGAACCATCAAACTTCGGTTTGTTTCTCGGCTCGCGCAACTCTCTAGTTTACTTTCTCGACGAACCGTGGTATAATGTCTTCATTGGTTCACGAGGGAGTGACGAGCATGAAATTGACACCGCAGCAGCAGGACGTGATCGACTGGGTCAAGAACGGCTCCGGTCATGCTTTCGTGACTGCAGTCGCCGGCGCCGGCAAGACCACGACCCTCCTCAAGGCTGCCGGTGCGGCGCGCGGCAACGTCTCGATTGTCGCGTTCAACAACAAGATTGTCCGCGAGATCGAGGGCAAGGTCGCGAAGATGGGCTTCGGTAACCGGGTCCGTGTCATGACCTTCCACTCCGCCGGTTTCCGCGCCTGGCGCTACCGGCACAAGGATGTCGAGCTCGACGCCAAGAAGAAGCGCGACCTCCTCACGGAGATCTGCGGGGTCCACCCGCTCCTGAGCAACTTCGTCTTCAAGCTCGTCGGGTTCGCCAAGATGCGCGCCGTCGGCATCGCCGAGGACGAGAAGCTCCTCGAGACGTGGACCGCCATCGTTGACCGGTACGACCTCGAGAACGAACTTGACATCGATGCCGACGAGGACCAGGACTTTGCTGACGAGCAGGACATGCTGCTCAAGGGCATCGCAACCGCTCAGAAGGTCCTCGAGGCCGGTCGGCGGATTGCCACCAAGGTCATCGACTTCGACGACATGATTTACATGGCCATCTACGACAAGACGTGTCAGCCGTTCCAGGTTGACTGGGTCTTTGTCGACGAGGCCCAGGACTCGAGCCCAGCTCGCCGACTGCTCGCGAAGAAGATGCTGAAGCCGGGCGGCCGCACCCTTTGGGTCGGCGACGAGCGGCAGGCGATCTACGCGTTCGCGGGCGCCGACACGGACGCGGTCGAGCAAATCCGCAGGGACTTCAAGGCCGTGGATCTCCCGCTGACGGTGACGTTCCGCTGTCCGAAGTCCGTGGTCGCCGAGGCGCAGAAGATCGTCTCCCACATCGAAGCCCATGAGTTGGCTCCCGACGGGATCGTTCGCGAAGCGGAGTACAAGGACATCCTGACCGAGAAGCTCGGTGCGGAGGACTTCGTCTTGTGCCGCGTGACGAAGCCGCTCGTCAAGCTGGCGTTCCAGCTAATCGCCCGAGGCACTCCGTGCTACATCGAGGGGCGCGACTTCGGCGATGGCCTGAAGAAGATCGTCCAGCAGCTGCAGGGCCGCTCCAAGAAGGCGATCTCCGTCGGGTACTTCCTCGAGCGCCTCGATAACTGGGAACAGCGCGGAGTCTCCAAGGCCCGCGAGGCTGACCAGGGCGCCCGCGCTCAGATAATCGAGGATCAGGCCGAGTGTCTCCGCGTCATCTCTCAGGGGTGCCCCGACACGGACTGCATCATCAAGAAGATCGACAACCTGTTCAAGGACGCGGACGGCGAGCGCAAGCCGATGACCTGCCTGTCGACGATCCACCGCGCGAAGGGTCGCGAAGCCGACCGCGTCTTCTTCCTCGGCCGCGAGCGGTACTGCCCGTCGCCGTGGGCCAAGACCGAGGAGGACCTCATACAAGAGGAAAATTTGATCTATACAGCAATTACGAGGGCTATGCGCGAGCTCGTGTTCGTCAGCATGCCGAACGAGAAGTGAGGTGCGCCATGACTGTGATAAAGGGAGTCGGGCCCAGCAGCGCCGGCGGCTTCAAGAGTCTCATGATCGGCGACGCCGAGATCGCAGCCGAAGACGTCGCCGAGGCGGTGAAGCTGTGGCGCGGCCTGCTGGAGGCTGCTCGTGAGCCGGTCGGGGGTCTCCCGTTCGAGGTCAGCGACCAGCTCAGGTATACGTTCGGCGGCCGGCCGCTGCGGTACAGACTCGACGACTACTGGGTCGCGCCTGGAGGCGAGGGTCCCCTCGGTTCGACGTGGCGCGACAAGCCCCACCGCATCGTCTACGACCTCATCGCGGCCCTGGTCTACTACTCGCGACGTGACGGAGGAGAGCAGCGATGAGCGACGAAGTACTGAATTTCACTGACGTGCATCCGAGTGTGATGGACGATGCCCCGCTCCCGCACCTCCCACACCAGGAGATCCGGGAGTTCATCCCTAGGCTCACCCTCCAGAACGCCGGCGACGAGCTCAGCGAGATGGTGTGTCATTTCCTCGGCATACCGTTCTCCCCCGTCACGACGAGCGTGGAAGCGGCGCTCGGCGCGATCCCCGATGGCTGGTGGTGGAACGTGTCGCACCACGAGGTCAGGGTGATCCCAACGAACAGCGCCAACGCGCGGTCGCCGGTCATGAACGCCGCGAGGTACGACAGCGCGGGGCGCCCTGTCGACTACGTGGCGATGTGCTGGTCGAAGCGGGAGATCCCGATCAGGATCTGCGAGGCACTCCTGAAAGCAAAGTACGACCTGCCAAATGCGTTCTATATCCTCGCCTCTCGGATGGACGAAGTTAACCACAACTGACGGATGGTGTCATGAGCAACGAAACAGACATCGAGCAAGCAGTGCTCGCAGCCGCGAAGAGTGACGCAGAGTTCGACGGTCGCCCGTGGATGTCGATGCCGAAGACGGAGAGGGAGCGCTACGTCGCGCGGGCGCGGCGAGCCGTGGCGGCTTCGTTTGAGGTTCTCACGCGGCCCCTGCAGCGCTTGGTTGGGCCGTCATACGAGTGCCCATGCAACTGCTATGAGTGCGACTGTGGCGACATCAACAACGCCGAAGCTGTCGCGTACTGGAACGCCTTGGAGAACTCTCGGCTGGCGGTCGACCGGTTCAGCCAGGTGGTCAAGCGTGTCTGCGATAGCGCCTGAGACGATCAAACTCATTCCACAGCTTTTGGATTCGCCCCGGAGGGGCGCTTTCTCAAGACATAGGAGTTCGTGCCTCATGGACGATCGAATCGACAGGATCACCGCCGAGGGTGACCG
>Ga0207867_1001613_pt1 | contig 15393 bp, 12 predicted proteins | sample HigsolmetaAR206D_FD_184838 | JGI IMG/M metagenome (GOLD analysis project Ga0207867, IMG submission 184838) | Ionic liquid and high solid enriched microbial communities from the Joint BioEnergy Institute, USA - AR20-6-D (SPAdes) (version 2) ...
ACAGTTTCAATTCCTCATAGGTAAGATCAAAACAGACTTTCAGACCATCCAGCAGACGGATGGTCTTTTGTTTCAATTCCTCATAGGTAAGATCAAAACGGTTTTGTCGAAGATGATTCACGACAACCGGGAATAGTTTCAATTCCTCATAGGTAAGATCAAAACTTGCAGTGAATGGCCATGAAGCAACCCTAAAACGTGGTTTCAATTCCTCATAGGTAAGATCAAAACGTCGTGGTCTTGCCGGTGCCCGGCGGCCCCCACAGAGTTTCAATTCCTCATAGGTAAGATCAAAACTAACGTTTTTTAAATGTTTGTAGATCCTTTTTAAGAGTTTCAATTCCTCATAGGTAAGATCAAAACTTTAATAAGGATCTCGGTGACTTTAACATTGATGAAATGTTTCAATTCCTCATAGGTAAGATCAAAACAAGCGTTAATCTCGGCTGTAATAACATTGAGGTCACTTGAGTTTCAATTCCTCATAGGTAAGATCAAAACTACCCGGCGTTCACGGCATTTACTGGCACGGTACGTTGTTTCAATTCCTCATAGGTAAGATCAAAACGATCGCGCCGGTAATGATGTTCACCACGGAATTGATGGTTTCAATTCCTCATAGGTAAGATCAAAACCCAAACTTCACCGGTGCCGCCGTTGTCGAATCCACAAGTTTCAATTCCTCATAGGTAAGATCAAAACGACATCACTTTTGGTTCAAAAATATTCTTTCCGCCGAGTTTCAATTCCTCATAGGTAAGATCAAAACCCAAACTTCACCGGTGCCGCCGTTGTCGAATCCACAAGTTTCAATTCCTCATAGGTAAGATCAAAACATGAAATCAGGGAAGGATCATCGGGCACGTTCAATAGTTTCAATTCCTCATAGGTAAGATCAAAACCGTTGGAAATTTTACCAGATGGCTCGCATAAGAGCGAGTTTCAATTCCTCATAGGTAAGATCAAAACCGATCAGTTCGTCGACTCGCCGGCTCTTTTCCGCGAAGTTTCAATTCCTCATAGGTAAGATCAAAACAAAGAAAATCAAAGAAGTTTAATGAGTCAGAAATAAGTTTCAATTCCTCATAGGTAAGATCAAAACGCCTTAATCTTGGTGAGATGACCGTCTTTCACAATAGTTTCAATTCCTCATAGGTAAGATCAAAACCCGGCGGCGCTCAAAAGCGGCTAACAACGGTCCGTGGGGTTTCAATTCCTCATAGGTAAGATCAAAACCAAACTTCGCCGGTGCCGCCGTTGTCAAAACCGCAAGTTTCAATTCCTCATAGGTAAGATCAAAACCTAGGTATCACCTCTTTTACATCACATATTTTAGCGGTTTCAATTCCTCATAGGTAAGATCAAAACTTTGCGATGTTTTTTCATCGCCATTCTTTTGCATAGTTTCAATTCCTCATAGGTAAGATCAAAACCCGTTTGCCGATGGTGGCAATCCGTTTGCAGGCGACGGTTTCAATTCCTCATAGGTAAGATCAAAACGTTCCGGGAACAGCGAGTGGTTTTCGTTGATGACAACGTTTCAATTCCTCATAGGTAAGATCAAAACGCAAGATAGACAGCAACGACGACCACCCCCCAAATAAGGTTTCAATTCCTCATAGGTAAGATCAAAACGCAAGAGGAAACAAGTAAAAAAGAGACAACTGCTGAGTTTCAATTCCTCATAGGTAAGATCAAAACGTCTTTCATCCAAGATATTATAACTCCGTCAATGAAGTTTCAATTCCTCATAGGTAAGATCAAAACTTGTACCTTCCACAGAATTATAGTGGCCGTAAACATAGTTTCAATTCCTCATAGGTAAGATCAAAACTAATCGCCCGCCTCAACAGCGCTAACCAATCGCCAGGTTTCAATTCCTCATAGGTAAGATCAAAACCCTACTGGATATTCGGTTGTATTACGGGGAACAAATGGTTTCAATTCCTCATAGGTAAGATCAAAACTAACCTCACCAAAATCAGTGAGCAAATCATTGAATAGTTTCAATTCCTCATAGGTAAGATCAAAACCATCTTTCATCCAAGATGTTATCACTCCGTCAATGGAGTTTCAATTCCTCATAGGTAAGATCAAAACGATTTATGTGTGAGTTGTAAATGATATATTCACGGTAGTTTCAATTCCTCATAGGTAAGATCAAAACGAACGTTTTTGTTCGGGTTGCCAGTCCATTCGACGGGTTTCAATTCCTCATAGGTAAGATCAAAACTATCCCACCGCAACCTTTTTCTGTTCCATCGTCAAAAGTTTCAATTCCTCATAGGTAAGATCAAAACCCAAGGAAGTTCGCGAAACGCTTTCAGCACCGTATCAGTTTCAATTCCTCATAGGTAAGATCAAAACCGGATCGCGGCCAAGGCCTTGAAGCGTTTGGCCTGAGTTTCAATTCCTCATAGGTAAGATCAAAACGATGAATTGGAGGTTCATAAGATTCCAGATGAATTGTTTCAATTCCTCATAGGTAAGATCAAAACCTCCTTGGTTTCTAATAGAACTGAAAAAAGAGCTAGGAGTTTCAATTCCTCATAGGTAAGATCAAAACGTGTTATATATCCGGTTTCAGAATCGTATTCCGCAGTTTCAATTCCTCATAGGTAAGATCAAAACGAGAAACGAAGTGACAGTATTCAGAGTTTTGCTCGTGTTTCAATTCCTCATAGGTAAGATCAAAACAAGAGAACTGGGCGAATCATTCAAAATACAAAAGAGTTTCAATTCCTCATAGGTAAGATCAAAACGCAAAAACAAAATTTGAAACTGGAAAGAGAGAAATATATGTTTCAATTCCTCATAGGTAAGATCAAAACTTGCGCTGACAATCTCGAATGGTGCACCAATCATTAGTTTCAATTCCTCATAGGTAAGATCAAAACAGTAGCGGGGACGACGGATGAACTCAAGAGAATGAAGTTTCAATTCCTCATAGGTAAGATCAAAACTAGCGTGAGGTATCCGCAATTATCATCATCCATGTCGAGTTTCAATTCCTCATAGGTAAGATCAAAACCCAAAAAGTTGCCGATATATCAATATTCTTTATCGGGAATAAAAATCCTTTTTTCATGATGAATTTTTTTGATTTCCAAAAATACCGCGCTACATAAAGAATTGTTGAAAAAGCAAATGTCGTCGATCCCCGGGGTTTTCGACGCTACTGGGGATCGACGACAATGCGCCACTTCTCCCTAACTCAATTTGTTGCTAAAAACTCTTAAATTATATTCTCATCTCCGCCTTTTTTGACACCAAATTCTTCCCGCTTGGAATATTTTTGTGTCCGGAATGTGTAAAAGATAATGGAATCCTCTTCCGGATCCATCAGGTCTTGCAATTCTTTTTTCAGCTTAAAATAGTTCGCATCGGAAATCTCGCCTTCCAAAACGGAATTTTGCACCCAATTAAGATACTTACGCGAGATTTTTAGCGCTTTGCCTACCCGCTTTTCCGCAAAATCATAAACTAAAATAACAAACATTCAATCACCTACCACATGGAACGGTAGGGCTCATATGTTTTTTCGCCCAAGATATGCTTTTGAATTTTATACAACTCTAACCGAATCAAGCGGCGGTAGGAAACCGATTTACCCAAATGCCGATGATTGACGGTCGTTTGCATCCTTTTATCAAGTTCGGCAACAAATTTTTTGCGGCCGGATTCAGTCAACAAGATACCGTTCATCTGCTTATCAAAATCTTTTTTCCCGATCATTTTCTTATTAATTAACATGAATATCAGACGATCCACCATGATTGGTTTAAAAATCTCAGCGACATCCAGATTCAAGGAAAATCTCCGAAAATTTGTGGCGTGCAGATAACCTATCCGCGGATCAAGATATGTTTTGTATATTTCACTTAATACCATGGTATAACATAAAGAATTGCCGAAACTGATCATGGCGTTCAATCGGTTTAACGGCGGGCGCTTGCTTCTCTTTTCAAAGCGGAAATCCGGGTCGTTAATGATGTAATCGAACATTTTGTAATAATCTTCTCTCGCATGTCCTTCAACCGCCATTAATTCTTCTACCGTATGGCCTTCGCTCAGTTCACTTGTCCGTTCTTTAAATTTTTCAATGAGCGCTGTGATTTCTTCTTTACCATTTTTCGCCCGCGTTTGATAATATTTTAATACCTGCCTCATCTGGGCAATGGAGCCGGCGATAAAAATTCGAGCCAGTTCCAGCCGCTTTTCTTTATCTATGTAGTGTTCCGCCTGTTTTAAAATGACATGCCCAGCATTGTAATGTTCCCGCGGATAAAAGGTGCCCGTGTAATATCCGTAATGATTAAAATAATGGATGCAAATTTCTTTGGCAGCGGCAAATTCGAGAAACCGTTTTGTGACATCCACTTCGCCAAAAATGTAAATGTCATTTGTATCTTCAACGGGAATATATTTGCGCCCGGCTTCCGATTCAAAGTATAGACTGTTATCCTTTCGTTTCAGTTCTCCGCTCGTAAAGATATACAATGTTTTTTTCATCATTAACCCTCCGCCCAACAATATTCGCGATAAGCACATTTCCGGCAAAAATTGATTTTTTTGGGCGGCGGAGGGACCGGTTGCCTGGCAATGCGGCGAATCTCTTGAATCGCCTCATCCAATTTTTCTTTCGCTTCGGGCGTCCATTCAACGACTTCACGTCGCCGCTCCTCAGGAAAGAGCAATTCGCCTTTCGCTTCAATCCCCATCTCTTTCAGGGTGTCCAAATAGAAGAGCAGTTGATAACGGGCGCTTTCTTTAAAACGAGAGGATTTTTTCACTTCGCCGAGGATTAGTTGTTGCCCATGTTTTCTGACGCGATCCACTTTAATGTTTCCAATCACGATTTCTTTTTTATCGTTTTGATACCTGTGTTCCGAAATGAACCGGCCGATATCTAGATTTTCATCGTCTTGATCGGCAGCGATTTGATGAATGATGAGCCAAAGCTCCCGGTGGCAAATGAAAAAATACCAGATATGCGTGCCGGTAACATCCATTGAAAAAGACATTTGGATCCCCCGATTTCAAATTAAATAAGATTCACCACTTTCATCCATATAACCTGTATCCTGATCATAATAATGCTTTAAATTTTCCCGTGGCACCCAAAAGAAATCTGCATTAACGCCATTTCTTTCACTAAATGTAAAAGGACGATTTTTCATATATCTTACGTACTTGTGAAGGGAACCTATTTGTTGTGGCGATCTGTTATGGATTGCCACTTACCATATAGCTGTAACTCCTTTTGTAATAAAACCTGTTTCAGGATCGTAATATTCATTAAGAGAATTGTAGGCTACATAATAATGATCATTAACTATTGGTGGACGATTTTCCACTTTCGCCGGAACTGAGACGACATATTCTTGAAACTTTTTCTTTATCCTTACCAACTTTTTATATCTTTCCAAGCCGTTCTCCATATCTATTATCTCTTGAAAAGATCCCCAAATCTTCTTAGCTTCTTCATCTAACTCAATAAAAATATCAATCTTAGGATACTCTTCTTCAATTAATTGAAAGTCTGACACGGGAATACGGTCAAGATCTTCCTCTCCTGAGAAATAGAGAGTGTTTACAGCATTTAAATATTTTATAGATTCACTTTTACTCAGCTTTTCTTTGATGATCCTATAATACTTTTCTATTAAGGGAAACAATTCTTTTTCCTTAATTTCCTTAAATTGTTGCAACAACACTTTCGTCTCTTCAATCGCCACATTCGGATAAACCAGCCCGGAGAAAGATCCTTTTTTCCCATTCCACAAATGCATAATGTAAACCGTTCCTTTGTGTAATCCGTTCCGGTTACAACGCCCAGCCGACTGAACAATGCTTTCCATAGGAGCCAGATCGCGATAAATCACATCAAAATCAAGATCTACTCCTGCCTCGATTAGCTGAGTACTCACTACAACCCGATATTTGCCCTCTTTAATTTCCTCAATCCTTTTTAATCTTTCTTTAGGTGGAATATGTGTAGATAAAAAAGCTATCGGCTCTTTCAATTTTAGTTTCAATTTAGCAAATAGTTCTTTTGCAGATGATATGGTATTTAAAATAAATAAATAGGAACACTCTGGACAAAGATTTAACCCGTCTACAAACTCCTCTATCGTTTGTTTTATTGAAACATTCGGAAACAAACGAACACGATCCATCTGATTGAAATACTTCTGCCTCTCACACAACTCGAATAATCCATCTGTTGGTTCAAATAATTCAGGCTGCGTTGCTGTCAATAGAATGACATCTGTAGCCATCCCACGCGTCAATTCGAGCAACATCTCCCGCATCAATGGCCAAAATTTTACGGGAACTGCCTGTATTTCATCGATAACCAAGATAGCGTTCGACAAACGGTGAAACTTCCGCAGTGCACGGTTACGATTGCTAATTAGAGTTTGAAACAATTGAACAAATGTTGTACAGATTAATTCGGCTTGCCAACTTTCCATTAAAACTCGAGCCTGATTCTCGTTAATTTCATAATCAGTATCACTGAATTTTTCCTCATAGGGATCCGCCATGGAATGGTGTTTCATTAGAATAAATGCATCAACTGGAAAAGACTGATATCGTAATATTTCTTCAAAAACTTTCGCATTTTGATCAATGACACTTAAAAATGGCAAAGCATAAATAATACGTGGGGCAACGCCTCTTTCACGCGTTCTACGCTCTCTTAACTGCAGAGCTGCTTTCAGAGATATAATCGTTTTTCCTAATCCAGTTGGTAAGTTTATTGAAAATAAACGACCCGACGCTTGTACAATATTTTCCTTCACTTCATGATAAGCTTTTTCACGCAGACGGTTAATCCCTACTAAACTCCAGTTCTGTTCAGCCCGATACTTATCTACACACAAAGAGTTTATTTCTTTGCGTTCCATCTTTAATTTATCCCGTAACGCAGCTTGATTTTTATCGGCATCCAACAAGAGGGAATATAGAGAACAATATTTGTAATATAACTGGGTCGTTCGGATTGTTTGGGGCTCCAACTCTCTTCGGATTTTCCTCCGCCAAAAGCGGATGTCCTTTTCAAAAAACATTTCTACCCACTGTGTAACTTGCTCTTCGGCAAGGGGATGTAAACCTTTGATTTTTTCTGGCAGGAGAGGGGCTAGATGAAATACAATATTATTCCATGCTTCATAATCAATAGCTTTTGCCTGTTCAAGCAAGGAATGACGTTCTTCTTGAGGAATATTAACTTCTGAAAACAAATTGTTCATGTTCCCATGATGGCGTTTGACGGCTAAAAATAAGAAAAGCGGTTCATATAAATCATGTTGCTGAGATTCGAGGAGCTTTTTCCCTATAAAATAGCTCACAATCGCAGATAAAAGAGAATGCCTGCTTAACAGTGTCTTCGTTTTATCTTCTGAAAGAATATAGTCTTGAAAATAAGATGTGGCTTTAGCAAAATCATGAAAAACGGTGGCCACACACAATAAATCATGTAGCCTCCGCTTGTCTTCAGATGTTTCCCAGCCAGTAAACTGGCGTTGTTCCCATAACTTCTTAACGGCTTTAAGCACACCCTCCAAATGATTTTGAAGTGGTTGATCAGGATGAGAATACAAGACCTTCATAAAACCACACCTTTTTGTACAACCTTTTCCGAATGAAGTTCATTGAGGAAAACGTACCGGTATATCGTACCGTTATTTCCAATTCCTTCGTAAAAATAGCCCACATCCGCTTCAATCGTTTGGCCATTCATATCAAACAGACATTCTTCATATGCCGACACAATCCTGTTGTCATCCATATCTATAGGAAGACGTTCTTTTTTGTATCTCTTCCCAGGTTGGATCCGAATCCCTTTATGTTGGATAAGAGATAACGGAACAATCGTATGCATTTCTATAGGTTCGCCTGTTGACTTTTTCAAGTGGCTGTCTATTTCATCTACAAACTGGAAGTTAGCCAATAACTCACTCAAACCGAGCGAAACTGTATAGTATGTCTTATGCTGCTGAATATGACTAAGTAGCTTGTTATATAGAACTTGATCATCCATAGAAACGAATAATCGGTACCGAACATCTTTCAAAAATTCTGTCCGAATTTGCGTTCTTGCACCTTCTCTCCGTTGTTTGGGCACCCATACATTCCCTTTAGTATTAATTAAGTTTAAACCAAACATGATTTTCTTGACCGGATGAATTAAGCCAATTCCAATGCGCGTATGAGCTTCTTTCAATTTAGTTAGATACATGTTATTTTCCTTTGATAAACCCAAGATAGCTCCAAGGATGCCATATGCGGTTGAAGGTGGAAGAACAGAGAAAGTTAAGGGGGAGGAAGTTGAATAGTATTTCCGAAAGTGCCCCCATTCCCCCCATATATCAAAAATCAATGTTCGCATGGCGCCCACTCTCCTAATACATCAATTCCTGTGTTTTAATGCCAAGCCGATTCAATTCTTCAGGCAGATTGTGGGACAAATTTATTTGCGAATCAAACCGATATTTTATTTCTTGAATTTTTTCTTTCTCTTCTTCTAATTTTCTCAACAATGGTGAAACATTCAACGTGCCATCGGATACATGCCGAACTTCTTCTTCTGCTTTTTCTGTGTCGAACCGAATTAAACGATTTAACTCTCCAATATGGAAACAATCTTCATGATAAACCACTTGCAGCAATAGGCGAGGCAGTTGACCAACTTTACTACGAGAAATTAAGTTTTTAGTTCCATTCCAAATACCTTCCAACAATAATAAAACATCTTCTTCAGTCAAATGAGTGTGTTCCGCCGCTTTTTCATTGATCACGCCGTAAAAGGCAATTAAGGAATACGGAACAACATATTCTTCCCGGAACGTCTTCCGCGTTTGTTTATCCCCTGAAGCAAAAGCACCAGTCCCCTTTATATATTCAAGCTTGACCCGGTGTAGGGATTGTCCCATTTGAAACTGAACGGGACCAGTCAAGGTAATGGAACTTTTTTCTTTCGAACTTTTCTCAACAGGGATTGTCCCACCGAAAAGTCGTACATCAATACAGTCTCGAAGCAAATTCTCCTGAATCAAACGCTTCATCTCGGCAAGTGTCAAATCTGATTTAGAAACCTTTTCACCATCTTTCAACAAAAAGTCTTCCGCGCGATGCTTAGCATCCTGAATGATCCCTTCATCATCCGATATCTCTCGGACAAAAATTTCTTTTCCCTTATAATCATACAGATAATCGCGAATCGTACGTTTAAGGCGAACATCAGTGACTATATTACGTCCTGTCTCTTCATCGATACGCGGCTTGTTTTCATCCACTGGATCCCCGTTCGGATTTGTCCAGCTGGCGTCATAAAGAAAGAGAATTTCGGAACGATTCATCTTATTTTTCCTCTCCTTCATTGTTTTCATGTTTATTTCCATACAAAATGTTCTCTATATGATGAACAAGGTTCATCCCGCTCACAAAACAAAAATTCATTTCATCGACCGAAAGTTTCCATCCCGTTCCGGCACGCAAAAAGAAGTCAGAAATCTCTTCAGCCAGTACCTTTTTCTTTGGATCTAACGCATTATACTGCTGAAGCTTGTCCTGCACTTTTGGTAACAAACCAAGAAAATCTTTTTCTTTCATTTTTAAGCCTTTTAATTGCTTCAAGAATGGCTGAGAGTTCCTTTCGTTTTGTTGTTTTTTAAGCAACATCTGGGTTAGAGCTCCTAAAAGGAATAGTGCTTTTTTCTCAGGGCGGTCAAGATGGGGTCCGTATAACTCGAAAATATCCTCAAAAAGTTTTGACGGCACAAGATTCTCCTCCCCAGTTTTTAATATCTTTAGTTCGGCAAAAAACAGCACATTCATCAACGCATCCCGGACAACATGAAAAATTTTATCGGTATCAGCCTCCTCACCTTCCCGCTCGGAAGTACCAGCTACATGCTTGCGAATTTCCTGCATAAAAAACCTGGTTAAAAAGCGGATATCAATGGATTGGCCGCGAAAGACAGCAGATGTAATCTCTAAAAAATATTTATCCAAATCAGATTGACGCTTATTGTCATCGGATTTATTAAAGAAAGCCCTAATTCTTCCAAAGTGGTAACGACGATATGGAGTCGAACCCTTTTGTAACGGGAACCGCTTCTCCACCTGTTCCTTGGCCTCAAATATCTTCCGCAAACGGGAAGGGATCACATCTTCAACCACCATTAGAATGCGCTCTGCAGATTGAATTTTCCTTAAAAACAAAAGATGAAAAAGTACATCATCGTCAGCCTCTTGTAAGACATCCAATATATCCTCTTCGTCCGCTAATGAGTTTTCAATTTGTTGTTGTGAGTGCAACGTTTTATATTTGTTTCCGCTTCTCAAAATTTCTATGACTTCTTCACGGGTATTCTGCTCTCCAAATAAAAACTCAGGTATTAAGTAATATTCGAGACCATAAAATCGGAATTTAAGTCTGTTTTCTAAAAAACGTTTCCCCTCTTGAAGGCACAGATTACAATCCATACAAACAGGATGGTTCCGCCAGGCTAACTCTTTATCAAATGCACCACTAATAAATCCCGGCTTATCATTGGTATAAAATTTAAAAGCAGGCGATCCGGCCATAACGAGAGCTTTTCGATGGCCACAAACTGAACAGACCTGGTCATTCGCTGAAACTTCACTGTCTTTTTCCTGAATCAAGTGGACAAAAAGTGAAACAAAAGTAGGGTCTTCTTTGAGATAATGACCATTAATTTTTAAAGTCAATACACATCCACCAGTTGTCTCGTTGATTTTTGTTTTAAGAGTTTCATAAATTTCATCTCGGTTTTCATGAAGTATAGTATAAATGTCTCGTATATAGGAAATATTTGGTTCAGAAAAATTCGCTTTTTGTTTTATCATTTTCTCAAACCAGGCCATAAATTTTTTATCAAAGGTTTTCGCCAAATCGGTCACTAGAGCTGTCGGAGAAAAATTGGGGCCGTTTGAAGCACCGCGACGATAAAGATATTTGTAAGATTCCCCCTCCTGACACTCTTCCATCTCTACTTTCCAATTATTCTTTTCAATTACAACAAGGAACACATGGGGATAATTAGTTTCGGAAATGGACTCGATCAGTACATCCAATGGCTCTTTCGATTCCTGTTTGAGAACCCTCTTGCCCAATTCCTGAATGGCAGAAATCATACACTCACCTCGTTTTTCAACTTTAGCTAAACCTAAAAGAAAAACTTAACATTGAAACATTGACAAACAAGTGAACTGAGAGTTTTTCCCTAAGTTAACTGCTTATTAAGATGCACTTATAACTACAGTAAGGACTTCACTAGTATTCGTTCTCCTCCACTTTTAATATCCCAAACATCCCAAATCCTTGGGAATTTTTACCTCCTATTCCCACCGCATAAGCAAACTGAATTAATTCAGGGGAACTCCGCACTTCGTAAGTGCCTCCCCAAGCGTTAATAATAAAATTCTTGTACCGGGTGACCACCTTATCTCTCGGGTGAATATCGACCGGTGTGATGGAAAAAGAACGTCTTTCCGGTGCTTTGCCGTAATAAGCTTCATATTTTTTAATGAGATTTTGTTCAATCAACACCGGGAAAGCGGTATCATTCGGATCGAAAAATTGGGTTTTCTTCTTTCCGCTTTCGTCTTCGTAGGTACTGTACACCGTGATAGGGGATAGCATTTTAATAAGACAACGGTTCGAATCAATTTTGAGTTTATTATAACTAACCTCTTGTACCGATATTGGGTAACCTAGAAGGCGATTTTCAGGCGCCGTTAACAAGTTTTGGCACAGATTTTGAATGAACTGCGGCAAAATCGAGCTCACGTGCCATTCGACTTCATCAAAAAAAATGATTTGCTTATTTTTAACATCGACCTTGTTTTTACCGAATAGGCGGCTGAAGGTAAATAATTTAAACGATCTTTTTCCCTTGTGAAAGCCGTCATTGTGGAGAAAGGCAGAAAAATCGTCATCCCCCAATGTTCGATAAATAAACCCCTGTAAAATATGCTGATAATTTATCGGCAAAACAAGCGGATCATCCAGCTGAAATTTGACGGTTAACCTCATCTTCGATTCGCCTCTGTAACATTTTGCAATACTATGTAGTTATACTTCATAATCCGTGAAAAATCCTCCCCTATTGTCAATTTTTATTGCTGTGCGATCGACAGAATGCGATTTTCGTTCGGTTTCATCAGCGCAGCCACCATGACAAAATGGCCCGGCACGGCCAACCGCCCGGACCATTTACCAAGCCGTCATAAGATTCGCCGCGGCGTACGCAACCAAACAACCGACGGGAATGGCGGCCACCGCCCCCGGCCATGCCATCATACTGAACCCCGCCGCCGCGCTGAGGATCAAAAAGCCCGGCAACATGATCAGAAAGACCGCCTTGCTCGCCGCCATCCTTCTGTCCCAATCCTTCCACGCAAACATCCGTACGAACGCCGCCGCTTCAACTTCCCTCCAATAGGACTTGAGCCAGTCGGCAAACAGCAAGGCAAACGCCGCCCAAATCGCGACTTTCAGCCACAGGGACAACAACGTGATTGCCGCGATCCCCACGGCGACAAGCTGGGCATACATTTTAACCTGTGTGAAACGGCGAAAAAACGATTTGATGCACACTTCCGCAAGCACGTTGGCCGAAGTGCGCCGCTTTTTAAACAACGGCTTTGAATTTCTGAACAAAAGCGGCGTTTTATGGCGCAAGAGCGGCGTTTCAGTTCTTAAGATGCCCCTTAATAGGAGCGCCGTGAGCCTCAAGCGTTGTTTTTGCTCATGCTCAACATCATGAAAAAACGTGCCCTTGTACAACAAACGACGCTTAGACAAAACATAGATGCCGATGCCTAACAGCACGATTAAAGCGCCCAACAGCAGCGCGGACCCATGGCCAGACGATCCGGCGGCGGCTTCCCGAAAACGGCCGGACAGTGCCATGCCCGCGAACGGCGATACGCCCAGCAGACGAACGGCACCAAAAAGAAAGAAAAGGTAGAAAGCCAAGAACCATCCGCATAAAATCAGCCAATACTTCCACCCCATAAAACGGATGGAAAGCAGATCCTTCACCCAAGCTCCGAAACTGCGCATGACCCATAACCATAACCCGAGCAGTGCAGTTTGTAAAACGGACAATTTATAGACCATTAGCAAAATCGGCGCCAAAATCAGCATGACAAGAAGGCACAAAACGAAATGAACGACAAGGGAATACATCATTCCGAGACGCATCACGCCATGCATCCATTTTGGACGCTGGATCAAAAAGAGCTGGTCCCCTTCCTCGACAAACAGGCGGATCGTCCCTGTCGCCGCAAACAAAAACAGCAAGAAACAAAGAATGGCATAAGGCACATACGTGATCCACCCCGGGGGATGCAGCCACCAAGAAACATATTGATATCCAATAAAAATGAAGAAAGGCACAATGATATACAGGGCGATCGTCCAGTCCACGGCGGTCCGCAGGACGGAATACTGATATTTATAATGGTCGGCCAGGCGTTTGTAAAAAAGTTTCTGCACCGTCACCACAGGAACCACCTCTTAAGCCGTCAAACGATGGAAGCAATCAAATAATGAAGCGTCCGGCAAACCGCAAATATCCTGGATTTCTTGCAAACTTCCTTCGGCGACCATTTTGCCGCTATCCATCAAAACGAATCGGTCGCAAATTTTTTCGGCTGTATCGAGCACATGGGTGCTCATCAGCACTCCGGCCCCCCGCCTTCGTTCTTCTTCAAGCAGTTCCAAAAATTCTTTCGTCGCCCGCGGATCCAAGCCGATAAAGGGCTCGTCAACCACGTAGACATCCGGTTCAATCAAAAAGCCGAGAATAAGCATCATTTTTTGCTGCATGCCTTTGGAAAAGCTCGAAGGATAATGATGGCGGACGCCTTCCATGCGAAAACGGTGCATTAAAGCTTCCGCCTTCTCCGTGAACACACTCTGCTCCATTTCATAAGCGGCACCGGCGAGCTCCAAATGTTCCCATAACGTCAGCTTATCGTACAAGATCGGCCGCTCGGGTATGTAAGAATAGGTTTGCCGATTTCCGGAAAAAAGCACTTTGCCCGAACATCGAGGCAGAAGGCCAAGGATGGCTTTGAGCGTCGTGCTTTTCCCCGCTCCGTTCGGCCCGATCAGGCCGACGAGTTCACCGGAGCCTACGCTAAAACGGATGTCGTGAATGGCGTCGCTTTTCTCGTCGTATCCCGCATATTCTATATCCACCTGCAAAACATTCATTTTTTAACCCCTTCCATCGTTATCCGAAAATTCGCCCAAAATTTGTGGAAATGATTGAATTCTTTTCTAAGTACGATAAAACAAAACGGCAGGTTTCGGAAGGCGTCCGTTGAATGGTTCCTAGATAGAAAAATGCAGTCATCATCGACCAAGCGCTGAATCTTCTTAAACGCTATTTCCTGACATGTCGGTGAGAAGGTTTCCCTTTGCCAGATACTGCGCCAAAAGTTGATTTCGTCATGCCATGCGAATGATGGCATCCGCGTTGACAGGAATGCATTGGATAAAAAATAAGTCAAGGCCATATGACCTTGACACAGAAATATGATTATTTCAGAACATTAAGCGAAGAGCCATGCCAAAACTGATGCTTTTAGCAAATGGCCAGTCCCTTGGATCAAGTTTGATTCCTCATAGGTAAGATCAAAACAAAAGCTTGTTTACGACGTGTATAACAGTGGTGATGGGTTTCAATTCCTCATAGGTAAGATTAAAAAACGCGACTGGACCGCTCGAATGGCGTTGGCTTTGAAAAGTTTCGATTCATCATAGGCAAGATCAATACTCATAGATAGCGCTATGACGTGCTGAAATATTACAAGCTCCGTCCCAAAGGGCTTGGTGAGAGTTATTCACCTTTAATTGTTTTTGTTTTGATTCAAACAACAATAACTTAACAATTGCTGGCAAGTCAGATACTTTTTAAAGCCTCTCATTTGCATTTTAAGCCATTTTGACTAGCCAGGTTGTAAAGAAATAGGTGTTGTTTAAGAACGTGTCTGAGCGGTTCTGTGAGGAGTTTTAACGACGAATGGGTTTGAGAAACTTCTCTGAACGACATAATTTTTATTTTAGGAGGGAACCACATGGGAGTTTTTGCAAAATATTTGGCAGGTATCGATAACCCCGACCACCGCGCCCGAACAGAGGAAATTTTGACGTGGGTTGCTAATAAATTCCCAAATTTGAAACCGCAAATCAAGTGGAACAAACCCACGTTTACCGATCACGGCACATACATCATTATGTTTGCCGTAGCAAAGAATCATTTGAGCGTTTTACCCGAAGAAAAGACAATGGTGCATTTTGCCGATGAAATCGCCCAAGCTGGCTACAGCGCTTCTTCACGCTTGTTC
>Ga0207867_1001617_pt1 | contig 15345 bp, 24 predicted proteins | sample HigsolmetaAR206D_FD_184838 | JGI IMG/M metagenome (GOLD analysis project Ga0207867, IMG submission 184838) | Ionic liquid and high solid enriched microbial communities from the Joint BioEnergy Institute, USA - AR20-6-D (SPAdes) (version 2) ...
GCTTGGTGCGGGCGGCCCTCAGTGCTCGGTCCAGGGCGGTGTCGTCGGCCTTGAGGTAGGCCACGAGTTCACCGAGCTTCAACGCCACGAGGCACCCCCCTCGCTGTCGGATATCAGACCGCCGCTATGAGTGATCACCGATACCGTGCATCGGATGTCCTGAAGGAGGCACGAGTGAGAGCACGGCATGTAGCGGTAGCAGCAGCGGCAGTGATCGCGCTGACCGGCTGCGGGAGCAGCAGCGAGGACAAGCCGGCCGAGCCGGCGGCCCAGACGTCCGGCGCTCAGCAGGTCGTGGACGCCATCGCCGAGAAGTGGCCGCTGCCGAACCCGCGCGACACCACCAGCGGCTGCAAGGCGAAGGAGGGTGACACGGGGAAGGGCTGCGAGTCCCGGATCACGACCGATGCTGTCACCGTAATCGAGTACGCCGACGACGCGACCGCAGCGGCAGCCGCGAAGACTCTGGCCAAGGTCGGTGACGCCCGCCAGGCTGGCCGGTACGTCCTGATGTGGACCGACGACCAGGACCTGACCAGCGAAGACGCCCGCACCGACATGGTGCGGATCGCCAAGAGCCTCTAGCGCAGGCCCGGCATCCGGGGCGGGACGTCCGGCAGCTCCGGCTCGGGCGCGAGCGCCCGATACAGCCGGGTGTCAGCTGCCAGCAGGCCCGCTATCCGCACCTCCAGCCACCGCCAGGACCGGGAGCGCATCAGCTCCCGGTCCTCCACGTCGATGCCGTACTCGCTGTGCAGGTCGGCCTCGACCAGTGCCCAGTGCGTCAGGATCTCTGTCCACGAGACGCCCGCCGTCCGCTCTTCCGGGAGCTCGTACCATTCCCAGAGCCCGGTGACGGGGTCGTACTCGCCGCGGCCGTACTCGTGGTCGTCGAGGATCCGCCCTGCCGGTGTGCTGCCCGGCGCTCCCGTCGGTTCGCCGGGCCCCAGCCTTCCGGGCGGCCGCCAGACGTCCAGAACCGTTCGGCGGCCTCCTCACCGCCGATGATCCAGATGTACGCGGTCTGGGCGCAGAACTGGATGTACGGATCCGGCACCTGGTCGTTGACCATACGCTCGTAGGCGTCGCCGAGGACCCGCTCCGGCAGGGACAGATCGTCACCGCCGGGCAGCTGCGGCAGCGCCTCGATCCGGTCGACGACGGCCTGCATCTCCGCCTCCGTAGAGGCGGCATGCAGCTCCCCGGTGATCTGCGCCAGCCGCCGGCACCACAGGCCCAGCTCGGCGGAGGCGAGCGGGACGGTGTACTCCCGGCCCAGCACGGTCAGCGTCAGGCCAGGGCTGAAGTAGCGGTCGAGGTCAGTGAGCGTCGTAGCCATCAGACGTAGGTGTAGTCGTCGGCGGCCGTGTCAGCGGACTGCCCGGCCGCGGTGGTCACCCGCACGCTCACGACGCCGGATCCGGACGGGGCGGATGCCACGATGTGGCTGTCACTGACCACCGTGAAGTCCCCGGCTGGGTCGGAGCCGAAGTTGACAGCCGACGCGGCCGTGAGATGGCGGCCGTAGATGTTGACCAGGTTGCCGCCAATCTCGGCGCCCGTGGACGGGCTGAGCCCGGTCACCACCGGGGTCAGGTCGGCCAGCGGGTTGGTGATCGGCGTCAGCGGGCCCTGTCCCTGAAGGGTGATGCTGATGCCTTCGGTGTCCCCGACCGCGTTGTTGTCCCTGGCCCAGGATTTGACGTAGGCGCGGCCCTCCCACTCGTAGCCGGTGCTCCGCCCCTCCCGGTCGTAGAGCATCACGCCGATCTCGCCGGAGCGCACGTCGGTCGCAACGGCGGCGAGGAACTTCTCCCGGAGGAACGCTTGCACCGGATCGAGGGTTTCCCCGTCGCTGCCCGTCGAGTGCTTGAACTTGAGTTCGATCCGCCACTGGCCGCCGGTGGTGGCCTCCCGCAGCCATCCTTCGTCGTCGTACGTCTCGTCGTCTTGGACACGCGGCTCGATGATCGGGTTCAGCTCGTAGATGCCCCTGAGCTGCTGGTACTGGCTGGCCGGGTAGGTGGCGGTGTCGATGTCGACCCGTAGCCGGCGGGCGAGCATCGTCACACGGTCGGTCGGCGTGGTAGCCACGGGTCCTCCTAGTCGGTGTTGTGCGCCGTCGGGCGCATGGTGTCGATGTAGTAGTTCTCCGACCGCTCCCATCGGCCGTTGCTGTCTTGGCCGAGGCTCGTGTAGGACTGCCGCCACACCTGCACCACGGCGATCCCGCCCCACGTCAGCCCGTGCGCGCCGTCGAGCGCATCGCAGATCGCGTCGGCCAGGTCGTCGGCCTCGCGGGGATCGGTGCCGGCGCGGATCCGGATCTGCACCGCGGTCTGGTGGTCGGCCAGCCCTGGCAGGGTGGTGCCGACTGGGTAGGCGGCGAGCGTGATGATCCGGTCCGGGGACTGCGGTACCGCCCGGATCACGATGCCCGTCTCGGTCGGCTGGTACGCGCCGGTGGGCCGCCAGGTGCCGACACCAGCGGCGGCGAGGTGCTCGGCGAGGCCGGTCAGGAGCCGGGAGGTCCAGCCGTCACCGGCCATCTCAGCCTCCCAGGCGCTTGCGAGCGGCCGTGGCGACCAGGGCGAGCATGGTGTCCTTCTCGGTGCTCATGGGCTTCTCCAGGAACTTCGCCTGCCGTCCTTCGTCGTGCCGGAGCGTCATGTCCTCGTGCTGTTTGACCGCGTAGGGTCGGTCATAGGAGACAGCCACCACGCCAGTGGTGCGGTCGACGGTGACCTCACCGGATCGCTCTAGGTCACCCTCCTCGTGCGGCACCAGGGCGCTAGACGCCTGGAGCAGGTGCTCGGCGGCCAGCTCCAGGCCCTCCATGGACGCACGCCTGAACGCGGCGCGGACGTCGTCCCCGTCCCAGTGCAGCTCGAAGGCGTCATCGGCCACGGCTACTACTCCAGGGACAGCTCCATGTGGCTGGGTAGGCCGATGCCGTGGTCGTCGAGCCGGGCGACCGCCAGGACGCGGGCGACCCGCCCGGACGGCAGGGTGACCAGGGACCCGGGCGGCGCGACCGTGTCCGGCGGCGCGTACACGGTGGTGGAGGAGACCGCCTCAGCGCCGGCGGCGTCCTGGGTCTGGACCCGGACCAGGCGGCGGGTTGCCTCGACGACGCACGGGGTGACGGTGGCCGGAGCAGCGTAGACGTCCCCGTACGCTCCGCTGCCCTGGTAGGCCTCGACGGTGACGGTGGCCGGCGAGGGAATGTGCGCGCAGAACTCAGACCAGTCCATCACCAGCTCCAGATGCCGCGCCAAGACAGCACGGTCGGGGATACCGCCTGAAGGATGGCCCACGCCTGGGGCGACCAGTGCGCCGGTAGACCGGTCGAGCCTTGGCTGCCAGCCGCGGCACCGCCTCGCTGCACCGACAGCCGCCCGATGCTGAAGCCGGTGACCGAGCCGGCCCCGATGCCCTGCGCATCCCCCAGCGACCGGGTGTACTGGGCCTGAGCGCACACCGCATCCCGCAGCGCGTCGGTCACCTCCTCCTCGGTCGGTAGTCCGTCGTCGTCGACGTCGTAGACCGCGGTCCGGAGCATCTCCGTCTCGACCAGCAGTGATGCGGCCCGGAGCGCCGAGCCGATGTCAGACGGCGCCGGCGTGACCCCGGTCCAGGTCTCGTAGTCGCTACTGGTGGCGTACACCCGGATCGCCATGGGCAACCCCTCCTCCGGTTCCTCCGCTTCCCCCACGCAGCGCGGTCACGGCGCCGGCCCACTGTGCGGTGATGGCCCTCATCGCAGCCCCTCCTAGGTGATGAGGACGTGGACGGTGGCGCTGCCGGACGAGCCGCAGATCCCGTAGAGCGCGTCACTCTCGTGGATCTCGAACGGCGTCCACTGGTCGGTGTCGAGGAGAGCGGCGCCGGTGGCGTCGGTGACGCCGGCCGGGCCGAGGTACACCGGGTCATCGCCGGACGTGGAGCGCAGGTAGACGCGGCGGCCTCGGGCGGTGGAGGCCGGGACCAGGACGACGGCGGCCTGGTCGTCGACCTCCACCTGATCGCTGATGATCATGACGGCGGCTCCTTAGCCTTGGCCGTCTTGGTGGCCTTGGCCGGAGCCGCCTCGGCGAGCTTGGCGCGAAGCTCGTCGCGCTCGGCGGTCAGGGCTTCGACCTGCGCCTTCGCCTCGGCCAGCTCAGCGCGCAGCACGGCCACCGGGTCCGGCGGCGGCGGAGGCTCATCCGGCGCCACATAGGGGGCACCGTCCGGGCCAGCCACACGCACGATGTCGCCGCGGGCCACCCGCTGCGCGATCGGCTCGGGCAGCGGGTGGTCCATCTGGATGATCATCCCGCCCTCGGTGCGGTACCAGCCGGTCTCGACCATGGTCACGCCTCACGCCCTCGGGATGAAGATCGCGTCGATGGTGCCGGCGAAGCCGCTCTCGTAGTCGATGTGGATCGACCCGTCCGACTGAAGGAACCGGCCGGACTCCAGCGGCCCGATGTAGACGACGCCGCTGGTGGCGGCGACCTCCACGACCAGGTCCCCCTGCCCAGCCGCGACCGCCGGCGGGTTGACCCCCTTCCTGATCATGATGTCGTGCGGGGTGCCGTCGGTGTGAGTGACCCGCAGGATGATCTGCTCCGGGATCGCGTTGTTGATGATCGACCCGTTGCTGACGAGCGTCGCATCGATCGTGGTCGCTCCCGTCGCCCCGTTGGACGAGCCGTTGACGGTCAGCGCCCGGGGAACCAGCGGTGTACGAGCCATCTTGTCCTCCTGATCAGGTCTGGGACGCGAACGCGGTTGCGATCCCGTCCGGGCGGATGACCTTGGCGCCGTACACGTACAGGCCGCGCACCCGGTCGGCGAAGCGGTCCTCCGAGCGCATCGCCTCGGTCTTGGTGATCTGACTGGCGAAGGTGATCGCGTCGGACGTGCCGGCCAGCACCAGGTAGTCGTCGCCGGTCACCACCGGCATGTTGTTGCTCTTGTACAGCTGGAAGCCGGCGGCCTGGCCGATGTAACCGCGCCGCAGAGCGGTCCCGCCGTCAGCGGCCGCACTCGCGTCGATGAACCGGTCGTCCCTCTGCAGCCGGCCGTGCAGCCACGGCGGGATGACGCACCAGCGGCCCTCGGACGGCACGTTGGCCTCGTCCAGCTTCACGCCCAGCGGGACGAGGATGTTGTCGTACACGTAGCTGGGATTGGCGGTCGGCACCGAGACGGTGCTGAGCGCGTTGCCGGCGGCGACCTGCGTATGCAGCGACGCGATGTACTGGTCGACCACGTCGGCGATCGCGTACGCGGCCTCGTCCATCGCCTCGGACACGAAATCCCCGCGCGCCTGGGCGCGGTCGACGTCGTCGACGGTGAACGCCCAGTACTTCTCCTGGTCGACGACCAGGGTCCGCTCGGCGTCGTTGAGCTCTTCGTAGGTGATGTTGCTGTTGCGGGTATAGCTCTGAACCGTCGGCCGGGAGATCGACGTGATCCGCACCGTGTCCCCGCCACCCCGGATCTCACCCTCGTACCTGCGGTTGCACAGGCTGGCGAGGACCAGGTTCTTCTTGAGCGAGGTCAGGAGCAGCGCGGACCAGATCTCCGGCACGAACTTCGTGATGGCCATCTGGCGCCCTTCCTCAGGTCATGAGGTGCTTGAGCCGGCCTTCCGCGTACGCCTTGGCGATCTCGTCAGGCGACATGGAGGCGAGCTGTTCGCGGGTGATCGGTGCCCCGGCCCCGCTACCGGCGCTGAAGTCGCCGCCCGACGGGGGCGGCGGCGGGGCCTGAGCGGGCTGGGGCTGGGCGGTCTCGGCCCGCATCCACGGGGCTGACTGGACGATCCGTTCGATCGTCGCCGTCAGCTGCTGCGGGAAGTCCGGCGCGCGCGGGTCAAGCTGCTTGGCAGCCTCGGCCCACGGGATGCTGGACAACAGCGCGGCGGGGTTGACACCGAGCTGCTGCGCGGCGGCGAGACCGTGCTGGGTGACGACCGCGGTCCGCTCCGAGATGCGCCGTTCTGCGTTCTCTCGCCGAAGGCCGGCGATGAGGTTCTGAGCCCAGCCCGGCAGGCGGGAGATGTCCCGGTCATCCGGATCACCTTCCTGGCTGTCGGCGGGCTGGGAGAGCGGAGCGACCGGAACGTACTGCGGTCCCGAGGCCGCGGGCGAGGGCACCTGGCCCTGGCCCTGGGCGGGGACGAGCATGTACCCGGGCGGCACGTACACCGGTTGGCCCTCCGGTCCGGGCGCGCCGGGCGCCACGGGTGCCGGTGGGGCCGGGGGTGCGGCCGGCGCGGTGGCCGGGGCCGCTGGGGTGGCCGGACCGCTGGTGGGCGCGCCAGGCGCCGCAGGGGCCGAGCCGGTAGGCGGCGACGACGGGGTCGGTTCGCCGGTGGGTGTGGTCGTGGTCATGCGGAGGCTCCTGGTCTCTCGCGTGGTGTGGTGTCCCGGCGCCTGGCCGGGGTGGTCTGGTTCAGCGAGGCAGGTTGCCGGCGCCGATCTGCTCGCGGTACGGCAGCCGCTTCAACTCGGGATTGGCGGCGAGGTGGTCGCGCATGGCCTTCTGCCATGCACGGACCTTCGCGGCAGCGCCCGCCTTCGCCTCGTCGGTCAAGGCCGCGGCTTCACGCTCTTTCCACTTGCGGATCTGCCGCTCGATCTCCCGCTGCCGCTCCTTGGCCTCGTAGCCCTTGGCGTTCGCGGTTGGCCGGGCCGGGCGGGTCGCCCCGGGCAGGAACGCACGCAAGCTGTGCGTGCAGTTCGGGTGCTGTAGCCCCGCGCGCCGGGCCTCATCCACGCTGCCGGCGATGTCCACCACCACGGTGCTCTCACCGACCATGCTCGGCAGCTCCACCCGACCACGCAGGTTGCCGGAGATGGACAACACCTTGCCTTCCCACGGCCTGCACCGGGGGCACTCCCGTGGGCTGTCGGACACGATCACCGTGTCCACGCCGAGGCTGCTCAGCCGGTCCGTCTGGCCCTGCACAGCGGCCCGCTGGGTGACCGTGCGGACGGCCATCTCGACGTAGCTGGACAGCCGCCACCGGCGGCCGGCGGAGTCGACGAAGCTGGTCACGCCCTGGTCGACGAGCCGGGCGTAAGCCCACTGGCTGGCCTGCCGACGGGTCATCCCACCAGCCACACTAACCGCGGTCGCCTGCTGGATCACCGTCCGGTACACGTCCAGCACGTGGCGCAGAACATTGGCGTGCCGCTGTCCGACGTCCGCGACCAGGGCGGCAGCGAGCGCTTCGATCACTGGGGTCCGGGCGAGCTGCCCTGCCGCCGCGGCCACAGCGTCCGGATCACGAGGTAGCAGCTGTGCAGGTAGCTGGGTTGTGGCGATCGCCTGCCCGGTGCGGTACGCCTCGGCGAGCGTGGCTCGTAGCTCGACCGCCGATTCGTCGGCGACCGCGTCTAGGATCCGCTCGGCTATGCGTCGCAGCGCGGATACCTGGGCGAGACGCGTGGCCGCCCAGTCCGGGGCGTCCATGCCTGCAGCGAGACGTCGGGTGACCTCTCGCAGGATGGCCTGTTCGGCTGCCCGGTACAGCTCGACCACGGACCGGGTAATCGCTTCGATCTGGTCGCCGGTGAGCGCCATCGGCTACTCCTCCGGCTCCGCCGCCTGGTCCTCATTGCCGGCCAGGGCGCCGAGCGCCGGCCCGATCTCGACCGGGGCCGGCCGATCGCCGCGGATCCGGGCCACCTCGGCCTCGACCTGCTCGTCAGTCCAGTCTGGATTCCGCAGCCGCACCATCTCCCAGGTGGAGATCGCGTCGGCGGCGGAGAGGTACTGGATGATCTGGGCCTGGGTCAGCGGGTCGATCTTGACGGCGTCCGGCCACTCGATCTGCGGGCGCTGCGGGCGGATACCGGAGCCGTAGACGGCGGCGTCGACGTGCGTCCAGGTTTCCAGCAGGTCGGCGAGGGCTGATCGCCAGTAGCGGATCTTCCGCTCTCGGGTGATCAGCGACTTACGGTCACGGGAGTTGATTTCGGTGGCGGTTACCGCCTGACCGTCCTGCGCGCCGCTGCCCAGCGTGCCGGGGCTGTAGCCGGCCGACTGGATGATGTCCCGCTTGAGCGCGTCGATGGCTTGCTGGTGCTCCTGTACCCGGATTGCGAACTGGACCTGCTCGATCTGGATCTTGTCGCCGCCTTCGGCGGCCATGGCGTTGACCGCCTCGTAGAGTTCTTGGTCCAGGTCCACCGTCGCACCCTGGCCAGGGCCGAGATTCTGCATGTACTCGCGGGGCACGACCAGCCGGGCCTTGCCCAGGTCGATGTCTCGCACCAGCGACGAGTACGTCAGGTCCAGCGCGTCCAGCAGCGGCTCACAGCCGGCGATGTCCGGCCGGCCCAGGTGGACCGCATCCGGCATCGTCCGCCAGATCCGGTTCGGTCTGGTGTTCGGCACGTACACGGCTGTCAGCCGGTCGGTGCCGGTGCGCAGGCCCTGCCCATCGACGAGCCGGTCGCTGGCCAGCGGCGCGGTCTCCGGCCGCTCGGTCAGCGGCATCGGCCGGCCTAGCTCGTCGACGGTGCCTTCGTAGAGGCCGTGCCACACCCAGCCGGGCTCGTGCCGCTCCAGGTGCCGCCACACCGTGCGGCCGTCCCGCCCCAGCTCCCGCCAGAACGTCACCGCCGACAGGCTGCCCCACTTCCATTCGGGGACGGCGACGTCCGGCTGGACAGCGGTGATCCACGGGTACGGGCGGTCCGGACCCCACACGATCCGCAGGTAGACGCCGCCCATGGCCGCGCAGATCTCGGCAGCCTCCAGCAGGACGGCGTGGGTGTCGTCCTGCCAGAGCAGGTCGAGGCGGGCCTGGGCGGCCTCGTCGACGGGCTGGCCGTCGGGGCCGTCGGGGTCGGCGGTGACCCGCGGCGGCTCGGAGAAGAGCAGGTCGGCGGAGGCGGCGGCGATGTCGCCGGCCAGGGGGACGTGCAGGCGGGTGCGCTGCTGCGTCCGCGCCGTCGACGAGGACCAGAACCAGCGGCGCACCCGGTCGACGGCCTTGCTGAGGCGGCCGAACCGGTACTCGGTAGACTCCGTTGCTCCGCTGGGAGTGAGGCCGCCACCGTAGATCGCGGCGAGCTGGTTGGGGTCGCCGGTCCACCACGCCGCCCACACGGCCAGCTGCTCGTTGACCTTCTGGCAGGTCTTCGGCGGCCACTCAATGTTGCCGTCGGGTAGCGGCATCAGACCTCCCTTCCAGGTCAGGCGGCGAGCTGAAGCTGGTGGCGAAGCAGGTACCGCCACACCGAGCGCGTCGAGTAGACCGCGTAGCGCAGAGCGTCGATCCCGTGATCATCTGCCTTGATCGGCTGCTCGATGCCCTTCGCGGCGGCGTCGTCGTCCCACGAGTAGCCGGGGATCTCGGCGAGCAGGTCGGTGCAGTCGGCGCTGATCCGCAGCAGCCCGAGCCCCAGCAGCGAGGACAACGCCTGGATGCTGGGCAGGACGGCGTTGTCGGCGACCCTCGTGGGCAGGCCGGCCTGGTGCATCTGGACCCGCAGCTCGATCGCCGAGGGGTCGACGATGACGTAGTCGGGGGTGATGCCGGTGAGCCCGGTGCCCGGGATCGGCACGTCGTGCAAGAACTGGCGGATCCGGTCGACGTACTCGGACACCGTCAGCTGGCGGCGCCGCAGGGACGAGTCCCAACGCCACTCGCGAACCACGTACAGGACCCCGTCGACGCCGAGGCCCACGACGACGGCGTGGAGGGGGTTGCGGGTGCCGTGGTCGACACCCATGGAGATCCACCGGGTGATGGCGGGGATCTGGTCTGGGGCGATGACGTGACGGGTCTCGTCCCACATGTCGAAGACGGCGCCCTCGGCTTGCACCCACTCGCCGCGGATGAAGCGGCGGTACCAGAGGCCGGTGTACTCGGCCTTGAGGTTGGCGACGTAGGCGGGGTCAAGGTGTGGGTTGTCGTCGAGTGTCGAGTGCCAGGTCCTGAGGTTCAACTCGCCAGCGCGCAGCAGGTACTTCTTGCGGAGCCAGTGGGTTGGGCTGTCTGGGTTGGTGGTGCCGAACAGCTGTGCCCCAGGGACCGACAGCCGGGCGAGCACCTGGGTGAAGAAAGGCTCCGGGATGGTGGTGAGCTCGTCGCCGTAGGCGAGGCACAAGGTCATGCCGCGCACTTTGGGTTCGCTCTTGGCGTCGTTGGCGCCCAGGACGTCGACCTCGCGGCCCAGGATGCTTCCGGTTGGCGCGCCCGGGTTGTACTTGACCAGCCGTGCGAGTGGGCCGAACAGGGCCGGATCCTGGAGCACGGAGAAGACGTTGCGGTTGACGCTCTCGCGGGTCTTGCCGAACAGCAGCACCCGGCCGCTGGCCGGGGCGGTCGCGACTGCCATTAAGAACCGCAACAGGCTTGCGACGGTCTTACCCGACCGGACGCTGCCCTGCCAGATGTTGATCCGGGCTGTCGACTCGACCACGCTGCGGAGGTGGATCGGCGACAGAGCCCGGGTGACGGTGTCGAGGTCAATCGCCATCGTGCTGGTTGAGCTGGTCGTACGCGGCGCCCAGGCCGCGGGCGAGGGCGCCGAGCATGCTCTTCGCGGCGTCGAGGCCGGGGTCAGCGTCGTACTCGTCGAGGCGGAGGCTGCGGTCGATCGCGGCGCCGATGGCCATCATCAGATCCCGCTGGTCGCGGGCCGGGGGCCGGTCGAGGACTCCGGTAACGAGGTTGCCCTCGCGGTCGAACTGGTAGACGACGTAGGGCACGTGCAGGCGGGCGCGGAGCTGGTCAACGTCGTCGAGCAGGGCCAGGGCGAGCTGGGTGCGGCGCGCGCGGGCGTCCGCTTTCTTGGCCTCGGTGGCGGCTCTCACCTGTTCACGGTCGAAGCCCAGGCCGAGCCGGGCGGCGATCCGGCTGACGGTCCGGCCTGAGCGGCCCATCGCCGCGGCGATGGCGTTGCGGCTTAGGCCGCGGGCGTGCAGCTCTCTGACCCGGTCGTGGTCCTCCTGGGTGACAGGCCGTCCCATGGTTCACCTCCACCGGGCGCGGGGGCCGGTCCCGGGCGCGGCGAGCGGGCCCTCGCCCGGGGTGTGCGCGGCTGGGCCACCACGTCCAGCCGCGCACGCATCCCCCCGCCACCCGCGCCGTCAGCCGGTCCGGAGACGACAACAGCCCGGGAGCGGGCGGCTCTACCGGGCTGCGGGCACACGCCACCTACGCGGCGTGTGAACAAATCATGCCGCGCGGGGCGCGGCCGGGGCAACTCGACGCGGCCTGCCCCGGGCGGAGCGCCGCACGGAGCGGTCGATCTCGGCGGCGCGTGCGAGGGGATACAGGACGGTGCGGCCGTCTCGGTAGGCGGGGAGTCCGGCGCGGTCGGCCCAGCGTCGGATCATCGCCGGGGTGACGTCGGGGCCGAGGACGGCGGCCAGCTCGGCCGCCGTCCCGTACTCCTCGTCGAGGACGCGGATCATGCCGCCCAGGGTACGCACCCCGGTGCACCACACCATAAGTGTCATTATGGTGTTCCCAAATCGGACACCCGGACGCTGTAAGCGGGCGTCATGCGGCCGTCGCCGCCGCCACCGTCGCCCACACGTGCGCCGCACCCTCCACCACGACCGGCATCCGGCACCGGCACCCCTGCCCGGCACAGCGGCACCGCGCCCCGCAGACGACGACACCGTGGTGACGGCCAGTCGGCAGCAGCCTCAGCGGTCGGGCCCCGCAGACCGGGCACTCGGTGCCGGCGAGCAGCTCGCCGGGCGGGTCGAGTCGCAGGGCGGCGCGTACCCAGCGGTCCTCGTCCTGGAGGTGGCGGACGATGACGGCGACGGTGCCGGGTTGGAGACGGGGCAGCGCGGTCTGGAGGCGGGCGAGCGGGTCGGGGCCCGGGTCGGCGCCGACCTGGTCGGCGAGCCAGGTGAGCCGGCCGGTGAGCCGGCGGTCGAGGTCGGCCCACGTGGCGGCCTCCTGGGGCTCGGCGACCAGGACGACGGTGCCGACGGGGTCGCCGTGGTCGCCGAGGACGTGTCGGGTGCCCCACAGCGGGGATCGGAGCGTCGGGGCGGCGGCGAGCACCCCGTCGTCGTCGGTGGCGGCTTCGCGGTGGACGTAGCTGGCGAGGGTGGTCCGGGCCAGGTGGAGTGACCAGATGGCGGCGCGGGCGTGGAGGTGGATCGGGTGCTGCAACGGTGCTCCTCGTTCGTGTGCCGGCCGCGCCCGGTGGTGGGCGCGGCCGGCGGTGGGTCAGCGGCGGGTGGTGGTGAGGACGCGCCACCAGCGGCGAAGGACGCGGCGCCAGCGGCGCCAGCGGCGCTTGTCGCGCCACACGATGCTCATCGCGTCCCCGGCGTACGGGGCGACGGCCTCGCCTGGTGTGGGGCCGGTGATCGGCGGTAGCGGCGGGTCGGCGGCGATCTGCCCGACGGGCCGCGGGCGGTCGACAGACCGGGCCCAGGACGGGGACGGCGGCGGTACGGCGGGGTGTCGGGCCCACCAGGATGGGTTGCCGGGGGCGGTGTCGGGCCAGGTGGCGTAGCCGGGCCTGGTGAGTGAGATCGCCCGCCAGCGGGCGTCGCGCTCGTCACCGGTCGGTAGCGGACGGGCGGCGGTCATCGGTCGTCCCTCCCGACGGGTTGCCACGGGCCGATCCAGACCGTCCGCCCCACCACCTCCCACTCGCTCATGTCGTGCTGCTCGTCGGCCCGGAGCTGGCGGCGGAGTTCGCCGGATCCGCGGTGCCAGTACCGTCGCTCGGTGCGGAGCCGGCCGCCGCCCATCTGATGGCCGATCTCGGTCAGCGCGGCTGTCCGGCCGGCCTGGTAGGCGGTGGCGACATCGCAGGGCCACGGCTGCTCGTCGTGCGCGCATCGGTTGCCGTTGCGGGTGCGGGTCGGCTGGTGCCGGTCGTACCCGGGCGTGCTGCGGGTCATCGGCAGACGTCCTCGACGGCGGGCCAGCAGGTGCTACAGCGTGGGGCCGGGTCGCCGGTGGCGCGCGGGAGGGCTTCGCCGCACTGCGTGCAGTGTCCGCCGGGGCCGAGGGCCCAGGCGTCGGCGAGGGCTTGGACGGCGATCTGGGCTGCGGTGTCGGCGGTGAGGAGCGCGAGGAGCCCGTGTTCGTCGCTGTGCGGGCGGAGGGCGTTGGCGACGATGCCGGCGAGTTCGGCGTCGGTGCGCCGCGGCGGGGCCTTGTCGGCGAGGGCCGCGGCCTCCTCGGCGATCTGTCGCAGGGTTGCGACCCGGCTGGTCAGCTCGTCGCGCTCGGCGCGCAGCCGCCGGACCTCGTCGGTGGGCCGCTCGTCACCGTGCGCGCGCGACGGGGAACCGGGGCCGGCCGCGGTGCTGCTGCCGTCGTCGGTGTTGCCGGGCCAGGTGACGGTGATGCGGCCGGTGGAGATGAGGTCGGCGACCGTCTGGACGTCGTCGGCGGTCGTGGTGGCGTGGCGGCGGTGGAGCCAGTTGCGGATGGTGTCGCCGTCGACGTCGACGGCGGCGTGGCGCATGATTGCGGCGGCTGTCTGACGGTGGTCAATCCCAGGCATGGTCTTCTCCTCGTCGATCTGTTGGCGGATCTGTTGGCAGCGGTCGCGCCAGGCGGCGGGTGTGGGTGGCCAGTTGTGGGGGTCGTAGCCGGGCGGGTAGGGCTTGTCGGGTGTGTTGGGTGGGTTGAGTCCGGCTCGGGCTCGTGCGCGGGCTATGGCGGCGGCTGCGGCGGCCTGGGCGGCTCGTTCGCGCGGGGTGAGGTGTCGGTGTGTCACCAGTCGGTCACCACCTGCCGCACGGCGGGCCCGTCGAGGACGACTACGCCGCCGTCGTCGATCAGCCGCTCCACGACCGGGTGGCCGTAGCGCTGTACGAGGGCGTCGTAGGCGGCGTCGGCGGATGGTCCGCTGTTGGTGGTGACGACCAGGCGGCGCCCGTTGGCACAGCGGTGGTCGACGATGCGTTGGAGCTGCTCCAGCCACCAGTCGGTGACCCGCTCCCGTCCGAGGTCGTCGAGGATGAGCAGGTCGCAGGTGGTGGCGTAGTCGTAGGTGAGAGGAGCACCGGAGTCGGGTTTGAGGGCGGCGGACAGGTCGGCCGCGGTCCATGCCATGACCCAGGTGCCCCGGGTGTGGACGTCGTTGGCGATGGCGTAGGCGGCGGTGGTCTTGCCGGTGCGGCTGGGTCCGGCGAGGAGTAGGGCGCGGGGGCCGTGGTCCCACCAGCGGCGGATCCGCCCGCCGGGGTCTTGGTCGGGGCGGAGGGTGTCGTAGCTGGCGGTGGCGTATCTGCTGGGCCGGCGGCGGAGGTAGGCGGCGGCCCGGTTGGCGGCCTGTCGGGCGAGCCGGGCTGCGTGTTCGGCGGCTTCGGCGTCGGCGAGGAGCTGGTCGGCGCGGCTGAGGTCGATGTGTCGGCGGGCGGCGAGGTCTTGCCACGGCCCGAGCCCAGCCTTGAGGGTGATCATCGGGTGCCTCCGGTGGTGCTGGCGTAGGTGGCGTTGGCGCCGCCGCGGAACGGGTTGTCGTCGCGGCGGTCGATGTGCCGGTTGGCGCCGGTGGCGATGGCGGGGGTTGTTGGGCGGCGGCGGGTGTCTTCGGCGGCCTTGCGCATCCAGTTGCGCCAGGTGGCCTCCCAGTCGGTGCGGCGGCCCTTCGCGCCGGGTTGGGCGCGCCAGTAGTCGCGGAACTTGGCGGTTTCGGTGGGGCCGTCGACGCCGGGGCAGTGTTCGCGGAACCACGCTCTCATGGCGGGGGTGACTTCGAAGTCGTCGGGGATGCGGGTGCCCTTGGGTTCGCGGGGCGCGGCTTGCGGCGCGTTCCCCTCGCGCTCCCCCCTGTTCCCTGTTCCCTGTTCCCTGTTCCTTTCCAGGGGTGAGTCGTCCGTGACGGTGTCGTGAGGGCTCAGTGAGTTGTCAGTGAGTTCGTGGTGACTGGCCTTTTCCGCTGGTAGGGCCAGGTCGTCCGTGCTGGTGGCGGCGCTGTCCACACCGTTGTCCACGGGAGGCGGTGCGGGGAGCTTGCTGCGCGTCGGGCGGTTGATTTTCTGGTGCTCACGCCAGTTGGTGATGGCTAGGTAGGAGCGCTCACCGACCTTGTACCGACGGATCAGTGAGGACTCACTGAGTGCTCTGAGGTCGAGCTCGACGTCGCTGGCGAGCCGGTCGTCGAGGGGCCAGATGGCGGCTTTGATGAGCCGGGCGTCATCGACGCAGCGGCCCTCGTCGTCAACGTGCGTCCACAGCCCGATGAAGGTCAGCCGGGCCTCGACTGGCAGGCTGGCGACGGTCAGCGAGGTGAAGAACTCCGGCTTGATCGTCCTGATCCGGGCCACGTGGGTGTGCCTTCCTGATTCTGGAATGGGATGGGGTCAGTCAGGGGGTGGTTGGCCAGCAGTGGCGGCACC
>Ga0207867_1001650_pt1 | contig 15033 bp, 12 predicted proteins | sample HigsolmetaAR206D_FD_184838 | JGI IMG/M metagenome (GOLD analysis project Ga0207867, IMG submission 184838) | Ionic liquid and high solid enriched microbial communities from the Joint BioEnergy Institute, USA - AR20-6-D (SPAdes) (version 2) ...
CCCGCCGGCAGGAGATTTGCCGCCATGAGTCCGCTCGACGTCCCGACGACGCCCTCCCCCGCGCGCAACAGCGACCTTGACGCCGCCCTGGCGGAAGCCCGCGAGCGCTACACGGCGAAGCGGCCGAGGAGCGCGGCGATCCATGCCCGGGCCCGGGAGGTGATGCCGGGCGGCAACACGCGCACGGTGCTGTTCTACACCCCCTTCCCCACCGCCATGGCGCGCGGCGAGGACTGCCGGCTGTGGGACGTGGACGGCCACGAGTATCTCGACCTCTGCGGCGAGTACACGGCCGGGCTGTTCGGGCATTCCGAGCCGCGGATCCTCGCGGCCGTGAAGGAGGCGCTTGACCGCGGCATCAACCTGGCCGCGGTGGGGGAGAACGAGGGACGGCTCGCCGGGCTGATCGTCGGGCGCTTCCCCTCGATCGAGCTGGTGCGCTTCACCAACTCGGGGACCGAGGCGAACATCATGGCGCTCGCCGCGGCGCGGGCCTTCACTGGGCGGCAAACGGTGATGGTGATGCGCGGCGGCTACCACGGCGGGGTGCTGACCTTCCCGATCGGCGGGTCGAGCGCCGTGTCGCTCCCCGTGCCGCTGGTCTTCGCCGACTACAACGACGCGGAGGGCGCGGCGCGGGCGATCCGCGAGGCGGGAGAGAGCCTGGCGGCGGTGCTGGTGGAGCCGATGCTGGGCTCCGGCGGCTGCATCCCGGCGCGGCCGGACTTCCTCCAGGCGCTGCGCGAGATGGCGGAGGCGGTACCGCCCGCCGCAGCGCGCACGGGGGTGAGGCCGATCGAGCTGGACGGGAGCGGCCTGCCCGAGGCGGTGCGTCGGCGGATGGGGCAGTAGCCGCGACCGGCGACTCCGCTGGTCGCGGGCGCACCGATCGGCTAGATCGGCCTGCACCTCGCGATGAAGAAGGCCTCGCTCGGCATCGTCGGCGCCCGCGGCTATGTCGGGCGGGAGCTCGTCGATCTCGTCGGCCGTCACGAAGGCCTCGCGCTCGAGCTCTCGACGTCGCAGCGCGACGGTGCGTCGCCCGAGGCCGTGGCGAGCGCGAAGCTCGACGCCTACGTGCTCGCGCTGCCCAACGGCAAGTCGGGCGCGTACGTCGAAGCCATCGACCGCGCGCGCCCCGACGCCGTCATCGTCGACCTGTCCGCCGATCACCGCTTCGACGACGCCTGGGTCTACGGGCAGCCCGAGCGCGTTCGCGATCGCATCCGGGGCGCTCGGCGCATCGCCAACCCCGGGTGCTACGCGACGGCGATGCAGCTCGCCCTGGGCGACAGCCTCGCCATAGCGTTGCTTGAGGCAAAAGGGTTCACCGCTCACGACTTCAAGATCTTCCACCCCGGTGGCTCGCTAGGCGCACAGCTCAAGCTTGTGGGCGACATCATGCACAAGGGAGAAAAGCTCCCACTCGTCTCCGAGTACGAGTCGATGAGCGCAGCCCTCGTCATCATGACCCAGAAGAGCTTCGGCTGCCTTGGGGTTGTAAATGGCGAAGGGAAGCTGGTGGGGATTGTCACCGATGGCGACCTGCGCCGCCACATGGGCGAGCACCTGCTTCGGGCCAAGACTGGGGACATCATGACCCGCAAGCCGAAGACAGTAACGCCCGATACGCTCGCATCAGCTGCTTTGGAGCTGATCAATACCGCGCGGATCACGGCGCTGTTCGTTGTGGAAGACGAAAGGCCGGTCGGTATAGTGCACGTGCACGATCTGCTGCGGATCGGGGTGGCTTAAAGCTGCAAATATCTCCATTTTTGCGGTCGAAAAGCAGAGCTGTTTAAAGAATTTTCCGCATTTGGCATCCAAGAGCGGAAATTTTGTCGAATAATTTGCTTAGAACTCGAAAACAGCGAGCTGGGTTAGCCTGACGAATCTCCGAAATAAACGTCGATCCCCGAAACAAATAAGGCCCGGCTCCAAGGCCGGGCCTTAACCAACTCCCGAAAGCCGACCAGCTCAAGCAGCTTTCACGGCGGCGGCGCTCTCCTCTTCGCCCTCGACAGCGTCAACACCTTCAGCAGCCTCGGCTGCGGCGCGACGGCCGCGAGCGCTCTTGGCCAGCACTTCGGTGATCCGCTGCACGGCAGTCTGATCGTCCAGCTTCTCCACCGCGGCAATTTCACGCGCCATGCGGTCGAGCGCTGCCTCGTAAAGCTGACGCTCAGAGTAAGATTGCTCAGGCTGAGACTCCGAGCGGTAGAGGTCACGCACAACCTCGGCGATCGCAACTAGGTCGCCCGAATTGATCTTGGCCTCGTATTCCTGCGCGCGCCGGCTCCACATCGTCCGCTTGATGCGGGCACGACCCTTGAGCGTCTCCATCGCCTTCTTGACGATATCCTCGCTCGCAAGCTTCCGCATGCCGACGCTCTGCAGTTTGCCCGTCGGCACACGCAGCGTCATTTTGTCCTTCTCAAACGTAATGACGAAGAGCTCGAGCTTCATGCCCGCGATTTCTTGCTCTTCGATGCCAACGATGCGGCCCACACCGTGGGTCGGATAAACGATGTACTCGCCAACCGAAAAACCGTGACGAGCTTGCGTTGGCTTCTTAACCTCTTCAGCTTTCGGCTTGGTTTCCTTTGTTTTTTCTGCGCTCGCCTTAGGGGCGACGGGAGCTGAAATCTTCGGCTGGGCCGGTTTGGCCATTGCGGCGACAGCCGGTCTTTGAGGCTGAGCGGCCTTCATCGCGGTCTTCGCCGGCTGGGCAGAGCGTGTCGCGGCGGCTGGCGCAGCAGCCTTAGCCTGTACTTTTTCGGTCGCCTTCTTGCTAGCAGATGCTGTCTTCACCCCAGTCTTGCCCCCCGCTTTCTCGGAAAGTTTTGCCGGCTTCTCGGAAAGTTTTGCCGGTTGAACAGCAGCTTTCGTTTGCACAGCTGCCTTGGTTTTACTCACCGCTGCTTTTGCGTTCACTTCCACTCTTTCCGTCAATTTACGCTCACTTACTAGAGAATTCTTGGCGGCAGCGCCCATTTTTGCGGTTTTTGCGCTTCCAGATGCAGTCTTCGCTGTCGACGACTTGGCTACCGGGACTTTTTGCTTGGAAGCCGTGGCCGTGCGCTCGAGCCGATCCTTCACCTTTTCGCCCGCGCCCTTAGGCTTGACAGGCACCTTCGTCTTCTGAGCCATTGGTCATCTCACCTGCTAAGGGGTCGCGCTCGACGCATATGCGGCCGCGCATCCCGCCCAATCGAGGGCGTCACGACAAGATTAATTTGTCGACAAGGTTGCCACCGGCTAAGCGTGCCATTGCCAAACTATGGCCCTTGTGCGGGGCATAGTTTTCTGTTCCACATCGCAGACTTGGCTGGCGTTCCGCGCATAAAGTCCCGCTGTTCAGAACCATGCAGCGCGGCTTGGGTCATTCAGGCGAAAACGACGTGAGCCCAGACACCCGGCCCTCGCGTTCCCCATTCCGTTCAGCTACGCTACAACGGCAATTATGTAACACATTTTTCACAAAAAAAGAAGTCTCCAAAGGTTAACGGAACCGGCTCACACCAATTTTGCAATTGGCGTGCCGGTCCGAAACGGAATTGGAGACAAACTCGGATCTGAAACCCCGCTACAAATCAGGCCGACCGCCGCTGGTCGAAGACGTAACCAGCCCCGCGAACTGTGCGGATCGGGTCGTGCTCCTTCCCGCGCACCAATGCTCTCCGCAACCTCCCGATGTGAACATCGACAGTTCTCTCGTCGATATAGGCGTCTCGACCCCAAACGCCGTTCAATAACTGCTCCCGGGACAAGACGCGGCCCGGGCTTTGCATCATGAATTCAAGCAGCCTGAACTCGGTCGGCCCTAATCGCACCTCGCGGTTGCCACGGGTTACGCGGTGCGCCGCGCGGTCGAGCTCGATCTCGCCGGCTCGCAATACGTCAGCTAAGCGCTCCGGAGCCGTCCGCCGCAGGATGGCTTTCACCCGCGCCATCAGCTCGGGAAGCGAAAACGGCTTGACGACGTAGTCATCCGCGCCAGTTGAAAGCCCGCGGATGCGGTCGCTCTCCTCCCCCCGCGCGGTCAGCATAAGGATCGGAATTGCGCGGGTTTCCTGCCGGGCGCGAATGCGGCGGCACAGCTCAACGCCCGAAAAGGTGGGCAACATCCAATCGAGGATAATAAGGTCCGGCTTTTCTTCGGCGATCAGAAGCTCCGCTTCCTCGCCGGTTGAGGCGTGGCTGACAATGAAGCCCTCCGCCTCAAGGTTGTAGCGAAGCAATTCTGCCAGCGCAGCTTCGTCCTCGACGATCAGCACCCGGGCCGACATGGAAACCCTCTTAGTCGCGATCTCGGGAGATTAGGGTGGAGCTTGTCTTATCTCCTTTCGGCCGGTCGTCAGTAATCGCACGCCCATGAACCAGGTAGTGGACCACTTCTGCAATATTGGTTGTGTGATCCCCAATTCGCTCGATGTTCTTTGCACCAAATAGAAGGTGCGTACAGATGCCGATATTGCGAGGATCTTCCATCATATAAGTAAGAAGCTCTCGGAAAACCGAGTTATACATAGCGTCAATTTGCTCGTCCTCTCGCCATACGGAAAGCGCCAGCTCGCTGTTACGCTCCGCATAGGCATCAAGCACCTCCTTGAGCTGCCGCAACGCCCGCTCCACCATGCTGCGCAGGCCGGACATGAGTGGCCTCGGATAGGGCTCGTGCGAAATAGCAAGTGCGCGTTTGGCCGTGTTCTTCGCCAGGTCACCAATCCGCTCCAGGTCGGAGACGATGCGCAGGGCCGCAATCACGTGGCGCAGGTCGTCAGCAAGCGGCTGGCGCCGCGCAATTATGGTGACGACCTGATCCTCGATTTCGAGCTGTAATCGGTCGATGGCCTTGTCGGACTCGATCACCGCCTCGGCGAGCCGCGGGTCGCGCTTTTCCAGCGCGTCAAAGGCCTGACCCAGCGCTTCTTCCGCAAGGCCACCCATTTGAGCGATCTTGCGATCGAGCAGAGCCAGCTCCTCTTCATATGACCGTACGATATGCTCCTTCATGGCTTGGCTCCCATCGGTCTCAACCGAACCGGCCAGTGATGTAGTCCTGGGTGCGTCGGTCCTTCGGGTTCGTGAAAATTTCGTCCGTATCCCCTTCCTCGATCAGCTCGCCGAGATGGAAGAAGGCGGTCCGTTGAGAAACACGTGCCGCCTGCTGCATTGAGTGGGTGACGATGATGATGCAGTAATTTTCGCGCAACTCGTCAATCAGCTCCTCGATCTTCGCCGTGGCAATCGGATCGAGAGCCGAGCAGGGCTCGTCCATCAAGATCACCTCAGGGCTCACCGCAATGGCGCGAGCAATGCAGAGTCGCTGCTGCTGACCGCCGGACAAACTGGTCCCCGGCTCATGGAGGCGATCCTTCACTTCCTTCAGAAGACCAGCCTTTTCCAAGCTGGAGAGTACGATTTCATCGAGCTCAGCGCGTGTTTGCGCCAACCCGTGAATACGCGGGCCGTAGGCAACGTTTTCGTAAATCGATTTGGGAAATGGGTTTGGCTTTTGAAATACCATCCCGACCCGAGCTCTTAATTGAACGACATCCAGGCTGGGGTCGTAAATGTCCTGATCGTCAATTGTAATCTCGCCGGAAACGCGGGCTCCGGGGATAGTGTCGTTCATACGATTGATACAGCGAAGAAACGTGGACTTGCCGCAACCCGACGGTCCGATGAAGGCTGTCACGGCGCGGGCGGGAATATCGACGGAAACATTCTTCAACGCCTGCTTTTCGCCGTAGAACACATTGACGTTACGTGCCCGAACCTTTACGTTCCCGATCCCCCGCGCGACCAAAGGCGATTGAGCTATAGTTTTTAGGTTCGCCGTGTGAACCTGCTCGTTCATCCTTTTCTCCTCTGCGGTCGCACGCATCACGACCATTTCCGTTCAAATTTCTGGCGCAGGTAAATTGCTGCGGTATTCATCACCACGAGAAAACCGAGCAGCACGAGAATGGCTGCCGAAGTTCGAGTCACGAATCCGCGCTCCGGACTATCCGCCCAGCTGTAGATTTGCGTTGGAAGTGCCGTTGCCGGTTCAAGAAGGCCAACGCTATCAAGGCTCGGGATAAACGCATTCATGCCGATGAGGAGCAGCGGAGCCGTTTCACCAAGGGCCTGCGCGAGACCAATGATCGTCGCGGTCATTATGCCGGGCATGGCCAGCGGCAATACATGATGCAAAATCACTTGGTGCTTCGAGGCTCCGATTCCGAGCGCTGCTTCGCGGATCGAGGGCGGAACGGACTTCAGTGTGGCCCGGGTCGCAATGATGATCGTCGGCAACGTCATCAACGCGAGCACCATCCCGCCGACCAATGGCGCGGAACGAGGCAGACCGAAGAAACCTAAGAAAACCGCCAAACCAAGCAGACCAAAGACGATCGAAGGGACGGCAGCCAGATTATTGATGTTGACCTCGATCAGCGCGGTCAGCCGATTCTTCGGCGCAAACTCCTCAAGATAGACGGCCGCGGCGATCCCAAACGGAAAACTCAACACCAGGCAAACGAGCAGCGTCAGGAATGACCCCGCGATTGCCCCTGCCAGGCCGGCCAACTCCGGAAAGCGGCTATCCGCATTCGCGAACAATTCGTAGGCGAACGTTGTGTGGACAAGCCCCGCCTTCTTGAGCTTGTCAAACCAGCCAATCGCCTGGTCGCTGAGCCGCCGCTGCGATTCCGGCATATCTCGCGACATGAGGCCTTTTTGCAGCTGATCATAGGGATCTGAAACGGGCACGAGCATCTTGAAGCTCTTGCCGATCAGCTCCGGATGGGCGGCAACGTAATCGCGAACAATCCACTCGGCACCCGGGCTCAGAAGCTTCGCAAGCTGCGTTTGCTCGCGACGGCTTGTGACCTCGGGAAATTGGGTAAAGAGCGCCTGGCGCGCAATGGCGCGGAAGTTGCCCGCGCGAATATCGTCCGCCTTCACCAGCGCCGGATCGACGTAGAATTCGAGCTCCACTCGCGTTTGCGCGAAAGCAAGATGGCCGGTGTAAACGAGTGATACGATCAGCATGCCAAGCAAACCGATGGCGAGCCCTATCGCGCCCAATCCCAAGTAGCGCAAGCGCCTGTCGGCAGCGTAACGACGTTTCAGCCGCTTTTGTTGGGCAACGGAGTACCAATGGCCCGTTTGGGCGGCAGGTGTTGCAGCAGATGGTGTGCTCACGTCACTCATATTGTTCCCGGTAGCGCTGCACGATACGCATGGCGATGATGTTGAGAACAAGAGTTGACAGGAAAAGCATCAGGCCCAATGCAAACGCGGCGAGTGTTTTCGGATTGTCGAATTCCGTATCGCCGATCAGCAGGGTCACGATTTGAACGGTAACGGTGGTGACGGGTTGAAGCGGGTTGAGCGTCAGCGAGGCGATAATCCCCGCCGCCATTACAACGATCATCGTTTCTCCGATGGCCCGACTCACCGCCAGGAGAATGCCGCCCATGATGCCCGGCAGCGCCGCCGGCAGCAGCACGCGAATGATGGTTTCCCCCTTTGTCGCTCCGAGGGCCAGCGAGCCGTCGCGCATGGAGCGGGGCACCGCATTGATCGCATCATCCGACAGCGACGAGATGAAGGGGATAATCATGATCCCCATAACGGCGCCGGCTGCCAATGCGCTGTTCGGTGCAATCGGTATCCCCACAGCCTCACCAAACGTTCGCAAGGCAGGCGCGACGACGAGCACGGCGAAAAACCCATAAACAACCGTCGGAATGCCGGCAAGAATCTCCAGCATCGGCTTGATGACGGCGCGAAAACGGTTCGATGCGTACTCAGTAAGATAAATGGCAGACAACAGACCGATCGGAATTGCCACCGCCATCGCGATGAGCGCGATCAGGAACGTGCCGAGAAAAACAGGAATTGCGCCAAACGCGCCTCCGGCACTGGCCTGATCAGCGCGCATGGCGATCTGCGGCTCCCAGTTCAGGCCAAGCAGAAACTCCAGGGGCGAAACCCACCGAAAGAATCGGATTGCCTCGAGGAGCAAAGAAAGGACTATTCCAAGGGTCGTCAAAATCGCCACAACAGCGCAGGCGATCATGAGCCCGTCGAGAATCCGCTCGACGGCTTGCCGGGCACGAAATTCTGGCGAAATCCTCGACTGTGCAATGACCGCCCCCAGCATGGCGAGGACGATGGCCGATACGAACATGGAAAGTTGTGCAATTTCCCGCCAGTTTCTCAAGCGGTCTCCGGATTCCAAAATCAGCGGATCGGGATTGCCAAATGCGGTGCCGCCGGCCACCGACTTTATCTGGCTCAAGACGAGGCTCAGCTCACCGGCCGTCTTCTCCATAACAAAGGACGGCGGCAAGGTGGCCATGACAATCCGATCGAGCAGCGGTCCCTGCAAAGCAATCCAGGTGAGGATCAGAAGGCTTGCCGGAATTCCCACCCACGCGGCAACGAAACTCGCATGATAGGCTGGGCGGGAATGAAGCCGATAGGCCTGACCATTGACTGAGGCAAGAGCCCGTCTGCGGCCGATGAAAAAACCAATCACCGTCAAGACGAGCAGCGCGGCAAAAACGTGGGTCAGCATTCTCTGCTTTTGTCCCGATGAGTTTCCGGGCTCGGGTCAGAAATGAGGGAGCCAGAGGCCGCGACCTCGAAATTGCACCCAACTGGCTCCCAACATCGCGACTGGCGGAAATGCGTCACCGGCAGCCGGCTTTTTGCAGCAACCCATCAATTCGTTGGCACATCCATTCTCTGACCGTTCAACGCCGCGTCACGAGTTTTCGTCAGCACATCCGGCTGCAACGGCACCATTCCCCGATCGGCCAGATAGCCGTCCTGCCCCATCGCTTCATCGCTCACGTACTCGGCGACGAACTCCTTCAGACCGGGGATAACCTCACGGTGCGCATTCTTGACGTAGATGAACAAGGGTCGGGAAATGCTGTATTCGCCTGATGCGATGCTCTCGAACGACGGCTTCACGCCGTTGACCTTTATCGCCTGCAGCTTGTCTTCGTTCTCGTACAAGAATGAATAGCCGAAGATACCGACGGCATTTGGATCGGCCTCGAGCCGCTGGACAATAAGATTATCGTTCTCACCAGCCTCAATGAACGGGCCGTCCTGACGCATCCGGCTACATTGGTTCTTCACCAGGTTCCCATACGCGTACTTATCGAGCTTGCTCTTTTGCTCCTTCATGAAATCGAGAGCTTGACACCCCTCCTGCATAGCAAGCTCGACGAACGCATCGCGGGTGCCTGATGTCGGCGGCGGACCGTAAACCAGGATAGGAATGTCGGGGAGTGATTTGTCGATGTCGCTCCATTTTTTATGAGTATTCGGAACAAACTGGCCATCGACGGGAATTTCGGCTGCCAAGGCGAGATAAATTTGGCTTTTCGTCAGATCCATCGGCTTGCCCTTACGCGACTGGGCAATTGAAATGCCATCATAGCCGATGAGCACCTCGGTCACATCGGTAACGCCGTTTTTCTCGCATTCCGCCCACTCGGACTTCTTCATGGCCCGAGAGGCACCGGTAATATCGGGGTATTGTTCACCGATCCCCTGGCAGAAAATTTTCATGCCACCACCAGTACCCGTCGACTCAACTACGGGGGCTTTCCGACCGAATTTGCGCGTGAACTCCTCAGAAACAGCCTGTGTGTACGGGAATACCGTCGAGGAACCGACAATTTTGATGTGATCTCGAGCATTTGCCGCTCCGGCAAAGCCAGGGCCTGCTACGGCTATAATCGCCGAGATGGCAACGAAGGTTCTGCTCACAGTGTTCTCCCAACTTGGATGCTGAAGTGGGAAGCCGAAGCGGCTCCCCTCAGAACGCAATGCCTCGATAGAGCATCCACGCTAAGCTTTGATGACAGCGTAACACGCTGAAACAAAACGATTTTTTTTTGGTCTAAGCGGCTGGGGACTCCAGCAGCTCGTCCAACACGACAGTGAAAGTCGACCCCTCTCCAGGGCTCGAGGAGATTTTCAACTCGCCGCGGTGGCGCGTGACGATATGCTTGACGATGGCGAGTCCCAATCCCGTGCCACCCTTCTCGCGGCTCGCCGCAGCACTCACGCGGTAGAACCGTTCAGTCAGGCGAGGGAGATGTTCCGGCGGAATGCCGATACCGTCGTCCTCAACGGCAATGGAAATTCGCTGTAGGCGCCCATCGACCGGCGGCTCCCGCGTCATCCGCACAATAACGTGACCGCTCTTCTTCCCGTACCGGATCCCGTTGTGGATCAGGTTCTGGAAAAGCTGCATGAGCTCATCTCGCTCGCCCCGCACGCGCGCAGGCGTCGGCAAGGGCTCTACAGAGATGCTGATGCCCGCAGCTTCGGCCACTGGTTCAAGAGACTGCGCCACGAAGTTCACGACTTCGTTCAACTCGACCACACCGCGCGGCGGAACGTGAACGCGCATTTCGATCCGGCTTAAGGAAAGCAGGTCGTCAATGAGGCGGGTCATGCGCTCCGCCTGCGCCGCCATGATGCTGAGGAAACGGTCTCGCGCTTGCGGATCATCGCGGGCTGGCCCCTGCAGCGTCTCGACGAAACCGCGCAACGACGCAAGCGGCGTGCGCAATTCATGGCTGGCGTGCGCGATGAAGTCAGCACGCATCTGCGCCAGCTTTTCCTGATCGGTGATGTCCCGGAATACGATGAGCAGTGTCGGTTTTCCTGGGCCGCCTGGCGCGATGGGAAGCGCCGTCAAAATGGCTGAAACCCGGCGCTGTACCGGCACCCAATCTTGCAGCTCGACGACGGTCACATCCTCAGGCGTGTGCTTCTTCTCAATCGCGGCAAGCAGGTCCGGGCTCCGAATGACGCTGGAGATGGGCTGGCCCGAGCGCGTACGCGGGAAAAGATCAACCACAGCTGCATTGTGGTGGACGATGACGCCGTCCGCATCCAGTACCAAAGCCGGATCCGGCATGGCGTTGACAACCGCACGCCAACTGGAATCGTCGTGGACCGTCTCTTGGGCGGGTGCAGGCGGCGCGGTCTGCGGAGCTACGTCAGCTGACAGCCGCGCTTGTTTTCTTCCACCCAGCAAAATGCTTGCGAACGCAACGGCAATGAGCTGAACAACTGCCGCCCATGCGGCCAGTCCGCCCAGCGCCCAAAGCAAAAAGACAAGAACTGCAGCTCCGGCCGCCACCGCCTTCCACATGGGCGACCACTTGGAAATCCGTTCGACTGCGGATGATAAATGTTCGTTTTGAAGCTGCAGTTTAGGCCCTGTAATTTTCACTGAAACACTGGCGGAAACACGCAGAGCTGATCGCACCTCGCCAGCTCAGCGAGACCGAGCCGCCGCCACCGGCTCAGCGCACTAGCAGAATGGGACATTCCAGCGCCACCGCCAAGGCTCGGAGGTTGCCGTCGGCTGGCACGACAAGGCCGCCAAACTGGGCGATAACAAATCCACCCTTCAGCCGCCGCAACTCCTCGGCCACGACCTCCGTCGCGCCGCGCGCCACTTCCGCGCGAACGATTTGCGCATCGATGCGCTCTCCCAGGAGCAGGCGCGCTTGCGCTTCCATCCAATGCAGCCGCTCTTCGTCATCGGCGATCAGGAGGACAACCAGCGATCCTCCCGTCACCGAGGCAAGGCGCTCGGCGGCCCGCACCATGCTCGGCAGTCGATCGATATCTTCCGCGGCGACAATGACGGGACCGGAGGTGCGGCGCGCATGCGGGCCAACAACCACCACGCCAGTCGCGTCGACCACGGCCTCAAACAACTGGCGCAACGTTTCGCAGCTGGCGATGCCGAACGGCTCGCCAAGCGCGACGACGTTCCATGGTCCACACTCGGCGCACGTCGTTGCCAGAGCGTCGATGGGATCATCTCGAACGATGCGATGCCGAATGGGCACCTCGGCCGCTCGCGCAAGCGCGGCGATCCTCCGTTGAATGGCGGCAAATGTGAGCCGGAATTCCCGCTCCAAATCTTCCGCGGAAATTGTGCGCTTCCGCCGTCCGGTCAGCGAGATCTCGCGCGCAAACGGAAAACTCGCCAATTCGAAGATATGTCGATCCTCGACGAAAAGCGTTTCAACGCCGGACTGAAACGCCTGCGCAACCCGCAACGCGGCTTCGATCGCCACCGAGTGGGGATTTGCGGTGCGCAGCTGCAGGACGACACGTCCACGCGCCTCTGCAGCCTCCGCAACATGCGCAATCATCACGCAGACTTCCCGTTACCCTGAGAGTCGCTCTTTGACTTGCCAAACGCCCTCGCGCGCTCGGCAAACAGCCGCAGCTTATCCTCGACCAGTCTGTTGATGGTGCCCGGCGGGAATTCTCCGTCCGGCCCACGCTCGCCAGCCTTGATGCCGGTCAAGATCTCCATGCCCTCGTCGACGTGGCTCACGGCGTAAATGTGGAACTTACCCTCGCGCACGGCCTCGATCACGTCCTCGCGGAGCATGAGATGTTGGACGTTGGATTTGGGAATAAGGACGCCCTGTTCGCCGGTGAGGCCGCGCGCTTTGCAGATATCGAAGAAGCCTTCAATCTTTTCGTTCACCCCGCCGATCGCCTGCACTTCTCCCCTCTGGTTCACCGAGCCAGTGACGGCCAGCCCCTGTTTGACGGGCACTTCGGAGAGCGCGGAGAGCAACGCGTAGAGTTCCGTCGAGGAGGCGCTGTCGCCGTCGACACCTCCATAGGACTGCTCAAAGACGAGCGTCGCCGCCAGGGCCAATGGTACATCCTCCGCATACCGACCGGCAAGGTAGCCCCAAAGGATCATGACACCTTTGGAGTGCAGCGGGCCGCCGAGCTTTACCTCCCGCTCGATGTCGATGACGCGGCCCTGGCCCATGCGAACACGGGCGGTGATGCGGCTGGGCCGACCAAAGGAAAATGTGCCAAGCTGAATGACGGAAAGGCCGTTGATCTGACCGACCTTCGCCCCTTCGGTGTCGATGAAGACGATGTCACGCCCAATGATCTCCTGTGCGCGATCCCGCAGGCGGTCGGCACGCTGGATGCTTTCATGTATGGCTCGTTCGACGTCCGCTCTCGTGGTCACCGCGCGGCCGGCTTCGCTGGACCAATAGTCGGCCTCGCGAACGAGGTCGGAAATGCGGCCAAGCTCGATCGACAGCTTCTCCCGATCATCTGCCAGCCGCGCACCTTCCTCGATGACACGCGCAACGCCGGAGGCATCGACGGGCTTGAGATTGTGCTCCTTGACGATGGAGGCGATGACGCGCGCATAGGCGCGATTGTTTTCTTCAGACCAGGCGATTGTGTCATCGAAATCCGCCTGGACTTTGAATAGCCCGCGGAAATCCGGATCGTAGGCCGCGAGCAGATAGTAGAGCTCGCGGTCGCCGAACAGAACGACCTTGACATCGAGCGGAATGGGTTCCGGATCGAGCGTCTGGGTGATCAGCCCAAGGCCCATGCTTTCCAGCGGCTGCTCGATACGGATTTCCCGAGCCTTGATGATGCGCTTCAGGGCCTCCCAGGCGAATGGCGACATCAGCAGCTTGCGCGCGTCGATGAGCAGGAAGCCGCCGTTTGCCTTGTGCAGTGCGCCGGGTTTGATGAGCAAAAAGTCCGTAACCAGCGCGCCCATCTGCGCGATGTGCTCAACCCGCCCAACAAGGTTGGCGTAAGTGGGATTGATCTCCTCAAGAACGGGCGCTCCTGCGTGACCGTTCTCGACGATCACATTCACCATGTACCGGCGGAAGCGGGGATCGCGCGTGGTGTCAACGGTCTGTTTGACGAGCTCGTTCTCCTCCGGCTGCGCGATGAATAGCCCGACATTCCGGATGAGGTCCTTGCCCGCGGCGTCCAGATATTCGAGCACTTCGGGCACGTCGGCGAAGCTCGCCCGGACATCCTCCAGCGCCTCGCGCACCGCGCCTTCGGCCATTTCCTGGTTCAGCTCACTGAGGCGGTTGCGGCGCAACTTGTCCGACTTGGGCACCTGCTCGAGGATGGCCTCCAGCTCCTTCTGCAGGGCCTCGATTTTCGCCTGGACATTCTTCCGCATGTCCTCAGGCAATGCGTTGAACACCTCCGGCTTCACCACACGGCCCTCATGAACGGGGGCCATGGCGAAACCCATGGGTGTTCTGAGGATCGCGATGTTCTGCGCTTGAGCCTTGCGGTTCAGTTCTTCGAACGCTTCCTCCTGCCCGGAGCGGAACTCCTCCTCAATCGCCCGGCGGCGGGCCTGGTACTCTTCGCTTTCGAAGATTGCGGGAAGCGTCGTGCGTAGCTCATCGATGGCGGCAACCATCTGCTCGGCCAGCTTGCGGCCACGGCCAGCCGGCAGCCGGATCGCGCGCGGACGATTGTGCTGCTCGAAGTTGTTGACATAGACCCAATCCGGAGGCGGCGGCATCTCAGCCGCCTTCTTGGTGAGGTACATGCGAACCGCGGTGCTCTTGCCGGAGGCGGGCGGCCCCAGCACGAACATGTTGAAATCGTGGCTCCGCATGTTCGCGCCGAACTGAATGGCGCGCAGAGCCCGGTCCTGGCCGATCAACCCGGTGATTGGCTCAAGGTCGTCCGTCGTCTCGAACCCGAGCGTTGCGGGATCGACGGTGCGGCGCAATTCGCTCGTGGGCAGGGGCTCATGCGGGTCGGCGAGCGGTGGTACGGTCTTTGCAGCCGCGTCCTTTGGCTCCTCAGGAACGGATTTGTTGCCTTGTGGCGCCCGCTTAAAGAACATTCTGACGCGCTCCCCGTGTTGTTCGATTTGGCCCGCACGGTATGTCAGGGTAAACCCGACGGAAAGAAGCTTAAGCGAGAGTCAGAATCGCGCGGCTCTCGCAAGAGTGGCGGAAATGTCACCAGCCGATGGCCAACGCATGACAATCCCATTAGGATTCGGCAAGGATCCGCTTGTCGATGGACGACAATCCACAGCTGCCTCGCAGATCGCGCGCGGCGTAGGTCGCGTCCTGGCCAGCCTCGGCCTTGCCAGTATATCCGAACTCCCGCTGCCCAACGGCCGCCGGGCAGATGTTGTCGCTCTGTCCGGGAAAGGAGAGT
>Ga0207867_1001655_pt1 | contig 14966 bp, 16 predicted proteins | sample HigsolmetaAR206D_FD_184838 | JGI IMG/M metagenome (GOLD analysis project Ga0207867, IMG submission 184838) | Ionic liquid and high solid enriched microbial communities from the Joint BioEnergy Institute, USA - AR20-6-D (SPAdes) (version 2) ...
AAGAGATGCAGTCCGCTGCATCTCTTTCTCTTTCCATCTTCCTTGAACATTCAGTCTGAAGCCCTCAAAACTTCAAGTCACGATTTGAAACCAACCAATCTTGGTTGAAAAGTACAGCAGGCTGGATGATTTAGGAAAAAGATTCTTCGAATAAAGTCAGCATCCCACTCGCAACCTAATAGTAGATGGTTTGCTATGTTGGGGATGAGATGATGGATCCTAAAAGATACATAAAATGGATGTACCAATTGGGTTTTTTATTATTGGTCTTTGTGACACTTTATTTGCTTGTTCTCTTAAAACCGGTATGGCTGCCTTTTTTAAAAGTCATCTTCACCGGGCTTTTTCCATTTTTCTTAGGGGCTTTTATTACCTATTTGCTTCATCCGTGGGTGGAGAAACTTTATCAAGCGGGCCTGCCTCGCGGACTGTCTATTTTCCTGATTTATCTCCTCTTTTTCGGGGGAGTGGGTTATTCCATTTACAAAGGTATTCCTGTCATTATCGAGCAGCTGAACGAGTTGTCTGAGAACGCTCCCGTGTTAGTATCTCAATATCAACATTGGATGTTTCACCTCGAAAGAAAAACTTCCACTTGGCCGGATGGCCTTCAAGATCAGATTCAAGCGAGAATTCATGCTTTTGAAACTTGGCTTACCAATCTTTTGGCTTTGTTTATCGGTTGGTTGACGAAAATGCTGAATTTTCTTTTGCTGTTTGCCGTTGTTCCCTTTGTTTCTTTTTATTTGTTAAAAGATTTTCATGATGTTAAAAAGGTGATTTGGTATTTAACGCCGAAAAAGTGGCGGAGAAAAGGGCTTTATTTTCTGAAAGATTTGGATGAATCGCTTGGAGGGTATATAAGAGGACAGATTCTAGTCTGTGTGCTGCTCGGAACGGTTGCTGCTTTCCTTTTTTGGATGATTCATATGAAATATCCTGTATTGCTTGGAATCATTATAGCTGTTACCGACATCATTCCTTATTTTGGGCCTATTATCGGTGCGGTGCCGGCCGTTATCATTGCGGTGGCCATTTCAAATAAAATGGCCGTCTACGTGATCATCATCATTTTGGTTCTGCAGTTTTTAGAAGGAAATGTATTGTCCCCGTTTATTGTCGGCAAAAGCTTAAACATGCACCCTTTATTTATCATGGCTGCCCTTATCATCGGCGGAGAAGTCGGAGGAATTGCCGGATTAATTTTCGCCGTGCCGTTTCTGGCCGTTGTAAAAGTGGCAATGGTGCATGCAAAAACGCATTTATGGAAGCCCCATAAATAACATTGACAAATATTGAATAACTTTCTATAATGCGACATAGACAAGTGAATCCAAATTGTATGAACAAATTAACGAATTACCAAGATTGATCGATAAGGCCATTTCCTTTAAAAACAATTTCAAATGGGTATAAAACAAAGAAGGATCGAGTATGTTATAGACCATCTGAGTGTAATGATGATTACACGGAAGAGAGGAATTTCCCCGGGCTGAAAGAAATTCCAGATGAAGGATAACAGAAGGCTAATCCGGAGTGCAGGCAAAAACTGCCGTAGTACGCCGCGTTAAGGCGCCAAAGAGATGGATTGTGTGAATCGATGGATCCATAATCAGGGTGGTACCGCGAAGACCCCTTCGTCCCTGTCCGGGAAGGAGGGCTTTTTTTATTTTAGAGCGCCACAATTGGTCAGTTAGCCGGACTCTTTTCATCCGTTTTGCTTGCAAAACGATTTTATCCATAACTCTAGTTTTTCATTGTACATACAGAATTGTTTATGTAGGAGGTTATAGCATGAAAAAATTAACTGGCGCCCAAATACGCCAAATGTTTTTGGACTTTTTTAAAGAAAAAGGCCATCAAATTGAACCGAGCGCATCACTCATTCCAAATAATGATCCATCTTTGTTGTGGATCAACAGCGGTGTGGCCACTTTAAAAAAATATTTCGATGGCAGGGTGGTACCGGAAAATCCGCGAATTACAAATGCTCAAAAATCTATTCGCACTAATGACATTGAAAATGTAGGGAAAACGGCTCGCCACCATACGTTTTTCGAAATGCTTGGAAACTTTTCTATTGGAGATTATTTCAAAGAAGAAGCCATTGCATGGGCATGGGAATTTTTGACCGATCCTAAATGGATGGGTTTCGAGAAAGAAAAGCTTTCCGTTACCATCCATCCCGAAGATCAGGAAGCCTATGAAATTTGGAACAAGAAAATTGGGATTCCAGAGGAGAGGATTATTCGTTTAGAAGGCAACTTCTGGGATATAGGCGAAGGGCCAAGCGGTCCCAACTCGGAAATTTTTTATGACCGCGGTCCGCAATATGGAGACGACCCTAATGATCCTGAACTGTATCCTGGCGGTGAAAACGACCGCTACCTGGAAATATGGAATTTAGTATTTTCCCAATTCAATCATAATCCGGATGGCACTTATACACCGCTTCCAAAGAAAAATATTGATACCGGTATGGGTCTTGAGCGAATGGCTTCCGTTGTTCAAGAAGCGGAAACGAACTTCGATACCGATTTGTTTTTGCCTATTATAAGAGCTACTGAAAAAATTTCAGGAGAAACTTACGGAAAAGATCCGGAAAAAGATGTTGCATTTAAAGTGATTGCCGATCATATTCGTACGGTCACTTTTGCCATTGGAGACGGGGCATTGCCTTCCAACGAAGGAAGAGGCTATGTTCTTAGACGATTGCTGCGCAGAGCTGTCCGCTATGCGAAAAAGATCCATATAAATCGTCCTTTCATGTATGAACTTGTCCCAGTTGTGGGAAACATTATGATTGACTACTATCCGGAAGTAAACGATAAAGCTGCCTTTATTCAAAAAGTCGTGAAAAATGAAGAAGAACGATTCCATGAAACACTGCATGAAGGTCTTTCTATTCTCGAATCGGTGATCCGTAAGGCAAAAGTACAAAATCACAAAACGATTAGCGGCGAAGATGCCTTCCGCCTATATGATACTTACGGATTCCCGGTGGAGTTAACGGAAGAGTATGCAGAAGAAGAAGGCTTGAAAATCGACTATGAAGGATTTGAAAAAGAAATGGAACGTCAGCGGGAACGAGCCCGTTCAGCACGTCAAGACGTCGATTCCATGCAAACTCAGAACGTTCTTCTGCAATCCATTACAACGAAAAGCGAATTTATCGGATATGATCAGCTGGAAACAGACGCAGTGGTAGAAGTGATTTTGAAAAACGGAGAAATAGTTTCAAAAGCCAGTGCAGGCGACACCGTCCAATTCATCCTCAATCGGACTCCTTTTTATGCAGAAAGCGGCGGTCAAATCGCAGATAAAGGAGTACTTGTAGCTGATCATGTGAAGGTCACCATTCAAGATGTACAAAAAGCGCCAAATGGACAGCACCTTCATAACGCCGTCATTGATGAAGGGATTCTCGAACAAGGACAATTGGTTCACGCGCAAGTTGATAAAACGGCCCGTGCAAACGTGACTCGAAACCATACAGCTACTCACCTTTTGCATCAGGCGTTGAAAGATGTACTTGGAAATCACGTTAACCAAGCAGGTTCGCTGGTAGAACCTGAACGGCTGCGTTTTGACTTCTCCCATTTCGGTCAAGTGAGTCCAGAAGAATTGGAAAAAGTTGAAGCGATTGTGAACGAAAAAATTTGGAAAAGCCTTCCGGTCGGAATTGAATATAAAGGACTGGAGGAAGCAAAAGCACAAGGTGCGATGGCTTTATTCGGCGAAAAGTACGGCGATATTGTCCGCGTTGTCTCCATCGGAGATTACAGCTTGGAGCTGTGCGGTGGCTGCCATGTGCCGAACACGTCAGTTATCGGGTTGTTTAAAATTGTTTCCGAGACGGGGATCGGCGCTGGAACCCGCCGGATTGAAGCTGTCACAGGTGAAGGAGCATACCAGCTGTTAAACAGCCAAGTGGCGTTATTAAAAGAAGCGTCTGAAAAATTAAAGACGCATCCAAAAGACATTTTGACGAAAATTGACAGTATTCAAGCAGAAATGAAAGAATTGCAGCGTGAAAATGAATCACTTGCTGCAAAATTGTCCAATATAGAAGCGGGCAGTCTTATCAATCAAGTGAAACAAGTTGATGGAATCAATGTGCTGTCAGCGAAAGTCGATGCGTCGGATATGAATCAATTGCGAAGCATGGCAGATGAATTAAAGCAAAAATTGCCGTCAGGAATCATCGTTTTAGGTTCCGTTCAAAAAGAAAAAGTGAATTTTATCGCCGGCGTGACGAAAGACCTTGTGGCGAAAGGATTCCATGCAGGAAAACTTGTAAAAGAAGTGGCCGCTGTTTGCGGCGGGGGCGGAGGAGGCCGCCCGGATATGGCTCAGGCCGGCGGGAAACATCCGGAAAAAGCGGAAGAAGCGCTCGCTTTTGTCGAAGAGTGGGTGAAATCCGTTTCCATTGAATAAAAGATAGTGTACAATATGGGTAAATGGACTGAAGGCGTGAAGCCGAAACGAGGTGCGAGGGAATGAGCTCTTTTGATCAGACAATGAAATTCCATTTTTCAGATGAGCCTTTTGATCATGACGTGAAAGAAATTCTTTTCCAAGTTTATGACGCTCTTCAAGAAAAGGGATACAATCCCATTAATCAAATTGTTGGCTATTTGCTTTCAGGAGACCCAGCTTATATTCCCCGGCATAAAGATGCCAGGAACTTGATTCGAAAATTGGAACGGGACGAAATTATTGAAGAATTGGTGAAGACGTATTTGAAGCAGCGAGAGGAATAATCATATGAGAACTATGGGGTTAGACGTGGGCTCCAAAACAGTCGGCGTTGCGATAAGCGACGAATTAGGCTGGACAGCCCAAGGAATTGAAACCATCAAGGTGGATGAAGAGAAAGGCGATCTTGGTTTCGACCGTTTAAAAGAACTAATCGAAGATTATCAAGTCGATAAGATTGTGGTCGGGTTGCCCAAAAACATGAATAACACGATCGGCCCGAGAGGAGAAGCTTCTCAAGCGTATGCGAAAAAACTGGAAAAAGAGTTTTCTCTTCCCGTTGTGCTCTGGGATGAAAGGCTGAGTACGATGGCTGCCGAAAGAGTTCTGTTAGAGGCGGACGTGAGCCGCAAAAAAAGAAAAAAAGTCATTGACAAAATGGCTGCTGTCATGATTCTACAAGGTTATTTGGATAGTTTGAAATAGCTGTTAGAAAACAATGCGGCTGCCGTTCAATAAATAATGAGGTGAAAAGATGGAACACGGAGATCAACATATTACTGTAGTAGATGAAGAAGGAAATGAGATTTTATGTGAAGTGCTTTTTACATTTGATTCCGAGCAATTTGACAAATCTTATGTGCTCTATTATCCGGCGGAAACAACCGATGATGAAGAAATTGAAATTTTTGCCGCTTCTTTTCATCCCAGTGAAGGAAATTCCGGTGATCTCGAACCGGTAGAAACCGAAGAAGAATGGGATCTTATTGAAGAAATGCTGAATACGTTTCTCGATCAAGAAGAAGAGCACGAACATAATCATGAACACGAACACGAAAAATAATCATTGGAGAATTTTTCAGGCCGTTCTAAAATTTAGAACGGCCCTTTTCCACGTTCTGTAGTATAATGATGGATGGAAAAAATGATCGATTGATCCCGTTTTATGTCGGAAGGGGAAAGAGAATGTCGAAGTTTCATTGGGATTTAACTGACTATAGAAGAAAAAAAAGAAAAAGAAACTTTTTTTTATCACTATTTGCTGTCATTGTTGCCTTGGCAGCAGTGGTCTTTTTCTATATCTACCAGTCGCTGCAGCCAGTAGATAAGGGAAATCGCACACCGGTCAAAGTGACCATCCCCCAAGGGTCAAGCGCCGCAAAAATCGGAGAAATCCTAGAAAAAAAAGGTATTATCCGCAATCAACAAGCCTTTAAATATTACATACAATGGAAGGGAAAAACAGGATTCCAAGCTGGAACCTATTATTTTGCGCCCTCCATGTCTCTTGATGATATCATACGTGATTTGCAGAAGGGAAATTCTTATGAATTTGCCAAAATCGTATTCACGATACCAGAGGGACGTCAATTGCGCGAGATTGCCAAAACGATTAGCAAACATTCGCCTTATGATTACAATACCGTCTGGAATCGTTTAAACGACCGTGCTTTTATTCAGCAATTGATCAAAAAATATCCGGATTTGCTGACAAAGGAAATTTTGAATCCAAAAGTAAAATATCCATTAGAAGGGTATCTGTACCCGGCTGTTTACGCTTATTATGATCCGAAAACTCCGCTGGATACGATCATTGAAGATATGATCGCCAAAACAGATCGCGTCCTATCTCAATATCAAAAAGCCATGAAGGTCAAACATTTGACCCCTCATCAATTGCTTACAATGGCTTCTCTTATTGAAGAAGAAGCGACAAAGAAAGCGGATAGACGTAAAATCTCCAGCGTTTTCTATAACCGGCTGGCCAAAAAAATGCCGCTGCAAACAGATCCGACTGTGCTTTATGCACTCAACAAGCATAAAAGTCGTGTCGTATATAAAGACTTAAAAGTGAATTCGCCATACAATACGTATAAATATAAAGGATTGCCCCCTGGTCCCATCTCAAATTCCGGAATATCTTCTTTAGAAGCAGCTTTAAATCCGGAACAAACGGATTACCTGTATTTTCTTGCGGCGCCTAGCGGGGATGTTTATTATGCTAAAACGTTGGAAGAACACAATCGATTAAAACAAAAATTTATTACCAATTACTACGATGCTGAAAAGAAATAAGAGCTATTAGCATTTATGATAAAAGTATGGTAAACTAGACAAAGTTAAACTTCCGCCAATTGTACTCCTCGGCATCAACGGTCGGGGGAAAAGGCTTTTTAGAAGACGAAATGAAAGACGAGTGGAAAGCTTTCGGGCTTTCTGCTTTTTCTTGTCAATCGATTTTCGCTTCTTTTCAATTCATTTAGCAGGAATGGGGAAGAAAGATGGAAGAAAAGATAGCACAATACTGGCAGTCGCTCCTTCCTGAAAAACCGCTTTTCATTCAGGAGATGGAACAATTGGCGAAAGAAGAACATGTTCCTATTATGGAATCGGCCGGCATCGAAACGATGCTGCAATTTATGAGAATCCAAAAGCCTAAAAAAATTCTCGAAATCGGCACGGCGATTGGATATTCAGCGATTCGAATCGCACAAGCCATCAGCGGGTCTGAAATTGTCACGATTGAACGTGATGAAAGCCGCTACAATCAAGCGATTCAATTTATTCGTCGGGCAGGTTTAGAGAACCGCATTTCCGTGATTTTGGGCGATGCATTGGAAGTGGCAGCGGAAGCAGGCGAGATGGGGCCTTATGATGCCATTTTTATCGATGCGGCAAAAGGTCAGTATCAAAAGTTCTTTGAAATGTACACACCGTATTTAGCGGAAAACGGTGTTGTGTATACTGATAATGTGCTCTTTAAAGGACATGTAGCTGAAACGGATATAGCAAAGAAGCGAATTCGCCAATTAGCATCCAAAATCCGTCAATATAATCAATGGTTGGTGAATCATTCGTCCTTTTCGACGATGATCATTCCTGTTGGCGACGGGCTGGCAATCAGTATTTATCGAGGTGAAAAAGATGGCAAATAAACCAGAGTTACTCGTTACTCCTACCAGTGTTCAAGATATTTTGCCTTTGTGCGATGCTGGAGCAGATGCATTTATGATAGGGGAGCAGCGATATGGGCTCAGACTGGCCGGCGAATTTTCTCGCGATGACGTGAAAAAAGCAGTTGAACTTGCACATTCGCGAGGGAAAAAAGTATATGTGGCAATGAATGCCATCTTTCATAATGAAAAAGTCGAAGAATTAAAAGATTATATTCTGTTTTTAAAGGACGTAAAATGCGATGCGATCGTTTTTGGCGATCCTGCGGTGTTGATGACAATCCGGGAAATAGCACCAAATATGAAATTGCATTGGAGTACGGAGACTACGGGAACCAATTGGTATACTTGCAATTACTGGGGGCGCCTTGGATCAAAGCGTGCCGTTTTGGCTCGTGAATTAAGCATGGATGCCGTCATTGAAACAAAAGAACATGCCGAAGTGGAGATCGAAGTTCAAATACATGGTATGACTTGCATGTTCCAATCGAAGCGTGCTTTGCTTGAGAATTACTTTGAATATCAAGGAAAAATGTTGGAAATAAAGAATAAAAACCAAGACAAAAATATGTACCTTTATGATAAAGAACGGGACAATAAATACCCGATTTTTGAAGATGAAAACGGTACTCATATTATGAGTCCAAACGATGTTTGCATGATCGATGAACTCACCGAAATGGTAGAAGCAGGAATCGATAGCTTCAAAATCGACGGCGTACTAAAAGAACCGGACTATATCATCGAGGTGACAAAACTGTATCGCAAAGCAATCGATTTATGTGCAGAAGATCCGGATGCCTATGAAGAAGTGAAAGATCAGTTATATGAACAAATAGTGGCCATCCAGCCGAAGCATCGTCCATTGGATACGGGCTTTTTCTTTAAGGAAACGGTTTATTAATTAGGGATTGTAGGGAATGCCAAGTTGAATACAGCCCAATGGAGATTGAGTGGAGCGGATGTTTAAGTCTTTGTCTATATTTTAAAAGGAGGCATCGGAATGTCTACGATATTGAAAGATAACATTTCACAAATTGTTGACGGAAAACGAGTGATCGTCAAAAAACCAGAGTTGCTGGCGCCTGCCGGCAATTTGGAAAAGTTGAAAATTGCTGTCCATTACGGCGCCGATGCTGTCTTTCTCGGAGGGCAGGAATATGGATTGCGCTCCAATGCCGATAACTTTACCCTTGAAGAAATAAAAGAAGGGGTGGAATTTGCGAAGAAATACGGCGCTAAAATTTATGTCACAACCAATATTTATGCTCATAACGAAAATATGGACGGACTAGAAGAGTATTTAAAAGCTTTGGAAGATGCAGGGGTAGCTGGAATTATCGTCGCTGATCCGTTAATCATTGACGCGGCTGGACGCGTTGCTCCTAAACTGGAACGACATTTGAGCACGCAGCAGTCTTTAACGAATTGGAAAGCTGCCCAATTTTGGAAGGAGCAAGGACTCGAGCGTGTTGTGCTTGCGCGTGAAACAAGCGCGGAGGAAATTAAAGAAATCAAACAAAAAGTCGATATTGAAATTGAAGCGTTCATCCATGGCGCTATGTGCATCGCTTATTCAGGAAGATGCGTTTTAAGTAATTATATGACAGCACGCGATTCCAACCGTGGAGGATGCTGCCAGTCCTGCCGTTGGGATTACGACCTCTATCAATTAAACGGAGACAAGGAAAAGCCTTTATTTACTGAAAAAGATGCTCCGTTTGCGATGAGTGCCAAAGATTTGAAATTAGTCGAATCGATTCCGAAAATGATTGAACTCGGGATTGATAGTTTGAAAATAGAAGGTCGAATGAAGTCCATTCATTATATTGCGACTGTTGTCAGTGTATATCGGCAAGTGATTGATTCTTACTGCGCGGACCCGGATCATTTTACGATGAAACAAGAATGGCTGGATGAACTTGAAAAATGTGCCAATCGTGAAACGGCTCCTGCCTTTTTTGAAGGGGGAGTACCGGGTTATGAAGAACAATTATTTGGCACACACAGCAAAAAAACAGCTTTCGATTTCGCGGGGCTGGTATTGGATTACAATCCGGATACCCAAATGGTGACATTGCAGCAACGCAACCATTTCCGTCCGGGAGACGAAGTGGAATTTTTCGGCCCTGAAATCGAAAATTTCACACAAACCATTGGAACGATTTGGGATGAGGAAGGAAACGAAATCGACGCTGCGCGCCATCCTTTGCAGATTGTACGATTTAAGGTGGATCGCCCGCTTTATCCATACAACATGATGCGAAAGGAGACAAAATAGCTAGATGGATAAAAAGCCAGTGATCATCGGGGTTTCCGGCGGTTCCGGCTCCGGAAAAACGAGCGTTACAAAAGCAATATATAATAATTTTAAAGGACACTCCATTTTGGTATTGGAGCAAGATTCCTATTATAAAGACCAAAGCGATGTGCCTTTTGAGGAACGATTAAAAACGAATTACGACCACCCTTTGGCTTTTGACAATGACCTATTGATTGAGCACTTAAAAAAATTGCTTAATTATGAACCGATCGAGAAACCGGTTTACGATTATACCATTCATACTCGATCTAACGAAACGATCCGTGTAGAACCGAAAAATGTCATTATATTAGAAGGCATATTAGTACTGGAAGATGAAAGGCTTCGCAATTTAATGGATATTAAGCTCTTTGTGGATACCGATCCAGACTTGCGCTTCATAAGACGCTTGACACGAGACATAAAAGAGCGCGGTCGAACTTTAGAATCCGTGGTCGAACAATATATTCAAGTGGTTCGTCCAATGCATAATCAATTTATCGAACCAACGAAACGGTATGCGGATATTATTATTCCGGAGGGCGGTCAGAACCATGTAGCCATCGATTTAATGGTTACTAAAATTCAAACGATTCTTGAACAAAAATCAATTTTGTAATAACATGTTTAAAAAAAATACAATAGATATGAATAGAAAAGCGAAACATTGCTAGTTGTTTTTTCAATTAGAGATGGACAGCTTAAAAAGGAGTGAAGGGACATGTCTACGGAGAAAGAATATCCAATGACACGGGAAGGGAAATTAAAACTGGAACAAGAACTTGAATACTTAAAAACGGTGAAACGGAAAGAGGTAGTTGAAAGAATTAAAATTGCCCGCAGTTTTGGTGACCTTTCCGAAAACTCAGAGTATGATTCTGCAAAGGAAGAGCAAGCATTTGTTGAAGGACGGATTAACACGATTGAAACGATGATCCGCAATGCGAAAATTATTGAAGATGATGAATACAATCCGGATACAGTAACGCTTGGAAAAACGGTTACCTTTGTGGAACTTCCAGAAGGAGAAGAAGAAAGCTATACCATTGTAGGAAGTGCAGAAGCTGATCCTTTTGAAGGCAGAATTTCCAATGATTCACCTATAGCGAAAAGCTTATTGGGCTGCAAAGTAGGCGATGAAGTGACCGTGCAAACACCGGGCGGGGAAATGTCTGTAAGAATTGTCGCAGTAAAATAAGAAAAAGGAGGGCTGAATGCGAAAGCGTTCAGCCTTTTATGTATGAAGCTCAAGTTGAATTCTCCCTTGTTTTGTTGCTTTTTGCGTTTCGGCTCATAAAACAATATGGAAGATCTCGGCTATTTACATAATCTTTTTTAAAAACTGCATCATTATAGTAGAATAATGTACAAGAGAGACTTCGAATTTGGTTAAAAACGAATAGAAAGTCACTTTTCAACGGACGAGATATATGGTACATTTCATCATGTTGCAAGGGATGGTTTCTTGCACATCCGTCAGTGTGTACCAATGGAGATCACGAATGGGAAGGGGTAGTTGGCCCTAGAGGAAGTTTCACTTTATCAGCAAACATGATAGAATGATGAATAATCCCCTAAGAGAGGAGAAGGTTTTTCCATGAATGATCAATATCCGTCTCGTTCAGAGAAGCGATTGAAACGAAAGAAAACGAATCGCATTTTAAATACGGCGATTGTTGTGGTTATTATTTTAATTATTCTAGTAGCTTTTTCTATTTTTTCCGGCGGAAATGATGATGAAACATCGAAAAAAACCAGTGATGAGCCGAAAACTTCCCAGCATGAAACAGCGAGCGTGAATAATAAGGACAAGCAGGAATCTAAACAGGAAAAGCATACGAAGAAGGAGAAAAAAGAGAAGAAAGAGGAAGAGAAAAAAGAAAAAGTGATTGTTGAACAAGGCGGCGGTCCCAATGTCGAGGAGACGATCAAGGATCCCAACTGGGAGCCGGTCGCCACTCAGCAAAGCGGAGAACATGTGTCTTCTTTTGATACGAATTCCGTCGACTGGAAAGAAAAGGTGAAGGCGCTTTCTTATGCTACCGGCATTCCCGAAGACAGCATGACTGTATGGTTTATAAGCGGCCAAGGACCTGATAAGGCAATTGGAACGGTTTCTCCGAAAGGCCGTAAAGATGATGCGTATCGGGTATATATAGAATGGGTAGACGGGAAAGGATGGAAGCCTGTTCAGGTGGAAAAATTGATTCATAACGATAAAGGCTAACCCAAGTTGGAATAGGAGGAAAAAGGGTGAAAATCGCAATCATTGGCGCCATGGAAGAAGAAGTGGCGATTTTACGCAATCAAATCGAATCTAGCAGTACTGACACAATAGCGAACAGCGAATATACATCCGGCAAGCTAAAAGGGGCAGATGTCGTCTTGCTTAAATCGGGCATCGGAAAAGTGAACGCCGCTATGTCAACAGCTGTGTTGCTTTATCACTATCAGCCGGATGTGGTGATTAATACCGGTTCTGCAGGGGGATTGAACCCTGAATTGCAAGTAGGAGATATCGTGATCTCAACAGAAGTACGCCATCATGATGTTGATGCCACCGTATTTGGATATGAATATGGACAGGTGCCGCAGATGCCTGCCGCGTATTTGGCGGATAAACGTTTAATTGAAACGGCAGCCCGATCTGCAGAAACATTGACTGGGGTTCAAGTTGTCAAAGGGCTGATCACGACGGGAGATTCTTTTATGAGCGATCCGGATCGCGTCGAATCGATCCGTCATAAATGGAATGATTTGCAGGCAGTTGAAATGGAAGCTGCAGCTATTGCACAAGTATGCTATCAATTTGGTACACCTTTTGTCATCATTCGTTCTCTTTCCGATATTGCCGGCAAGGAGTCGAATATCAGTTTTGATCAGTATTTAGAAAAAGCGGCTCGAAATTCCGCTGAACTAGTGGTTAAAATGGTAGAATCTTTAAAATAGATTGCTACTATCATTATTTTTAAGATGATTTTCCAGACCTGTATTTAAGTTACTAATTCATGATCACTTCCTCTGTGCTAAAGTAGAAGAAAAGGTTTGAACCCATCTTTTAGAACGGCCTTCAAAGACACGAATCCGGCTGCGCCGCTATTTCTCGAATGTGCCTTAAAGCTGTTTTTGGTTCATGTTTTTTATGGAAGTGAAGACAACTGGGGACAATCAAGATTAACGGTTGTACGTTCAAGCTTTAGTATGGAGGTATAGGTCGAGTGGAAAATCAATGCAAAAAAATAAAAGAGAAAATAGTAGATTTCAAAAGGTTTGGATGTACTTTGACGGCGCTAAGTGTTTTTCTTTATTTAGGTGTGGTTTTGCCGGTTGAAGGGAAAACAGAGATCCAAACCAATATGCTGATGGCAGGTACAATGGTTTTGATCATAGGGTCTGCTCTTTTTTTCTATAAAGCTCAGAAATATCATGTTCAATTGACTGAGTACGAAGAAGATGACTGAAGAAATTGGAAGAGAACGGATATTGTGCAGGTATTTTCGCTGTTTTCAATATATGTAACACCATCCATCTTTTTACAAAAAATGATATGATATTTGTGGCACACTTAGTGTAAGATGTAAGAAGGGGTGGTTCGATGGCATTAATGATTCTTGGATTGCTTCTTGCGACGACTATCGGTATCGTGATTGCGCTCGAGGTTGGAGCCGAATAGTGCCTAAAAAGGAAGAGCCGAGATACCTTTAAGGTGTCCTGGCTCTTCCTTTTTATCTTAGTCAGGCTCCATCTTTTTCTTTTCTTTTTCTTCTCGATAAAACTCATGAAACATTTTCATAAGTGCGCGCTTTTCAATTCGAGAAACATAGCTGCGTGAAATGCCGAGTTCTTTGGCAATTTCCCGTTGTGTTTTTTCTTCCTGCATATTCAATCCAAACCTGCCGATGATCACTTCTTTTTCTCTTTCATCAAGTACCCGTAAATATTTCATTACTTTTTCCAGTTCCATGTTTAATTGAATTGTATCAATCACATCTTCAGATTCGGATTTTAAAATGTCAATGAGCGATATTTCGTTTCCTTCTTTATCTTGCCCGATTGGATCGTGAAGAGAAACATCTTTTTTCGTCTTTTTTAATGCTCTTAAATGCATTAAAATCTCATTTTCTATACAGCGGGCTGCATATGTGGCCAGCTTTGTTCCTTTTCCTTCTGAATAACTTTCAATTGCTTTAATGAGCCCTATGGTCCCGATAGAAATCAAATCTTCCGGGTCTTCCCCTGTATTTTCGAACTTCTTGACAATGTGGGCGACAAGGCGCAAATTGTGCTCGATTAATAAATTTCGTGCTTCTTCGTCGCCTTCTGCCATCCGTTTTAAATAGATTTTTTCTTCATTTGGGGACAGAGGCTGGGGAAACGCGTTGTTTTTTACATAGGAGACGAGAAAGAGAAGTTCTTTAAAAAAATACGAAAAGGCTGAAAATACTCCAAACATAACATCCCCCCTCAAAAGGTGTGCCTATTCTCTATTCATATGCACATGGGGGAACATCATTGCACGTCCTGTTTTTTCTCCATCCGATTTAATGAAATTCCTCAGCAGATTGGATGTTCATCCATCCGGGACGGTGCATTCGTTTCTTACGCCGGAAAAATCGTCGAAGTCTAAACAATCGGATAAAATATTCTTTTTCGGAAAACGTTAGCGAAAGTGCACTTGATTGGTCACAGACATTTTTTTTCGAGACTTACGCGTTCAATGAAAGCGATAGCCATTATGTTAAGACGAGAGGGAGAAATGGCACCTTTAAGGAAGAGGAAATCATGAGAGCGGCGGCAGATGCTGTTTGCGCTGTTCATGACTGGTGCACGGCATTCTTCCTTTCCCTCCACAATCTGGACAATGTGCTTTGAAAATATAGAATTTCGGAATGGTTCCTTTTCCGTTGCACGTTTGGCAAATTTGAATCACCTTCATCTTTTGAGACCTTCTTTCTTCTTTTTCTACTTATTTTATTCATTACCTTTCGGCAAGGTGTTATTCATGATTCAGC
>Ga0207867_1001661_pt1 | contig 14934 bp, 10 predicted proteins | sample HigsolmetaAR206D_FD_184838 | JGI IMG/M metagenome (GOLD analysis project Ga0207867, IMG submission 184838) | Ionic liquid and high solid enriched microbial communities from the Joint BioEnergy Institute, USA - AR20-6-D (SPAdes) (version 2) ...
GAACCGGTGGAGCTGACGTCCGAGCCGCTGTCGGCCCACACCCTCGCCGGCGCCGACTGCGTCGTCATCGTGACCAACCACCGGCAGCTCGACATCGACCTCATCCTCGAGCACAGCAAGGTGGTGGTCGACACCGTCAACGCGACTCGCGGCCGGGACCACGGCCGCGGGCACGTCCTCCGGCTCGGGGTGGGCCAACGGGTCCGGCGATGAAGGTCGCGATCGTCAGCCAGCCCTTCGACTCCGTGCTGCCACCGGGGCAGAACTCGATCGGCATCTGGAGCTACGAGGTCGCCCGGCGGCTCGCCGCGCACGCGGACGTCACGGTCCTCATCAAGGCGCTGCCCGCGGTGCGTCAGGCCGGGCACGGTTCCGTGGTCCAGCACGAGGACGTGACGTATCGGGTCGTGCGCGCGCTCCCGAACCGGCTCTGGGCGAAGCTCGGCGAGGTCGTCGACCGCCGGTTGCGTCGACGTCACCCCTTCTACGCCTCGCGCCTGTACCACGTCGACTTCGCGCTCGGCGCCGCGGTCGGCCTCCGCCGCGGTGGGTTCGACGTCGTGCACATCCACAACTTCGTGAGCTTCGTGCCCCTCCTGCGCCGCCTGAACCCGCGGGCGAAGCTCGTGCTGCACATGAGCGGCGAGTGGCTCTCGCAGCTCGACCGCGACCTGGTGGATCGCCGCCTGCAGCAGGTCGACACGGTGTTCGGGAGCAGTGACCACATCACCGGGCTGGTGCGGGCGCGGTTCCCCCACCACGCGCACAAGTGCCACACGGTCTACAACGGCGTCGACGTCAGCGCGTTCGCGCCGGCCGCTGACCGCCCGGCGTCCGACCGCGAGACGATCGTGTTCGTCGGGCGGATCTCCCCGGAGAAGGGGGTGCACGACCTCATCGAGGCGTTCACCATCCTCGCCGAGCGGCGCCCGGACGCCCGCCTCGTGCTGGTGGGACCGGCCGACGTGATCCCCCTCGAGTTCATTGTCGGCGTCAGCGACGACGAGGAGGTTCGCCGGCTCGCCCGCTTCTATGACCAGGACTACCTCACCACGCTGCGCTCGCTCGTCCCAGCCCACCTGCAGGACCGCGTCGAGTTCACCGGGCCAATGTCCCACGAGGCGGTGGTCGACCGCGTGGCCGGTGCCGCCGTGCTCGCCAACCCCTCCTACAGCGAGTCGTTCGGCATGTCGCTGGTCGAGGCGATGGCGAGCGAGGTCCCCGTCGTCGCGACCCGTGTCGGCGGCATGAAGGAGATCGTCGTCGACGGCGTGACCGGGCGGCTCGTCGAGCGTGGCGACGTGAACGGCCTCGCCGCGGCCCTCGACGAGGTCCTCGACGACCCGGACCGGAGACGCGGGATGGGCCGCGCCGGTCGGCAGCGGGTGATCGAGCGGTTCTCCTGGGAGGTCGTCACCGCGGCCGCCCGCGAGCGCTACGAGCAGCTGCTCGCGTCGCCATGATCCGCGCCGCCCTCGCTCGCCGGTTGTACGACGGGCTCGTGCGTCGCGCGACGCCGCTGCCCGCGGAGTTCCTCGACGCACCGTGCCTGGTCGTGTCGCCGCACCCCGACGACGAGACGCTCGGGTGCGGGGGGCTGCTCGCGCTCAAGCGCGAGCGCGGTGTGCCGGTGTCGGTCGTCTACATGACCGACGGCTCCGGCTCCCATCCGGGCTTCGCCGATCAGCGTGCCCTCGCCGGCCGTCGGCGCGACGAGGCGCTCGCTGCGTGCGCGACACTCGGGATCGCGGAGGGTGACGTGCACTTCCTCGAGGTTCCCGACGGAACGCTCGCCGCTGCTGCGGCGAGCGCGGTCACCCGCCTCGCCCCCCTGCTCGACGCCCACGACCGGGCCCTGCTGGTGCTGCCCCATCCCGACGAGCCGCCGTCCGACCACGCCGCGACGTACCACGTCACCGCCCAGTGCCTGCAGGCCCGGGGCCGACGGGCCCGGGCACTGCTCTACCCGGTGTGGCTGTGGGACCAGTGGCCGTTCACGAACCCGTTCTCCCCGCCTCGCGGGCGCAGCTCCGTGCGTTCGATCGTGCGCACCGCCGCACGCCACCGGTTCGGCACCGGCCTGCGGCGCACGCTGGACCACAGGGTGGACATCGGGCCCGTGCTCGCGCGCAAGCGGGCGGCGCTCGCCGCGCACACCACCCAGACCGTCGCCCCGCCGGACGCACCCGACTGGCCGGTCCTCGCCGACGTGGCCCACGGCGAGTGGCTCGACCATCTCATGCGCCCGACAGAGCTCTACGGCCTCACGACGCTCGGTGCTCACGACGACACGACGGAGCCCGCACCTGCGGGCGCCGGTCGCCGCGGAAAGGAACCTCATGCCCACTGACGCCACACTCACCTGCCCGAGCTGTGGAGGGCGCGACGTCGACGTCTTCTACACCGTCGACGGCGTGCCGACGAACAGCGTGCTCCTGCTGCACTCGGCCGAGGAGGCGACCGCCATCCCCAAGGGCGACGTCCGGCTGGCGTTCTGTCCGGCGTGCGGCCACGTGCACAACGCCGCGTTCGATCCGCGGCTCACCGAGTACTCCGGACGCTACGAGTCGACGCAGGGGTACTCGAGCACGTTCAACGCATTCCACCGCCGCCTCGCCAACGACCTGATCGAGCGCTTCGGCCTGCACGGCAAGTCGATCATCGAGATCGGGTGCGGCCACGGCGAGTTCCTCGCCCTGTTGTGCGAGGGCGGCGACAACGTCGGGCTGGGCTTCGACCCGGCCTACCTGCCCGGGCGGGTCGAGATGCCTCCCGGGGCGCGCGTCGAGTTCGTCGCCGACTTCTACTCGGAGCGCTACGGCGACCGTGCCGCCGACTTCATGGCGTGCAAGATGACGCTCGAGCACATCGTCGACACGGCCCGCTTCGTGGGCACCGTGCGCGGTGCAGTCGGTGACCGCCTCGACACGCTCGTGTGGTTCCAGGTGCCCAACGCGCGCTACGTGTTCGGCGAGCGTGCCTTCTGGGACGTCTACTACGAGCACTGCTCGTACTTCTCGCACGGGTCGCTGGCGCGGCTGTTCCGTGGCCAGGGCTTCGACGTTCTCGACCTCTGGACGGACTACGACGACCAATACCTCATGATCGCCGCCCGTCCCAGGACCTTCACGCCGGTACCGCCGCTGCCCGCGGAGGACGACCTGGCCGCCGTGACCGCGGAGGTCGAGCGGTTCGCGTCGACCGTGCCCGAGATCATCCACCGGTGGCGCAAGGAGCTGGCGGAGCTGCACGACGCCGGCCGCCGTGTCGTGCTGTGGGGCGGCGGCTCGAAGGGGGTCGCCTTCCTGACGACGCTCGGCGTCGGCGACGAGGTCGCCGCGGTCGTCGACATCAACCCGCACAAGGCGGGGACGTTCATGGCCGGGTCCGGGCACGAGATCGTGTCGCCGGATGCACTGGTCGAGCTGCACCCCGACCTCGTGATCGTGATGAACCCCGTGTATCTCGACGAGATCCGTGCGGATCTCGACGCCCGGGGACTGACACCCGAGTTGAGGCCGGTGAGCGAACCCGAGTGAGCACGTCATCTCCCATCCCGACCTGCCCGGTGTGCGCGGGACCCGCGGCGGAGCCGTTCCTGCGCATCCCCGACGTGCCCGTGCACTGCAACGTCCTGTGGTCGTCCGCCGAGGATGCCGTCAGCGCGCCACGCGGCGACCTCGATCTCGTGTTCTGTCGCACCTGTGGTCACGTGTACAACGTGGCGTTCGACCCGGCGCGCACGACGTACGGCGCCAGCTACGAGAACTCGCTGCACCACTCGCCGGCGTTTCAGGCGTACGCCCGCGAGCTCGTGGACTCACTGGTGGCGCGCTACGACCTGCACGACCGCGATGTCGTCGAGATCGGCGCCGGGCAGGGCGACTTCCTGGCCATGCTCTGCGCCGCCGGCAACAACCGGGGGACGGGCTTCGACCCCAGCTACGTCGGCATGGCGCCGCCGCAGCCCGGCATCACCCTCGTGCCCGAGTTCTACGACGCGCGCTTTGCGGACCATCCCGTCGACGTCGTCGTGTGTCGGCACGTGCTCGAGCACATCGAGCGCTCCGGGGACTTCCTCGCGATGGTGCGCCGGGTGATCGGTGACCGCCCGGACGTGCTGGCCGTCTTCGAGGTGCCCAACGCCGAGTGGACGTTCCGCGACGGCGGGATCTGGGATCTCATCTACGAGCACTGCGGCTACTTCAGCCCGGCCTCCCTCCGCTACGTGTTCACCTCGCGGGGGTTCCGCGTCGAGCGGGTCGCCGACGTCTTCGGCGGGCAGTTCCTGGTGATCGAGGCGCGACCGGCGACGGCGGGCGCCGCAGCGGCCGATCGGGACGGTGCGGCCGTCGACGCGCTCGCCGCCGGTGTCGAGACGTTCGCCCGGACCTACGCCGAGAAGATCGCCGAGTGGGACGCACGGCTGACGCAGCTCCGCAGCGAGGGCCGCTCCGCCGTGATCTGGGGCGCGGGCTCCAAGGGCGTCACGTTCCTGAACGTCGTTCCGTCCGCGTCGGTCGTCGACCGGGCCGTCGACCTCAACCCGCGCAAGCACGGGATGTACGTCTCGGGCAGCGGGCAGCCGATCGTCAGCCCCGAGCAACTGGTCGACCGGCCCCCCGACGTCGTGGTCGTCATGAACCCGAACTACCGCGACGAGGTCGCCGGGACCCTGCTGCAACTGGGAATCGACGCCGAGGTGCTCGTGCCGTGATGCCGACCGAGCCGACTGCACCGCCGACCGAGCCGGGGCCGTTCCTGGATCGTTTCACCGACGACCGCCCGCGCGGCACGGTCGTCGGGAGCACCGCGCCGTCAGGCGTGAGGCGGACGGGGATCGACGTCGAGCGCGTGATCAGCGTCGACCATGGCGCACTCCGCATCCGGCCGCTGCTCCAGCCGGGCTGGGGGCGGTCCCAGATCACCTACGGCCCCTACCGCCGCCGGGACGGGCTGATGATGGCCGCGCTCGTGCTCAACGGCCACAACACATCACAGGCCGAGCCCCTGCCTGAATCGCTCCCCAAGCGGTTCGTGCAGTGGCTGCAGGGCCACGGTGATCGCCGGCTCAACCTCGTCCGCCGGGCCGGCCAGTGGCTGCGCCACCCGCGCAAGTCGTACCTGCTGCCGCGCCTGCGCTCCTGGTACCACATGGCACGCGGGCCCGTGGAGAACCTCGACGAGAACATGGCCATCGGCTGGTCCGCGACGGAGGTCCAGCGCCACCCGAACGACGGGGGCAACAGCTTCGTGATGCACGCCGCCCTGGGGGCCAACGGGGAGCTCTGGACCCGCTCCTCGGGGGAGCTCGTGCCGGTGGTCCGCGGCCTGCAGAACATCCCGATCTGCTATGTGGTGATCCTGCGCGAACGCGGCGCGGCGTACTACATCGGGTCGCTCCCCGATGCGCACGGCACCGCTGCCCTGCCACGGCTCCGGCCCGTCGCGATCGACGTCCAGGCCGACGAGGAGGAGCTGTACGCCTGCATCCACCAGGCCGCGCTCGGGCAGATCGGGTTCCGCGTCGACAGCCGCGTCTACGGCGTCCAGGTCGCCGAGCTCGACGCACTCCGGACCTGGTGGGGCACAGCGCACGCTGCCGACCTCCTCTCCGGTGAGGGGGCGCTCGACGCCGAGCCGGCAGTCGTCGGCGGCAGTTGGGACGTCGTGCGCGGCAAGCTCCAACGGACTGCTGACGGAGGCAGCGCCCTCGAGGAGCCGGCCGTCGCCGTGTTGCGGCCGGCGCAGCCGACCGGGCTGCTCCACGTCCTCGTCGAGCTCCCGCCGGACGGCGACGCGACAGCCGGGCTGGTGCTGCGCTGGCGGGACCGTGACGAGCACTGCCGCGTCGACGTCACCGCGGACTGGACCCGCGTCCTGGCCCGCACCGGTGGGGCCACCTCCGAGCTGGCAGCGGCGGCCACGCCGGCAGGTCACGGTCCGCGGTCGCTCCAGGTGCTCGACGACGGCCGCCGGATCGTCGTGGTGCTCGACGGCGCGCGGCTGCTCGACGTCGCGCACCAGGATGCCGGCGGCCGGGCCGTCGGGATCCACGCCGATGCCGGCGCCCGCCTCACGCGGTTCGAGGCCCATCCACGGGAGGTCGACCTCGGCGGCGAGCTCGAGCTGCCGGACCCTTGGCACCTCGAGGGCAGCGAGGTCGTCGTCGCCGACGACTTCGCCGGCCCGGCCGGCGACCTCGAGGGACGCCAGACGTCGGTCGGCCGGCGGGCGTGGCGGCGCGAGTATGGCAAGGGGCGCATCGAGACGACCGGCGACGGCGCCGCACGCGTCGACGCCACCGTGGCGCGCCCGAACCGGGGGAGCACGGCGTACACCGTCGCGTGGGACGACCCGACGTTCGCCGACATCGAGGTCGAGGTCACCCCCCCCGGCACCGCGCGGGGCCAGTGGGAGCGTGGGCGTGCCGGCCTGATCGTGTGGGACGACGAGCAGAACTTCCTGACGATCTCGATGTACGTCGACGACGACTACGACGGCGCGTCCATCGCGATCTTCTCGCACCTCGACGGCTTCGAGGAGATCTACGACGCGGTGTGGAGCATGGTCGGCTCGCGGATCACCTTCGGCGTCCCGCACCGTCTCCGCGTCACCTTCGACGGCGAGCACCTGCTCACGTACATCGACGGGGAGCCGGTGCTCTACCGTGCCGTCACGGACATCTACGAGGGACGGCGGCCGATGCGCGTCAACCGGGTCGGCATCGCCGTGAACTGGGAGTGGGGCGACGACACGGGCAGCGTCTTCCGCGGCTTCGTGGTCCGGGGGCGCGCACGGTGACCGCGACGATGCGCAGCCTCTCCCGCCGCCTGGTCCCGGCGCCGGCGCGGGCGCGCCTGCGCCGGTGGTGGTACACCGTCCGCCCGCCGCGGGTGAAGGTGGGCGTCGGCGCCGGATTGCGCTTCGACCCGGGCCCGTCGAACCCGGCGTACGCGCGGGGTGACAACGAGACGCCCGTGCAGGCGGCGCTCGCCGAGCACGTGCGCCCCGGGAGCGTCGTCGTCGACATCGGCGCGAACGTCGGCTTCTTCACGGTCCTCGCGGCCCGACTGGTCGGGCCGGAAGGTCGGGTGATCGCGTTCGAGCCCGTTCCGACCAACGCGCGCTATGTCCGGCGCAACGCTGCGCTCAACGGCTTCCACCAGGTTACGGTCATCGAGCGGGCCGTCGCCGATCGGGGTGGCACCGCGGAGCTCGTGCTCGCCGCGTACGCCGGCGGCGCCGCGCTGCGTTCCGCCGGCCCGCCGCCGGACGCGACCACCTCGATCGTCGTCGACGTCACGACCCTGGACGAGGCCGTCGCCCGCGGCGAGATACCGCCGCCGGACGTCGTCAAGATCGACGTCGAGGGCGCCGAGGCCGCCGTGCTGCGCGGGATGGCCGAGACGATGCGGACGCACCGCCCGGTCATCATCTGCGAGGTCGATGACGGCGACCCCACTCGCTTCGACGAGAAGCATCAAACGTGCGCAGCGATCGTCGAGGCTGCTGGCTATGACATCGTGCCGCTCGAGCGGTCCTATCACGGGGGATCGTGGATCGTCGGGCACTTCGTCGGCATCCCCCGACCCGCCGCCTGAGCAACGCGATGGATCCCGCCTTCCTGGCCTCGCTCTCGTGCCCGTACTGTCGCGGCGGTCTCGGCGTGGTCGAGCGCCTCGGCCACGACGAGGACCTGCACCACGCCATCGTGGCGTGCCCCTGCTACGAGTACCCGCTCGTCGACGGAATCCTCGTGCTGCGCCAGCTGTCCGGGCCGTCCGACACGATCGACGAGGCGGTGGTCGCGCTGCGCGACGGTGATCCCGATCGCGCCCGCGCCTGGTTGCAGACGCGCGGGTCGATGGTGACCCCACCGGCGGCCGCCCGCCACCGGGCGGCCGACGTCATCCGCCGCGGGGCACGGCACGCGATCGGGCGGGTCCGCCGGCGACTGGCCCCGGCCGAGCCCGTGCCGACGGGCGAGGGGACGCCCCTTGGACGCGATCTCGAGGCGATGCGGCCCGGCGGGTTCGCCACCTATCTCTATCTGCGCGCCGCCAACCCGAGCTTCGCCGCGGCGGTCCCGTTGTTCACGGTGCTCGGCGCCATCGGCCGCGCACCCGATCGGATGCCGGTCGTGCTCGACCTCGGCTGTGGGATCGGCCACTCGACCGCGCTGCTGCGCGCGCTGTACCCCGAGTGGCAGGTCGTCGCCGCCGAGCCCGACTTCGTCAACCTGCAACTGTTGCGCCGGCACTTCGACCGCACGGCGGTCTGCGTCTGCATGGACGCCGAACTGCCGCTGCCGTTCGCCGATGACACGTTCGAGGCGGTCGTGTGCCTGGACGCGTTCCACTACATCCGGGCCAAGTACGCGCTCGCGCGTGAGCTGGACCGGGTCGTGCGGCCAGCCGGCGTCTGGCTGCTGCCGCACCTGCACAACGCTGCCGCGTCGAACGTGTCGCCTGGGATCCCGTTGCGCGCCGAGGACTACCTGCGCGTGGTCGGGCGACCGGACGCCGTGCTGCTCGACGAGTCGAGCGTGCTCGAGCGCTTCGCACGCGACCGAGTCGTGGACCTCTCGGCCGTCCGCTCCGGGGTGCCGGACGCCGCGGCCTTCAGCCTCGTCGCCGGCGGTGGCGACCGGCTGTGGCGCGTCCACCAGGCGGCCGAGGCCCTGCTGTCCTCTCCCACCACCCTCGGACCGAACCCGATCTTCCGCGCCGAGGTCGCCGGCGATCGCCTCGAGCTCGTGCGCGAGTGGCCCGACCCCTGGCTCGCTCGGGAGTGCGCCCAGATCGAGTGCTACCTGCCCGCCTCGACGTCGATCGAGCTGGCGCTCCTCGACCGGCTCGCGTCGGGGCAGGTCGCCGCGGACGATCACGAGCGGCTCCTCGAGCTCGTGTCGTCGTTCGTGCTGGTGCACCTGCCTCCCGGTTACCGGGCGGCGCCTCCCACCGGCGCAGGGTGATCCGTCAGCCCGGCACACGATGCGCAGAGGTGGACGAGGCGGCGGGCGTTCGTGGTCGCGTCGAACTCGCGCGTCGCCCGCTCGCGGGCTGCGTGCCCCATGGTCCGGCGGAGGTCCGGCGCGTCCAACAGGCGTCGCAGCGCGATGGCGAGGGCGTCGCCGTCTCCCGGTGGCACGGCGAACCCCGTGACACCGTCGACCACCAGGTCGGCGAGACCGCCGATCGAGGAGAGCACCAACGGGAGCCCGGCAGCTGCACCCTCGACGGCAGCGATGCCGAACGTCTCGGCGTGGCTCGGCAGCACGAACACGTCGCTGCGCGCGAACAGCCGGCGCAACTCGGGGTCGTTCTGATTCAGCCCGTGGTGCACGACGACACCGTCACGGCGGGGCACGTCGGAGCGCGTGACGACGTGCAGCTCGTACGACCCGGTCGGCAGCGAGGCCACGGCCCGCATCAGCAGGTCGCCGCCCTTGCGCTCGAAGTCGCCACCCACGAAGAGGATGCGCATCACCCCGTCGCCGACAGGTTGCGCCGGCTGCCATTGCGTCGTGTCGACCCCCGGCGGGATCACCGCGATCCGGCCGGGCTCCACGCCGTAGTCCTGCACGAGCGAGTCGCGCACCCACGAGCTCCACGGCGCGTGGGCGGCGGCCCGTTGGAACACCGAGCGGTTCCACCGGTACTTGACCCACCGGCCAGGTCCCGGCCGGTCGGCGCGGTGGTCGTAGCCGGCCGCCATGCGGTCGTACTGGATCGGGGTGACGTCGGCACACAGCACGTACGGCGCGCGTCGCGCGATCCGGCCGCTGATCACTGCCGGCACCTGCGTGTTGAACACGGTGACGTCGCGTGCGGCTCGCCGGAGCCCCGTGTGCACCTCCGCCCGGCCACGAAGCACCGCGCGGAGCTGCTCGGAGGGGAGCCACCGGCTCCACGGCACGTCGTGCTCGTAGCGCACCGGGATCCACGTCGCCTGGACGCCCGGCATCGCAGCCATCGCGCGAGCCAGGTTCTCCGCGTACGTGCGATGCCCGAGGTGCTGCTCCACGACGAACGCGATCGTCAGCGCCGCCTCCGTCGATCGCGCCTCGTTCACCAAGGTCCGACATGGTAGAAGGCGGCGCCGGGTCGCGCTCCGTCGCGCCGTGCCCGGCCGTGCGACGACCATCGTCCGCCAGAATGGCGGCGTGCCTGATCGCCCGACGGTGAGCGTCGTCATCCCGACCTACAACCGCAGGGAGCGACTGGCGCGGGTCCTCCAGGCGCTCGCCGCACAGCGCGTCAAGGATCCCTTCGAGGTGGTCGTCGTGTCCGACGGGTCGACCGACGGCACCGACGACTACCTCGAAGGGCCGACGCCGCTGCCGGTGCGCGCCGAACGACAGCCGAACAGCGGCCCGGCCGTCGCGCGCAACCGCGGCGTGCAGGTGGCGAGCGGTGAGCTGATCGTCTTCCTCGACGACGACGTCGTGCCCGACCCCGGGCTGATCGCCGCGCACGTCGCGGCGCACGAGCGCCTCGGCGAGCACGTCGTGGTGATCGGCCCGATGCTCAACCCGCCCGACCATCGCTTCGCGCCGTGGGTGCGGTGGGAGCAGGCGATGCTCGCCAAGCAGTACGCGGCGATGGAACGTGGCGACTGGGCGCCGACGGCTCGGCAGTTCTACACCGGCAACGCGTCGGTCCGGCGGGCGCACGTCCTCGCCGCAGGTGGCTTCAACCCGTCGTACCGCCGGGCCGAGGACCTCGAGCTGGCGTTCCGCCTCGCCGCTGCCGGGCTCACGTTCGCGTTCGAGCCCGCCGCGATCGGACTGCACTACGCTGAGCGGTCCTATGAGGCCTGGCGCGCCGTGGCCGAGGCCTACGGGCGGAACGCGGTGGTCATGGCCCGCGACCAGGACGACGAGCTGCTGGAGCTCGCCGCGGTCGAGTTCCACGAGCGTCACCCGCTGCTGCGTGCGCTCACGAAGGGCTGTCTCGGCCGCCCACGGTGCTCGACGGTCGTGGAGCGCTGCCTGCGCGCCCTCGCCGTGGGCGCTGACCGGGTCGGCGTCCACTCGGTCGCCCAGCAGGCGCTCTCGGGCATCTACGGCCTCGTGTACTGCCAGGGCATCGCCGACGAGCTCGGGGGGGTGGACGCGTGGTGGCGGCGCGTGGACGCCGCCGTCCCCGTCGCAGCCGACCGGTGACACCAGACGGCGCGTCCCGGGTGTGCGGGACCCGACCCCGCCGAAACGGTGGTCAAGATGCGCCCGGTCTGGTAACTTCTGGCCTCAGGTCCCTTGCCGTAGCGGGCGGGGCCCAGCGGGTTTTCATCGAATCGGTTGCGGGCGGGCGCCGGCAGCCGAACCAGACGGGCGGATCAATGTTGAACAGGGCGGCACTGGTTGCGGGTGTAGTGGCGTTGGCGAGCCTCTTCGTCACACCCGGCGCAGCGGCAGCGGACGAGGGCAGCGAGTTCCGCGACGATTTCGACACCGGGCTCGATCCGGGATGGGTGATCCGTGACGGTTACGCCGAGGCGTTCCCGGAGGACACCGCGAACCACGCGTCGTACACGACGTCCGATGGCCACCTGAACATCACGATCCCCGGCGGCGAGGAGCACAACATGTGGCTCCTGCAGCACGCCCAGCTGGTCCGGCCGTACCTCGGCAGCGGCGTCTACGAGGTCAAGGTGGACTCGGCGTTCACCGGCGACCAGCAGTTCGGCATCGTGTTCGAGAGCTCGCCGGGCACGTTCATGCTCTTCATGCTCTACGCCCACGGGCACGTGATGGGGTACGTGGAGCAGTTCCGCCAGCTCGACGGCTGGCTCGCCAAGCACACGCTCGTCGGGTTCGACACGGGCGTGCCGGTGCCCGCCTCCGGCCCGTTCTTCGTGCGGGTCACCGTGGACGACCACGAGGACCCCACCCAGCGCACGTGGCGCTTCGAGTGGTCGCGCGACGGCGGCAACTGGCACACCGGTGCGGACGGCGTGCTGGAGCAGGCCGCGGAGGAGTACAACATCGGCGAGATCCAGTCGGTGAGCCTGTTCGCCGGCAACCAGCCGACCGGGTTCGACGGGTACGAGGCGCGGTTCGATTACTTCTCGGCGACGCAGGCGCCGCCTGCACCCCCGATCCTCGCGCCGGTCGTCGGCGCTGCCGCATCGAGTGGCAAGGTCACGCTCGACTGGAGCGAGGTGTTCCCCGACGACACGTACGTGGTGTCGCGGCGCGCCGACGGCGCGGAGGCGTTCGAGGTCATCGCGACCGTCGACGAACCCCACTTCGTCGACACGACGGTGGCCAACGACACGACGTACCACTACATGGTGGCGGTGGTCCGCGACGGACAGGTCGGGCCGCCGTCGGCGCCGGTCAGCGCGACGCCGCACGCCACCGGGCTCGAAACGATCCCCAACGACGGGCTGGTGACCGCGTTGCTCGCGAGCGAGCTGCAGCTCGCCGACGGTGCGCCCGTGACGCAATGGGCGAGCGTCGGCGCGACGCCGCAGGTGGCCACCGCCAACGGATCGTCGGCGCCCACGTTCGTGGCGTCCGGCATCGGCGGTGCGCCGGCGGTGCGCTTCGACGGGGCCGACGACTTCCTGCACCTCGGTCCCGGGTACGCCGATCTCACCGCTGGCATGACGATGTTCGTCGTCGCCGAGCCGGCGACGCTGCGGCCGGGGATGAAGATGGTCGTCATCGGCAACGGCGGTCCGTCGGGTCTGCTCGCGCTCGGTCGCGCGGGGACCACGTCCGGCCTGCAGTACGTGACGACGAACGACGGTGGCGACTTCGGCTGGTTCGAGACGCCGTCGGGCATGGACGCCGGGACGCCGGCCGTCTACACGGTGATCCAGGGTGGCGGCGCGCCCGGGGCGGCGGTCCCTGCCGCGCTCTCCCGCAACGGCGCGGTGCTCGGGTCCGGTGAGGTCTACGTGCCGCCCGTGGCCACGCGGGCCGCGAACTTCATCGGGCACAGCTACTGGCCGGACGGCAAGTTCGACGGTGAGATCGCCGAGATCCTCGTCTACGACCGCCAGCTCAGCCCGAGCGAGGTGGCGACCGTCAACGCCTACCTGTTCGACAAGTACGGCATCACCACCGAACCCGCGCCGGAGCCCGAACCGGAGCCCGAGCCGCCGGCTGCGCCGGCGGGGTTGGAGGTGTCGGCGGGTGACGGGTCGGTGTCGCTGTCGTGGTCGCCGGTCACCGGTGCCACGGCGTATCGGGTGCAGCGCTCGGCGGCGGGTGCCGGTTCGTTCACGGTGGTCGGTGAGGTGACCAGCCCGTCGTTCGTCGACGGCGAGGTCACCAACGGCACGGCGTACGACTACCGGGTCACCGCGGTCGGGGTCGGTGGCGAGTCCGCGCCGTCCACCGTCGTGACGGCCACGCCCACGGCGCCGCTGCCGTTGCCGGAGGGTGTGCCGCTGGACGGGTTGGTGTTGTCGTTGGACGCGGGGTTGCTGTCGGGCTCTGATGGTGCGCCGGTGTCGGTGTGGGAGGACAACTCGGGTGCCGGTCCGGATGCGACGGCATCGGGGTCGTCGCGGCCGACGTTGGTGGCCTCGGGGATCGGGGGTCGTCCGGCCGTGCGCTTCGACGGTGTGGACGACTTCTTGAGCCTGGGGACCGGGTTCGAGGACTTCACCGAGGGGTTGTCGGTGTTCGTGGTGGCTCGCCCGACGGCGTTGCAGTCGGGGATGAAGATGCTGCTGTTGGGCAATGGTCCGGCGGGCAGCATCGGGTTCGGCCGGGCCGGGTCGACGGCCGGCGTGCAGTACTTCACGGCCAACGCCGGCGAGTCGTTCGGCTGGTTCGACACGCCGTCGGGGATGGTCGCCGGTGATGCGGCGGTGTACTCCGTGTCGCAGGCGGGCGGCCAGGTCGGTGCGACGGTGTCGGCGACGGTGGCGCGCGACGGCGTCGTGCTCGGTTCGGGTCAGGTGTACGTGCCGCCCGTGGGGCCGCGGTCGGCGAACTACGTCGGCAACAGCTACTGGCCCGACGAGCGGTTCGCTGGTGAGATCGCCGAGATCCTCGTCTACGACCGTCAGCTGACCCCGGCGGAGACCGCGGCGGTCAACGCCCACCTCGCCGAGAAGTACGGCCTCGACTGACGAACCACTGGGCCGGGCGCCCCGGGGCGCGGGCACGGCTCAGCGGTTCGTCACCGTCGGCCCTCCGGCTTCAGTCACCGATCGGCTCGAAGCGCAGGAGCGTGACCGACCACGGGGCGAAGATGTGGGTGAGCCGGTCGCCGGCCTCGCCGAGCTCGATCGGCGGGTCGGTGAGATCGTCACTCGGCGTGGACGAGCCGTTGAACGTCAGCTCCGTCGCTGTCGGTGACGGGAACGCGAGCACGTCCGCATGCACACGGTGCCGACCGGTCGCCCGCTCGAGCTCGATGGTGGCCTCGATCTCCGTTCCGGTCTTGTTGACGGCGAGCACCGTGTAGCCGCCGTCCTCGACGCGGGCGGCGTACGTGCTCAGCGTGACCACCGGATCGAGGTCGGACTCGGTCACGAGGAGCTCGTCGCCGAAGCGTCGCCACAGGACGGCGGAGAAGTATGCGGGGTGCCGGTGACCCGTTGCGACGTCAACGAGGCCGTAATCGGTTCCGTTGTCGGCGGGACCGTTGGCGAAGTTCCAGTGATTGGCGACGGCGACGCCGTGCAGCGCCATCTGCCCGATCGTGTCGGCGAGATACAGCGCGTTCAGCCCGCGGGTCATGAGCGCATCGTCGTCCTCGTCCTGGACGGCAACGAGGTTGTGCTCGGTGACCGCGAGCAGGGGTGCGGCGTCGGCGGGTGCCACCGCGCGCCGTGTGATCGCCGGCCATGCCTGCGGCGGTCGTTGCAGTGCGTCAGCGACCTCCGGTGCGCCTGCGAAGGCGTAGTCGTGGACGATGTAGAGGTCCATCGTCGAGGTGGCGTCGAGGACCTCGTACCCCCAAT
>Ga0207867_1001664_pt1 | contig 14877 bp, 16 predicted proteins | sample HigsolmetaAR206D_FD_184838 | JGI IMG/M metagenome (GOLD analysis project Ga0207867, IMG submission 184838) | Ionic liquid and high solid enriched microbial communities from the Joint BioEnergy Institute, USA - AR20-6-D (SPAdes) (version 2) ...
ATCCGCTCCGCGTTCTGGACCGCGAGGGCCGCCTGCTGCGCCGCCTCGGCGCCCTCCGCGACCGCCACGCCGGCCCGCTGCCCAAGCTCGCGCGACAGCGCCGTCTCGGCCGGGGGCGGCGCCTGCGCCCGGCGGAGCCGTTCCTGCTGCTCGAACACGTCGGGCGGCAGAAGCTGCGGGCGCGGCGCGACCGGCGGCGCCGACACCATGCCGCCGGCCTGCGAGCGCGGCAGGATGATCTCGCTCCCGTCCGGCCGCCGGACGGTCACGGTCGGCTCCTGCGAGGGGTCAAGGGGCACCTGCCCCACCACCTGCCCGTTGCGGAGGATGAACTGGCCCGGCCCGGCCGTCGTGATCCGGTCCTCGCGGCCCGCCATCTGCGCGAGCAGCGGCGCCAGCCTTTGGATTTCCGGGTTCCGCGACAGCGCCGCCGAGAGCGCGAGCGCGCCCAGGTTCGCCGTGCCGCCGGGGACAGGCGCCGGGGCCGATATCTGCCCCCCGCCGCCACCCAGGCCGGCCGCCTGCGCCACCGCCTGCCCGTAGGCGCGCGCGGCCGGGCCGCGCCCGTTGTATTCGGCGATGCCCCGCGCGGCCTGCGCCGGGTCGTTCAGGTCGGCCCCGATGGCGCGCGCCCGCGCCGCCGCGTAGCGCGCGGCCCAGGGGATCGCCCTGGCCGGGTCGCGTAGCTCCTCCGGCGAGATGGGCGGCACCCCGAAGCCCGGATCGCGGGCGGTGGAGGGCAGCACCTGCGCAATGCCGATCTCGCCCGAGCGGCCGACCGCGTTCGGGTCGAAGCCGCTCTCCCGCGCCAGCATGGCCGCGAGCAGCGGCACCGGCACGTTGTGCTCGGCCGCCGCCCGCTCGACGATGGGCCGGATGTGCTCGGGCACCGCCGGGGCGGCCCCGCGCGGCGCCGCAGCGGCGCCAGGGGCGGCCGGAGGGGCGGGGACAGCGGGCGCCCCTGCCCCCGCCTGCCGGCCCCCCATCGCCCCCAGCGCCATCGCCAGGAAGTCGGCGCTCTCCCGCCGCCGCTCCTCGCCCAGCCGGGTCAGTTCATCGTCGGCCTTCCGGGTGAGCAGCGCCCCGAGCAGGCTCTGCCCGATCTTCCCGGCCACCTGCCAGGGGCTGCGCAGCGGCTGGTCGGCCTGGAGCGCCTGCGACATCAGGCTTTCGGCCAGCGCGCGACGGCGCAGCGCCGCCGCCGCCTGCGGGTCCGACAGGTAGAGCGCCGACAGCGATCCGCTCATCTCACCCCACCGGAAGCTTCGGCCCGGCGCCCATGCCGCCGATGAAGCCGAGCGCCTTCGGGATCGAGAACTGCGCCCCGCCCATGCCGCCGAACATGCGCTGGAGCATCAGCGCGCGCGTGAAGGCGTCCACCCCCTGCCCCACGCCCCCGGCGATGGAACCCATGGGGCTCCGCGAGGACGCCGCCGCGTTCGGCTGCCCCTGGCGCATCAGCGCCATGACAAGCGCCTCGCGCCGCGCCCGGTCGTTGAGCGTTTGGCCGCCCCCCATCGGGGTCGCGGCGGCCGCCGTCGGGTCAGGCATGAGCGCCATGCGCCATCCTCCTCTGCTGCGGGGCGCCGAACAACAGCGCGGCGTAGTCCACGAACCGTGTGCCGCCGCGCATGCCGGTGCCCTTCACGCGGAACACCGCATCGCGCCGGCCGGCGCGCTCCACTTCCTGCGCCATCACGCCGAGATGGCGCGGCGTGCCCGGCGGCTCGCCCTTGTAGTTGAACAGATAGACGCCGACGTCCTCGTCGTCGTCGTCGTCGCCAACGGCGATCTCGCCGACCTTCTCGACGTTCTCCTTCGTGCGCTCGTCCGACATGGCCGCGAACAGCGCCGCCGCCATGATCGCGCTCGACGCCAGCGACGCCACGCCAGCGTTGGCCGCCGCCGCCTCCTGCGCCCGCGCGTTGTATGCCGCCTGCTGCCCGGCCTGCTGCATGCCGTAGGCGCCCATCACGTCGGTGGGGGCCACCTGCGCGCCGGCCGGCGTGATGAAGTTCGGGTAGTTCACCTGCTGGCCGGTGAGGAACGCGGCGAGTTCCTGCATCGGTATCTGCCGCTCGGCCAGAAGTTCGGCCAGCGCCTGCCGGCGCACGTCCATGTCCTGCTGGAAGCCAAGCTGCGAGGCCGCGCGCGATTGGTCGAACGCCGCCGCCTGCTGCCCGAGCCGGAACTGCTGGCCCGCCATCTGCTGGCCGAACAGCGCCTGCGCGATCTGCGCCTGTAGCGCCTCTTCCTGCCCGGCCTGCGCGACCAGAGCGAGGCGCGCGTCGCTCTCGGCGCGGGCGAGGTCGTCCATCGCGTTCCGCCACGCCTCCGTGCCGGGCGTCAGCCCCTGCGCCCGCAGGCGCGTCTCAAGCGCCTCCCGCTGCCGCGCAAGCTGCGGCTCCAGGCGCCCGAACAGCGCCTCCTCCACCCGCTGCCGGCTCTCGGCGCCGTAGCCGATGTTCGGGGCCGGCGCTTCGAGGAAGCCGCCCGGCGCCTGCCGGCCCTCCGCCCGGCCCCACCGCTGGTAGTGCTCGAAGCCCGACGACAGTTGGCCCGTCCGCACCGCCTCGGCGACGTCGGGGTTGGCCCGCAGGTAGGCTTCCTCGTCCCAACCGATGGTGGGCGCGATGGCCATGGGCGAGGGCAGCGCGCCAAGCTGCCCGGCGATGTCGAGCGGCGCGCCGATCCGGCCGCGCAGCCCCTCCAGCGCCCGCACCGCCTCCTCGCCATAGACCGTCCGCGCCGCCCGCTGAAGGTCTAGGATGCGCTGCTCGGCCGGGTCGAGGATGATGGTGGCCGACCACTGATCCTCGGCGTTCGGGTCGTAGCCGGCCGGCACGCCGAGCCGGCCCTCGTTCCGCCCATACTGGCGGTAGTGTTCCAGGCCGCTCGGGAACATCCCCAGGTCAATGGCCATGGCCACGTCGGGGTTCGCCGCGCGGTAGGCCGCCTCGTCGAACTGCACGGCGGGCGTGCGCGTGTAAACGAGGGAGCCGAAGGGCGTGTATTGGTTGATGCGGTTAAGCTGCGCCGTCGCGCGCGCCGTGTCTATGTTGGCCTGCGCCTGCGCGGCAGCGGTCAGCCTAGGATCAGGCGGCGGAGGCGGACTGCCCGCTGACTTGCCGATTGCCAGGTTACTCCTCTTTTCTGTGCCCCTAGCTGGGCCTCCTCATGAAAAGCCGGTCGAAGTCGCGTCGCAGCAGGCGGAAGCTCACCGCGTGCTTGCCGGGACCGAAGGCGTGCGCGTGCGTCCCCTCGCGCGTGAAGCCGATGCCCCGGATCAGGCGGATCGCCCTCTCGTTCGCCAGCGACGTGACCATCTGCACCCGGTGGCACCCCCACTGGAGGAACGGCACGGATAGCAGGGCACGGATGGTGCCGCGCGTCGCCCATCGCGGGCTCTCGGCGGCGAAGCTGATTTCGCACGTCCCGTAGCGCGGGACGAAGTTGTGATAGACGCAGCCGGCGACCAGCGCCCGGTCCACCACGACGCCAATCGCGCGGAACGGCCCGAAGGGCAGAGCCTCCTCCGCGTCAATGTGCTCGATCCGCTCCGCCACCCAGCGCATGACGTCGGTGTCGGCGCCGTGAACGAGGTCGGCCATCAGCCAAGCGCCGCTCCTGCGGCCGGCTCGAAGATGATATCCACCGCGTGTAGCTCGATCCGGAAACCGCGCGTGCGCGTCCGCATGCGGAAGGCTGCGGCCACGCCCACCCCGGTGGTCGCGATCCAGGGGCGCGATATCAGCGCCGACGCGCCCCACATGTCCTGGCCCCAAATCGCCTCGCCCCACAGCGGCGTCGCCGCGATGGAGGCGGTGAGGATGTCGGACGGCGGCACGTCGCCGTAGTCTATGTCGAGGCCGACCGCTGGCGCCGGGTCGCCGTTCGCCGTCATCAGCGGGCGCATCATCGTGAACCGCTTGAGGGCGGGGAATTTCATGTCGGTGAACCCGCCCTTGATCTCGCCCACGATCTCGCGCCCGTCGTCCGTCTCGCCGAAGTCGGCGCGATAGACGGTCCCGCCGTCGTCGCCGAAGTAGGGCGCCTCGCCGAACAGGCTCCAGCAGCGCGCCTCCATGCCGGAGAAGCGGCACCACGCCCCGGTGCGCGTGTTGATAACCCACTGCTGCCGCTTGCCGTCGTCGCCCGGCCCGTTGAGGAACGCCATGCGCCCGGCCGGATACTCCAGCATCTGCCAGGACGGATCGGCCGGCGCCACCGCCCGTAGCGCCCCCAGCTTCGGGTTGATCTTGTCGGTGAAGCTCGCGAGGTCGGACTGCGAGGGCGGCAGGCGCATCACGCCCATCGCGCTCACCACCCCGCCCTCCGTGAACAGGACGCAGTCGCCGCCGTAGCGCATCCACCCGCGCCGCGCCGCCATCTTGCCCACCGTGTAGCGGCCCGAGAGCGCCCAGTTCTGCGCGCTGGCCGGGTCGGTGCCGGCATAGACCGCCGCCTCGCCCTGTGTGCTGATGAAGGCAAGCACCTCCATCGGCCCGGAGCCGGCCGAGCCGAGCGACAGCGGCACGATGAGCGCGATGGAGCCGCCCCGCGTGAAGATCGGCCCCAGGTCGAAGGCGGTGGCCGCCCCGGCTATCGCGCCCGTGCCCAAGTAATAGGCTTTCGTCTCGCCCAGCGCCGCGAACCACAGGCGCCCCTGGTAGCTCGCGACCTGGAAGAACCGGGTCGCGTCCGCCCCGGTGATGGTCTGCACCGCCCAGTTGGTGCCGTCGAAGGTCAGGACGCCGTCCGCGCCGTTGACCAGCACGAGGTAGTCCTTGTCGAGCGTGGAGAACTGCACGCTCTGGAAGAAGTTGTTGGTCAGGCCGGCGCGGACGGGCGCACCCACCGGCCCGGCCGACGTGACGTCGTAGATGCCGCCTGCGGATGCGGCGAACAGGCGCCGCACGCCCGGCGCGCCGGCATACTCCACCAACGTCTCCACCTGCCCCGGCAGCCCGGTCGCGTGCGCCACGTAGCCGCGCCGCAGCGACACCGAGCCGACGTCCGGGAACCAGTTGTCGAGGATCAGCGCGTCGGTCGGCTTCAGCGCCGCGATGGGGTCGCGGAAGTTCAGGCCGCCCACCGGGGCCGGCAGGCTGAACAGGCGCGACGGGACGGCGTAGCCGGTGCGGCGGGGTGCGCGCGCCATCTCACGCCATCCACGAGCCTTCCGGCGGCTGCGGCGGCGTCGGCATGCCGGCCGCGTAGGAGGGCGCCGCGAGGTTGAGGGTCCGCCGGCCGCCGTCGCGGCCGATGGCCGCCTGCACCGCCGCCTCGTAGCTCGCGAGGTCGGCCTCGAAGGTCAGGCCGCGCGACCGCTTGAAGCGCCAGATCACGCCCAGCGTGATGATCTCCTCGTCGAGCAGCGGCTCGTCGCTGTCGTCGGCCCATTGGTCCCGGTAGGCGGTGCCGTCGCCGCTCCGGCACCAGTTCTTGGACACATACTCGTAGGCGAAGGTCCAGCCCTCGCCCGGCGTCGGGATAAGCTCGATCTGGTCGCCGACGATGCGGAAGGCGTCCACCACCGGGTTCGCCACCGTCGCCCGCAGGCTCTGCCACTCGTCCGACGTCAGCGGGCCGATCACGCGCCGCTGCATGGTCCGGTTCCAGAAGGTGTCCGGCACCATGCGCGAGAAGTCGGCGGGGAGCGCGTCGGTCTGCACCGGCTGCGCCACCGACGCGAACACCCGCTCCTTCGTCAGCGCCTGCCAGCCCCAGCGGCGGGCAAGCTCGCGGCCCTCCGCCTGCGCCGCGCGCAGCATCGCGCGCGCCGTCTGGTCGGCGCCGGCCATGACGGAGTTGGGCCGGGCGACGCCCACCTCGTCGCAGGCGGCGCGGACGAGCGACAGAAGCGTCACGTCAGGCGTTCCCCATGCGGCCCCGGCGCTGCGGGGGCGGTGGCTCGGGAGCCGGCGCGGCGGGCGCCATCGGGTCGCCCGGACGCGGGCCGGCCTGCTGCTGCTGCATCTGCTTGAGCGCGGCGGTAAGCTCGGAGATGGTGTTGCGGAGGTCGGCGATCTCCGCGTCGCGCTCGGCGAGCGCCTTCTCGATGTGTGCCTGTCCCTTCTTCGCCTCGACGTAGGCGCGGGCCATGTCGCGAAGCTGCCGCACGCCGGGCAGGCGGATGCGGGGGATTTCCGCGTCGGTCATGGCCGCGACGTCCTCGACCGAGCGGTAGTGCTGCTCGCGCAGCACCTTGACCTGCGCGGAGTTGAGCGCCGGCCACGCCTCCAGCGGCGTGCCGTTGGCCGGGGTTTCCTGCCCCTGCTTCCACGCCATGTAGGCGTCCTTGATCGCCTCCCACACCGGGTTCGGCACCGCACGCCCGTGGTCGTCGAGCATCTTCATCGGGCGCTGGAGGCGGGTAATCTTCTCGACGTTGGCGGAGTAGTGGAGGTCGCCGCGCCGCCCCCACTTGACGAAGTCAACGGCCCGCATCTCGCCCGGATTGTCCGGGTCGGGCTCATACTCGGTCCAGAACGCGAGGGGCACCACGTGCGGCCGGCGGTTCTCCTCCGGCGTCGGGGTGGAGAGCAGCATAGAGCGGTCCTCTGCTGGTTCGGGAGGAGGACGGGGGCCGGAGCCCCCGCCACGGTCTGCCGGCGGCCGTTACGGGATGTCGGGGCCGACAGTCGGGAAGTTGAGCACGCCCGGCGCCGTGCCGGCCTGACCGCCGTTGGTCGTGGTGAGCACGATGCCGTTGATGATCGCGGCGCCGTTGGCGCCGTCGTCGTCAAGCTGGCCGGCGGTGGCGGTGGTGTTAAGCTGCGCGTTCGCCGCAGCCGAAGCGCCCACCTGGATCGCCGGGCACTGGCCGTAGATTTGCAGCCAGCCGTAGCTGCCGCCCGCGATGGCGACCTTCGCCACGCCGAGCCGCATGCCGAGCGCGGCGTTCGAGGTCGAGACGTGCGCCGCACCAAGGTCGTCCGCGATCTGGCACACGCGGCCGGCGCTGATGCTGCTGTCCGCCACGACGAAAATCCACTTGCGGCCGGCGTGGTCCTCGACGACGTCGCCGATGGCAAAGCCCTTGCCGCCCGTCTCAAGCTCGGTGGCAGTGAAGGTTTGGTCGGGATTGAACCCCGCTGCGAAGCTCATCGTGTCCTCCTAGCAAGCCGCACGCGAGCGCCCGGAGGCGCCCGCGCTGGGCCGGTGTCCCGTTCGTTAGGATGCGTCAATCAGCACGCCCTGGAGCGCGCGGTTCGAGCACACAAGCTGGCCCTGGAAGATGATCGGGATGACCACCGCGTCCTGGTTCAGCGACACCTTGTCATCAAGCTGCGTCCAGTTCGCCTGCCGATGCACGACGAGTTCGATGTAGTCCGTGTTGAGGAAATACATCGTCTCGCCGTTGGTGGCGAAGTTCGCGTTGCTGTCGAAGATGACGTCGGCCGTCACGAACTTGAGCGAGGAGAAGCCGGCGGCGGCGCTCTGCGTGTCGGTGTAACGCTGGAGGTCTTGCAGGCTCTCCCAGTAGGCCGCGTAGAAGTCGTGCGTGGACACGATCAGGTCGGGCTTGTCGGTCTGGCGCACCAGAGACAGCCACAGGGCGTTCATCTCGCCCTTGATGCTGGACTTGCTCCAGGCGTTGGTCCCGGCAATCTCGCGGAACTTGTTCTGCCAGAAGGGGAATGTGCTGCTGTCAATGCCGCCGACAGTGCCCACCCCGTTGGTCTGAACGATGTGCGCGAGGCCGCCCATCTGGTTGGCGAGGGAGCCGTTGGAGTAGATGTCCAGGCTCATGTTGTTCGCCGCCGTCCGCATCGCGTTGGTGACACGGGCTTCGGCGAGGTCAATAATCTGGTTCCGGCCACTGTTCACGCGAAGCTCGAAGCCGCTCGCGGTCACATGCACGGCCGCCTGCACCCACGGATAGCGGGCCGCCGACAGGACGTCGGACGCCTGCACGTTCAGGGTGTCGTAGCCGCTGTAACGCTGGTAGGTCGCGTTCTCGGCGTAATCCAGCGGGCGGATGATCTCGTAGCCGCCGTCGAGCCGGCGGATTTTCCCCTTCCGCTGGAGCCAGCGGTAGAGCGCGTTGTTCGCGGAGACGTTGTCCGCGATCTCGCTCGGGTGGTTGCGGAGCGTGGTGGTCACGATCTCCGTGAAGGTCGCATTGGGCGACGGCATCTCTGCCTTTCCTTCCTACGGACGCGGCGCCTCGCGGCGCTGCATGGGTTGATGACTATGCCGAGCCGGCGATCTGGTCGTAGGCTTCTTCAAGGGTCTGCCGGAGCGAGCGTGGCGGCGCCGGGCTCGCGCCGGGCGAGGAGCGGACGTTCACCATCGCCGCGCGCCGGGCCTCGGCCGCGCGGCGCGTCGCCTCCTCGGCTGCGCGCTTCGCCTCGCGCTTGCGCTCCTCCTCGATCAGCGCCTTGCGGAGTTCCGGGTCGGCCCACACCGCCTGCTCGTAGGCGTCCGCGAGGTCGCGCGCCTGCCCCATGCGGATCAGCGTCGCCATCTTCTCGCGCACCTTGTCGAAGTGCGGCCGGAGCGGGTTCCCGTCCGCGTCTGTCTCCTTGGCGAACCTATCCACCTGCATCGCGGCCTCGGCCACGCGCTGGGCAAGCTGCTCGCGCTGCTGCGCGAGGGTCATCTGCTGCGTGTGGCCGACCGCCTCGCGAAGCTCGGCGATCTCGGAAAGCAGCCTGCGGACGAACGGGTGGTGCTGGATGTCGGTCGGCGGCTGCCCGGCCGGCTGGCCGCCCTCGGCACCCTGCGGCACCTGCCCGTTGGGGTCCGTGTGCTGCGGGGGATACTGCCCGCCCTGGTCGTCCGCCAGGGCGAGGCCGTAGCGGGAGGCGAGCCACGCGAGGGTGTCGCGCGGGTTGGCCTCCAGCGCATACCATGTATCGAGCAGGGTCCGCAGCGACGCGGCCGGATCAACGCCACGGCGGCGGAATTCCTGCTCGTAGGGGGCGATGGCCTCCCGGTAGGGGTCCGGCTGCGGCTCCGCCGGCTGCTGCGCGGCGGCGAGGCGGGCCGTGATCTCTTCCTGCACGCTGCGCGGCAGGCGGTTCCAGTCCACCTTCGCCTTGTCGCCCCACCCCTCGGGGGCCGGGATCGGGTCGTTCGGGCCGCGCTGCGGCGCCTGCTCCGCCGCCGGCCGGCCCGGCTGCCGCTGCTCCGTCTCGGGCGTGGCCTGCTTCGGCCCGGCGAAGCGCCCGCGTTCGTCGCGGACGCGCCGCGCCTCCGCCTCCTCCCGCCGCTCCCGGTCCTCGATCTGGTCGAAGGCGTCCTCCAGGCGGTCGCGGAGCGACGGCTGCGGCTGGTCCTGATGCTGCTCGGTGGGGAGGTCCGCTGCTGGCACGCCCTCGGCCGGTGCCGTCGCGGGGTCCATCATCTCGGGAGGCATAGGTTCTCCGTCTGTGGGTTGCGGCGCCTCGCGGCGCTGCGGTGCGCGCTACTAGCTTGCGCGGGCGGCGCGCTTCGCCTTCTCCGCGCGGTAGGCTTCGATCTCCGCGCGTATCTGCTCGGGCGTGGCGGGCTTCACCTCGACCGGGGCGCGCTCCACGCCCCTGCCCTCGCGCCACTCCTTCACGTAGTCCGGCACGGGCGGCGGCGGCTCGTGCTTGAGGCCGTAGCGGCGCGCAAAGTCCGGGTTCCAGGCGACCGGCTTGAACTCGCTCGGGTCCACCTCACGGCAGCCAGTGCGGGCCAAGTCCTCGCGGCGCTCGCGCCGGCCGTCCACCCAGCGCCCGGAGGCGACCGAGAAGTAGGCCGGCAGGTCGCGCTGGATCATCGGGAACACGCTGGGCGGGCGCGGCAGGTCGCGGTCGTAGGGCACTTCGACCATGCGCTCGCCGTCCCAAATGTAACGCGGCATCGTTCACCCCAGGTCGTCGAGAGAGAGCAGGAAGCTCGCGAGGCGCCGCAGGCGGTCAGGCATGGTGCGCTCGGCCTCCTCCCGCGCCCTGCGCGCCGCCTCGATCCGCTCGCGCCGGGCGACAGCCTCCGGGTCGAAGATGCGTTCCGCCGCCGCCTCGACGCTGCGCCGGATCGCCGCCCGCCGCTCGGGGTCGCCGCCGGGGCCGAACCCGCCGCCGCCGATCTGGTGGACCGGGCGCGGGATGAAGTTGCCGATGGCCCGCCCCGGCATGAGCGCCGCCAGCGCGGCCAGGGTGCGCTCGGGCGTGGCCGAGTGCCCCGCCGCCGGGCCGGCGATGAGCGTCGCGGTGACGGCGAAGGCGACCGCGCCCGCCGCGCCATCCGCGAACGCGCCGCCGGGGAACAGGAACGCCTCGGCGCGCAGCGTGTCGCCGCCAACCGCCTGCCCGGCGTTGCCGGGGATCAGCGTAGCGACCGGCACGAACTGCCGCCCGGCCACCGTGCTGGAGGCCGTCGCGGCCGGGGTGCCCTCGATCAGCGTCGCGGTCGCCGTGGCGGTGGCGCCGTCCGCCGTGTTGCCGGCAGAGACGTCGCCCGGCGTGAGGGTCGCCTCGGCTTCGAGGAGGGCGCCGGCCGCCTCGTTGTCGAGAACCGCCTGTCCAGGGAACAGGAGGACGTTGGCAGTCAGGGTCTGGCCGGCCGCCGTCGTGTCCGGCAGCGCCCGCACCCGCACCTGCGGCGCCCGCTCCGCGTCGGCGAGCATGCCGAACGGATCGAGCGCCCACGACAGCATTTCCTCCGCCGTGAAGCTGCGCTGCCAGAAGAAGCAGCCCAGGACGGTGCCGTCGTAGTGGTTGAAGGCTTCGTCGCCCGCGAGGTCGCACGCGATGCTCTCGCGGTCGGGCTCCCCGCCCATGAAGCCCAGGCCGGCGCTTGACTGGCCCCACGTCACCGTCCCGTTGCCGTAGTTGAGCAGCAGGAGTTCGTGGTCGGTGTCGCCCCGGCTGGTGAAGATCGCGGCGAACGGCTGCCCGACGCTCGGCCACGACACGCCGATGGTCATGGGCGTGCCGAAGTCGTCGAAGGTGCCGGCCTGGAGGAAGTTGGCGCCGGGCTCCAGATACATGCCGAGCCAGGGGGAGCCGGCGGCGTCCGTGCCCCGGTTGAGCGCGTAGAGGGTCGAAACCCCGTCGCTCGGGTTCGTCGCCGTCACCGCCACGACGGCGATGGTGTGCTCCTTGTCGGACGGCACCCAGGGGACGTCGCTGGCGTGGACGAGCCCGTTGCTGCCGTCGAAGCGCAGGCCGGTGCCGATCTGCGTGGTCGCCCACTCCGGCTCGGGCGCCGCGAGGTCCATCGCCCGCAGCGCCCCGGCCTCTTCGCTGGCGAGGTTCACCAGCCGCGACGAACCGGCGTCCGCCGCAGGCACCCACAGGGAGCCCAGGCGCGGCGCAAGCGGGTGGTCAGGCCGGACGAAGGGCCGGGACCGCCAGCGCGGCAGCAGCAGCGGCAGGATGGGGCGGGTGCGGGACATGCCTTAGCTCGCGAGGGCCAGGGCGGCCTCGGCCTCCGCCTCCGCCTCGAATTCCGCCATCGCCGCCATCGCCATCGCGACCATGGCCTCCGGGTCGTCGCGGGGCGGCTCCGGCCGCCCAAGCTCGCGCAACAGGGCCTCGATCTCGTCGAGGTCCATGTCGGCGACGTCCTCCGGCGTGGGGCCGTCGCCCAGCGCCCGCTGGAGGCTGCGGCGGATGCGGCGGCGCCGCTCCGGGTCCATGCCGGCGCCCACGCCGCCCGGCCCGAAGCCGCCGCCGCCGATGGGCGTGGTCGGGCGCGGGATGCCCTCGCCGCCGCCGTCCGGCCCCTCCACCACCATCGCCACCGCCGTGAGCGTCCGGCCGGGCGCGGTGTTGTCGAACAGGCGCGAGCCCGCCGTGAGGCCGCTCACCACCTCCAGCGTCGTGCCGAAGAAGCGCGACGCGGCGCGGGCGTCGCCGGGCACGAGGGTGGCGGTGGCCCCCAGCAGGACGTTGCCGGCGATGGCGTCGCCCGAGCCGATGGGCGTGCCGGGGATCAGGGTCGCGGTCGCCGCGAGGGCCGCGCCGTTGACCGTCGCGCCCGCCTCCGGCGCCCCGGCGATCAGGGAGGCGGTGGCGGTGACGCGGGCGCTCTGCGTCTCGCCGTGCTGCACGCCGCCGACCGATCCGCCCGCCGACACCCGCCCCCGGTCGAGCATGCCGAAGGGGTCGAGCAGGAAGCCCACCACCTCCCGGAAGGTGAGGCCCCGGTTCCAGAACCACGCCCCGTAGAGGCGGAAGTTCGCGTGGTCGTTGACGGCGCCGCCGTAGGTCTGCGCGCCGATCTGCTCCTGGTCCGGGTCGGCGGAGGCGAGGCCGCGATCAATGCTGGTGTTCGCGGTGGTGGAGATGGCCCCCGCGCCCGGCGTCAGGACCGTGAAGCGGTGGTTGGCCGCGCCGTTGCTGTTAAGCACGGCAATGAACGGCACGCCGACGTCCGGGCTGGCGATGGGCAGCGTGATCCAGGCGACGCCGTCCAGGGTGAACTCGCCGACCAGCGTGCCGGCGACGTTCTGCCGGAAGATGGTCGCCTGCGGCTCGGCGCTGCCGCCGGTCGAGCGCGAGATGCTGTAGAGCGTGTCGAACTCGCCGCCGGGGCTGACCAGTTCGCCGTAGATGGCGAGGGTGAAGTTGGCCGACACGGTCGGCCGCCAGGGGCCGCGCGCGCCAAGCGGCGTCAGGCTCCGCGTCAGCACCTGCCCGCCGGAGAAGCGCAGGCACGCGCCCATGCGCCCGGTGTCCCACGCCGGCCGCTGCGACGCGGCGGAGGGGAACGGCATGGGCTCGAAGGCGCCACCGCCGTTGCCCAGCGGCGCGAGGTTGGGCAGGAAGTCCGCCCCAACGAACTGGGACGGCAGCCACAACGACGCGAGGCCGGGCGCCAGCGGGTGGTCGGGGTCCACCCGCACGAACATCGCCGCCGGCTCCCGCTAGACCGTCTCTTCGGAGTAGGTCCGGTAGCGGCAGGCGATGGTGACGTTGTTGCTCGGCAGGTTCGCGCCCAGGCGGTTGATGACGTAGAACTTGAACACGCCCGGCGGGATGATGATGCCGCGCAGGGGCGGCAGCAAAAGCTGGGTCTGCGAGGCCGCCGTGCGGGCCGCCATCGCGCCGATGAAGGCGGTGATGGGCGCCTGCTGCGCCGCCGTCGCGCTGTCGTCCGCGTCCGGGTAGGACGTGTCGTCGTCCATGCGCGGCAGCAGGTAGAAGGCGAGGTGCGCGCCCGCGCCGGGCGAGAAGCTGCCGCTCGACAGCGTCATGCGGAAGAACAGGTCGAGGTAGAAGTGCCGGTTGCTGCTGTTGTCAACCGGCGTGGCGGTGGACAGCTTGCCGGCGCCATTGGCAAGGCCGGTGAGGTCGCTCTGCTGGAAGGCGTCGGCGGCGCTGCCGTAGCTGGTGAAGCGCGAGGTTGCCATTGGTCCGTCTGCGGGATGGCCGGCGCCTCACGGCGCGGGCGGGTTGCTGGTGGCGCCCTCCTCGTGGAAGGCGCTGCGCGGGAACCGCACGCCGGTTTCGATGTGCAGCCGGCGCCGGAACCCGCGCGCCCATGCGTCCGCGACCTTCGCATCCGTGCGGAGGAGGACGCGGTGGATGCGTTCCGCCTTCTCCTTGAGCGCGAAGCGGAACCGCTCGCGCGGCGACGCGCCGCGCAGGTCGCGGAACATCAGTTCTGGATGCGGATGGTCGAGGCGTTGAGCGTGAAGGTGCCGGCGCTCGTGCTGATGTCCGTCCCGAAGTCAATGCACGCGACGAGGATGTCCGTCGCCGCGTTGCCCGTGTCCTTGTAGTAGATCGCCTTGCGCGCCGTGATCGTGCTGTTCGGCCACGTGGTGCCGCCCAGCGTGATCTCCTGGCGGTCGTTGGCGGTGTCAACGTTCTGCACCGTCACCGTGACGGTGTTGCCGCCGGCCGTGTAGCCGGTGCCCGACACCTCGTTCGTGACGTTGTTGCGGTTGGTGTGCGTGTCCTTGTTCTCGGTGTAGGACGACGTCACCAGCATGACCTTGAAGGTGTCGCTGTCGAGGTCAACGTTGCCCTTGCAGAGTGCATTCCAGAAGTTGTTGTAGATGATGCTCGCCATAGGAGGAGCGGTCCATCTAAGGGACGCGCCGTCATCACGACGGTGCAGTTCCCAGCCACCCGCTCAGTGGGCGGGAATTCTGTGCGCGCACGGGGACAGGTCCGTGCTGGCGTCGCTGCTCGACAGGGCGGCGCGCGCGGCCGGGGCGCCGATGCGCAGCGTCGTGGACCGCCGCGCGGCGACCGACCTCGCGGAACTCTACTGGGCCGTGCGCGGCCAGCCCGTGCCGGTGCGTGCGTTCAGAACTGGTCGAGGGCGAGGTCGTCCGCCGGGACAACCTCCGCGCCGATAGCCTTGCCGGTGGCGGGGTCGCGCACGATGCGGCGCGGCGCGGCGGCGGCGAGCGCGGCCTGCTGCATGGCTTCGGCGGCGCGCATGGTCGCCACCGTCACCCGCTCCAGCGCCTGCGCGGTCGCCGACTGGGCCGCCGCCAGCATAGCCAGCGCATCGGCCAACCCCTCCAGGCCGGGCAGCATCGCACCGCCCTGCTGCGGCGCCTGCGCCGGCCCCTGCGGCTGCTGCGGCGGCGGGCCACCCGGCTGCTCAAGCGTGTCGCCCATCAGAACACCCCCGCAGGCTCGGCCGCCTCCGGCGTGCCATCGGCGCCGCGACGGAAGCGGCGGGGCGCCATCATCGCCATGCTGGCGCGCTCGATCCGCTCCACGCCCTGCTCCATCATCTCGGCGACCGCCTGCGCCTGCTCGGCCTGCGCCTGCGCCATCTGCGTCATCTGCTGCACCACCTGCGCGAGCGCCGCGCTGGCCTGCCGCACCGCCGCGAGGTCGGTGTTCTTCGCCGCCACCTCCTCGCGCCGCAGCGCCATCTCGTCGCGGTGCTTCTCGCGCTCGAATTCAAGCCGCTCGCGCTCGACGTCCGCCT
>Ga0207867_1001665_pt1 | contig 14866 bp, 16 predicted proteins | sample HigsolmetaAR206D_FD_184838 | JGI IMG/M metagenome (GOLD analysis project Ga0207867, IMG submission 184838) | Ionic liquid and high solid enriched microbial communities from the Joint BioEnergy Institute, USA - AR20-6-D (SPAdes) (version 2) ...
CACCAGACAGTGCAAGAGGCCGGTTCCGGGAGTCGGAACCGGCCTCTGACCTGCGGTGGAGCTGAGGGGATTTGAACCCCTGACCCCCTCGATGCGAACGAGGTGCGCTACCGGACTGCGCTACAGCCCCAAACAATGACTCCGCAAGATTAGCAAACTCCGGGAGTGCTTCGCGCACCGATATCGGGTCAGTCGCCGACGGCGCGGCGTTCGTCGGCGTGCTGGTCGAAGACCTCGCGGCCGGCGGGCAGGTCGATGACCTCGGCGTGGTGGGCGGGAGGGGCGGTGCGGCGGGCGTGGCGGGCCGCGGCGGCGCGGGCGCGGGCACGGGCCTCGGCCCGGCGGCGGGCGGCGTCCATGCCGGCGGCCACGCGCAGCAGGGCCAGGTGGCAGGCCAGGAGGACGGCGGCGGGCAGGGCGGTCCACCAGGGGGCGCGGGCGGTGGCGGTGACGGCGATGGCGGCGATCAGCAGGAGGGTGAGGCCGAACGTGCGGCGGCGGCGGCGAGCGATCACCGCGGCGCGGCCGGAGCGGCGGCGCACCGGGGGCGGGGGTGGCGGCGGGACCGGCGCGGGCTCGTCGTAGGGTGAGGAGTCGTCCTCCTCCACGGCGGGGTCCTCCAGGTCGGGCTCGTCCAGGTCGAGCTCGTCGATGGGCTCGGGACGCTTGTGGAGGATGCGGGAAAACCCGTCGTTGTCGCGGCGCAGCCACATGGGGACGAGGACCACGGCCCAGACCGCGACGATGGCGAGGTAGAGGAGGGTGCTGCTCAAGGGCCCTCCTCGACTGCACGCCAAGGACGCGGGCTGACCGTTGGCGCGCGCATGTTCACGTCCCGCACGGTAGGACTCACTGTCAGCGCTTGACGAGCATAAGAGGCGGTGTGTCGCGAGATCGCGAACGCCGTTGCCCGCCGTTTACCGGCGCTTTCTGTGTCGTAGGAAATCCACGGTCAGGAAGAAGATCGGGGGAAAGTCTGCTTCATGGTGGCCTGCCAGCGGGAACGCAGTCCGCCGGGCACGTCCTCGACGGTGAGGGCGTAACAGATGTGGTCACGCCAGGCTCCGTCGATGTGCAGCTGGCGGCGGCGAATTCCTTCTTCACGGAAACCCAGCTTTTCCACCACACGGCGACTGGCGGTGTTCTCGGGGCGGATATTGGCTTCCAGCCGGTGCAGCCCGACGGTGAAGAAGCAGTGGTCGACGGCCATGGCCACTGCGGTGGGGATCACCCCGCGCCCGGCGACCTGGCGGTCGATCCAGTAGCCGATCTGCGCCGACCTGGCCGAACCCCACACGATGGCGCCGATGGTGAGCTGTCCCACGAACTCGCCCTCGTAGGTGACCACCCAGGGCAGCGCGAGCCCCTGCCGGGCCTCCCGGCGCATGGTGTGCACCATGCTCAGGTACGGTCCCAACCCGGTCCGGAACAGCGGGGTCTCCGGGTTGGTCGGTTCCCACGGACGCAGCCAGTCGGCATTTCTGACGCGCAGATCCCGCCATCGGGCCGCGTCCCGCATCCGCAACGGCCGAAGGCCGACCGGCCCTTCGGTCAAGGTGACCGGCCAACCTCGCAAGTGTTCCACATCCTCAATAATCCCTCGCCGGATGTGCCGGCGCCATTGGCTGAGGTCATCAATTGGTGACGGGTGAATCATCGGTTCGCCGGTGATCGCCGCCGGCGATCTGCTCGACGGCGTGCACCAGCACCGGTCCCAGCACCGCCATTCCGTCGCGGACCCCACCGGTGGAGCCCGGCAGGTTGACGATCAGGGTGCGCCCGGCGATCCCGGCCAGCCCGCGCGACAGGATCGCGGTGGGCACTTTGTCGCGGCCCTGCAGCCGGATGGCCTCGGCGATTCCGGGGACCTCCCGTTCGATCACCCTCCGGGTCATCTCGGGGGTCCGGTCGGTGGGGGTCAGCCCGGTGCCGCCGGTGGTGACCACCACGTCGTAGCCGGCCGCCACCGCCTGCGACAGGACCTCGGCGACCGGTTCGCCGTCGGGGACGACCACCGGGCCGTCGACCCGGCAGCCCAGTTCGGCCAGCAGCTCGGCCAGCAGCGGCCCGGACCGGTCGGGGTAGACGCCCGCCGCGGCCCGGTTGGAGACCGTCACCGCCATCGCCCGGATCATGCCGGTCTCCGCCAGGTGCCGCTCTTGCCGCCGGTCTTCTCCTCGACGCGCACGTCGGTGATCGTGGCGGCCGGGTCGATGGCCTTGACCATGTCGATCAGCGTCAGGGCGGCCACGGTGACCGAGGTGAGCGCCTCCATCTCCACCCCGGTCCGGTCGGCGGTGCGGACGCGGGCCTCGATCGCCACGCCCTCGTCGCGGACGTCCAGGTCGACGCGGACGCCGTGGATGGCGATGGGGTGGCACAGCGGCACCAGGTCGGGGGTGCGTTTGGCGGCCTGGATGCCGGCGATGCGGGCCACCGCCAGCGCGTCCCCCTTGGGGACGTCCCCGGCGCGCAGGGCCGCCACGCATTCGGGTGACAGGCGGACGAAGCCACTGGCGGTGGCGGTGCGGGCGGTCACCTCCTTGGCCGAGACGTCGACCATGTGCGCCCGGCCGGACTCGTCCAGGTGCGAGAACCCCTGCGGGGATGCGGGCTCATTCACCTCGGCGTCCCCTGCCTTTCCGGGACGTCCCTGCGGGGACGGAGAAATGCTGACGCGCTCTCATCGTGGCTTTCGGAGTCGATGCGGATCTTGCGGAGTCTCATCGTGGCAGAGGCCAGACCTCCACCACTTCCCCCGCCCGCAGAACGTCGCGTTCCTCCGGGACCACGATCAGTGCGTCGGCCGAGGCCAGGGCGCTCATCTGGTGCGATCCTTGCGCCTGGGCGGGGACGGCCGACAGCCCTTGCGGGCCGTGCGTCAGGCGGGCGCGCAGGTAGTGGCGCAGCCCGGCCGGGGAGCGGACGTCCTCGGTGAGCGCGGCGGTGACGGTCGGCGGCGGCTGGGGCGGCAGTCCCTGCATGGCCTGCAGCGCCGGGCGCACGAACACCTGGAAGGAGACGTAGGCGCTGACGGGGTTGCCGGGCAGGGTGAAGACGGGGACGCCGTCCAGCAGCCCGAAGCCCTGGGGCTTGCCGGGGCGCATCGCCACCTTGGCGAAGGTCAGGGTGCCGCTCAGCGCCTCTTTGACCACGTCCCGGGCGCCCATCGACACCCCGCCGGTGGTGATGATCGCATCGGCGCGGGTCAGCTGTTCCCGCAGCGCCGTCAGCACCTCTTCCGGGGCGTCGGCCAGGGAGGTCTCCCGGAAGCCGACCCCGCCGGCCTCGTTCACGGCGGCGGTCAGCATGAAGCCGTTGGAGTCCCAGATCTGGCCGGGGGCCAGCGTGGTGCCCGGCTCGCGCAGCTCGTCCCCGGTGGACAGCACGACCACCCGCGGTTTGGGGCGGGCGCTGACCCGGGCGCGGCCGAGCGCGGCGAGCATGCCCAGCTGCGTGGCGCCCAGCCGCACGCCCGGCTGCAGCACCACCTGCCCGGCCCGGACGTCCTCCCCGGCCCGGCGGATGTGCCGGCCGGGAGGGACGGGGCGGGTGATGCGGACGGTGACGGTGCCGCCGTCGGTCCACTCCACGGGGACGACGGCGTCGGCTCCGGCGGGGATGGGCGCCCCGGTCATGATGCGGGTGCACAGACCGGGGCGGATCGCGCAGATGCCGGTGTCGCCGGCGGTCACGTCCCCGATCACCGACAGGGTGACCGGGGCGGCCGGTGAGGCGGCGGCCACGTCCGCCGCCACCACCGCGTACCCGTCCATGGCGGAGTTGTCGAACGGCGGCAGGGGGACCGGTGCGGACACCGGTTCGGCCAGCACGGCCCCCTGCGCCTCCGGCAGCGCCAGGTCGAGCGGTGCCAGCAGCGGCACCGTCTTGAGGATCTGGTCGAGGTGCTCGTCCACCGACCGCAGCTCCTGCGGCCGCGGCCGGTGGGCGTGGGAATCGAAGTGATCGTTCACGAGCCGTGCTTGTTGACGAACTCCCGAAGCCAGGGCATGAACTCCGGTGCCAGGTCTTCCCGTTCGGAGGCGAACTGCACCACGGTGCGCAGGTACTCCAGCTTGTTGCCGGTGTCGTAGCGCCGTCCCCGGAACAGTACGCCGTGCACCCCGCCGCCCTGGTCGGCGGGCATGTGGGCGAGGGTCAGCAGGGCGTCGGTCAGCTGGATCTCGCCGCCGCGGCCGGGCGGGGTCTTCTCCAGCACGTCGAAGACGGCCGGGTCGCAGACGTAGCGGCCGATGATGATCCACCGGCTGGGGGCCTGGTCGGCGGGGGGTTTTTCGACCAGGTCGGTGATGCGCACGGTGTCTTCCGAATCGGTCGGCTCGATGGCCGCGCACCCGTAGGCGGAGACCTGGTCGGGCTCGACCTCCATCAACGCCACCACGCTGCCGCCGTACCGCCGGCGGACTTCGATCATGCGGGTCAGCAGGGCGTCCCGCGCGTCGATCATGTCGTCGCCGAGCAGCACCGCGAACGGCTCGTCTCCCACGTGCTGGCGTGCGCAGTAGACCGCGTGGCCGAGCCCTTTGGGGTCGCCCTGCCGCACATAGTGGATGGTGGCCAGCTCGCTGGACTGCCGGACGGAGGCCAGCCGCTCCTCGTCGCCCTTGGCGCGCAGCGCCTCCTCAAGTTCGTAAGCCCTATCGAAATGGTCTTCAATAGAACGTTTGCTGCGCCCTGTGATCATCAGCACATCGGTCAACCCCGCGGCCACCGCTTCTTCGACCACGTACTGGATCGCCGGTTTGTCGACGATGGGCAGCATCTCCTTGGGGGTGGCCTTGGTGGCGGGCAAGAATCGGGTACCGAGGCCGGCCGCAGGGACGACGGCCTTCGTCACAGGTTTCATGTCAGGCATGAACAGACCCTAACCGCTTTGTGAGGACCCCAGCGTGCAGAATACCGAGTCGAAATCTAAGCTCCGCAGGCGGTTTCTGGCCGCCCGCGCCGCTTTGGACGAAAGTGAACGGGCCGCCGCCGGCCGGGCATTGCGCGACGAACTGCTCGGGCTGCCGGAGGTGGAGATGGCCGCCTCGGTGGCCGCCTACATGTCGTTCGGCAGTGAGCCGGAGACCCACCGCCTGATTTTCGCGTTGTGGAAGCGCGGAACGTATGTGCTGTTGCCGCGGCTGCTGCCGGACGGCGATCTGGATTGGGCCTCTTATGAGGGCCCGGACTCGATGGCCCCGGCGTCCCGGCCGGGGTCGGCGGGGATGCTGGAGCCGACCGAGCCGTCGCGCGGCCGCGAGGCGATCAAGGCGGCGGACGTGGTGCTGGTCCCGGCGCTGGCGGTGGACCGCACGGGGGTGCGGCTGGGCCGGGGCGCCGGTTCCTATGACCGGGCGCTGGCCCGGGTGGAGCCGGGGATCCTCACGGTGGGGCTGGTGTACGACCACGAGCTGGTCGATGAGCTTCCCGCCGAGCCGCACGACCAGCGGCTGAAGGCCGTCGTGACCCCTTCGCAGGGGCTGGTGCGCTTTTCCTGAGCCCTTCTGGAGGCCGGGGGCCGGTTCCTTCGCCGCCGGGACCTCGTCCCAGGTGAGCGCGGTGAGGCGGGGAAGCCCGCGTTGGTCGGCGCGGCGGTGCCGTTGCGTGCCGCCGCGCCGCTTTGAGTTAACCGTATGTGCGCAGTTACCCGACTCTCTCTGTAGGATCCCTACACGAATCACTCGGACGAGACGCAAAGGGTGGAATGTGCGGCTCGACATATGGCTGCTGGTCGGGGCCGCGCTGGTGCTGTGCGCGATCATCGCGGTACGGATCTCCCACCGGATAGGGCTGCCCAGCCTGCTGGCCTACCTGGGCCTGGGGCTGCTGCTGGGCCTGCCGGGGATCGGCATCGAGTTCCACGACGCGGAACTGGCGCAGACGCTGGGCTGGGCCGCGCTGGTGCTGATCCTGGTCGAGGGCGGCCTGACCACCAGCTGGCGCCACGTCAAACCCGCCGTCCCGGTGGCGCTGGCGCTGGCGACCGTGGGGATCGGCGTCAGCATCGCGGTGGTGGGGGTGGCCGCGCACTGGCTGCTGGGGCTGGACTGGCGGCTGGCGTTCCTGCTGGGCACGGTGCTGGCGCCCACGGACGCGGCGGCGGTGTTCTCGGTGCTGCGGCGGCTGCCGATCCCGCACCGGCTGGCCGGGATCCTGGAGGCCGAGTCCGGCTTCAACGACGCCCCCGTCATCCTCATCGTCGTGCTGCTGAGCACCACCGACGCGCACGGGCCCGGGCCGTGGCTGGTGGTCCCGCTGATGGCCTACGAGCTGGCGGCCGGGGCCGCGGTGGGACTGGTGACGGCCTGGCTGGGGATCTTCGCGCTGCGGCGGGCCGCGCTGCCGGCCTCGGGCCTGTACCCGATCGCGGTGATGTCGCTGGCGGTCGGCTCCTATGGGGCGGCCACGCTGATCCACTCCAGCGGCTTCATGGCCTGCTACCTGTGCGCCCTGGCGCTGGGGAACGCCCGGCTGCCGCACCGGCCGGCCACCCGCGGTTTCGCCGAGGGCATCGCGTGGCTGGCGCAGATCGGGCTGTTCGTGATGCTGGGGCTGGTGGCCGAGCCGTCGGATCTGCCCGCCCAGGTGATCCCGGCGCTGGTGGCCGGGTCGGTGCTGGTGCTGGTGGCCCGGCCGCTGTCGGTGTGGGCCTCCACGCTGGGCTTCGGGGTCTCCCGCAAGGAGCGGATCTTCCTGTCCTGGGCCGGGCTGCGCGGGGCGGTGCCGGTGGTGTTCGCCACCGTGCCGCTGTCAGAGGGGGTGCCCGGCGCCGACCGGCTGTTCGCGCTGGTCTTCGTGATCGTGGTGGTCTTCACCCTGCTGCAGGCCCCCACCCTGCCGCCGGTGGCCCGCGCGCTGCGCATCTCCGCCGAGGGCGAGGCCCAGGACCTGGACGTCGAGGCCGCTCCCCTGGAGCAGTTGCAGGCCGATCTGCTGCAGGTCCGCATCCCGGAGGACTCGGCGCTCAGCGGGGTGGAGATCTTCGAGCTGCGGCTGCCCGCCAAGGCGTCCATCACCCTCATCGTGCGCGACGGCCGCAGTTTCGTCCCCGGGCCGACCACCGTGCTGCGCGGCGGGGACGTGCTGCTGGTCGTGGCCACCGCCGATGTGCGCGAGGCCACCGAACGGCGGCTGCGGGCCGTCAGCCGCCGCGGCAAGCTGGCCGGATGGTTCGGCGAAAAAGGTGACTGACATCACATTTCCGGTGGCGCGGGTGCGGCCGCCGCATGCCGGACGCAGGGAGCGGGCCGGATCTCAGCGTCCGGCCGGTTGCGGCCCGTCGCCCTTGCGGACGGGGGCACGCAGGTCCCCCTCCCCCCGCATCGGAGCGGGTTTCTCCTGGTCAGGCGGCCCTCATGGGCGCTGTGGCGGAAGCGCCCCTTCGGCGGAGGGCAGCCGGGCCGATGGGATGTGCGGGGTTGCGTGAGCAGTACTATTAGCAGTCGTGTCATGAGAGTGCCAGTCTGCGGATCTTCCGCGGGCTGTGGCGGCAAGGAGGAGACCCGTGCCGACGTATGAGTACGTGTGCACCGACTGCAGCGAGCGCCTCGAGGTCGTGCAGAAGTTCAGCGACGACCCGCTGACCGAGTGCCCGTCGTGCAAGGGCCGGCTGCGCAAGGTCTTCTCCGCGGCCGGGATCATCTTCAAGGGCAGCGGTTTCTACCGGACCGACAGCCGCAGCGGCGGCGGCAAGTCGAGTTCCTCGTCCGCCAAGTCCGACTCTTCGAGCAAGTCCGACTCCTCGAGCAGCTCCGGCACGTCGTCCTCCTCCGACTCCGGCTCCAAGGTCGCCTGATCTCGTCCGTCCAGGTCCCCTGCGGGCGGACGGACGATCACCTCTGCCCGGCCGCTCGGGCCTTCCGGAACGGCATCGGCGCCACGCGCCCGCGGGCTTTCGGGGTCCGGTGCCGGCCGGACCGGCGGTCTTGGAACGCGAGGCTTGGGGTGCTCCTCCACCGCCGCCCGCCTCATCCGTCTTGGACGGCGACCGGAGGTCCTGAGGGCACGGCCGCAGGACACCCGGCCGCGGACGCCGCGCCGTGCTTTTCCGTGCCCTCGTCTCACAGCCGAGACGAGCGCATCGCCATGGGCAACAATGCCGTGACATGAGGCGACGCCGAATTCATGGGTCCCGGCGTCCCAAGACCTGAAGCTACGCATGCGGAAAGGCCTGCTGCGGCCGTCCGGGCACGTTCATATAGGCCCCGGTGACGAAGAGGGTCACCGGGGCCTTGTGCATGCGCGTCCGCACGGGCTCAAGAGGCAAAGACCGCTGCATGCGGACGCTTCTTCTCCGTGCATCCCACTTCTTTCGAGGTGGGCTCTTGGAGGCCGAAAAATTCCTCAACAATGGGAGGCTCGCCTCATCCCGGCTCATGGGATTGATTCAGCATTTCGGCCTGCAGAAAAATCGGTAAGGCCTGGCGGTCGGAGCGAAGGCGGTCTCCTCCCCAGGGTGGACCGCCTCGCCGTCGTCTCCCTCCCGGGGCGCAGCCGCCATCCCCGTCTGCGGGACGATGCACACCCGTTCCCGCCGCCCGACCATCGACTCATGCGGCAGGTTCCCGGGCGGCGCGTTCCGCATGCCGGTGGAGTCCCCGGCACGGCCGAGGCGGACCGTGGGAGGGCGCCGGGTGAGGCGGCTCACCCCTCGCTTCTTCGAGATATTACTTGACATACCTCCGAAGTCGAGACAGTCTGCTGCCCATAGACACGACATATCTCAAATGGGGGACATCATGACCGCACCAGGTCAGACGCCGCCCCAGGGACGGTGGGCCCGGCTCGCCGCGCTGCCCGTCGGCGGCAGGGCGAAGTGGGCCGTGCTGGCCCTGTGGATCGTGCTGCTGGCGCTGGTCGGCCCGCTGGCGGGCCGGCTGTCGGAGGTGGAAAAGAACGACGCCGCCGCATGGCTGCCGGGCGGCGCCGAGTCCACCCAGGTCGTCGAGCTGCAAAAACGCTTCCGCGACGAGGAGATCTCGCTGGCGGTGATCGTCTATGAGCGACCCTCGGGGATCACCGCCGCCGACCACGCCAAGGCGCAGGCCGACCTGGGGCCGCTGAGCCGGCTGCCGGGCGCGCGGCAGCCCCAAGGCCCCATCCCCGCCAAGGACGGCAAGGCGCTGCAGACCCTCCTCCCGCTGGAGGACGCCGACCAGGTCAAGGCCGTCGAAGAGGCCCGGGAACTGGTCAAGCGCGGCCCGCCGGGCCTGACCGCGCACGTGACCGGCCCGGCCGGCGCCGGCAGCGACATGATCAAGGTGTTCGAGACCATCGACGGCTTCCTGCTGCTGGCCGCCGGGTCCGTGGTGATCGTGCTGCTGCTGCTCATCTACCGCAGCCCGGTGCTGTGGCTGATCCCGGTGCTGAGCGCGCTGGCCGCCCTCGGCCTGGCGCAGGGCCTGGTCTACCTGCTGGCCAAGCACGCCGGGTTGACCGTCAACGGCCAAAGCGCCGGCATCTTGACCGTGCTGGTGTTCGGGGTGGCCACCGACTATGCGCTGCTGCTGGTCGCCCGCTACCGCGAGGAACTGCACCGCCACCGCGACCGGCACGAGGCCATGGCGTTCGCGCTGCACCGCGCCGGCCCGGCCATCGTGGCCTCCGCCGGGACCGTCAGCCTGGGGCTGCTGTGCCTGGTGGCCGCCGACCTGAACTCCACCGCCGGGCTGGGCCCGGTCGCCGCCGCCGGAGTGGTCACCGCGCTGCTGGCCATGACCACGCTGCTGCCCGCGCTGCTGGTCATCTTCGGCCGGTGGCTGTTTTGGCCGCTGATCCCCCGCTACGACGCCAAATACCTGGCGCCTGAGGCGTATGAGACCGAGCACGGCTTCTGGTCGGGCATCGCCCGCCTGGTGGGCCGGCGCCCCCGGATGCTGGCCGCGGTGATCTCGCTCGTCCTGGTGGGGGCGGCCTTCGGCCTCGGCTCGTTCAAGGCCGAGGGCGTCTCAGACGCCGGCCAGTTCGTCGGCAAGCCGGACTCGATCGCCGGTGCCGAAGCGCTCGCCCGGCACTACCCGGCGGGTGCGGGGAACCCGGCGATCGTCATCGGCGATGCCGCCGCCTCCGGGCTGCTGGACGCGGCGATCGCCGAGACGCGGGGCGTGGCCGAGGTCAGTGCGCCGGTCACCGCCGGCGGCCTGGTCCGCTACGAGGTGACCTTGGCCGACCCCGCCGACAGCAAGGCCGCTCAGCGCACCATCGACCGGCTGCGCGAAGCGGTGCACGCCGTCCCCGGGGCCGACGCCAAGGTCGGCGGCGTCACCGCCACCACCGTGGACATCAACCGGGCCGCCGTCCGCGACAACCTGGTGATCATCCCGATCGTGCTGGTGGTGGTGCTGGGCATCCTGGTGGCGCTGCTGCGGGCGCTGGTGGCGCCGCTGCTGATGATGGGCACCGTGCTGCTGTCGTTCCTGGCCACCCTGGGCGTCAGCGGGCTGGTCTTCACGCACCTCTTCGGCTTCGAGGGCACCGACCCGGGATTCCCGCTGCTGGCGTTCATCTTCCTGGTGGCGCTGGGCGTGGACTACAACATCTTCCTGATGCACCGGGTCCGCGAGGAGTCGCAGACCCTGGGCACCCGCCGCGGCGTGCTGCGCGGCCTGACCGTCACCGGCGGCGTGATCACCTCCGCCGGCCTGGTGCTGGCCGCCACGTTCGCCGCGCTGCTGACCCTGCCGCTGGTGATGATGGTCGAGATGGGCTTCGTGGTGGCGTTCGGGGTGCTGCTGGACACCTTCGTCGTCCGGTCCCTGCTGCTGCCGGCGCTGTGCCACGACCTGGACCGCCGCATCTGGTTCCCCAGCCGCCTGGGTCGTGCCGCTCCCCCCGCCGGGCCGGATGAGCCGGAGTCCCAGCGGGTCCTGCAGCGCGCCTGACCTGCGTCCCTGCCCCCGCGAGCGGTGCCGGCGCCGCTCGCGGGGGCCTTTTCGTCCGCCGCCGGCCGCAAGAGCGGCGCTCCGCACGGATCGTGCGGTTATCCACAATCGGCGGGGAAGCTCCCGTGTGGTCCGGCCGCTGGTTAAGGTCGGCGCCATGACTACCTCCACCGCCACGATCGGGGTCATCGGCGGATCCGGTTTCTATTCGTTCCTGGACGACATCGAGGAGGTCCGCCTCGACACCCCCTACGGTCCGCCGAGCGACCCGATAGCGGTCGGCACGGTCGCCGGCCGCACGGTCGCCTTCATCCCCCGGCATGGACGCGACCACCGCTATCCCCCGCACAAGATCCCCTACCGCGCCAACTTGTGGGCGCTGCGTTCCCTCGGCGTCCGCCAGGTGCTCGCCCCCAGCGCGGTCGGCTCGCTGGTGCCCCAGTACGGTCCGGGCACCCTCGCCGTCCCCGACCAGCTCGTCGACCGCACCTACGGGCGCGTCCAGACCTTCTACGAAGAGGGCGGCGCCATCCATGTCTCCTTCGCCGACCCGTACTGCCCGGTGGGCCGCCGGGTCGTCCTCGACACCGCGCGCAAGGCCGACTGGGAGCCCGTCGACGGAGGCACCCTCGTCGTCATCGAAGGTCCCCGTTTCTCCACCCGCGCCGAGTCGCAGTGGTACGCCGCCCAGGGCTGGACGCTGGTCGGCATGACCGGCCATCCCGAGGCCGTCCTGGCCCGTGAACTGGCCCTGTGCTACACCCCGATCTGCCTCGTCACCGACCTGGACGCGGGCATCGAGGAAGGCGAAGGGGTCACCATGGAGGAGGTCTTCCGTGTCTTCGCCAAGAACGTCAACCGGCTGCGCTCCCTGGTCACCGCCGTGGTCGAGGCCCTCCCCGCCGACCGCGACTGCCCCTGCCCTCACGCACTGGACGGCATGAACCTCCCGCTGCAACTGCCCTGACCCCTCCCCGGGCGGAAGGCCGCTTCGCACCCACCGGGCAGGGCTTTTCAGCACGCCGTTCCTGCGGGTCCAAGCGGGTTCCTCACAGTCAAGGGCGACTGTGACGCCCCCAGCGGGCGCCACCGAGGACTTCCGCTGCCCGCGTCCGAAACCGCGTGGTGATGGGTGACCTGTGCGTCCCGGTTCGGAACATCCTGGCCTTCGGTCGGCTCCTTCTTCCCCGGGCCTGTCTTCCCCGGCCCGGTTACCGCTACAACGCCACCGAACCCTGCCAGCGCACCGTCCCTGAGCCGAGATGGGTGGATCGCAGTTGAGAACGATGCCGTGACCTGAGACGCCACGGCACCGGGCATCGTCGATGCCCTCGTCTCCGGCGCTTAAGGCCACGTGTTGAGAAAAGGTTCACCGGCGAACACTCACGGCCGAGCCCCACCAGAGCCGTATCGGCAGTGAGGTTGTCCCAACGCCCTGGTGTCCCGAAGAAGCGGCAACACGTCGGGGCCGCGGAAAGACCCTGGTGAGGGCGCGGACGGGGCGTCCCCGAGCGGGCTGTCACGGTCAGGACGGGATTTGGCCGACCGTGCCATGCCCCCGTCAGGGGCGTCACGAGATGGGCTCCGTCTTCGCTGAGAAAACCTCCGCGGACCTTTTCGCCAAGCGGTTCCGGGAGCCTCGACGGTTTCCGAGGCCATGACATCGCAGGTCACGGCCTCATCCCTGAGTGCGGCGCCCCATTCCGGCCTGCGGGAACGGCATGGCGAAAACGGTTCACCGAAGAATCTCGCCGAAAGGAGAACGCGATGAAGCACGCGAACACGGCCTCTCAACGCACCACTCGGGCCGTCGTCATGCGTTTAAAGCGTCACCGCCGTCTGGTCGCGGCCGTCCTCGCCGCCCTGTCGGTGGCGTTCGGCCTGGCCGCCGTCCGCCCGCCCGCCCCGGCCGGCGTGCGGGTCCTCACCGCGGCCCGTGACCTTCCCGGCGGAACCGAGCTGCGCGAGCAGGACATACGGCCCGTCATGATGCCGTCCGCCGCCGTTCCCGACGGAGCGCTGCGGGACCGTGTCGTCGGCCGGGTCCTGGCCGGCCCGATGAGGCGAGGCGAGATCGTCACCGACACCCGCCTGGTCGGTGACGGGCTGCTCAAGGGGTACGGGCCCGGCACCGTCGCCGCCCCGATCCGTGTGGCCGACACCGCCGCGCTTCGCCTGCTGCGCCCAGGAGACCGCATCGATGTCTTCGCCACCGCGTTCTCAGGCGGCTCCGGCATCGCCGATCTGAACGTGGACGATCTGAATCCCCCTGCCCCCGGCACCGGCGACCTCTCCTCCCGGCCACCGGTCGGCTCCGCCTCATCTCCGGACGCTTCCGGCTCCCCCTCCTCCGAATCAAAGTCCTCCGGCTCGGACGCCTCCGACTCGGACCCGCCCACAGCAAACCCGAGCGGTTCACCCTCCCCCGGCTCCCCCTCCCGAACGGCGCCGTCCTTCGCACCCTCAGATGGGAGCGGACCAGCTCTATCCGGACCGCCGTCCACGCCGGGCTCACCTGTTCCGGTCCCGCTCGCCTCCGGCCGAGACGGATCCGGCATGAGGGCTCATCCGGCCGGGGGAGGCGCAGACGGTTCCAAGCCCGCCGGAGCGCTTCACCCAGCCGGGAGCCCTGCCCGGCAGGTCAGCCCGGTGGCCGCCCGAAGGTCCCCTGGCGGGAACCGGCCGGCCGGCCGCTCCGATGCCGGCGGATCGCATCCGATCCCGGCGGGGTTCCCGCCGGCACGGCTGGTGGCGGCGGCGTTGCCGGTGCTCGCGGTGCTCCGGGACGACGCCCGAACCGGCGAGGAGGGAGGCCTGGTCGTCGTGGCCGCCACGCGGGAGCAGGCCGCCGTGCTGGCCGGAGCCTCGGGCGCACGGCTCTCCGTAACGATCGTCACAAGCTGATCCGCCCTTCGGCTCGCCGGCGATAGAGGTTCACCCAAGATCAGCCAGGACGGCCCTTTTCAGCACGCCCTGACGCCCCCTGTCAGATAGCCTCCGCGAGAATCCGAGGCCACTTCCCGTCTCCCTCGACCGGGCGGCCCCGGCTGCACCGCCATTGCGCCGGGCGGATGGGACGCGCGTCGCAAGAGGTCCGACAATCACGGAGACATCAATGAAAGGCTTCAAGAAGTTCCTGCTGCGGGGAAACCTGGTCGAGCTCGCGGTGGCGGTCGTCATCGGTTCTGCGTTCGGGGCACTGATCACCAGCTTCGTCACCGCCTTCATCACCCCGCTCATCGCCCTGCTGGGCGGCCAGCCCGACTACCAGTCCCTCTCTTTCACCGTCAACGGCACCAAGTTCCCCTACGGGGTGTTCCTCACCTCGGCGATCTCCTTCCTGATCATCGCCGCGGTGGTCTACTTCTTCGTCGTCCTGCCGATGGGCAAGCTGCTGCTCCTCATGCAGCGCCGGGAGGAGGCGACCGAGCGCGAGTGCCCGCATTGCCTGAGCGACATCCCGCTGCGCGCCACCCGCTGCCGGTTCTGCACTTCGGAGGTCGAACCGGCCACCGGCTGAGCTCGCGACCCGGGCGCATCCCATCCGCACACGCACGCCTGCGTCCTCTTTGAGGAGGGCCGTATGAGGCTGCCGAGCAGCCCGTTTCGCGAAAGCCGCAGAGCACCTGGCAGAGGGGCGTCCGCCGCAGTCTTCGCACCGAGACGGCGCAGCCCACGCCCTCACCGGGACGGCGGTGCGCCCGCCGTGGTGCCGGTGAACGTCCCCGCAGTCAATCGCCTTGGTCCCGCATACCGCCGGGTACCGCCCCTTGCCGGTGCTGCAAGCCGTCGTTCTCGGCGGTGCCCACGACCGAAGAGGCGTCATCCTGCCCTACGACTTGACGGCTCTGCACCGCTTTCCGTGCGCAAAACGCATCTCGCGGCGAGCCTTCCGCGAAGGAACTCACCGAGGTTCTCTTAGGGGCTGCGCCGTATCGCCCTCCACCGGGGCGAAGGCACGCCCGACCGCTCCGGTGGCC